>VFSW01007226.1_pt1 | contig 16161 bp, 11 predicted proteins | sample 5358111 | NCBI WGS metagenome assembly VFSW01 (sample SAMN11554181, study PRJNA540505) | mine drainage metagenome | isolation source: sediment from site ElyBrook_90M | place: USA: Ely Copper Mine, Vershire, VT | collected 2017 | reverse complement strand
GATCAACACACGGACGTTGACACCTATTTGTGCTAGCACACTTGCAACACCACCCCGCAGATAACGGCCGTAGTTATAGCAGGGGATGACGACGTCTACAGTTGGAAGCTTGGCGAAGGAATCATTGTGATTGCCCTTTTCAAGCATCTGATACTCGTCAGTATTTGGTTGGGTTGCGGTCGACATATGGTTTTGACTCACCTGGGTACTAATTCCACTTCAACTTAAATGCACTATGCATGCCGAACTAGGCTTCGAGAGACACTGACCAAGACACCTTTTTGATTTGGTTCTGTTAACATCTCCAGCGGTCCGCACAACGACACAACGGTTACGGACATTTCAGACAACGATCGCTATTTACTACCGGACATCAAAGGACCTAGCCTCATAAGAACTTACTGTCACGCAGGCTCAGTGACCAGCGTCTCATTTTTCGAATAGATCATTTCGTTGCTCTCACGCCGCAAAACTCGACGAATTATTTGATCAACGGTTGAACCAGCATCGTCCCAAGTAATTCCATGCACACTTTGTGAGGCCGAGAGGGAGATCGAATCAAAGTTTGTGGCATTCATTACCGCCTCCAACTCGGCTACCAGGGCGTGAGGGTTGCTCGCTGCGTAGCGCACATAAGGGTTATTGAGAACAATCCTGTTCTGCGCTCCTTCATTCACAATCGGTATGCATCCTGCTGCAAGCATCTCATGAGGAACCAACGATACATTTGTCAGGGACAGACTTAGGCCGGCATAGCTTTGGTTATAGATCTGGTTGAGCTTTTCGGGACTAATTCTGCCGTGGTTGATGAATCGAAATGGCAAGTCACCAATTATGTCGCCGTAAAAATGAAGATCGACGGTCGGGTTTCGTTTGGCGAACAGTTCCATAGCCATCAGCCCGAGTTCATAACCTCTTCGCGCCGCCTCAGGACGAGCGTAAAACACTAGTCCGGAACGTCTTTCATTCGGAAGCAAATGATAGGTCGCGGTGTCGCAACCGAAATCGAACGCATCGACCCGCATTCCGAATTCTTCATTTAGTTTCCTTGAGAGCCACTTGCCTGCTGTAATTGCGTGAAAGCCCATTCGATAGGTATTCTCCGCGAGCAGGCTGATGGCGCCAACAGGATAGAACTGAGGCTCATAGTCCTGCACAAAGTAGAATCGCTTTCCAGCGCAGCGAGAATTGAAGGATGGATAAGCGGTGGCCCAAGAAGTTGCAACGACCCCATGGGCATCTTCCATACCGTCTTCCACTCGGCCAACCGGACCATGAAATCCATAGAAGCTTCGCACAAACGATTCGTAATAGTCATGATCGGCCCCATGAACGTTATAGAAGTAAACCCGGTTCCTATATCCCATTTTTTCCAGATAGCAAATCATACGAAATAGCGTGGTGTGCCCGCCTGACTTTGGAGCCGCCGGGATCGTGATCCAATTCAAAGTGACGGGCGCCCCCGACTTAACCTCGGGGACATTCCGAAATGGTGGAACAGAAAGATCGGCTGCAAGCACATCTTCGCGGAACACCGGCCATGGTAGGTCTTTGGGTAACATTCGTTCAGCAATCGCCGCGCGGACCCTGTTGGTAAGACCGCGGGCACCTTGCTGTAACCAGAGCCTACGTACCTGACGGTAGACGCGCCTTAGTTCAGTCTTCACGTTTTCAAGACCATCGATCATGGACGGCAACCCCATCCATTGGAATTTGACTTGAAAGGACGATGCTGCAGGTCGACAAAACCAGATCGTTTCATCTCTAAACAGTTCCCCGTGTTATAGGCTGGGCGCGGTCCACAACTTCGCCGATTGTCTTCACCTGAAACCCCATGTCCAGAGAACGCCGCAATACCGCTTCAAACAAGGCAGGAGTGCAACCATAACTCGAAGGGCTCGGCCGAACGTCATGTGTATAAAAGATGACCCAGCCGCTCTGATCCTGGGTTGACTTCAAGAGTGACTCCGCTCGGATGAATTGATCGATATCGCCATAAAGGCTATTCGCGCGTAGCAAATTCAAGTCGACTATCGGGCCATTCACTCCATCGTCAGTGCCACGACAGCTTGTCATTTCCTTGCCCAGTCGTTTCTTTGTTCCGAGGGTGACATGCCCATAGGGATAGGCGAAGTTGGATGCGTCGCATCCGGTTAATTGGCGTATCGCATCCCGGCCATTGCAAGCGTCTTTTTCAAAGACATCGAGCGGAACCTTGCGAGAAGACGAATGCCCGAAGGTGTGGCCACCGAGTTCATGGCCATCGTACAGGAGCGCTTTGATGTCGCTTTCAGTCAATTGCTCGCCCAATTCGTTGGTTGTATTCATGAGACCGAGCGCCGCGTAATACGTAGCCCTGGCGTTGGCGCGTGTGAGGATGGTACCCCCAACGGACAGCGCAGTTTTCGGGAAGTCATCGAAACAGAACGAAACGATCGGTACCGGATTCGATAGAAGGGATGGGCGCACATGAAAGGAACGATGAACAGTGCGCCGCAAATCTCCTAGTCGGGCACGTAAGCTCACAAGGCGCCCCCCGGGTCAGAGTCAAGGAGAGCATTCACAAGGATGATACCGTCGTCCTGAAGTGAAGAATCACGAGGGAAGATCAGCGACGTTACGCCATCTTTCACGCTAACCTGTGACATGCCCAGGTCATCAAAGACCTGGCCGGCGGGAGCGTTGCGAGGTGTCTTGCGATAGTCAGCGTAGAAGTCTTTCCCCATTGCGGCGATGTATTTTCTCATGATCCATGAGAAAAAGGCGTGCTCAATCCGCTTGGAGTGAATGCGACAACTGAACATCAAATCCGTCAGGCGCGGCTCGCGGTTATCCACGACTCCGAATCCCACAATTCCATAACTGCCGAATCGGTCTTCGCACGCCATGACGTATGTATCGAATTGTCTGGACGCGATCATGTCGGAAAGAACAGAGCGGTCATACCTTCTTCCTGAGAAGTTCATCTGATTAGTGCGCTGAGTCAGTTCGTGCACCCGCTCAAGATTACTTGCTGATAGAGATGAAATTGTCAGCTTGATCTCGCAATGTTTGAGAAAAGCCTTGTAATCGTCCTTGAAGTCCCCTTCAATCTGCTGCCTGGCTTGTTCTACCTGATACATTACGCGGCGTTCTCTGCTTTCCTTAGTGACGGGGGCCTGGCACTCTTTGATGTCCAGAATTTTAAGATATTCTCTGGCGTCGAGCGTGCGCACACTGGGTACCGACGATTGGACCTGCTCCCGCTCGAAGACCTGATCATCAACAAAGAGCAAAGTATCGATCCCAATATTTAGAAGGCGAGCAATATTCTTGACAGCATCTCCCTTGGGCATCCATGAGATTTGCGGGTAAAGAAAGAAATCTGCCAAACCAAACTGTTGGAGAACGGCGTCTGCTTCGTCCTGGTTGTTCTTGCTTGCGATCGATTGAAGAATTCCGCGCTCGTCCAGAGCCTCGATAATGCTCTTGATTTCCGGCTTGAGCGTGAGTCTTTGCGGCCCATCCTCAACCAGCACACCGTCCCATAGAGTGTTGTCCAGATCCCAGACAACGCACTTGATCTTTATACCTTCATTGGAAACAGGCGCAACCTCTTCGACAAAGTCCATCAGCCCAAAGTAGAGGGTAGTCTCTTGCTCGGAGCCACCAGGGATAAGTTCAACGGTGAAGGGAAAGCTCGGATCAATGGTAGCTTTTATCTCACTGAATGGAATTCTAACCATTTGATAACCGTGATCAAGATGAAGCAACCTTTGGAACGGTATCTTCTTCCCCTTCATGTCCGACCAAATCGTCAAGGAGAGATCGGCGGCACGATCCATTGGATTGAAACATTCGAGAATAAATGCGGTTGGCTCCTGGCCGCCATTGCTTCCCAGGCCTGCGAGTCTCTTTTTAATGCTGTAGCGTTTTGCGATAATTGTGCTCTTCACAGGCTTCGGTAAAGGCATTTCGAAGAGAAATGATCCCAGGAGGTAATCCCTCCTCTCGGTTTTCAATGCTCTTTCAGACGAGCGCATTTTAATCACGCCCTTGGTCCAGAGTTTGCCCCACTGTTTGAATCGGATCTTTAGCAGATAACCGTTGACGGCTCCAGGGCATTCGATTCTGACCATTCCATCGACGAACCGCCTGCATCTACCATCTTCTCGCGGGCTGTAAATCTCACAGGTTTTGTAACAAGTGGGCCAGACACATTCTGTGCAGTGTTCACTCCACGGCAAGACTGTGCGCGACAAGATCTGTCCGCGCAGCGATGCAAAGCTGGTCCTGACAACCTCTGGAAGATGATCAGCCGACTCGACAGTGCCGTTTGCTTCAGTCTCATACATAGAGCAATGACCCAGTATAGAAGTTATGTACAGACAACATTTTGACCTCCGTCAAACGGTGAATTATGTCCTGCGCGATAGACATGGGAGGGTGCGCAATCATCGTCAATGGACTTCGCAGTCGCAAAGAACCAGATCAGATCTCTTGAGTTTTCGGGGAGACATACATGGATGGAACGGATGGAGTTTGTGAACGTTGTCTGCCTGAAGATAGAAAGGGCTCACTTTCTTCAGGCAGACTCGATAGGTCAAATCCGGAAATGCGCTAGTTGACGACTCCTGTGAGGTTAACGGGCGGCGCCGGCGTGACTCCTGTGTATTGATACGCGCCGATGGACCATCCCGTACCAACTCCACGGGTTGTTCCATCCGGATCCTTGTTATATGGAGCTGCCAAGGTCGCGCCCGAAGAGAAAGCAGTAGCTCCAGTCGCTGTCAAGTGAAAATCAGCGTTCAGAGGGTTCGAAGCGTCAGGTTCGTTCACAAACTGCGTCCCAGGTGTATATAGAAACGAATTGGCTCCGCTATCCATGTAAGAACTGACGCTATAAGCATTGTGATTCGCATTTGGAGGCGCTCCGCTCGCTCCGCCATTGCTGGCTACGTTCTCAAATACGTTGTTTTCCACCAGGCCGCTCGTCGAACTTGCGCCGGTGAAATCGAGCCAACCGTAGTTGTAGTCTCCGTTACCGTTGGCCTCGAAGACGTTGTTGTAGATGTAAATGTTGATAGCGTTGGTATACCCGCCCTTGAATACAATGTATTCGCCGCCTGCATCGTAAAACACATTGCCGTAAAAGTAGAATCCATTTGTCCCGCCGAAATCGAAAAAGATGCCATCATTCGGCGTATTCCAGATACGGTTATATCGCATCGTGAAATTTGTCTGAGCGTAGTTATAGATAACGTCTTCGTGTTGTTGTCCATCATTGTGGGTCGTGTCAAGGTCTGTGTATTGAATGGTACAGTTGATCCAGTTGCTGGTCCGCACAAGTTCGCCGAACCGGTGGATCCAGTCGTGGTCCAGAGTAATTGCGGTAACCGTATTGTTTGAAGGCGCTACGTTGAATCCGCTCGCACCGCCGCCGCCGCAGTTTTGTGCCATCACGCAGGCTGGTCCGTACATTTCGACATAGGAGATTGTCATGTTGCTGATGCTTCCCTGCTCGGCTCCGCCAAAAGCGTTGCAGCCGCCCGAACTTGTGCACTGAACTGAGATACCAAAGTTGTTTCCGGTCGGCGTGCCGCTGCGCCCGCTTATATTGACATAAGATCCTGCCACGAGGTCGACACCGCCGTTTAGGATAACAACCTTCCCAAGAAGCGAGCTCGCATAACCAGCAGCAGACGTTGGCGCTGAATCACTGGCCAGAACAGTCTGGATCGTGAGTGGACTGCCACTGGTGCAGCTTTTGTTGATTGTCAAACCGGATGTATAGGTCAATCCGCCGCCGAGCCAGATGGTATCGCCACAAGCGACTTTTGACATGCTGATCTGATTGAGTTCATTCCAAGCATTGGTCCAATCGGCGCCGCTGTTGCTGCCGGTTGCGCCCTTGCGAACGTAGTAATTCGCCCCGTAAGCCTGGATGGTTGTGAGCGCTACCAAGAGGAGTGCAAAGAGATAATTTCTTTTCATACGAACTTTAACGCAATTCCTTGCCTGCTATACGACATCGGTCAAGTCTTTAATCAATCAACGTTGCAGAAATGTATATAAAAATACTCGTGAGGGATCGCGTTTCAAACTCCTTAGTTTTAAGATTAGTGACATACCAAGAATCTCACCTTCACGTCCAATGGTGCAATTTATTCCGTTACTTTTGTAACGGAAATCGCCACCATTCTCACGTGGGGCCTCTGTTTCGGTATGGTATACCTCCTTCTCAGCCCTGAAGAAGCTTTCCCGCGTTCCTGGAGTGACTGGCAGCAGCCACTTCAACTCTCATGCACGTAACGCGGAGGCATCTGGGCTCGGTTTTCCCCCCCGACGGCGAAACCGCCGCCGCAAAATCCCAATTCCCAATACCACCAGGGCTGCGAAGGCCGCAAAAGCGCGGTTGAAGGCTACGCCGTTATCTGCATACTGCTTGATAAAGGCGCGGCCGAGACGGGTATTCGAGACGGCATTGTCGCGGAAATCAGAAAGCAATCGGATCGCCTTTACTCTCTTCGATCCCATTCCCATCGGGATTTGGGCGAGATTCAAATCATTCTGATACCGGATTGAGATCTCGCGCTCTTTTCCCGCCGGTATTGTGATCTTCAGGCGCAATTGCGAACCAGACCGCTCAAACGGATAACTTTGTCCGTCCACGAGTACCGACAGAGACTCAGCGAAGTCTTCATCTTTATAAACGAAGTATGTGGTCTCGTGATCATGGGGGTTGGCAACATCAATCGTTGCTGAGTATGACCGAATATCGTAATTGCCGTCGTCGCGGAGTCGCTCAAAATATAAGTGTCGGGCAACATCGCCCAGGCCGCGCCACGCTGTTCCAGGCTGAAGCTTGTTCACGGTATCAGCTGTCTTGTTGAACGCGTCAATTCCAGAAGCAAAAAAGCTTTCATGGGCGTAGAACAGCATTGGATTACCCAGAAACGCGTCGATGGCAAGTTGAGGACCAGGGATATCCGTCTCGGCCGAATAACGCCTCAGGCTGGGAAAGTCGCCAAATTGTAGAGTCGAGGTCCGCAACGCAAACTCCGCACCGGCTGGGGCGTTCGCGTCGAGCGGAACATTCAGAGAGTTCGCCGTGGCCAAGTAGTTGTATCGCTTCAACTGGGAGAATGTGACCTCCGGGCCCACGGAATGAGGAAATACCATTACCGGATCGTAAGGAATGCCGGTCAATGCAGTGAATCTTTCCATCCGCGCGAGCGCTTGCTTCATGTCGTCACTCTGCCTGGGGAGTGGGTGGGACTCAAGCGGCCCAAATTCCTGATGGATGTGGTTATTTCCATGGATGCAGATAGATAGCCTTTCCGGATGCTCTCGAAACAGAGACACCATCGCAGCCTGGCTCCTTTCGAAGTTCCATGGGATGAACGCTACGGTTGTGTGGAAATTGTGCAACTCGGACTGCTGCAGGAGCTCTTCGTAGTTCACGTGACCGTACGGTTCGCGCAACCAGAGATCGTCGATGGTGAAATTGGCATAAGCGCCGGGGCTATGCCATGCTCGCTCAGCGGCCGCGTAATGCAGGAACAGCAGGGATGGCGCGAGACCTGCAAAAACAGCCTGCTGTCGATATGGATCGGGCGAAATCGGAGGGTCGGCAGTCAGGGTCTCAGCGGAGAAAAATAGATCATGCCCTCCGCGACCAACGCGCACAAGAGCCGGATAGGCTTGCGAACCGCGCCTCACTTGAAGAAGGGCCTGTATGCCCTGACCGCCATCGAGTGTAAAGGCTGAAGAACTGGTTTTGCCTAGCGGAAGTTCAGTGCCCCCGAGTTGTTGAGTGACGTCACTATGTTCGGCAAACTCAAACCACGCAACTTCACTCACCGGTCCCGATCCGGCACAATCGATGATCGCTCCTGTGGACCATTGACGAAGAAGAGAGGGCTCAGTATTTTGGTTGATACCAGCAATCATCAATGGAACCAGCCGGTGGGCATGTCGCAAAGAAGCAATCAACTGATTTTGGTCGATCAAAGCAAGTACACCTGCGTTGATTACAACCGCAACCGTCTTGTCATCGCGAATGATACTTGTCAGGTTCCTTGACGCGCGCCCCGACGCCGGCGCCTCTACTTCCAGGTCCAGCCCGTAAAACGTCGCAGCGGACTCCACTTGTTTCATCGTGAATGACCGCGATCCCGGTTGATCGATCAAAATCACTCTGGCGGCGAATCCGTCGCAACAAGCACAGAAGACGACGAGAGCCGAGAGCACGACCCTCACTAGGTTGGCCAGCATGTGTGGCACTGCTGGAATCCTCATGGTATCAAGCAAACTCGTAGGTAACCTTGCCGTTTCTCATCATCGCGAATGCTAGTGTGGCCCGCTCTGCCCCGGGCCCGTCGATGCGCCATCCATCTCCGTCAGCCACCACTTGCAGCTTGTTTCTCTGTCTCCACCATTCATCAACTTCACCGGGAAGTGCAATCCAGAGCCCCTTTTCGTCGCGCAGAGTTGCGAGATAAGACAACAACTGCTCGTAAGCAGCTTTTGCCTTTTCAGTATCGAGATAGTCCGGATGAACTATTAAGTTGATTAGTCCATGTTGTTGCATGATCAGAGAAATCTGTTCGTGCCAAACGTCCATCGAATATGTTTTGAGCACATGAAACAGTGCATAGTCTTGCGTCGCGGTCGTCGGCAGTTCCAAAACCTCGCCGACGAAGTAAGGCATGACAGTGCAACATCCGCCATGCTGCGGATCAAGATGACCGACATTCGGTACCGACATGTCATAAGAAAAATTCAACTCACCAAACCAATCCTGATTGCGATACAGGATGGCTGAACGGAACCCTTTGCTGCCAAAGCGCACGCCAGACTCGTTGATGCGCAGAGCTGACGCCCTGAACTTTTCGTATTCGTCAAACAAGTGCCCATCATGCTTCCAATCATGGACATTCGCTTCGAATCCTCGCGAAGTTATTGCAGCCACCGTGTCATATGTGACCAGATATCTGGCGCCGGGAATGAGTTGAAAGGAGCTCTTGATATTGTAAGAATCGTCAGTATCCATGAGATGACTGCAATAATTCAATCCCGCTTGCTCTTCAACGTCATGCGTCATCACTGCACATCCAGGCTTACCCAAGGGCCAGAACCATATAAACGGGATTCGCTCCTGACCTGAAGCCGACAACGCAAGCTCCATCAGTCTTTCGAAAACCTGGTCAACGCTGCGGTCGACAGGCCAGCGCGGGAAAGGGTTACTGTCCCAACCTTTTAACCAGGCGGTCTGCAGATGTCTTCGCACCGCCACCGGTAGTATTGGTCTAAGCGCATAATAAATACTGCGCGCCGCACGCTTCCAGGCAGCCTTCTTTGGGCCCTTGATATAGCGCTCCAGTCGAAGGTTGTCGACAATCTCATCCGGATCGAAAGGAAGCTCGCAAGCGGCTCCGTAGATGTTGACCTGTTCCGTTAGGTCAGGAAGACTGCCATCTGCCACGGGAGATCCAGCCGTATCCGATACTCCAAAAGCAATGGCCTCACCGAACCTAAAAAAGCCTGGACGCGCTTCTTTGTGTGTGACTCTCGACCGCTTGAAAACTCCGGCGTTCTCAGGGCACCGATAATATTCGACAAACGATTTATTCATGATTAAGAGATATCCATAGTGGCAACCATCAGCCGATGTGAGGATAGACGAGCTGCCCAACACGGGCGAGCATGGAATCAGGCAGGCGTATCAATGCTTCGCGCGCCCATGAAGACAAATATCCGGAATCAACCTGCGAGCGCTTTGTCCTAGCGTGGCTGGCATGGCGGTAATACCGCAGTTCCGCGCGAGTGGCTCCAAGGTGCTCTTTAAAGGCGACAAGCCCCTCGTCGTCATAGTCGGAGCGGCCAAGATCGAACTGTTGAATGCCTGCTGCATGCGCTTGTTGAATTACTTTCCAAAAGAGGAACGGCGTTGCGCCCAGGTTGTTGTATTGTCCGTCTGAGACACCGTACTTATAGACCAGCGTACTCTTGTGCGAAGCAGTGACAATGCTGGCGACGGGTGTATCTCCCTTCGACGCAACGTGGATCGTTACCATCTCCCCCAGACACCTGACGATGTTTCGGAACCAGGCTTCAGGCTGCGGGGGGAGCTTGTGGCGACGACGTGTAAGCAGATGCAAGGCGCGGAATTGTCGGAACAATTCATCCGATCTTCCCGATTCGTAAGACAACTCTTCGCGCTCGGCACGCTTGATCTTCCTGCGAATGCAGCTATCGTGAAATCGCTTATAGATCTGATTTAAGTCGCCATTAAGATCAATCGTGTGGGTGTGAAACAGATCGCTTTGTTCAAAGTCGTTGATCGCTGCCGCAGACTTGTCGTAGGTAGCGGGTCTGATCTCTATGTACTGTTGGGCATTAGACTTGCGCTCGGTCGATAGATGCCGAAGAATTTCCGAAAGGTCGGCACCAATTGCGAGCGGTTGGCAATGGTCGGAGAACGGAAGCGATACCATGCGCTTGCCGGTCAGCCAACTGCTGATACGGCATAACACGACTCCGTTGGTTATTGTATTTCCGCTTGACGTGGTGAAGACTACCGGCTCATATCCGTATGTAAGACGAATAGACTGCAGCCATTCCCGGGTATGGAAGACAGAGGACTCCGGATGCGCCATTAGAAACTCCGTCCAGCGGTTATCCGTAAGTGGGTCCAGACTGAAAACTGTCATTTTAATTCTTAGGCCTATCTTGAGTTAGTAGATGCAATGACCGAGTTCTTTACATGAGCGACTAGTGGCTCAAGCGATTAAAGGTACACTCAGCTTCTGTTGCTTCAAATCCGCCGTTACATGTCCGCTCTGAATATGCAGATGTACTCGTTGCCAAGCCACGCATTACGGTTCTTGGCGCAGTCACCAAACACCGTTTTTACAAGCCGGTGTTCTGCCGCGTGACCGACGAGCCGGTTAAATCCCAGAATGGGCACTCGGGCATAACGGTAACTAGACACCAGCGTAAATCCGTGCCGGCTGGCAATCGCAGCTACCGTCGCAGACGAAAGTTTGTTCGTTGAGTATTTCGCCGGAGCTATGGCTTCCTTCAGACGACTCCAGAACCTACCGATCTTGCCTACGAAATGAAACGCGTCAGTAAACTCAACAATCAGGTTGCCACCGGGTACGAGTAGCGACTTGATTTTGCCAAGGAATTCGTCTGACGAGTCTACGGGCGCCATTACACCAAACGAAGCAACAGCAAAATCCTCGGTCCTAATCTCGCCTCTGTCTTTCAGGTCGGCAGGAATGTTGGCACGGGCGCTGGCTGTCATGCCTGACGACAAGTCCATTTGGGTAAGACGAGAGTCCTTGTCAACCAATTGCAGTGAGATAGACCCATCCCCGCAGCCGATATCGAGCATTCGATCGTGCCTAACGGTGAACGCCCAGGTCCGTACCGTTTCAACACGGCAACGAATATCGACACCGCGAGCTTTCAAATAGTGATGAGCGTCTTCAAAAACGTGACGAACATGCTCGCGTTTTCCTTCGCGCTTCGGTGTGACGCCCGCTTGTAATCCTAGTTCCACATTAGCCTCACGGTTCATTGATTTGCTTTTGAAGTCGCACCCGCTTCAGCGGGCGCCGACTTCACTTCAAGAAGAACTATTTCCAGATGCTTTCCATCAGCAGGATTCGCCGCACTTGCTGGTTCCTCGTGTAGCGGATTAATGGCTTGTCCTGCACCTGGGGAATACGCTTGGCGTAGCCGCTTACGAAACCCCAGAGAAGTCCCACAGAGGAAACGATGTAAGGCCGTCTCATCAGCCGGCGCAGACACTTCATCAGCATGAAGGCAGGATGATAGCCCGTAATATAGTTCGCTCGCCCGTTCTTGATGCTGTCTCTCCATGCGCCATCCGCGGCTCCGGTAAAGCGATGGTGTGACAACCTAAGTTCGGGAAAGGTATGAGTCTTCCAGCCGAGCATGTTCGCCTTGAGTTCATCGAGAGTGTCCCAGCCCGGTGCGCGTAAAAGACCTCCGATAGCCTCCCAGCACTCTCGCCTGTAGATTTTGGTTGCCCCTCGTACGTGAAAGGCAGGATCCTTCTCAAGTTTCAACTCGCCATCTTCCTCGTGATAAATGCCGCCTCCAGCAATGCCGAGATGCGGATTCTTTTTGAACTCTTCAAAGCATTTTTCGAAGTAATCATTCGAGAAACTAAGATCCGCATCCAGTTTGATCAGGAAGTCCCAATCCGTCGCTTTAATCTGTTCGTAGCCATCGTAAAAGGTGGCAATAACGCCGCCGCCAGCCTGGCGAAATCCGCGATCGACACGATGTCTCGCGGTAATCCACGGATGCGCGACCGATGCACGGTCGATAATCGCACCTGTATTGTCGCGCGAGCCGTCGTTCACGATGATCCATTGCTGTGGCAGCACCGTCTGACTGGCAACTGCGGCAACCGTCTTCTCGAGAAATTCTTCTTCATCCCGCGCCGGCGTAATGATTATGTATCTGACCATCGTTATCGTGCGACCTGTGCTTTCCCGCCTGCCCGACATACCAGCGAATCGACACGATCGAGGTATTCCCGCTTGCAGGCGTCCCATGTGTTCCTCTGCACGTACTCCTTTGCGTTTTCTACCAGCTTCGCGCGCAGCGCAGGATGGTTTCGGAGTAGCAGAATATTCGCCGCTAACTGCGTTTCATCGTCATTTTCGTAATACTGAATGATCGAATCGTCATAGTAGTAGCCGTGAATCCTTGTTCGACACGCGATTACGGGCACTCCCAGGCACATGAACTCCATGATCTTGGTACTAAGAGCCTCATTGCTGAATCCGGAGTTAGTGCGTTTGGGCTCAATCGCCAAATCTGCTGTCGCCATTACCTGAGCTATCTCGTTGCTCGGCAAAAAGTCGTGAAAGATGATACAGTCCTGACGTCCCAGTTCTCTTACAAGATCGATCAGAGACGCTTTCGCAGCTCCCTCGCCGTAGATATGGAATTCGGCATCGGGCATCTGATCTTTGACGCTGGCAAATGCTCTTATCGCGATGTCGAGGCCCTGATGCCAATTAAGAGAGCCGGGGTAAAGAAGCTGGAAGATGCCTCGCGGTTTCGTGCTCTGTGCCGGACGGCGGGTGAATATCGCCAAGTCGGGACGATTGCGCACCACACTGCATTTCTCTTTTTGCGACGAACGCTCTGCAAACCGATCGCACCATAGATGGTTGGCGACAATAACGTGATCTGCAAAAGCCGCCGAACACCGTTCCGCAAACAGCATCGCTTTAAAGAGAAACGACTTGTGACTGGTTTTGAACTTCGATGCGTAAAACTCAGGTAGCAAGTCATGTATGTCGAGTATGACGGTTGCCCCTTTGATCTTGGGAGAAAGCGCCGCGAAGACCAGGAAGTCGGGCACATTGTGTACATGCACTATGTCGTATGGGTTCCTGGTGTGACTTTTATGTAAGAACCACATCGAACTAAAGAGAAAACGCAGGATTCGATTGGCGTAGGCGAAGAATCCCTTTTCGTTTACCACTCGCGACTGTATCCGGAAAACTCGCACGCCGTTGAGGACTTCGACGTCTGCCATTGATTGATCACGGCGCAGAGCGATTACATCAACAAGGTCGCCCCGTTCGGCCAAAGCGGTCGCGTACTGAAGAATTCGTGTGTCGCTTTCATAGAAGGCATACGCGACCATACAGACTCGCAGAGGAGCCTTACCGTTTGAAGCGGCTTCAGCGCTAATGCGAGTTAGTTCAGTCAACTCATTCTCAAGCAACGTTGAATTCATAGTTTTGGATCTCTTCCAGTTCTTCGTTGGAATGCTGTTCGGGCTCATCTTGATTCAGTGCTGCCCTGGGATGGCAGACGACCATCGAAATCAAGATCCACGCGAGATAGCCCTGTTGTCCCCAACTGTATCCAGCTACGCTCATTAGGAGAAAGTAGAAGCCGGACAATGAAATGAGCAGCACCCCGCTCAGTAAGTTTTCCGGTCTGGGCAAACGACGATAGCTCCGAAACGCAATCCACAACGGAGTCAAGAGTAGACACCCAATAATGAATAGGCCCACGTAGCCGGTCTCGTATAGAAATGCGTCCCAGTTGTTATCGCAGGTGTACCAGCGCTGAGTAACATTGAGGAAGGTAATGTCCAGGCCCAGTTCACGAAATGTTCCGAGTCCATATCCCAGGAGGGTCCTGGCAGCATCCTTGGATACTGCGGCCTTAATAGCAATCGTCAGAGTATCTCGATATAGATAGGAGGCGCCTACGGGGCTCGCGGAATCGGTGGTCGATGAATAAAGATTCGCGACGGTATCCCAGATACCTGGTCGCGCCACGACTACGATGGCTCCTGTTATCGCAAAGATGGTCAGATATTTGCGCACGCGATTCTTGACCATAATAAAGAGCAGAACCGAACACAAGATGGTCGCAATCCATGGTCCACGACTCGATGTTTTATATATGGCCCAGAACATGAGTAGCAAAGACAGCCAAAGCAGTGCTCGCTGACTTTTCTTCTCCCAGATGCTCAGCAGATAAAGGGTCAAAGGTATGCTCATGGCCAGCGCGTCGCCGAACAAGATCGGATGAGGAAATGTGGAGCGAACTCTGAGTCCCCTTCCCCACTCGATATACAGCGGGTCAACCCCGCCGTTATAGGTAATCCATAACTGCTGTGGAAAAACTCTCAGGATGCTCCATGTTGCATAGGCTTCCAGGAGAGAGAAGATGCAACAGATGCCCATCGCCATTGAGATTGCGAAGATAACGTTATAGATCGTTTGAACCTTGGTTGTTATACGGACAAAGAGAAAGTAAAGCAAATAGTACTCAAGGACCTGGGAGATAAGCTGCTTGATGCTCGTGACCACCGAAAGTGAATAGAGTGTTGAACATAGTGCCCATGAGACGTGAAGCAGCATCAGAGACTTCAGCGGGATTGGGCTATAGTCGCGCTCGCCTTTGCGGATCAGGTAGAGAACGGAAAGTGTCAAAAGCGACACCCTCATCGTGTTGAAGTCAAAGACACCGGGGATGACCAGCCTCGACTCCAGAGGCATAAGGACCACGAAGAAAGCAAACACCGGCAGGGCACGCTCAATGCCCTTGCGGCTGGCGATGACCATGCTGGCGACAATCACGATCTGGAGGCAGAGAATGAGTAGCATGGTTAGAAGACGCTGCGGCCCTGACTGTTTCGGGTTCAGAAAATGCTGATCATGAAAATGAGCCCTGATCCGATCCAGATTGATTTTGGGCAACGCTTCGCGATCGTCACCTACATCGGGTGAGTGGGAAACATCTTGTCTGCCCGACACTTCGGTGAAATAAGTCTTCAGTCCAGTCGGTTGTCAGAACCTCGCTCTGGTAGCCAGAATTCCTGGAAAGAATTAGCTGGGCAGAAGCGATTCCGCCTGTCTTATAGCAATTCGTCTGCCACAGGCAGTCCGGCTGTCAGGGTTACTTCTTTGCGGCTGAGCAATGTTCAAAATCAGAATGTCGCCGCCGCTGAAAGTCGGCCTGATCGCGCGGCGCGAGGCCGACGGAGGTTTGGGAGCATGCGTATAAGGACTTATTGGGGCAATATTTATCCCGCTGTCAATCTACTCCCGAGGTCGTCGTCGTGGTTATTCGAAGCTCGATGAAAGCGGTATTCCGGAAAGAACTTTCCGAGTATGCAAAGATGTGCAAACTCGAGGGCGGATTAAACTGGGAAAATCCACCATAGTACCGGTTGGGCTACCAATGCTAGAGCGAGACCAAGGCATGACTGAAGCAGGAGATTGATGCGCTGCTGTCCTGAAAAGACTGTTGCCGAAGGGGATGCGCAACTCGGCGAGGAACGCCAAGGCGACGAACTGCCTGTCGAGTTGCGGCACCTCGGCAGTATAGGCGTAAACTGCGCGTGGCCAAGGGCCGCGACGATCTTAGCGACGCGTCTGTGACGATCAGCGATTTGCAGCCTTCACCGAGAATCCCATGAAGGTGAAGACGACCTATCGGTACTTCAAGAATCCGTTTAGCCGTTGGTACCGCGTCGAACTTGAGTCATTGTAGCCGCGACGTAAGATTACCTATCTGCATCTCTCCAGTCCTAGCATAGCCGGGACCAGGCACCCGGCTATCTGGCTGCGGGTTGGGTCGCAGGCTGCGACGCCCTGGGGT
>VFSW01007225.1_pt1 | contig 16163 bp, 17 predicted proteins | sample 5358111 | NCBI WGS metagenome assembly VFSW01 (sample SAMN11554181, study PRJNA540505) | mine drainage metagenome | isolation source: sediment from site ElyBrook_90M | place: USA: Ely Copper Mine, Vershire, VT | collected 2017 | reverse complement strand
GGAGTCAGCGGGGTTAGGGGGGTTGGTGGCGAGGGCAGGGTTCATGTATTCCCAGACGCCCAGACGATGCACCTGGGGCACCCACTCATTTGGGGTAGGGACACAGAGCTGGGCCGCTCGCCGAGAGCTTGTACTACCGTTGTACTTGCTTCGAAAGGCTTGAATCCTGGCCTGAAGGCCTCGATATTTGGGCCTGTTTTCAAGGGGGTAAAACCACCGGCTCCCTCCGTCAGGGTTCTCTGCAACTCGAGTGCTCGGGGCGCACAAATATCGTCGTAGATTGAAATGTGGGCCACACTTGACCCGAAGACCCGCACATCGCAAAAGGCCGCGATGTACGGGGCATAGCTTCTCATGGCTTAGGTGAAGGGGCACAGATTCTCAAGGTTATGGCGATTTTCGAGGCTGATGAACGGGTCGGCTGCTTTGGAAACAGCCTGCCCGAATCTTTCTGCTATAAAGAGCTGAAAGGATGAAGTATCGATTCGTAGATCCCAAAATCGGAACCTGGGGCACCACAAATATCATCGTAGATTGAGATATGGAACCCGACGGGTGAGCTCTTCAGATCGCGGCTTATGTAGCTTTATCCCTTGCGCCGGTAGAGAATCTGGAACTCGTATCCGGAGTTGACCGGAAAGAGGCTCGATACGTGGCGCAGGCGCTCGGCCAGCGCTGGGGCGGCCAGCAGCGGGTACTCGCGCTCACGCAGGTCGTGGTAGTCAAAGTCGACGGCCAGCGAGAGCATATAAACCGCCAGCGAATCAGAGAAGGCAGACTCATAGTAGGTGTTGCGCGAGCGCTCGTCGATGGCCTTTTGCCCAATGCGGCTCTCCTGCGCGCGCCGCCGAGTCTCCCATGCATCCTGACTGGTTTCGCCGCGCACCTGCGCCTCGGCCTGCGACCATGCCAGCGTGGAAAAGCTCTCTGGGACGCCCGCGGCCTCAACAAAGTTATGGGCTATGTTGATAAAAAACTCGAAGGCCAGGCCGAAGCGGTCTTCCACCAGCCGCGTCGAAAGAAAGACAGCCTCAGTGGAGCCGAAGAGCGCGTTACGATGGCAGATGGCGCGGTCGCCCAGGTCGACGGTGTAGCCGGGAGCGATCAGCGTCTCGCCGGTATCTCCAATGGCGAGCGGAACAAAGTAATAAGCGCGCTGCTCAAGCGCGGCAGAGAGCGTAGCCGGCACTGCGCCCACCAGCCGCTCCAGATCAGTCTCGGAGATGCGGGTCTCGCCCCAGGCGGCATAGTGGATTCCGTTGGGCGCCTGGCTCACCGTTGCCTGTGCGGCAACCTTTTCTGCCGGCCAAAGATCGAGTTGTGTGCTGCTGACCATGAAATTGTATTCTAGACGACAGAGGCCGGGACGATGACACAATCCGCAAAAACGCCGCACCCCAGCGGCGGAACGGTACTGGGTTTTCCGCTGCAAGGTTTTGGACTCTTCACCAGTTTGCTGCTGTCGTTTGCGGCGGCATTCTTCACCTTCTTCGCCACCACCTGCATTGCGATTTTCTCGCTGCTTGTTTGGAACCAGATTGGCCACCACACAGTGAACTATGCAGACACCTATCTTTATGTAGGCTTTCCGGCAGGGGTGCTGGTGCTGGCGGTCGCGCTGCCGGTCTTTGGCACTCTGTGGGTGCAGGCCAAACTGCGGAAATAGCTTCCTTATAGCCCCGCCGGCTTGGGATTTGCGCGGTCGTATTTTGCCACCTGAATCTTCGTCGCCAGACCCACCTTGGAGAGCAGCCAGATGCCCCAGTAGTTGGGGTCGATCTCATACCAGGCCAGGCCATGGCGCGCTGAGACAGGGTGCGCGTGGTGGTTATTGTGCCAGCCCTCGCCGCCGGTCACCAGCGCCACCCACCAGTTGTTGCGTGAGTCGTCGCGGGTTTCAAAGCGCCGGCTGCCCCACAGGTGCGTCGCCGAGTTCACCAGCCAGGTGGAGTGCAGGCCGAGCGTGACGCGCAGAAAGGCTCCCCATAGCAGCATTCCGACAGCGTTCACCCAGCCGCCCGTGAGCCAACCCAGCGAGAAGAGCGCAACGCCGCTGGCAACCAGCGGAATCCAGTGGTATTTGCTCAGCCAGACCAGAAAGCGGTCGCGCACCAAGTCGGGAACATAGCGCGCCAGTGTCTCGGTTTGCGCATGAAGCGCAGTGCCCCAGATAAGCCAGCCAGTATGCGCCCACCAACCGCCCTCGCGCGGTGTATGCGGGTCGCCCTTGTGATCGCTGAGCTGATGATGGACGCGATGCGTGGCTACCCAGAAGATTGGCCCGCCCTCGAGCGAGAGCGTGGCGCAGACAGCCATGGCGCGCTCTATCCATTTGGGCACGCGGTAGCCGCGGTGGGTGAGCAACCGGTGATAGCACATGCCAATGCCGACATTGATGGCCACTACATACAACACAACCATCACGGCCAGGCGCTGCCAACTGAAAAAGAACAGAGCCGACAGCGCGCCTAGATGGAAGACGATCATCACCACCAGCGTGAGCCAATTCACGCCCTTGCCGGCCGCGGCGGCGCGGCCCATGCGAATCTGCTCCCGCGCCGGGACGGAGAATGTTGGAGGTTCTGGAATCGTTCCGGTTGGACTTTCGTCTGCGGTTACAGGAGTAGGGATGGTTACAACAGATGCCATATTCGGGGAAGATCCTTAGGGGGTGGCGACGTGCCCACTCTACTTTAAATTCTATATTGACCTAAGCTCTTTAGCACGGCATACCGCATATTGTCTGTGATTTATACGTAGATTCTCCACGATAGTGTGCAATTTTGCTCACTATCGTGGCTTCGCTGGGTATGTTGCGGCTTCACTCTTGCAAATTTCTGCTCTCTACTCCATATTCTCCGCCGCCGCTCACAAACAGCTTTTCCGCCTGTCCGCGCTGCACGCGGTACAGCGCAAACTGGCGCTGGGTCGCGCCGCGCAGCTCAAAGAGCAGCTCGCCGCGATTATCGGCCATCGCATCCACTGCATCCACCAGGCGCATACGCGGCGTTTCATCCAGGTGCGCGCCGTCTGTAACGCTTTTGAGCAGCACAAGAATATTTCCATACAGGTCCGGCTGAGCAATCAGAGTGACAAACTTCTCCTGCGCCAATGGGCCGCCGCTATCTGCCGACAGCACCATCGTTGCCCCGGAGGCATAGGCCAACTCAAAGACACGGAACTGCTCGTCCACCAGCGGCGCGGGAGCAGCAGGCGGTGGCACGGGCTTCGCTTTCTTTTGCGAAGCACTGCGCTTGGGCGCGGGCTTGGCTGCCGGCGCCGGTGGTGGATTCAGGCCCAGCGCTGTGCGGGCAATATCCTCCAGAGCCAGCTTCATTTTTGCCTCATCCGCAGGGTTGGCCCAGCTATAGCTCCATGGGTGGTCAGGGCGGTTCTTCGCGTCGGAGACGGCCACTGCCTGGTGCAAATCCGGCGGCAGGCCCATTAGGCCGGGAACCACTTTCAGTGCATCTACGTCGTGCTTGCCGCGGATTAGCCTTGGCCGGTCGGGATCGGTGTCATTGGGCACCGAATCCACATAGGCCTCGTCCGCAGTCTGCTTCTTTTTGGACTTCTTCAGCTTGGGCCGGTCGGGGTCTTCGGCCGGAGTACTGCCGCTGCTGGCCGTGTCGTCATTGGAGCCGCGCCGGTGCAGCGTTGGACGGTCAGGATCTGGCGCTGTCCCGCTCTTGCTCCCGCCGGCTGAGCCTCCGTTGCCTCCTTTACCTGTGGGTGCATCGTCTGTGTGATGTTTCCGGTGCAGAATCGGCCGGTCGCCTTCTTCGTCTTCAATCCGTGTAACTGCGAGGTCTTGCAAAAACGGCTTGGGTTTGACCTTAGGCAGCGGCTTCCACGAGCCGTAGCCCACCCACGAGCCCTGTTCCTGGCCGGCATTCCGGATATCGTAGAGCCCCACCGTCTTGCCGTTCTGCATCAACTGGTACTCGACTTCGCCGGCAAGCGCCAGCGGCTCTGGCCGAGCCAGGTAGATGCCGCCATCCTGCAGTTGCCCATCGGCCAGCACCGCCACTGGAACCAGGCGGCTGGCCTTCGGCTTGCCCGCATCGCCGGTCCACTCCAGCACGGCAATGGCCCTCAACTCGGGTGCATCCTTGGTGGTCTTGGTCAACTGTCCCGGGTATTGCGCTCCGGCCGGCGCAGCGGCTATGAGGCCAGCCATCGCCAAAATGGCTGGCCCGATCGACAATATGCGTCTCCCTCGCAATGACATCTGCCGCCTATTTCGGAAATAATCGATCCTGTTGGCCACCGACGGCCTCCAATATACGAGGAACATCCCCATGGAACTGAACCGGAAAGTCGCTGATTTTACCCTGCAAACCGACGAAGACAAAACCGCAACTCTCTCCGATTATGCCGGTAAGCCCGTCGTACTCTTCTTTTATCCCAGGGCAGACACGCCTGGTTGCACGATTGAGGCCTGCGGCTTCCGCGACACCTTTACCAAGCTCCAGGCGGCTGGCGCAGTGGTGCTGGGCATCTCCCGCGATACGCCCAAGGCCCAGGCCAAATTCCGCGCCAAATACGATCTGCCTTATACGCTCCTTGCTGATGTAGACGAGAAAGTCTGCAATCAGTTTGGCGTGCTGAAAGAAAAGAACATGTATGGCAAGAAGGTGTGGGGCATTGAGCGCACCACTTTCGTCATTGGCCCCGACCAGACCCTGCTGCATATCTTTCCCAAGGTTACGCCCCAAGGACACGCAGAAGAGGTGCTGGCCCTGATCGAAGAATGGAACAAGGCGCACAAGTAGAAGGACGGCACAGCGCCTCGCTGCGGTTGCCGGGCCGCTTGCTTGCGCGTGCCTTTTTTGAGTCGCCGCCGGAAGTGGTGGCCCCGCGCCTGCTGGGCAAAGTGCTGGTGCACCGCACTGCGCAGGGGCTGCTTTCCGGCCGCATTGTGGAGGCCGAGGCCTATCTTGGCCCGCACAATCGCCAGTCCGACCCGGCAGCCCACACTTATCGCGGAGCCACGCCACGCAACCAGGTGCTCTTTGGTCCTGCCGGATACGCCTACGTCTACACCATCTACGGCCGCTACTTCTGCATGAATATCAGTTGCGAACCGGAGGGCCAGGCCGGCTGCGTGCTGCTGCGCGCGCTTGAGCCCATGGCGGGAGAGCTTCAGATGGCCCGGAACCGAAACCTTGCGCTCGGTGTCCTGCCTCCGGAGAAATTGGCCCGCCAGCTCACCTCTGGACCGAGCCGTCTCTGCCAGGCCCTTGGCCTCACGCGGCAGCAGCACAACGGCCTGGACCTGGTGAATGCAGCCTCGCTGTTGCAGGTACGCGACGACGGCTACGCAGTCTCAGACGTCACGGTAACGGCACGCATCGGCGTCCACGAAGCGGCGGATTGGCCCCTGCGCTTCGTTGTGCCGGGAAACCACTGCGTCTCCGGCCCCCAATTCATGCGGTAATTTCGCTTGAAGCGTGAGTCTACGAGAGCCATGATGGAATCTCCGATGGAGCTGTGCCCCTTTGAAAACACCAATTGATTCAGAGATACCCTTGAGCGGAACCAGAGTTACTGTGTCCTGATGAGATTCATACAGTGTCACCGCTCCCTGATGGTCGCGTCGACTTGAGCGCTGCGGCTTCGGGATACATCGACTCTGGATCATCTATAAGCGAAGAACTTGCGCAGGGCTTCAACGCACTCCACAGTTTGCTTGATGGTAACGGCGTAACCGAAGCGCAGATGCCCCTCGCCCTGAGCGCCGAAGACGGAGCCGGGAATGGTGGCGATGTGCGCCTTCTCCAGCAGAATGCGTGCCGACTCGCGGCTATTCTTGTGAATTGTTTCTGCACAAGGGAAAGCATAGAAGGCGCCTGCCGGCGAGGTGCACTCCAGACCCACTTCGTTCAAACCAGCTACAAGCAAGTCGCGGCGCTTGCGGTACTCGGCGCGGCGGCGGACAATCTCCGCCTCCGGCGTTTTGAGCGCCTGAAGCATGGCGTACTGCACGGGAGTGGGGACGCCGTTGGTGGAGTAAAGCACCACCTTGCGCAGAGCGGTCATAAACGGCTCTTTGGCTACGGCGTATCCGGCGCGCCAGCCGGTCATGGCATAGGTCTTTGAGAAGGTGTAGCTGGTAATGGTGCGCTCTGCCATGCCGGGCAGCGAGGCGATGGAAAAATGAGTTCCGTCGTAGACCAGATCTTCGTATGCCTCGTCGGCAATCACCACCAGGTCGCGCTCGATGGCAAAGGCGGCAACCTCTTCTGCCTCCGCGCGCGTAAAGACCACACCACTGGGATTTTGCGGCGTGTTGTAGTAGATGGCCCGCGTCTTGAGGGTAGAAAACTGCTCGAGCGTCTGACGGATGCCGTTGCGGCGCGCGGTAATGGTAGGCACCAGCAAGGGGCGCGCCTGCGCTCCCGTAACCAGATCGCTGATCGGCGTCCAATAAGGCGAAAAGACGATCACGTCATCGCCGGGATCGAGGACACTTTGAAAGGCTGCATACAAGCCCTGCATGCCGCCAACGGTTACGATCACCTCGTCGGTGGTGGCATGGATGCCGTTCTTCACCGCCAGCTTTTCAATCAGCGCCTGGCGCAGCGGCGGCAGACCGGAAGAGGGCGGATAGTGGGTTTGATTGGCAACCAGCGCCTCGATGGCGGCGTACTTGATTGGTTCGGGAGTTTCAAAGTAAGGCTCGCCCATGTGCATGGGATGGACATGCAGGCCCTCCGCTCGCAACTCCATCACCTTGTTGCGGACTTGTACGATGTCAGAGAATCCAACCTCGTCCAGGCGTTTGGCCAGCCGAATCCCGCTCTGCATGGTTGCCATGGTTCTGGTTCCTTCCACAAAGAGTTACAAATAACTCGTCATCCAAGCATACCCACGGCAGGATTCAGCGTGTCAAACCGCCAGCAGTTCCGTATAGACCGCCATGCCCACCACTGAGTCTGCGCCCAGTGCGTGGAGCGCATCCACCTCCTGCTGGCTGCGAATGCCGCCGGCCACGATAAGCTGCTTTTGCGTGAGTTTGCGCAGCCGAGCGGCGGTTTCAATGGGAAAGCCTTGCATCATCCCCTCGCCGTCTACGTGGGTATAGAGAAAGGCGCTTACGTAGGAGTCGAGCAGCGGAATGGCGTCGTCGGGAGTAAGGGCAACCTGCGCCTTCCAGCCCTTGACGGCAATGCTGCCGTTCTTGGTGTCGATGCCGGCCACGATGCGATCGGAGCCGATGGCTACGGCCAGCTCGGCTGCGAAAGCGGTGCTGACGCCGCTCTCAGAAAAAAGAGCCGAGCCGATGATGACGCGCCTGGCTCCTGCATCCAGCACTTGTCGCGCGCGCTCAATGGAGTGAATGCCACCGCCGGCTTGCACGGGCAACCGTTTGGCAATCTGTGCGACCAGCGCGGAGTTGTCGCCCTGGCGCATGGCCGCATCCAGATCGATCAACTGGACGAGCGGAAACTTTGAGAATTTCTCGATCCAGTATTCGAAGTCGTCGAAGGCGAGACGAAGTTTTTCGCCCTGCACAAGCTGAACGATGCGGCCGCCCAGCAGGTCAATCGATGGAATCAGCATGGAAGCCTCACGGAGACGCCGGATTTGGCCAGCTCTTCTTTGAGCGAACGGGCGCTGGAAACGCCGAAGTGAAAGATGCTAGCCGCCAGCGCGGCGTCTGCCTTGCCTCGGCCGAAGACATCCACAAAATGTTCCACGGTTCCCGCGCCGCCAGAAGCGATGACAGGAATGCCGACCGACTCACTGACAGCGGCGGTCAACTCGCAATCGAAGCCGGTGCGCATGCCATCGGAGTTCATGGAGGTGAGCAGGATTTCGCCCGCGCCACGCCGCTCGGCCTCGCGCGCCCACTCGACGACACGGCGGCCAGCGAGTTTGCGCCCGCCCTGCACATACACTTGTGCATCGCGTACTGGGTCGGCAGCATGGGGATCGCGACGGGCATCGATGGCCACTACGACAGCCTGCGCGCCAAAGCTGCGGCCAATAGCGTCAATCAGTGCGGGGTCGGCCAGAGCGGCGGAGTTGACGCTGACCTTGTCCGCGCCGGCCTCGAAGACCTGTGCGGCATCATCTGCCGAGCGAATGCCTCCGCCCACGCAGAAAGGGACGAAGAGTTCGCGGGCCGTGCGGCGGACGGTGTCAAGCAGCGTGGCGCGGCCCTCGTGGGTTGCGGTAATGTCGAGCAGAACAATTTCGTCGGCGCCTTCGCGGGCGTGGCGCGCGGCCTGCGTTGCGGGGTCACCCGCGTCGATGAGGTCAACAAATTGCACGCCCTTGACGACACGGCCACCATGCACGTCAAGGCAGGCGATGATGCGCTTGGTGATCATTCAGATCCCTTCACTTCCCAGGAAAGAAAATTGCGAAGAATCTTCAACCCTGTTGCGCCGGATTTTTCCGGGTGAAACTGCACGCCCATCACATTGCCACGCTCGACGGCAGCGGCGAAGGGCTCGATGTACTGCGTGATGGCTGCGGTGTCAGCTGTGACGGGCGCTTTGTAAGAGTGGGTGAAGTAGACAAACTCGCCCGGCTCGACGCGAGCCAGCAGGCGCGAGCCAGCGTGGACCTCAAGCGAGTTCCAGCCGACATGCGGGACTTTTTCCGTGCTCTCAGAGAAGTGCGCACAGCGTTCTGCGAAGTGGGCCAGACCAGGCTGCGATGGCGCTTCACTGGAGCCGGCATAGAGCCACTGCATACCGACGCAAATGCCGAGGAAGGGAACGCCACGGGCGATGGCCGCGCGAATGGCGGGCGTGAGACCGGTTGTATCGAGCCGCTCTGTGGCAGCGAAGTGACCTACACCGGGCAGCACAATGCGCTCGGCGGAGTCGAGGGGCGCAGTGTCTGCGTCCGTCACTTCGACTTCCGCGCCAAGATGCCGGAGGGCCTTGAGCACCGAGGTGAGGTTGCCCGCTTTGTAGTCGATGACGGTTACACGCATGCAAGCCTCTCCGTATCGCGTCTGATATTCATTCTGTTTTCCCTCAGGGGCTAAAGCCCACCGCTCATTTTGCTCAGCTTGCGGCACAGCTAAAGTCGTGCCCTTTCAAAACGCCGCCTCAATCAGAGAAACCTCTAAAGTAGTCCTTTGGTGCTGGGCAGCATTTCGCCGAGCTGCTTGTCACGCGAGCAGGCTACGCGCATGGCCCGCGCAAAGGCCTTGAAGATGGCCTCGATCTTGTGGTGGTTGGAGCGTCCATACATGGTTTTTACATGCACATTGGCGCGTGCGCCGCGTGCAAAGCCCTCAAAGAAATCCGTTACCAGCTCGGTTTGGAGGTCGCCCACCAGCCGCGTGCGAACCTTGGTATCGACAGCGAAGGCGGCGCGTCCGCTGAGGTCAACGGCGGCAATGGCCAGCGTCTCGTCCATGGGCATGAGAAAGTAGCCGGCGCGCAGAATGCCGCGCTTGTCGCCGAGGGCGTGGTCAAAGGCTTCGCCGAGCGAGATGCCCACGTCTTCAACGGTGTGGTGCTGATCCACGTCCAGGTCGCCGTCGCACTTGAGGTCAAGGTTGAAGGCTCCGTGGCGGGTAAAAAGCTCCAGCATGTGGTCAAAGAAGCGGATGCCGGTGGAGATTTTGTAATGGCCGCTGCCTTCAATGGTGAGGCTGATGGCGATGCGGGTCTCAGCGGTATTGCGCTCCACAATGGAGGTGCGCGGCCTGGTGTTTGCCGCTTCCGGCGTGGATTTTTTTGCTTTTGTCATTCGGCATCTCCTAGAGGGAATCTCCATATTGGTTTTAGCATCAAAATGACCATTCCCTCAGGGGCTAAAGCCCGTACCTTTCAAAAAAGTAATGCATTCGATGCCAGTGCTAGAGCCCTGAGCGGCCAGTTCGTATGCTTCAAAGTTTTGGCGCGATCAAAGGCTCGTTGGTCCTGAGTGAGGCTAGCACTGGTTTGAGAGCGTCCGCGGCGTGGCGCATCTGCTCGCGCGTTCCAATGGTGATGCGTACGCGGCCATCGCAGCCGGGATCGCTGGAGCGGTCGCGCACCAAAACGCCCGCCGCGTGCATGAGACGGACAAACTCCGCGTGCTGAGGGCCGATATCAGTCAGAATAAAATTTGCATGGCTTGGCCAGCGGCGAATGTTGGCGAGGTCGAGAGCGGCCTCAAACTCGGCGCGCGCGGCCAGCACTTCGCCCACGTACCAGTCGAGATAGGCTGTGTCTTCCAACGCCGGAGGTAGGCAGGCCAACGCCAGAGAGTTCACGCTATAGGGCGATAGGACGCGGCGGACCCATCGCATCAACTCGATCGGACCGGCAAGCAGGCCAAGGCGCAAACCGGCAAGTCCGTAGGCTTTGGAGAAGGTTCGCGCAACAACCAGATTGGGCAGCTTGCCGATGAGATCGACGACCGTTTCACCGTGGAAGTGGAAGTAAGCCTCATCGACCAGCAGCAGCGCGTGGGGCGCGCGCGCGGCAATCTCCAACAACTGGGCGCGTGTGGCCACGGTGCCGGAAGGGCTGTTGGGATTGGCGATGGCGATGATTTTTGTCTGCGGAGTGATGGCGGCCAGCAGGCGCTCGAAGGGAAATTGCAGATCGTCAGCGGCGAGCACGGTGACCACGCGCGCGTCGGTTGCCGAGGAATAGACCTCATACATGGTGTAGGTGGGGACAGGAAGCAGCAGCTCGTCGCCGGCTTCAAGAAAGGTTTGGAAGAGCACATGGATGGCTTCATCCACGCCATTGGTGAGCGCGACCTGCGCGTGGGCGAGGCCGAGATGCGCGGCGGCGATGTCCTCGACCGGTTCGCGTTGAGGGTAGCGCGTGAGATCGCCGGAAGAGATGCGGCCCAGTGTTTCACGCACTTTGGGCGAACAGGCCAGCGTGTTTTCGTTGAAGTCGAGGCGTAATACGTCGCGGCTGCCGAGGGGAGGGTGATACTCCTTCATGGCCTGGACGCGCGTGGTGGGCATGGGATAAAGTACGGTCCCGGTTTCAGTCACGAATCCTCCTTGCTTTGCCTTGGAGCTTTTTCGGCGCAAGCCGCTTCTGCCGCACCGCAGGCGCCAAGCGGACGCGAATGGCTTCAGCGTGGCCGGTGAGCCCTTCCGCCTCGGCTAACAGCGCTGCGGATGGGCCAAGCGTGCGCATGGCCTGCCCCGAGTACTGCTGCACGGTGATGAGCTTGACGAAGTCGTTGACGCTGAGGCCGCCGCGCACGCGCGCCATGCCGCCGGTGGGCAGGGTGTGATTGGGTCCGGAGATGTAATCGCCCATGGGCTGCGCGGACCAGCGGCCCACAAAGACCGAGCCCGCATTCCGGACCCAGGCGAGATCGCTGGCCGCATCCACGGTGAGGTGCTCAGGAGCAAGACGGTTTGTGATTTGCCGCGCCTGCTCCACATTTGCCGCGAGAATGACGAGGCCGTTGTGGTCGAGAGCTTGGCGGGCGACGACGTTGTTGGCGCTGCGAAGCTTTGCTTCCACAATCACATCTTTCGCCAGGTCTGCGCGCGTAGTGATGAAAATAGCCAGAGCCTCGGGGTCGTGCTCGGCCTGCGCAACAAGGTCGCTGGCGATATCGGTCGCGTTGCCGCACTCGCTGGTGACGACGATTTCTGTGGGGCCGGCGAGCATGTCAATGGCGCAGTCGAAGGCGACCAGCCTCTTGGCGGCGGTAACGTAGAGATTGCCGGGGCCAACGATCTTGTCCACGCGCGGGAGAGTTGCGGTTCCGTAGGCAAGCGCAGCCACAGCGTGCGCGCCGCCCAGACGATAGAACTCCGTGATACCGAGCAGGTGGGCGGCGGCAAGGGTCTCCGGCGCTGGCTTGGGAGAGACGACCACAATGCGCTCGACGCCCGCCACCTGCGCGGGAATGGCCGTCATGAGCAGCGTGGAGGGCAGCGGATGGCGGCCGCTGGGCACATAGCAGCCCACAGAGCCGAGCGGGCGGACGAGTTGTCCCGTGGTAAGGCCGTCGACCGGCGCATCACTCCAGGACTCCGGCAGTTGGCGAACGGCAAAGTTGCGAATCTGCGCGGCGGCGGTGGAGAGAGCCTGTTGCATGGCGGGGCTGAGCGACTCCCACGCAGCGGCCATTTCGCCCTGTGTGATGCGCAGGTTTGCCGCGCCGGCAAGACCGTCGAATTGGGCCGCATAGCGCAGCAGAGCGCGGTCGCCCCGCTTGCGTAGATCGGCCACAATGCGCCGGACAATAGGCAGCACGGAATCCAGCGCCGCGCCGCCGCGTTGTTCGAGGGCGGCAAGCGCTTCTTCTGTTTTGCGAGCGCCTCGGCCCTTGGTGCGGATGATTCTCATCCTCGTTCTCCTGTTTGCGCGTAGTTGTTTCTATCGATACGAGCGCCACAATTCAAAACTGAAAAACACAACCGCTGTGTGCCGGACTATCTGAGAGGTTGTGCACTCAGCCGAGCAATCCAGTCATTCTTTGTTTCTTTGAGCAGGCGGTCAATGTTCAACGGATGTACGTCCTCATCGAGCGCACCCAGAATCTCATACTGAAAAGCAGACTCGCCCTGAGCATTCCATTCTTCCTGAAGCGATTTTTCCTGATGAGACCCAGTGCGCAGGCAGAACCAGCATCCGTTTTTAGCCGCATCGAGGTTGCGGGATGTGCCTACCCATACGCGTCCAGTTACAGTGCAGCGCACGGCGTAGGCGCCGAGAAGCGATTTTCGCTCCTTGAATCTCCGGATGGATTCCTTCCTGGATTCTTTTAGCAACATTTCAATGCCTCCATCGCTCGTGCCGCGTGCTTTCCCAGGTCTCAGAATCGAAACCTGGGGCCCACATCCAGCAAGAGTGAAAATGATTAGAGCACGACCTTGTTGAGCGGGTACTCGACAATGCCTGTGGCCCTGGCTGCTTTGAGCCGCGGAATAACGTCGCGCGCCACGCGCTCTTCAACAATGGTATTGACCGCGACCCACTCCGAGTTGCTCAACTGGGAGACGGTGGGCGAATTCAATGCCGGCAGCACGGAGAGAACGGCTTCGAGATCTTCGCGCTTGACGTTGAGCATGAGACCCACCTGCGATTGCGCATCGATGGCGCCGCGCAGCATGAGGGCAATCTGATCGATCTTCTCGCGCTTCCAGGGGTCGGCAAGAGTGGCCTTGCCGGCGATGAGATGGGTCTCGCTCTCCATCACGGTATCGATAATCTTGAGGTGATTTGCCTTGAGTGAGCTGCCGGTCTCAGTGACCTCGATGATGGCGTCGGCGAGCGTGGGCGGCTTGACTTCAGTTGCTCCCCAACTGAACTCAACCTTGACGTTGACGCCCTTGGCGGCGAAGTAGCGCTTGCTGACCTCGACCAGCTCGGTGGCGATGGTTTTGCCTTCGAGGTCTTCGGCCTTCTCGAAGCCGCTGGCTTCAGGAACAGCCAGCACCCAGCGCACCTTGCGGCGGCTCTGCTTGGCATAAGTAAGCGTGGTGACGCTGGTGACGTCAAGGCCGCTCTCGACTACCCAATCAATGCCGGTGAGACCGGCGTCGAGCACGCCGTGATCCACATAACGCGCCATCTCTTGCGCGCGAATCAACATGCACTCGATTTCGGTGTCGTCGATAGAGGGAAAGTAAGAGCGGCCATCGGCGTAGATGTTCCAGCCGGCGCGCTTGAAGAGAGCAATGGTTGCATCTTGCAGGCTTCCCTTAGGAATGCCGAGTCTTAGCTTATTAGCCACGATTTACCTCTTTCTGGGTGTTCTCTTGCTGTTCGTTCGGGCCGACCGGCAGCGGTTTAGTGAAGCAACTGACGGTGCCCTCGTGGCAGACCAATCCGTCGCCCTCGACTACGACACGGAAGAGCAGCGTGTCATTGTCGCAGTCAGTAGAGGCAGAGACGACCCGCAGGCGGTTGCCGCTGGTTTCGCCTTTCATCCACAGTTTTTGGCGGGTGCGGCTCCAGAATGTAACAAAGCCGGACTCCAGCGTTTTTGCATAGCTGATGGGGTTGAGAAAGCCCAGCATCAGCACCTCGCCCGTGCGTGCATCCTGCACAATGCCGGGGGCGAGGCCATCCATCTTGTCGAAATCGATTGTCGGTATCATTTTTTCCAATCCTGGTTGAATTTCTGTCTGCAAACGCGAAAAAGCCCGCAGGCTAAGTCGCCGGCGGGCTTGGTATTCTTTTGATCTCTCTGACCCTTTACATCAGGTCATGGCAGTCCGCCGGCATTTGGGTCCCGTGGTGGTGGTGGTGACCGTGATTGCTGTGGCGCTGCATCAATTTCAAAGTTAAGGGAAAAGCCTTTCCGTGTCAAATGCCTGCTTGCGGCTGGCGAGGTGGCAAGTGGAGAATGGAGCCGTGCAAACAAGGGTGCGATTCACGGCTTTGGCGATTGGGATACTGGGCGTTTGCCTGCTGGGGGTGGGGCAGAACAGGGATCGTGACCCTTACAAAGCCCACAAAACCTCTGCGGCGGCACCTCCGGCGGCGAAACGGATCGACATCAATCACGCCAGCGCCGATGAGCTGCTGAAGGTTCCAGGGATGACGCGAAGCTGGGCCGAACGCGTTGTTCGCTTCCGGCCATACCGCAAGAAGTCAGACCTGCTGGATCGTGGAGTGGTCACCAGCCAGGTTTACGACCGCATCAAGGACTACGTGATCGCCCACCGCGAAGAGCGGTGAGCGATCCCAGTGGTTATGCCTCGACCTGCTCCGGTGTGGGAGTTGGAAGGTCACCGCGCCTAAACAGCCTGCTCAAAATCACGTAGAGTACCGGAATAAAGAACAGGTTTAGAACGGTTGACAGCAACATACCACCGACGATGGTGGTTCCCACGGAGCGGCGGCCCAAGGCGCCCGCGCCGGTGGCGAATGCCAGGGGCAGCACGCCGAGGATAAAGGCGAAGGATGTCATGAGGATGGGCCTCAAGCGCAGTTCAGCTGCCTCGATGGCCGCTTCGGCAATGGATCGGCCCTTGCGTCGCAACTGCTCGGCAAACTCGACAATCAGAATCGAGTTCTTGGCTGAGAGTCCAATCAGCATGACCAGACCGATCTGGCAATACACATCGTTCGAGAGTCCGCGCAGAGCCACAAGGCCCAGCGCGCCCAGAACGGCCATGGGGACGGCCAGCAGAATGATGAAGGGCAGTGCAAAGCTCTCATAGAGCGCGGAGAGAGTGAGATAGATGACCAGCACTCCCAGTCCAAAGATGAGCAGAGCCTTGCCGCCAGACTCGATTTCATCCAGCGTCAAGCCCGTCCACTGGTAGCCCATCCCTGGCATCATCTCTTGTTTGGCCAACTGCTCCATGCCCACGATACCCTGCCCCGAGCTGTAGCCAGGAGCGGGCGAGCCGTCGATTTCGACTGCGCGAAAGAGGTTGTAGTGAGTAATGACCGGCGGACCGGAACTATTCGTCACAGTGACCAAGTTGTCCAGCGGGACCATTTGGCCGGAGTCAGAACGCACATAGAAGTTGTGCAGATCTTTCGCCGTCATACGGAAGGGCTGGTCGGCTTGCACGTAGACGCGATAAGTGCGGTTGTTGTAGTCGAAGTCGTTGACGTATTGCGATCCCATGAAGACGCTGAGCGTAGTCGTGATCTGGGAAAGCGGAATGTTCATCGCCTTTGCTTTTTCGCGGTCGATGGTGACCAGCATTTGCGGGTCGTTAGCCGAGAAAGTGGTCAGCAGGCCGGTCAGGTCTTTACGGGTGCGGCCCACATTCACAATCTGGTGGGCCACCCGGTCCAGATCGGTCAGGGTGTTATTTCCCTGATCCTGCAGCATGAACTGAAAACCGCCGTAGCTGCCCACTCCCTCGACCGCAGGCGGCTCGAAGATGGCCACCAGGCCGCCGTTGGGACTCATCATCAAGCTCGCCAGTTTGGGCGAGAGATCCGCCACAATATCCGCAGTCGAGTGACCTTTGCCTCGGCGCTGATCCGACGGTTTGGTGGAGACGAACATCATGCCGGCATTTGAGGCGTCGCCCGCCATGCTGAAGCCCATGACAGAGAAGGCCCCGATGATGTCGTGATTCTGATAGATGATGGCCTGAGCGCGATCCGCCAATCTGGTGGTATACGCCAGTGAAGATCCCGGGGGCGCCTGCACGATGACCATGAGGAAGCTCTGGTCTTCCTGGGGAATGAAGCCGGTGGGAACGTGCTGGTAAACCAACACGGTAGCGCCCAACCCACCCAGAAAAATCA
>VFSW01007224.1_pt1 | contig 16163 bp, 12 predicted proteins | sample 5358111 | NCBI WGS metagenome assembly VFSW01 (sample SAMN11554181, study PRJNA540505) | mine drainage metagenome | isolation source: sediment from site ElyBrook_90M | place: USA: Ely Copper Mine, Vershire, VT | collected 2017 | reverse complement strand
CCGTGGGGGGCGTTACCAAAAAAAATCCGGGCGGCCCCACTGCGCCCCCCCCGCCCCCCCCCCCCCCCCCCCCCACCCCGGGCCCCCCGGGGGGACCCCGGCTCCGCGGCTCGGAGCTCGAGGGAGACGCTGACCGCGGGCTTACGCCCACGGCTAACACAAATGTCGCCCGTCCCGGGCTCGCATACGCGCGATCGCCAGCCATCTTGCTGTCATTCTGCGCGCGCGCGCGTTTGTCTAGCTGCGGGAGTTAGAATTGCGCGAATGGGCGACGTAAGTTTCATAGTAATGGCCGTGTTGCTCGTTAGCTGCGGAGTTTTTATATTGCTCCGCCCCGATGTGGCGAAGAGTCATAATTACGATCCGTTCAACCATTGGCCGCTGTGGCTAATTCGCCTTTACGGTGTCGCCATGGTCGCGGCTGGTTGGGTATTCATGCATCAGTTCATCCATTCACGATGAGATCGCTACACTTCCAGCTATCTGCCGCTGCGACGGGCGCGTTGCCCCAACATCTAATGTGGTAGCCTTCTAAATGGGTAGAGCGTCTGTGGCGTGACTGTATCCAGCGGGCCACGGTTCATCAAGCAAACATGTTCAATAAGGTCATCGCCAAGGTATTTGGCACCAGTAACGAACGCGAGATCAAGCGCATTCAGCCGCTGGTCGAGGAGATCAACGGTTTCGAACCCGCGATGCAGCAGCTCACCGACGAGCAGCTTCGCGCCAAGACCGACGAGTTTCGCCGGCGCATTCGTGAGCGCATGGACGCCTTCGAGGATGCGGATGAGAAAGAAAGCGAGCTGAAGGCCGCGCTCGATGCCATCCTGCCCGAAGCCTTTGCCGTGGTGCGCGAAGCCGGGAAGCGGGTTCTGCAGATGCGGCACTTCGATGTGCAGCTCATTGGCGGCGTGGTGCTGCACCAGGGCAAGATCGCCGAGATGAAGACCGGTGAAGGCAAGACGCTGGTGGCGACGCTGCCTGTCTATCTCAACGCGCTCTCCGGGCGCGGCGTACACGTGGTTACGGTGAACGACTACCTGGCCAAGCGCGACTCGGAGTGGATGGGCAAGCTCTACACCTTCCTGGGACTGAGCGTGGGGGTCATCGTCCACGACCTCGACGACGAGCAGCGGCGCGAGGCCTACGGCTCGGATGTGACCTACGGGACGAACAACGAATTCGGTTTCGACTACCTCCGCGACAACATGAAGTTTGACTTGAGGGATTGCGTGCAGCGCGGTCATCACTTTGGCATTGTTGACGAGGTGGACTCCATCCTGATTGACGAGGCAAGGACTCCGCTGATCATCAGCGGGCAAAGCGAAGAGTCAACCGACAAGTACTACAAGGTCAATCGCATCATTCCGCAGCTGGAGATGGGCGAGGAGATCGATCGCGGCCTGGGCGAGGACAAGGTCCTCACCGGCGATTACGTGATTGACGAGAAGCACCGCACGGTTACGGTGACGGACGGCGGGTGGGAAAAGGTTGAAAAGCTGCTGGGAATCGGCAACATAGCCGATCCGGAAAACTGGGACCTGAAGCATCACGTGGAAACCGCGATCAAGGCACACGCGCTCTATCGCCGCGACGTCGAGTATGTGGTGAAGGACGGCGAGGTCCTCATCGTCGACGAGTTCACCGGTCGCCTGATGCCGGGGCGGCGGTGGTCTGACGGGCTGCACCAGGCAGTGGAAGCGAAGGAAAACGTCAAGATCGAGCGCGAGAACCAGACGCTGGCCACCGTCACCTTCCAGAATTACTTCCGCATGTACAAGAAGCTGGCCGGCATGACCGGTACGGCGGAGACGGAAGCGCCCGAGTTCGACAAGATCTACAAGCTTGAGGTAGTGGTCATCCCGACCAACAAGACGCTGCTGCGCGTCGAAAATTCCGACGTGGTGTACCGCACGGAGAAAGAGAAGTATTTCGCGGCGGCGGATGAAATTCAAAGGCTGGCGCAAAGCGGTCAGCCCGTCCTGGTTGGTACGACCTCAGTTGAGAAGTCGGAGCGGCTCTCGGAGTTGCTAAAGAAGAAGGGCGTGAAGCATGTGGTGCTGAACGCCAAGTATCACGAGAAGGAAGCCGAGATTGTGGCGCAGGCGGGCCGCAAGGGCGCGATCACCATCGCCACCAACATGGCTGGCCGCGGCACCGACATTCTGCTGGGTGGGAACCCCGAGTTCATGGCCAAGCAGGAATGCCTGAAGAAAGGTCTGGCGCAGGCGCTGAAGACGGTAGCCGGCGAAGTTTTGGTCAAGCCCGACGATCCCAGTCTCTCTTACTTCTACTACAACGGTATCGAGTACAAGATCGACACCGCGAAGTGGAACGAGATTTATCAGAAACACAAGCAGGCCACCGACGCCGAGCATGATGAGGTGATCAGTCTGGGCGGATTGTTCATCTTCGGCACGGAGCGTCACGAGGCGCGGCGTATCGACAACCAGCTTCGCGGCCGCGCCGGCCGCCAGGGCGATCCCGGCGCTTCGCGCTTCTATCTCTCGCTGGAAGATGACCTGATGCGCATCTTCGCCAAGGAGTGGGTATCAAACCTGCTGCAGCGCCTGGGCATGGACGAAGGTGTGCCGATCGAGTCCAGGATGATTACCAAGCGCATTGAAGGCGCGCAGAAAGCGGTTGAGGCGCAGAACTTCGAGGCCCGCAAGCACCTGCTGGAATACGACGACGTGATGAACAAGCAGCGCCAGGCGGTCTATGCGCTGCGGCGACAGTTGCTGGAGGGGCTCGACCAGAAGGAACTCATCCTCGAAGACTACGTGCGCGATATTCTCGCCGGGCTGCTCGACCAGTACGCCGGCAAGGACACGCGGCCCGACGACTGGGACGTCAAGAGCCTGAAGAACCAGGTGTTCACGCGCTTCGGCGTGGACATTACGGCGGAAGGCATTGATCCATCGGTCCTGAGCCGGCAGGAGCTGGGCAATGCGATCTTCGACAAGCTGAAAGAACGCTACGAGGCGAAAGAGACGCTCATCGGCCCGGAGGCGATGCGCCACCACGAACGCATCATCATGCTGAGCGTGATCGACCAGCAGTGGAAGGACCACCTGCTCTCGATGGACCACCTGCGCGAGGGCATCGGCCTGCGCGGCTACGGGCAGCATGACCCGCTGGTGGAATACAAGCGCGAGTCGTTCGACATGTTCGAAGCCATGATGCAGCGCTTCGAAGAAGAGACGGTGCGGTATCTGTATCTGATGCAGGTGATCGAAGCTCCGCAACCTGCACCGCAACAAGTAACTCCTGCCGGCGACTTCGGCGACGAGGCGGTTTCGGCCTTCAGCACGAGTCCGCGCCGCAGCCGGGCAGCGACCTCTGTAGACGACATGGAAGAGGCTTTTCAGCGCCGCAAGCGCCGCGAACTGGAGCAGGCCTGCATGGCCGGAGGCGGCGAAGCTGCGACCGTGCAGCAGGTGGTACGCGGAGACAAAATCGGCCGTAACGATCCCTGTCCCTGCGGCAGCGGCAAGAAGTACAAGAAGTGCTGCGGGGCATAGAGCAGATTTCCGTGAGCGCTTACCTTCCTTAATAAACGCCCGAACGCGAAGATAAGCAGCATTGGCGTGGTTAGAGAGACAAAGATGTTCGCGCAGTTTTGAAGTTCGTTACTCCGCGATCTTTGCCGCCAGAGCTTCCACAACTGCGATGTTCTGCAGCAGCTCAGGCGCAAAGTCATGCCGCTGCTGCAGGTATGCGGGACTGTTATAGCTCACCCACACCGTTTTCTGCGCGTCCTCCCAGACCAGGATCTTCAGAGGAAGATCGATTGCGATGCTGGGAGCGGCTTGCATCAGCGGGGTTCCAGCCTTAGGGCTGCCGAAGATCAGCAGCTTGGTGGGAGGCATTTTCAGGCCCACTTTTTCCGCCTCTCCGCTGTGGTCGACCAAGGCAAACAGATTCACGCCCTTCGCCTGCAGAATTTCTTTGAGGCGTTCCACGGTCTGATCGACCGAATGATGGCTGGGCAGGTTGACGATGCCATTGTCAGCAACGATCGACATAGATATCTCCTTGCCAACGTCAAGAATGCGGGCCCGTAGAACTTCGAACCAGGACTAGATAGACGGCCATTGCCAGACCGACCAGGGCGAGGAAGAAAGCCACAGCGACCGAGTGCAGCGAAGGCCGCGAGTCGATCGTGCCGCCCCGATCAAGGGCGCGAATCAGTCGCACATGGCGCCATCCCGCAAAGGCGTTTACCAGCACCCCGGCGGCGATGAGCCCCGTACCGAACCACAGCGACGGTCCCGATTGCCGTCCCATCGCGACGTGCTCGACCACCTGAAACTCTTGCAGAAAGAGCCCAAAGCGCGCCACTACGAAGCCGAAACCCATCAGGGCCAGACCGGTGCGAATCCAGGCCAGCAGCGTTCGTTCCGCCGCCAGGTAGTCGGCCAGGCTGCTTTTGTGAGTCGCAGGCGGAGTATTCATAGGATCGTTTGCAGAAATGGGATTTCTCCTCACCGCGACAACTATACGGCGCAGCGCATTGGATGCTTTCGCGGGCCGCGGGGGAGCACCGATGAATGGCAAAAAGGCGAAGCGCTCAGTTGCTTCGCCGCTGTTACAATCTCGACCACAGCCCAACTCTTGAGGAGTGCAGATTATAGTGACACGGCGTGGTGGCCAGATACCGGTCGCGTTTTCGAGATTGTCATCACGAGCGCCCTGGTTTTGGGCGCGAGGGATCTGCTTTTCGCCGCTCGCCGGGAAAGCAGATCCCTCACCGACAGACCACCCCAACAAGCGCCCCTCGACTGCGCTCGGGGCGGGCTCAGCGGCGCTTGTCAGGGACCCCGGTTCGTCGGCTGGTGATGACAATTTCGTGATTTTCGTCGCTATATTCTGCAAAACTCAGTAAGAGCGCTGATAACCCATGCCAGACAAGAACGTTTGGGAAACGCGCATTCGGCGAGCTGAGGAACTCCTTCAGCGTCACGACGAGTCCGCAGAGGTGCTGGGTTGCTATCGGGCCATTCTGCAGTTGCAGCAGCGGATAGCACAGCAGCAGCCCTCTGCGCCGAGAACGCAAGAACCGCAGGTTTTCAGCCTACATGAATTGGATGTGGACCTCGTCCTCCGCGGGTTACCGCCGCTGGTTGACGAACTGGAGAAGCACGGCCCCGCGCAACTTGCAAGCCAGGCTGCACGGTTTCGTGACGCGGGCCAGGAAGAGCAACGGCAGGCCGTGACTGCGTTTCTGGCCGGCCAGGCTCTGGACAGGACCCGGAGCTTCTTCGTTCGAGTTCTGGTGCAGCCACTGGCTGAGGCGCTTGCGCTGGAGTCGAAGGCGTCGGAAGGCTACACCGGTTCCAAGTGCCCGAAATGCGGCAGCAGCCCTCAGCTTGCCGTTCTGCGGCCGGAAGGCGACGGTGGCAAGCGGCACCTGGCCTGCTCGCTTTGTTTCTGCGACTGGGAGTATCGCCGGATCTTATGCCCTGTATGCGGCGAAACGGAGCACGCTCGCCTGCCGCGGTATGAGGCAGAGGATTACAACGCTGTCCGCGTGGAAGCCTGTGACACCTGCAAGTCTTACCTGAAATCGTTTGACATGACGGTTGACGGCCTGCTGGTTCCTGAGGTCGACGAGATCGCTACGATCGCGCTCGACCTTTGGGCGGGGAAGCACGGTTACCAGAAGCTCCAGTTAAATGTGATGGGATTTTGACGATCGCCCCCGCGCGCGTGTGGCCGTTGGCAGCGCCGATACGACTTTCGCCATGCAAAACAAAAGCGTATTGACCTGCTGGCCGATTTAGGTGTACGCTCCCTTGCCAGCGAGGTGTTCGCCAAGCTGTAGGTTCCGAGCGGGGGCACCGGTCATGTCCTATTTCGCCGTTGCAATTTCGGCGTGTGCTTCGTTTTTCCGCTTTTCCTGTATATCTGTGTTCGCATCGTACTTCGCTTTAGCCGGCAACGGCTGAGCTTTAGCTCTATGGTTGATCGCCGCGGAGGGCAGAAGCTATGGAAGTATCGCGACGTACCTTCGTAAAAACAGGCGTAGCAGGCGCCATTGGATTTTCCGTCCTGGGATTTGATCTCACACCGCTGTATGCGCAGGCGTCGTCGCTGAAGATCGCGCGCACCACGGAGACGCGCAGCACTTGCCCATATTGCTCGGTGAGTTGCGGCGTCATCATTCACACCCTCGGCGATGGAGCCAAGAACGTCACGCCGCAGGTCGTGCACGTGGAGGGCGATCCCGATCACCCAATCAATCGCGGCACGCTGTGCCCCAAGGGATCGTCGCTGCAGCAGGACATCCAGAATCAGCGCCGGCTCTTGAAGCCGCAGGTGCGGCGGCCAGGCTCGGACCACTGGGAGGACATCTCCTGGAACCAGGCCATCGACGAGATCGCGCAGTGGACGAAGAAGACGCGCGACGCCACCTTCCTCGAGCAGGACGCCAAGGGCAACACGGTGAACCGCTGCGAATCGCTTTTCTTCAGCGGCGGCTGCACCGATACCAATGAGTTCAATTACCTGGTCGTGAAAACGATGCGGGCTATGGGGGTGGTGCGCCTGGAAAACCAGGCGCGGGTTTGACACGGCCCCACGGTCTCAAGTTTGGGACCAACTTTCGGACGCGGAGCCATGACCAACGGCTGGATCGACATGAAGAATGCCGATGTGCTGTTGATCATGGGCGGCAATCCGGCGGAAAACCATCCTTGCGGATTCAAGTGGGTGGTCGAGGCCAAGCGCAATCGCGACGCACGCGTCATCGTGGTCGATCCGCGCTTCACGCGCACAGCTTCGCAGGCCGACCTGTTCTGCCAGATTCGCGCCGGCTCAGACATCGCCTTCCTGGGCGGACTGATCAATTACGCGATCGAGCACAATCGCGTCAATCACGAATACCTCGTCAACTACAGCAACGCGGCGTTCCTCATCAAGGACGGATTCAAGCTGCCGGAAGATGGCTTGTTCTCCGGCTTCAATCCCGAGACCAAAACTTACGACCAGAGCACGTGGAATTACGAGGCGGGCGGGAACGAGACGGGCAAGTTTGCGGCTGTCCCGGTGCCGGGAACTGCCGGCGATGTTGCCGGTGGCGCCGCGGCGGGCAATACGGGTTCAGGAAAGCAGGATCAATCCCACGGCAAGGTTCCCTCTGGCAAAGAAGGTAGCAACACACACCAGGGACCCGAAGGCCAGGGTTATCAGGCGGCGGGGCCGGTCGGAGCGAAGGCGATGGGCGGAGTTCCAGCGTCGCTGCCGCCGAATGTCGCCTACGATACTTCCCTGCAGCATCCCCGCTGCGTCTATCAACTGCTGAGAAAGCAGTACTCGCGCTACACGCCGGAGATGGTGGCCAATATCACCGGCATTCCGCAGGAACAGCTTCTGAAGGCCTACGACCTGTACACCTCAGTCCGTAAGAATGGCGACATGACCAAGGTGGCGACCGTGGTCTACGCGGTCGGCTGGACGCAGCACAGCTTTGGCACACAGATCATCCGCACTGCGGCGATGCTGCAGTTGCTGATGGGCAACGTTGGCCGCGCCGGCGGTGGCGTGAACGCGCTGCGCGGGCACTCCAATATTCAGGGCGCAACCGACATGGCCGGCATATTCGACATTCTGCCGGGCTATCTGAAGATGCCGGTGCCCGCGGACAAGGACCTGAAGACGTTCCTCGATCGCACCACCCCGAAGCCCGCCAAGCCGAACGAGTGGGCGTCGTTCAATTACTGGTCGAACACGCCGAAGTTCATGGTGTCGTTCCTGAAGGCGATGTACGGGAATTCGGCGACCAAGGACAACGATTTCGCCTTCCAGTATTTGCCCAAGATCGACCGCAAGTATTCCTGGGTCGAGAACTGGAATGACATGTACAACGGGCAGGTCAAAGGCGTCTTCGCCTTTGGCATGAACGGCGTGATGATCGGCCCCGATTCGCAGAAGAACATCGAGGCGCTGAAGAAGGCCGATTTCCTGGTGGTCTGCGAGGTATATCCCGACGAGACCAGCGCCTTCTGGGAGGCTCCAGGCACTACGCCGGAGCAGATGAAGCAGATCAATACGACGGTCTACCGGCTGCCGGGCGCAGGTTTCGCCGAGAAGGACGGGACCTTCGTCAACTCGGCGCGCTGGCTGCAGTGGAAGCATGTGGCGCTGCCCCCACCAGGCGATTGCCGGCTGGATCAGGACATCCTGGCGCAAATCTTTCTGAAAGTGCGCGAGCTCTATAAGAAACAGGGCGGCAAGTTCCCCGATCCAATTCTGAACGCCTCGTGGACGTATACGGTTCCGGAACATCCTTCGCTTTCCGAAGTGGCGAAGGAGATCAACGGCAAGGCAGTGGCGGACATCAACGATTCCAAGACCAACTTCTCGCTGAAAGCCGGTCAACAGTTACCAAGCTTTGCCGTGCTACGCGACGACGGGACGACGATGTGCGGCAATTGGCTCTATTGCGGTTCCTGGACGGAGGCAGGCGCGATGACCCAGCGGCGCGGCACCGAGGATCCCTCCGGCCTGGGGATTTATCCCAACTGGGGCTGGTCGTGGCCGATGAACCGTCGCGTGCTCTACAACCGCGCGTCTTGCGACCTTGCCGGCAAGCCGTGGGACCCCAGCCGCAAACAGGTGTGGTGGAATGAGACGGCCGAGAAGTGGGTGGGCAACGATGTTCCCGACTTCAAGCCGGATTCGAAACCGCAAGAGCACATGGGCCCGTTCATCATGAATCCCGAGGGCGTGGGGCGAATTTTCGTGCCGCTGGGCGCGATGGCTGATGGCCCGTTCCCCGAGCATTACGAGCCCATTGAGAGCCCGGTGGGCAATCCTCTGCACCCGCAGCAGCCGAACAATCCCGTGGTGAAGAAGTTCACCACAGCGATGGACAAGTACGGCACGCCGCAGGAAGGCTACAACATTATCTGCACCACGTACCGGCTTACCGAGCACTATCACTACTGGACGAAAAACAATCCGATGAACGTGCAGCTTGTGCCGGAGCCGTTCGTCGAAATTCCCGCCGAGCTTGCCGACAAGATGGGCATTCGTGGCGGCGAGAAGGTGAAGCTTACCAGCGCGCGCACCGATTACATCGCCAAGGCAATGGTGACCAAGCGCATCAAGCCGATGATGGTGGATGGCAAGAAGCTCTATCAGGTCGGCGTTCCCATTCATTGGGGATATCGCGGGATCTCCGAAAGTGAGGGGCGGACTTCGTTGATGCCGGCGAACCGGCTGACACCCACGGTCATGGATCCGAACGCGTATACGCCGGAGTTCAAGGGCTTTTTGGTGAAGCTGACCAAGGTGTGATGGGAACGCCAGCGCCGGTCTTTGGAGTTTTGGAGTTTTGAAAGGGCACGGCAGTTTTGAAAGGGCATGGCTTTAGCCGTGCCGCAAGAGCGCTGTTAAGAATTGGCCTTTAGGCCCTGAGGGACATTCCTTCAGCGGCTAAATTTTGGGTTTCAACGGCACGCCTGAAGGCGTGCCCTTCAAAGCGGCCGTCAAGAGGCAGGCGATGAGCGATCGCGGCACATTACGAATCCAGCAAATCTCGGCCCATCCCGGCCCGGTAGCGGGTGCGGGCACGCAGCGGCAGGACAAGGTCTGCAAGTTGGTCGATACTACCACCTGCATCGGCTGCAAGGCGTGCGAGGTGGCGTGCGTCGAGTGGAACGACATGCCGTTCCAGACCACGCATTTCGACAACACCTACCAGACCATGCCCGATACCGACTGGAATTACTGGAACCTCATCAAGTTCAACGAAGATGAGCACGCCGACGGCAGCTTCGCCTGGCTGATGCGCAAGCATCAGTGCATGCACTGCGCCGATCCCGGCTGCCTGCGCGCCTGCCCGGCTGACGGCGCCATCGTGCAATACGAAAACGGCATCGTCGATTTCCAGCAGGAAAACTGCATCGGCTGTCAGTTCTGCGTCTCCGGCTGCCCGTTCAATATTCCGAAGTTCAATGCCAGCACGAAGAAGGTTTACAAGTGTACGCTGTGCTCTGACCGGGTGGGAGCCGGCCTGGAACCGGCGTGCATCAAAGCTTGCCCGACCGGCTGCCTGCATTTCGGCACCAAGGACGACATGAAGGCCCTGGCGGAAAAGCGTGCTTCGCAACTGCGCGAGGTCTCGGGCTTCAAGGACGCGGGAGTTTACGATCCCGACAGCATCGGCGGCACCAGCGTCATCTATGTGCTGCACGACATCAATAAGCCGGAAAGATACGGAAATCTGCCGAAAAATCCCATGATTCCAGCCTCATTTACGGTTTGGAAGGACATCTTCAAGCCCATTGGCCTGGTCGGCGCGATGCTGGGCTTCGTCGGGGTGGTGATGCACTACGTCTTTGAAGGGCCGCGAAGGGTGCAGCCACAGCCGCCAATCGAGCAAGTTGATCCGCCTGAGCGGCACTCGGGAAAGGAGAGTTAGATGGCGACTAGTGTGAATCGCTTCGAGCACCGTTCCAACGCCATCGATCGCATGGGGAAGACCGTGGCGTATGCGGGCGAACTGCTGCGCCATCCTGTGTACACACGTTTTTTGCACTGGATGGTCGGCATCTTCTTCTTCCTCGCGCTGCTCTCGGGGTTTGGGATTTACCTGCCGTGGATCTTTCGCTTCTTCACGCCGCTGTTCGGCGGCGGAGCAATGACCCGCCTGTTGCACCCTTGGTTCGGGCTGGGCTTTGTGTTCTTCTTCGCGCTGCAGGCGCTGAACTGGCTCGCGGTTATGCGCTGGGGGGAGACCGACTCGCGCTGGATGAAGCACATCAAGGACTACATCACGCGCAGCGACTCCGTCGAGTCGCAGGAAACCGGCTTTTTTAACGCCGGTCAGAAGCTGCAGTTCTGGGAAATCGTCTGGGGCTCGATCGCGTTCCTGATCACCGGCGTGATTATGTGGTTTCCGGAGACCTTCGGCCGCGTGCTGGTCTCGATCTCTTACGTAGTCCACGACATTTCCGCGCTGATCATGTTGTTCGGAATCTTCTTCCACATCTATCTCAGCACTTTTGGCGAGCCGGGTACCATCCAGGCCATGACCCGCGGCACGGTGAGTGAAGCCTGGGCATGGACCCACCACCCGGCGTGGTACAAGGCGCTTACCGGACGCGATCCGCGTCAGGCGCTGGAAGATGCCAGGGAGCGCCAGAAGATCAGTCCGCCGTCGGCGCTCTAAGCCGAATTGGATCGATTTGACCTGTAACATCCTCAGCTGGTTGGAACGCATTCTTGTTTCAAGCGCTCGCGCCGCCTTCGATCTGAGCACCCGCGCTGACTAGGTGCTGACGGAGGCAGTCGATTGAATGATGTCTAACCTTGAGAAAATGTTGGCCAGGGACGGTTTTGGACAACAGTACACAGAGCTGAAGCTGCCGTTTGAACTCACATCGCGCAAGTAAACACCATCGGTGTCGTGGTGAAGCCGCCACCAGACCTGAGGGGCTCGTTCTAGGACAGTCTTACATTTCCGGACGCAACCACAGCAAAAATTCTTCAGTGATTGAAACGCGAGAATCGCGTTTGCCACACGCCGTTGCAAAGGTCCGCCGGTGCTTGGCCGTAGGTTTGTGGACGGCAAAGACCTGGGGGTGGATGCCACCCTGATTGACGCTCTTGGACTGTGAGCGCGCTCACTTACGGCACTAAATTTTAGGGCTTAAACTCGCTATTAGCCGCTGCCCACGGCCGGAGAGCGCTCGGGTGAGATTCCAGTCGAAGCAACATTTGGGAGCCGAGTTCGGGGAACTCGATCATTGGAAGCGGCAAGAATCGACGTTTTGTATCTTGCACCTCATTGTGCTGGCCGTTCTGCTCTTGGTTCACACTCTGTTCACCGCCATTTTGGCGTGCCATCGCGGCCACTCGTGGCGGTCCTTACGGCAGCATTTTTGCTGCGTGTCCTGCAAGTGGTGTGGATTCAGGGACTCGTGACGATCCCGACCAGTCGCTGGCTGCTGTCGATGACGACCGCGTCAGTGGTGTTGAACCTGGCACTGGCATTCGTGGCCGCCATCCTTACGGACCGTCCTGATTCCCAATACTTTGTACTTCTAGTCATGCCTGTGGTTGAAGCAGCTTTTCGGTTCGGCTTGGCTTCGACAATGGGGATCATCCTGATTACCGGTGCCCTGAACTTCCTCTGGATCGTCCAGTACGAGCGGACACATGGCTCTGTTGTGCCCAGCGAATATTTCGAGGCGGGAACCATATCCATGATTTACGCCTTTGTGGGCATCCTGGTCTGGATATTAATTAACAACTTACGCGTGAATCAGTCCGAATTAGCCCGGAACTTGCTGCTCTTGCAGCAGACCCAGGCAAAACTTCTTCGTGAGGAAAAACTGGCTGCCGTCGGCCGGCTGTCGAGCGCGATTGCGCACGAGATCAGAAATCCGGTGGCCATGATTTCCAGTTCCCTCGCCACTGCGATTCGCGGAGAGTTGGAACCGGCCCAACGAGATCGCATGTTTGAGATAGCCTCAATGCAGGCAGCAAGGCTGGAGAAGCTGACCAACGAATTTCTGAGTTATGCGAGACCTCGGACTCCGGCGATCACACGCAATAATGCAGCCGACGTTCTGGCCTACGTTGCCGAGTTGTCTAAGGCGCACGCCGGCGAGCGCCAGGTCGAAATCAAGGTCTGTTCCCCAAACGAGCTGTATTGCTCTTTCGACGCCACTCTTCTGCAACAGGCACTGCTAAACCTCGTGATGAATGCCATCGATGCATCGCCGATGGACTCTACCGTGACCATGACGGGGCGGGTTTCAGGTGACGCGGTCTGTATCGATGTAAAGAACGCTGGGCCGGAAATCGATCCCGGTGCGCTGGGTCAGATTTTTGAGCCGTTCTTCACGACGAAGCCAAGTGGTACTGGACTTGGCTTGGCAATCGCGAGAAATGCGGTTCATGGACAGGGTGGAGATATTACCCTCACGCAAAATGGTCCAGAGGTCATTATCTTCACGTTGACGTTACCTATTGGGGATAAACTGCTCACGAAAGCGGCAGGCTAGCCCTATGGCCAGAATACTAATTGTCGATGACGAAGTTCACATGCGCGCGATTCTCGCGACCATCCTGCAACAAGATGGTCATTTTGTCATCGAAAGCGCAGGGGTTGCCGAGGCAAGGAAGGCGATTGCCGAAACTGAGTACGACGTGATCATCACCGACCACAAAATGCCCGACGGCACCGGACTCGACGTACTCAAGTTAGTGCAGCAGGATGACCCCACCGCCTCTGTCATTTTTTTGACGGCGGTTGGGTCAATCAAACTGGCGGTCGAGAGCATGCGGGGCGGGGCGTTCGATTTCCTTACCAAGCCGTTTCTGCCCGAGGTCATTCGAGCCACGGTCGCGAGGGCAGAAGAGCACACACGTCTGTTGCGAGAGAACATCCGCCTTAAGAATGCCGTCCTGCGACTGGAGGGTTCCGCGGAGATCATCGGTAGCAGCGCGGGAATCTTGTTCCTTCGCGGGCAAATTGCACGAGTTGCGCCAACCAATGCAACGGTTTTAATCACCGGGGAAACGGGCACCGGCAAGGAGTTGGTGGCTCGCAGTATCCACAAGAGCAGCCCGCGTGCGGAAAAACCCTTCCTGGCGGTGAACTGCGCCGCCGTTACCGAGTCGCTACTGGAGAGTGAACTGTTTGGTCACGAGCGCGGAGCGTTTACCGGAGCAGATCGTGCCCGGGAGGGACTGTTTGAGGCGGCGCACCAGGGCACGTTGTTTCTCGACGAGATAGCCGAGATGTCGCCGGCCGCACAGGCAAAACTGCTGAGGATTTTGGGGGATGGCCAGTTGACGCGAGTAGGCTCAACTCGCCCACGGACGGTCGATGTACGGGTCATCGCCGCTACCCATCACGACCTAAAGGCTCGTACGATCGAGAATTTATTTCGGGAAGACCTGTACTACCGTCTGGCCGTATTCCCGATAGCCATCCCGCCCCTGCGCGCACGCCGGGAGGATATTCCAGCGCTGTGCGAAGAGTTTCTTCGCCGCGCCACAATCGAGCTGAAGGTTCCCCAGCCTCCGATCACGGAGACCGCGCTCGAGCGACTCATGACGTATGACTTTCCGGGGAACATTCGCGAACTCCGTAACCTCATCGAACGAGCCTGTATTTTGGCCAACGGTGAGAACATCTCGCCGGATGCCTTTCCAGCAAATCCGCAGTCAGTCTGCTCGAGTGCTGGTTCGTTGTCGCGTGGAACAACGATGAGCGAAGACGAATGGATCGCATCACTGCCAGAGACGGTGGATTTGCGCGGGATATTGACCTCGTTGGAACGCCGGCTGATTCAGCGGGCACTTAACGGGACGAGTGGGGCCCAGGCGGAGGCCGCCCGCCGGCTTGGGCTGTCCCGCAGCGACCTTGGGTACAAGCTCAGTAAGTATGAAATCAAGGTCGCTGGGGAATGACCCTTCAGTCCTGATCTGCATTCCGGCTGCCGCCCTCGGCGCCACCTGCCACTGGAACCGGTGAAGGTGCAACCATCGCTCTTACCCCAAATTCATGCACCAGCCTTCCGCCATTATGTGCCGTGTTCGTCAACAGAAGTACGCCGACTCCGTAGAAGAGCAGAAATACGAGTGGCAGTGCGGCCGAGATCAGTCGCCCCGACAGTTTTCGAAAGGCCATCGGCGCGAACAGGATCGCAGCGAAGATCACCGTGAGCCCCGAGAAAACGGCCCTCGTAGCATCCGCCAGTTCTTCGTGGCGCTCCAGAACAGCGTCGATCTGTGACGTACGCTCCGCCAGTTTTCCGGCCGCCTCTCCGGTCGAGACCGCCAGAAAAATGCTCAGCGTTCCCACAACCATCAAAGCCAACGCAACGTACAGCACCGGCCGCCCCTTCTCCGGCTTGAGTAGCGCTCCTATAAGAACCAGGACCGGCGCCACGAGCAGCAGGGCAATCGGGAAATGAATGATGAGAGGGTGCAGCCCGTTCCAACTCGGAATTGGTGGCATCTGAATCATGGTGAATACCTCGCACTAACTTTTTTGAGCTAGCCATCTGTTGGTGGTGGAGGCGGTGCCAAGCACCGCCATCCCCTTGGAGGGAGACTCTGATTAAGTCCGCTGAGGGACCTCACTCCCACTTAATCAAAGACTCCTTAGGACACCGCCACGTACTTATCTTTGGGACTGAAGCAGGTATGGCACTTCGCGAAATCCATGTTCGTCGTGGTATATCCGCATACCGTGCAGACGTAATATGTCGCCCCCTTCACTCGCATCGTTGCCATGTTGCCGAGTGCATTGGTGAACAGCGCGGCATGTTCAGTCTCCGCACTACGTGCGTAGTTAAAGGTCTGGACGGCGCCGGCATCTCCGACAGCGCGCGCCTGCTTGTAGAAGTCCGGATACATAACGTCACGCTCGTAGGTCTCTCCTTTGATAGCAGCCTCGAGGTTTTCCTTGGTGGACTTGGCGTCAGGTTTCTCGATTTTCGCCTGGGCCGTGCCGCCGAGTCTCTTGATCTCAACTTCATGGTTCCTGGCATGAATCTCTTCTGCTCTCGCCGTGGCTCGGAACAGGCTGGCAATTTGGAAATAGCCTTCCTGGTCTGCTTTCTCCGCAAAAGCGAGATACCTGGCATGGGCATTGCTTTCACCGTTGAAGGCGGTCTCAAGATTCTGCAACGTTACATCGGAAGGTTTCGGCGCTGGCTGGGCAAAAGCCGCGCTGGCAGCGCAGATGCATAAGACGCACAACACGGGAAAGCTGATCGAACGTTTCATTGAATTCTCCTCTGAAATTCTTGGGTCTTCTTGTTAGGGAGACTCTGACTAAGTCCGGTTTTTGAAAAGGAAGGCCTTGAGGCCGTCCGTGGACACTGCAAAATCAATGCGGCTTTAGCCGCTGAGAGACCTCACTCCCACTTAATCAGAGTTTCCTTAGTTGTTAGTCGCCATCCTTTTGACGGCAAGTTAGGTTCCACACTCGTCTGTCGGGCAAACTCGCACAACTAAAGCACAAAGGGCCAGCTGCCGAAACGATCGACCTGAGATCGGCCAGATGTTTGGACAGTCTTGCAGCGCACTGTCAAAAGATTTAGACGCAGAACCGCTGATCAGACGTGCCAGCCTGAAGTGGGCTTGCCCCCTGGGGTGAGACAACCAGATAAGACACTGTTCGCCGTTCGCTG
>VFSW01007223.1_pt1 | contig 16163 bp, 14 predicted proteins | sample 5358111 | NCBI WGS metagenome assembly VFSW01 (sample SAMN11554181, study PRJNA540505) | mine drainage metagenome | isolation source: sediment from site ElyBrook_90M | place: USA: Ely Copper Mine, Vershire, VT | collected 2017 | reverse complement strand
GACCTTTTGACAAAATCAGGCGCTCAGCGGGGTAGCGTGGAAATCGAGGCTAGCCAGCTCCGCGTGCGCTGCGGCGGCATGCTCTGAATCCCGGCAGAACAGAAAGCATTCTTCGGCCTCTCGGAGGCAACAGACTGCTTTGTCCAAGCCGGTACCCGGATCAAGTTCCGCCTGCTTTGCGTATGCCTGGCCGCGGTTGAATTGTGTTGCGGCGTAGTCGCAGGGACGGCGGGCTCGTTGTCGGATCTTCAGGGCGTGCTCGAAGTGCAAAAGCGCCCTACGGATGTTCCGGCGGGTCGCGTCTGGCGAGCCGGGCAAACACTGGTATGCGTTGCCGAGATTGTTGTGGAGGGCGGCGTGCTCTGCTGGAAAACTGTCGTGACGGTAAACGCGTATTGCACAGCCATAGTACGCGATGGCAGCCCTGACGTTCGTGGCACGGTCCCCATCGGGAAGCTCGCGATAGGCGGTGCCGAGATTCTGTACAGTGGCGGCCAGCAGCATAGTCGCTGACGGGCCGCACGTCCACGAAGAGCGGTCTGGCATCGCTGGTCAGTAGTCGGCGCAGTTCCTGGGTATTGATCAGCGTGGGTTGCTTCTTGGCGGCCTCGGCTTCACTGCACGCTTCGCCAGAGGTCTGCAAACCCCCGAGGAGTCCACCCGGCGCCGATCCCTGCAAGCCCGCGACCAGTCCGCTTGGGGCCACTCCCAGAAAAGCTGTCGAAGCTTGCCCGGGGTTGGCGCTTGCCGTACGCGTACTGGGGGCCGGCAGGGCGACTGCGGCAAACTCCTTAGCCGGATTCCTGGTGGCATCGAGGGCGGCGGCAGGCTTTTTGGGCGCCACGGCAGCCCGAACTGCCGCCGGCCCGACATTCCCCGCAGTGGTCACCCCAACATTGGCGAGTTGCCCGGCAACAAGCTGTGAAAACTGCGCCGCTGTCAATACGCCCTCAACCATTCGCCGTCCAATGAAGAAGGTGGGCGTGGCACGCACGCCCAGCGCCCGGCCATCCTCCACATCCCGGCGTACGTTTCCCGCCATGGCGCCACTGGCAAGGCATTGGCTGAAGCGCGACTGGTCCAGCCCAAGTTCGGCAGCGTCACGTTTGAGGTCCTCGATACTCAGGCCGAATTGGCGGGAGTAAATCTTCTCAACCATTTCCCAGAACTTCCCCTGTTGGCCCGCGCATTCGGAAGCCTCCGCGGCTGTAGCCGCCAAAGGATGAATGCGCTCCAGCGGGAACTGCCGGAAGACGAAGCGGACCTGGCGGGCGTACTGAGTGCGGATCTCCCGCGCCGCGGCTTCTCCGCGCCCGCAGACCGGGCACTCAAAATCTCCGAATTCGACCACTGTCAAAGGCGCCTGGGGATTGCCCGCCTGGTGGCTACCGGAGCGCACCAGCCGTTCCAATAGACTCGCTGGCGTGGCCTGGGGAACCGCTGGGGCGACTTCGCTGTGACGGACGAGCAGGTAGAATGCCGGAGCACCTACCAGTACTCCGGCGATGCAGACGGCCACGAGGCTCCGCGCACAGGTGAGTTGTGCCGCCAGTTCCGGCCCCGGTCCGGTGCGAACCGGGTTTACGACGGCGAGCGTGAATAGCGCGGTGATCACCACGCCGGAGGTCAAGCACCACGCGCAGTAAGCGGTGTCCTTTCGGCAAGCGTGCGCAAAGCCCTTTTTTCGGTGAACCTGCCTCGCGAGCGCCAGCAGAGGTAAATTTGATTCAGGCGGCGGAGCGCAGCCAATGGAACGAGGCAAGAGCATTTTGTCCACACACGTCGTCGTTGCGGCACATCGCGGGCGCCGTGAAAGCACCATTCCGTTGCGACTCTCATTCTTGTTCGGGATCGCGGCATCTCTTGTCACGGCCCAGCCTTCGGCCAACTACCAGGTGCTCTGGGAGCGTGATTTTACCCGGTTCTCGGATCTGTTTTTTCTTCAGGGTGCCGGAGTAGACGGGCAGGGCGACCTCTGGGTCCTGACCAGCGCTTTCACTCGCACCCGTGACTACACTCGCAAGCAGACCCTATTCCGTATCGACGACTCGGGCACTCAAAAATCGGCGGTAGAGATCGAAGCGCCTATTGCCAGAGACGTGAGCACGGACCTTGCGGAGTATTATCCAACGATCCTGTCTGGCGGTCCAGCTGGTTTCCTGATTAACGTGACGCGCGTACGGGGCCGTAGCAGCGAGGCGCGTGGTGCCTTCTACGCTCCGCTATCGAAGTCCGGGGCTGTTGGGAGTCCCGTCCGCATTTTCGGGACCGGTGGCCCCATTTTTTGGCGCGTGGTCCCTCTGACGGACGGCGATATTTTGGCGGTGGGCGATCAGTCTCCGTTGGTGATCCAGAAAATCAGTCCGACTGGTCAGGTCCGGTGGCGCCGCCGTTTTTGGAAGTGGCTTGACGGTCCTGACGCGGCTGCGGTGGCCGAGGGAGGAAGCTGCGTGGTGGGTTCCGAATATCCGAGAACTTCGGACACACATAAGCTGCATCTACTACGGTTGGGTGCAGACGGAGCGCTTCGGCAGCAAACCCGGTTCCACGGGCACTTGGCTGTTGTGGCCGCCGGCCCGAGCGGCTCCTGCTCGGTTTTTTACTACGACTATTTGCCGAGAAAGATGGAAGAGGCCCGATACCACTTGACCGTGTTCGACGCTTCGTTCAAACAACAGTGGACAGAGGACATCCCCTCCATGATCGCGGGAAGAAGCGGGATGAACTGGTATCTGATCACTTTACGCGACGGCTACCTTGCGGGCGGAACTGCTTGGAGCGGCGACTTGTTCCTAGCCAAGTATAGTTGGTCCGGTGAGCTGCGTTGGATTGAAAACCGCAAGCAGTCCTCCAGGCTCGATTTCATCGTGCCGAGCTCGGACGGATTCTATCTGATCGGCAGGACCGAGAGCCCGCAAGGTCCGCCAACCTCGTTTAGAGTGACAAGAGTAACGGTCTAGCGCTGAGGTTTGATTGCAGGAATGGCCGGTGCTGGTGACTCAAACACTCCGCGTGTGGCCTGGTTCTGCAAAGGAAGGACCTGCTTATCATTTTGTGGACATCCGGGCATCCAGTCCAGCGCGAAACATTTTAGCCGGTTTCCGTGCCTGGCCAAAAACGTATTCGGATTTTGCCTTCAGAAAGGCCCGTTTGGCGGCCATTTCGGAGAGTCACCCAACCATGGCCGCAGACGATCCTTTTCGGCCAGGCAGGATTTATCATATTACGCGGCGGCGGGCGTAGCCAGCCGTGCCAGGGTATCGCGATAGTTCCATGGCATCCACTCCGACGGGTTCTGCTTCAACCCCTCGGCGTGTCGCTGCAACTCGGTCAGATAGTCGAATGCGTTGACACCGTTGTTCTCGCAGGTGTGGATCAGGCTCATGAACAGATCCCCCATCTGGGCGCCTTTCCGGGTTTTGTAAAACAGGGAGTTCTTGCGATGCAGAATGGCCTTTTTTAGCGCACGCTCGACCAGATTATTATCCATGGGAGCCCCTGCCACGCGCAAAAATATTGTGAGTTTTTCCCAGTGTTTGAGCAGATACGAGATCGCTTGGCCCAGGCCGGAGTTCGGTTCCACTTTCCTTTCCTCGAACTGGACCTGGCACCAGCTATGCAGTCTATCCATCACCGGCCCGCTATGCTCCTGGTGGAAGCGGAGGCGCTCTTCCGCCGATAGACCCTGGGCCCGCGCTTGCTCATCGTAGCCGTAGACCTCGCCCAGGGTCTCCAGCACGAACCGGCACTCTTCTGGAAAATTCGGCGTCACCTTCACGAAGTTTCGCCGGCTATGCGCATTACAGTTGGCTACCAGCGTCTCGGCGAACTTCGGCACATTCCGCGAGAGGGCGTCACACATTTGAATGGCGGGCGGCAACTCTGGCGAGCGCTGTTTCAGCATCTCGGCCAGATTCTCGCCAGCGTGCTTGCACCCGGTAAAATACAGCGCGATGCGGCGCTCTTGGCAGATCCATACCAGCCCGCTGGTGAACACCCCGGTGCGCTCCTGGGAAATGTCCGCATCCCGGTCCAGCGACAGCACCCGCATGGAAGTATCGTCGTTGTGCACCACTTCCCCTTGCGCCGCCTGGCGCTTCAGTTCTTCCAGGGCCGGTTGGAGCGGGACCGCGGTTTCCGCCATGATCTGGCATTGCGTCGCCGCCGGAAGTGGGATCCCCAGGCTGTCTTCCAGCTTTTCCAGACGATTCCAGGGAAATCCGCTCCCGTAGCGGAGCATGGCGATCATGCTGGCCGCCGACTCATCGTACTTCTTCTCGCCAGCTTCAGGCGGCGCGGCGGCCGTGTACACGTTCCCGCACAGATTGCATCGCAGCTTTTCCAGTTCATAGACGGTCGCGGCCAGGGGCGCCTGCCCTTTGATCCGTACCAGCACGCCGGGATCACGCTGCGGATAGACCTTACCGCCGCACCCATCCGGACACGCGTCTCCGGCCTTTAAAGATGCGTGCGCAACTGGGACCTTCTGTGCCCCGTGATACGCGGCGGCGCCGTTGCGCCCATGCCCGGCAGCCGCACGCTTCGGCTTTTGCGAGGCGCTTTCTGGGCCCGGCCTCTGCCCGCCCGTCTCGATACCTGCCTGCTGCAACACCTTGTCGGTCGGTGCTGGCCGGACACAACAACTCGCGCAGCGCCGCCAGGGTCGTTTCCTTCTGCTCCAATAACTCGGTCACATAGACCAGCGTGCGGATCGCGGCGCGCAACTTCTGATAACCCTCTGCGGAGAGCGCTGGCCGCGCCTGTTCCAGCAATCCCTCCAGTTCCTCGATGGGAACATGGATGGGCGGCACGCCGGGCCGTTTCATGCTTCCACCCTCTGCAACAACTGGCGAAACCGTGGCGTCAACGGATAGCCCAGGACCTCTTTAATCGAGCGGTTCGGCCGGCCCGTCTGATCGTTCTTACCGCGGCCCGTGGTGCGCCCCAACAACACCCAGTTGGCCGCCCGGTAACAGGTCCCACGAAAGCGTTCCGGATCGACGAAGGTCTCCAGAAAATAGATCGGGTGCCCATAGGCGCGCTCCCAGTCCGGCGATAAGCGCCGCGCTATGCGGCTGAGGATGTGTGAGGCCAAGTGAGGCACCGCGACCCACGGCAGAATCAGAAAGCGCGTGTTATAGGCCAGGAAACGGATGTTGCGCCGCCGCGCTTCCGCATTCCAGCCGATGAAACGGTCGCGGCTGCCCAGATGCCGCGGCGCCGAACTCCAGGCCAGACAGGCAATCGGCCGTCCCTGCGCCCACAAAACATACTTGAGATGCTCCCCCACCGGCTGCTCATAACCGAGGTAGTGATGGTGCTCCATCAGGCTATTGAACAGCGGTTCGTCGGCCGTGCGCCGCACCGGTTGCAGGTCGATGGGACCCAACGCCGGAAGCGACAAGGCCAACGGCGTGGTGTCGATCAGGACGGTTTCCGGCCGGGGACGCCCCGTGCGGCACTGACCGCGGATGTGGCGGCGTACCGGCGGCAACTCGATCTGGCCGGCGCGCGCCAACATCAGGAGTAGCCCGCGGCAAACCACGTCCCGCAGCGCGCCGTTGGCCTGTTTCCATCCCAGGGCTTCGCACAACTGCCGCGAAAGCTTCCAGCGGCTGCTGGCGGGATGCGCCGCGATGAACTCTCGCAGGAAAATAATCTGCTCGCCGCCGATCTCCTGGCCGCGGTAGCGCCACGTTTCCCCCATAACCGCAGCATGACAGGAAAAAAATCAGAACGCAAGGGTTTTGTTTTATGTTTTTTTTAACTGACTTTGCGCCATACCGGCGCGGCATCGGTCTCCGGGTTGCCGGCGGCCAACAGGAGCTGCGCCTGGTGTGCTTCCAGTCGTCGGGCTGGTTCTTTTCCGCTCGGCCACCACACAAACCGCCCTTTTGATAGGCGCTTCTGTGCCAGCCAGAACCCCTGCCCGTCATAGACTAAGATGCGGATCGAGGTTCCCCGCCGGCTACGGAACACAAACAGGCCGCCGGAGAAGGGGTCGGCCTCGAGTTTCTCCTCGCACAGGCGGGCCAACGAGTCGATGCCCTTTCTGCCATCCACGGCCTCAATCGCCACCAGGATGCGCATCTGCGGCGTGATCTGAATCACGCCGACTCCCACAAAGTGCGGCTCAGTGCGGCCAGGTCAGGCGCCGTGGCGCCCTTCCACTGGATACGGATCTTGCCCCGTGGCCCTTCTAACTCGATCAAGCACTCCGACAGAGCCACCGCCTGGGATGGCATCAGTTCCAAGAATGTTGCCGGTGTCGCCGCCGGGCGCGCGCGGCGCGGCGCGGATTCCACCATCCGCTTGAGCTTGGCATACTCCAGGCGCAAAACCTTGGCGGTTCGGAACACACCGTGCTCCCGAGCTACCACTGCCGCGGAAGCCCACAATCCCGCTGGAATCGGCAATCGCCCCCGATGGGAACTGCGCCAGCGCTCGAAGCGCCGATAAACTCTCTGCATGCCGTCCGGCACGTCACCTTGCGCTTTGACGGCCATCGTCGGCCCTCCTTACCCCTGCCAGGTATAAGACCGACGTTACCAGCTTACGCCAGCAGGAGTCATGCAGGCTTGCAGAAAACTCACTACTTGCGGCGCGCGGTCGCGGAGATGTCCAGCCCCGTGTAATCCTCAACCATGTCTTGCAGGGTGCCCTCGCCGGAGCCAACCTCCAGCACGTGAGCGTTGGCCAGGTGGTTTTGCGCGACGAACTCACGAATGTCGTCCTTGATGTGGAAAGTGGCCGCGTTCAGGCGCCCCAGCGCTTCATAACGCGCCTGTTGAGGGTCAAAGGCCTCGTTGTAAAACGCCTGCTGTTCCGGTGTCGGCCGGAAGTGGATGGGCTGTGCCACATCGACACGGTCGGGATAATAATGCCAGACGATGGCCAGGAAAATCAGTCCATAAGAGACACTGCACGCCTTGAGGAGCGACGGCCTGCGAAAGCGCGGCATCCCCTAAACCTTATTCTTGAGCGGCGGCTTCCGCAAGTTATCGTTGGTATATATGGCCACCGGCGGCGAATCCTCCGCTCTCCTCTTGACATTCTAAACGAAAGCCGCTACATTCCTTTTGGATGTCTACAAGAAAGGCCGGGCCCGAGATCCTGCAGGGCACCTTGGACCTGATGGTGCTGCGCACCCTGGAAACCCTGGGGCCGCAGCACGGCTTCGGACTGGCCGGGCGCATCCAGCAGATCTCCGCCGGCGCGCTGGACCTGAACCAGGGCACGCTCTACCCCGCCCTGCTGCGCCTCGAACAGCGCGGCTGGATCGTCTCCCGCTGGGGCGCGTCGGACAAGAACCGCCGCGCGAAATTCTATGAGCTGACCAGGACCGGCCGGAAGCAAATCGCGCGGGAGGAGGAAGACTGGGCTCGCATGGTAATGCTGATGCAACGGTTTCTGCGGCCGGCGGAATAGGACTTCAAAATGCGCACATTGTGGCAACGTTTTGGCGCGCTCTTCTCCAGGCGGCGGGCGGAGCGCGAGTTGAGCGAAGAGGTGGAAATCCACCTGGCAATGCGCGCCGCCGAACTGCGCGCCCGGGGCCTGGACGCCGCCGCCGCGCGACAGGCCGCGCGCCGCGAGTTTGGCGGCATCGAGCAGATGAAAGAGGCCTACCGCGACCGCCGCGGCATTCCCTGGATCGAGAGCCTGGCCAGGGACGTGAGCTACGGGCTGCGCGGGCTGCGCCGCAATCCCGCATTCACCGCCGCCGCGGTGCTGTCGCTGGCGCTGGGCATCGGCGCCAATACCGCCATCTTTTCATTCATCAACGCCCTCATGCTGCGCATGCTGCCCGTGGAAAAGCCCGGGCAATTGGTGACGCTCTATCGCACCGGCGGCTGGGGCCGGGGCTACGCCTCCTATCCCCTGTACCTGGAGTTCCGCAGGCACGGCGATCTATTCGCCGGGGTGTTCGCCCGCAGCGGCGCGCAGAAAGTGCGCTTCGACGCCGGCCACGACAGCCGCGTCGAATATGTGCAGCGCGAGTACGTGACCGGCAACTATTTCGAGGTGCTCGGCGTGAAACCCGCCATGGGCCGGCTCTTCACCGACGATGACAACCGCACGCCGCAGGGTCACCCGCTGGTGGTTCTGAGCTACGATTTCTGGCGCAACCGCTTGGGCATGGACCCCGGGGTGCTGGGGCGCGTGCTCCAAGTGGACGAGCAGCCGCTGACGGTGATCGGCGTGGCCGCTCCGGCGTTTCATGGCGTGGAAGTGGAGAACCACGCGGATCTGTGGGCGCCCGCCATGATGTACCGCGGCTCGATCCTGGAGCCGGGCTCGCACTGGGTCTGGATCATGGCGCGGCGCCGGCCTGAGATCCCCAAGGGCCGCATCCAGGCGGCGGCCAACACCATCATGCAGCGGTACCTGATGAGCGTGTATGGCCGCAAGCGCGAGAGCGCCTTCGGCAGATGGGCGCTGGAGCAGCGCATCGAAGTGCGCCAGGGCGGCGTGGGCATCTCCATGTTGCGCGAGGCGTTCGGCAAGCCGCTGGCGGTGCTGATGGGGGCGGTCGGCCTGGTGCTGCTGATCGCCTGCGCCAACGTGGCCAGCCTGTTGATCGCGCGCGGGGCCGCGCGCCGCCGCGAAATGGCCCTGCGCATCTCGCTGGGCGCCTCGCGGCCGCGGCTGGTCCGGCAGTGGCTGATTGAAAGCCTGCTGCTGGCGCTGCTCGGCGGCGTTCTGGGTCTGGCCTTCGCCCTCTGGGGCGCGCGCTCCATGCTGCTTTTCCTGCCGCCCGGCGCGGGCGAATCGTTCCGTGTCGCGCCCGACGCCACGGTGCTGGCCTTCACCCTGGGCATCTCGCTTGTCTCGGCGATTCTGTTCGGACTGGCGCCGGCGTTACGGGCCACCTCTCTCGATCCCGCCGGCGCGCTGAAGGACGGCGGGTCGCGGCAGGCGGGTCACGGCGCGCGCACCGGATTCCGCAAAGCCCTGGTGGTGGCGCAAGTGGCGCTGTGTGTGGTGTTAGTGGTGGCCGCTGGGTTATTCGCGCACAGCCTGGCCGGATTGCGCTCCATCAATCCCGGTTTTTCGGCGCAGGGCGTGGTCACTTTTTCGCTGGACTATCCACGCGCCTGGAAGGACGCCGCCAAGGAAAAGCATCGCGCCATCCTGCTGGCCCGCCTGGATGCGCTTCCCGGCGTCGCGGTATGCAGTTACGGCGGGCCTGGCCCTTACCAGGAAGGTTCCTGGAGCGCTGGCATCCGCGTGCCCGGATCGGCCCGCACGGCTCGGGAAGGCGTCGAGGTGGACATGCAAGGCATCGGCCCCGCGTACTTCAAGACCATCGGCACACGGCCGCTGAGGGGCCAGGAATTCGACGACCGCGACATGCGGTCCACGCGAAAAATCGCGCTGGTGAATGAAGCCTTCGTGCGCGAGTTCTTCCCGGGAATTCAGGATCCCGTGGGCCGCGTCCTGAGCTTTGACGATTCCAAGCCCGAAGGCGGCGAGCCGACCTACATCGTCGGGCTGGCGCCCGACATTTTACACGACGGCCTGAGGACCCATGCGAAGTCCACCGTCTACGTGCCTTTTCGCGAGGATGTAGCCTTGCCCCCCACCCTGCTGGTGCGCGCGCAACAGCCATCCGCGGCGCTGCTGCCCGCCATTCGCCGCGTCCTCGGCGAGATCGATCCGGAAGTGGCTCTTGTGGAACCGCGCACGCTGCGCGAGCGGGTGGACGATTCCATCTTCGCCGACCGCGCCATTGCCGCGTTGAGCGGCTTCTTCGGCGGCCTGGCCCTGCTGCTGGCGGCCATCGGCATCTACGGCGTGGTGGCCTACGCGGTGACGCGCCGCACCGCCGAAATCGGCCTGCGCATCGCGCTGGGGGCCGCGCCTGGAAAGATCGAGTGGATGGTGCTGCGCGACGCGCTGCCGCTCATTGCCCTGGGCGTGATCATCGGATTGCCGCTAGCGCTCGCCGCGGGACGCGCCAGCGCATCGCTGCTCTATGGGATCAAGCCCAACGATCCCCTGACCCTGGCGGTAACCATAATCGTTCTGCCGGCAATCGGCATGCTGGCCGCGTTCCTGCCCGCCCGCCGCGCGGCCGTGATCGAACCGGTAGAGGCGCTGCGCCACGAGTAGGAACAAGAGCGCGTCTAGCTTAGCGGACCGGCCATCGCCAAACTGCGGTCGTCGCAGAGGACCCACCTGGGCGTGTGGTCCTGGCCGGGACACGAGGGGAAGGACTCCCCGGGCTGCAGGTAAACCTCGCCGCCGCATATCGCACAGCGGTACCGGCCGGCTTCGGGGCTGATCTGACCAATTTCACGCATAGAAACCTTAGCTTACTCCAAATGCGGCTTGGGCGTGCTGCCGCAACTCTTCTGGCTTCCAATTCTTGCTCCTGGCTCCTTGCCTGAACCTGTTTGGCTCCGGCATCGCCGGGTCAGGTCATTTCACGAACCAGACATAGGCCCTCAGAAGGAATCGCCCTTTTGAAATCCGACGCTTGCGAACCATGCTTGACAACAAGAAATCGGTGATATGATATACACTGCGTACCAGAATGAAAATCGCTGCTTCGGGCGCCTGCCAATCGCTATGTCTCGTAACCACGCACTTCGCTGTTCTTTTAGCAGCTTACTCCTCTGCGTACTCCCCTTAATCGGCAGCGGCGGACTTCAAGGGCGCGACCTGGCTGTCGTCCACGATGCCGAATTGCGCTATGACCTCGGCGGCGTTCACCTGCCGGTGTGGTCCAACGGTGCTCTTGTCACCTTTGTTTCAAACCGCACAATCAGCCCGGAAATTCTCTCATTTGACAACGGTGGGAGGCAACTGCCCACCCTGCGGCTGACGATCCCCGATAGCGATATGATTGACCTTGACGACGCCTCCGGCGGCCCTAACGGTGTCGTGGCTGTCTGCGGAACCGCCTATGATCGATCCGGGCGAGGATCGGGTTTTTTTGCGTTGCTGAACGCAAACGGCGGTATGGCTACAGTCGTCCGCTTGTTTCCCTATTATCCAAGCCGGATAACCGTGGCCAGCGATGGCTCGATTTGGACTGCAGGTTTGGAAGTAACCAATAGTAAGGATTCGACTCCTCCAGCCAGCGGCGTAATTCGGCGCTTTGATTCCACGGGGAAGATGACCGGATCCTTCGTTCCTCGCTCGACGATTGCATCACCGCAGATGGTCCTATCCGGAATGCTACGTTCCGCGCGCGGGCGGGTCGGCTGGTATACAGGACCGATCGGTGGGCCCGGCTCACAGTACTACGAATTCCTCGCGGATGGAATGGTACACAAGTATCCAGCGATCGCTCTGGGTGTTACAGAGGTGGTCAATGGCTTGGGTCTAACAGATGACGGCATGACATTTTTGACGACACGCGAGAACTCAAAGCATCTAAGGCGATTACTCTCCATAAATGGGGTCGGCGGCCAATGGGAGCAAGAGCGGCTACCGTCCCAAATCGGTCCCATTTTCATTCTATATGGCGCAAGCGGAAGTTCTCTGGTATTTTTAAACAACGATCGATCCAGAATGACTTTCATCAAAGAAGCTAAGACTCCGTAGAGCTTTGACCTCTCGTCGCGCTCACGACGCCACCGCTATATCGCCATAACGCCCGTTTCATTCACCGTTGCGGCGCGCCGCCATGGTCGCTCAGATGCAGACATCCGAAAGGCCTAAAGCATTCTATCCCGGGCGATTGGCGGGAAACGGCACCAAGTCCCCGCACAACAGGTGGCGCCGCCTGGACAGCGAAACTCCTATACAGCTTTCTGAACACGCCGGATGGCGTAGGGCCCGGGGCGGGCCCGACCTGGGACGCAGCCGGCAACCTGTATGGCCTCGGGGGGCATTCAAAACCGGCCAGCGGACCATCACCCTGGACGAACCTGTTTTACCCTACCGGATGACTGTTTGGCAGCCCCAATCTGATCTAACCCGGCCGTTACCATCACATCATTCGCCTGGCGTCTTGCAGAACCTGATTCCAGTCTTTTCCTGCTTTCGCCGGGAGTTGAGCTTTGAAAGCTAGTGTCGCGCGTCCTTTTTCCGCGCCCCGGCGGGCGCGGCCTGTGTGATGCCTTATCACGCGGAATGGGCCCCTTTTGTGTTTTCACAGAGCAGGGCCGCCCACAGATTCTGCTATAGAGCCTGAAGTCCATTTCAACCTGGTTTGGAAGGGCCGCGAAATGGGATATGATGACCGTGCTATGCGGAACTCCTGGATCTGGCTAATAGCGGCGGGCGCGCTCTGCGCCCAGGTGGATTTCACCGGGCTCAAGGAACTGAAGTACCGGAATATCGGGCCATTTCGCGGCGGCCGTGCCGTGGCGGTGGCGGGCGTCGCCTCCCAACCCTCCACGTATTTCTTCGGCGCCACCGGCGGCGGCATCTGGAAGACCACGGACGGCGGCGCCACCTGGATCAACGTCTCCGACGGGCAGTTGAAGAGCGGCAGCGTCGGCGCGCTGGCCGTCTCGGAGTCCGATCCCAACGTCGTCTACGCGGGCATGGGCGAGGCCTGCGTGCGCGGCAATGCGGCCAACGGCGACGGCGTGTACAAGTCCGTGGATAGCGGCAAAACCTGGAAACACGTGGGCTTGGCAGACAGCTACCACATCGGGCGCATCGCTATTAATCCGCGCAATCCGGACATCGTATTCGTGGCCGCGCTGGGCCACCTGTTCGGCCCCAACGAGGAGCGCGGCGTGTACCGCTCCAAAGACGGTGGCGCCACCTGGCAAAAGCTGCTCTACCGCGACGCGGACACCGGCGCGGTGGACCTGGCCATGGACCCCTCCAATCCCAACCGCATCTTTGCCTCGCTGTGGCAGATCCGCCGCAAGCCGTGGACCTTCGACAGCGGCGGCAAGGGCAGCGGCCTGTTTGAAACCACCGATGGCGGCGATACCTGGACCGAAATCACCCGCAACGAAGGCCTGCCCAAAGGCGTGATCGGCCGCATCGGCGTGACCGTTTCGCCGGTCAATCCGGAACGCGTGTGGGCCATCGTGGAAGCGGCCGAAGGCGGCGTCTACCGCAGCGACGACGGTGGCAAGAAATGGCAGAAGACCAATTCGGAAAATTCCCTGCGCCAGCGCGCCTGGTATTACTCGCACATCTTCGCCGATCCCAAGAGCGCGGAAACGGTGTACGTGCTGAACACCGGCATGTTCAAGTCGGTGGACGGCGGCCGCCGCTTCTCCATGATCCGGGCGCCCCACGGCGACCGGCACGCACTCTGGATCGCGCCCAACGATACGGACCGCATGATCGAGAGCGACGACGGCGGGGCCACCATCTCGATCAACGGCGGCAAGACCTGGTCCACCGAGGACAACCAGCCCACCGCGCAGTTCTACCGCGTGGCGCTGGATGACGATTATCCCTACCACGTCTACGGCGCGCAGCAGGACAACAGCACCGTGCGCATCGCCAGCCGCGGCGACGGCTTCGGCGGCATCGGCGAGCGCGACTGGTATACCGTGGGCGGCGGCGAGAGCGGCTGGATCGCGCCCGACCCGCGCAATTCGCAGATCGTCTACGCCGGCTCTTACGACGGCTACCTGACGCGCTACGACCATTCCACCGCGCAGTTCCGCAACGTGAGCGTGTGGCCCGACAATCCCATGGGCTATGGCGCGGAGGGCATGAAGTACCGCTTCCAGTGGAGCTTCCCCTTGCTGTTTTCGCTGCACGATCCGTCCAGGTTGTGGGCCGGCGGCAACATCCTCTTCGAGACCACCGACGAAGGGCAAAGCTGGACGGCCATCAGCCCCGACCTGACCCGCAATGATCGCAGCAAGCAGGGTCCGGCGGGCGGCGAGATCACCAAGGACAACAGCGGCGTCGAATACTATGACACGATCTTCACCGTGGCCGAATCGCCGCTCGAAAAGGGATTGATCTGGGCCGGCTCGGACGACGGACTGGTGCATGTCACGCGCGATGGCGGCGTCCACTGGACCAATGTCACCCCCAAGGACATGCCGGAGTGGATCCAGATCAACGCCATCGAAGCCTCGCCGCACGATGCGCGGACCGCTTACATCGCCGCCACCATGTATAAGTGGGACGATTTCCGCCCTTACCTGTTCGTAACGCACGATACCGGCAAGACCTGGACCGCCATCAACCACGGCATCCCGGACCATTCGTTTACGCGCGTGGTGCGCGAGGATCCGAATCATCAGGGGCTGCTGGTGGCCGGCGCCGAAACCGGCATGTTCATCTCGTTCGACGGCGGCGGGAACTGGCAGGCCTTTCAGCTCAACCTGCCCCTGGTTCCCATCACGGACCTGGCGTTTCACAAGCGCGAGCAGGAGCTGGTGGTGGCTACCCAAGGGCGGGCCTTCTGGATCCTGGACGACGTGCCGCTGCTCTACCAGTTGTCGCCCGCGGCGCTGAAGGAACCCGCGCACCTGTTCCAGCCGAAAGACGTGGTGCGCGGGGTGCGCGGCGGCTTCGAGATTCCCTCGGGCCGGCCCCTGGGGCAGAATCCCGCGAGCGGCGCGGCCATCTACTACTCGCTGGCGGAAAAGCCCAAGGATAAAGAAGAAGTGACGCTGGAAATCCTGGACAGCGCGGGCAAGCTGGTGAAGAAATACTCCAACATCGAGAAGCGCGAGGAAGGTCCCGCCAACGCCGAAGAAGAAGGCTTCCGTCCGCCGCGGGGTCCGCGGAAATTGCCGGTGGAAGCCGGGTTGAACCGCTTCGTGTGGAACCTGCGCTACGAAGACGCCACCACTTTTCCCGGCCTGATCATGTGGGGAGGCAGCGTGGACGGCCCCGCCGCGGCGCCCGGCCAGTACACCGCAAAGCTGACCGCCGCCGGCCACAGCCAGACGCAGACGTTCACCGTGAGGCCCGACCCGCGCGTGAAGGCGCGCCCCGAGGATTACGCGGCGCAGCTCGCCCTGGCCCTGCGCGTCCGCGACAAGCTGAGCGAGGTGAACCAGGCGGTGATCGAGATCCGCGAAGCCAAGCGGCAGCTCGCGCGCTACCAGAAGGAAGACAAGGTCAAGGACGCGGCCAAGGCGCTCGATAAGAAATTGACCGAAGTCGAGGAGGCGCTCTACCAGACCAAGATCAAGGCGGGCGAGGACGCGCTGAACTTTCCCATCAAGCTGAACAACAAGCTGGCGGCGCTGAAGAGCGCCGTCGAGGAGAGCGACACCGCGCCCACGCGGCAGGAGCAGATGCTGTCCGAGGATCTTTCCACGCAATCGAACGCCGAACTGGACAAGCTCAAGAAACTGCTCGGCGGCGACCTGCCCGCCTTTAACAAGCAGGTGCGCGAGGCGGACATTCCCGCGGTGGAAGTCAAGGCCCGCGGGCGGTAAGCCGGCCGCCGTGACCAAAGTCATAGCCCCGCAGCGCGCCTCCGGCTAAGCTCGGGACATGATCACCGAAAAGACCGTACGCGAAATGGCGCTGGAAAATCCGGCCGCCACCCGTGTTTTTGAAAAGCTGGGTATCGATTACTGCTGCGGCGGCGCCCAGACCCTGGAGCATGCCTGCCGCTCGGCCGCGGTGTCCGTCGACCAAGTCGCGGAAGCGCTGGCGGCGGCGAACCGCGCGGCGTCCGAGGCGCCGGACACCGCGGATTGGCAAAGCGAGCCTCTCGCGGACCTGGTCGCGCACATCCAAACGGCGCATCACCGCTACACGCGCGAGGAAATCGCCCGCCTGGGACCGTTATTCGACAAGGTGTGCTCCGTACACGGACGCAATCACCCCGAGTTGATGGAACTGCGCGCGGTCTTCGCCGGCCTGGCGGCGGAGCTGACCACCCACCTGATGAAGGAAGAGGTGGTCCTTTTTCCTTACATCGTGCGCCTGGAGGAGGCCGTCGCGGAAAAGGCGCCCGTGCTGCCGCCGCCCTTCGGCACGGTGCGGAATCCGGTAGCCATGATGATGCACGAGCACGACGGCGCCGGCGCCGCCTTGCGCGAGATGCGCCGGTTGAGCGGCGGCTACGCGGCCCCCGCGGATGCGTGCGTCAGCTTCCAGACGCTCTATCACGCACTGGCGGCCCTGGAAAGCGACTTGCACCGGCACATCCACCTGGAAAACAATATCCTGTTCCCGCGCGCCATCCAGATGGAAGCCGGCCGTTAGGCTGCGGTCCCTCCGGCCTCCCTGCCCCGCCGCACGGGACGCCCGCGCGC
>VFSW01007222.1_pt1 | contig 16164 bp, 15 predicted proteins | sample 5358111 | NCBI WGS metagenome assembly VFSW01 (sample SAMN11554181, study PRJNA540505) | mine drainage metagenome | isolation source: sediment from site ElyBrook_90M | place: USA: Ely Copper Mine, Vershire, VT | collected 2017 | reverse complement strand
GCGGCGTCCCGGGAGAGATCCTGGGGCCGGGGGTTCAAATCCCCCCTCCGACACCCACCTAGGGTTCCAGGTGCTTCAGGACTGGTAATCCGGAGCTTCGGAGGATCGCTACGCCTCAGCCATGCGCCGTCGGCTCGGTTGCACCACGAAGCTGCTGGCGGCGGACCGGTCGGAGGTCGCGGCCGGCGGCTCCGCGGGATCACCGGGCCGGAACGGTGGGGACCACCGAAAGCCGCTCGGCCCGGGCCCCACCCCGGACCCGCCTCGGGTGAAGGGCCGCCGCGAGCGCGTGGGGGTGGGGCCTCGATGGGCGTGGTGGTCTACCGGACCTTGCGGGAAGCGGTCGCGACGCCTGCACCGCGTCCGCCAAGGCACGGAGGAGACGAGGTCGGACTAACCGTCGTCCTACGGCGTTGCGCCACCCGATGCCGACGGGCCTCCCCGGGCTCAAGCCGACGCGGGCGTCGCACCAACCCATAAGGGATGGCCTCACGACCGGCCCGGGGGCCGGTAGGCGGCAGCGCGTGTCGAGCGCCAGCCATGGACTCCTGCTGCGCTGCGAACGACTCGCGTTTGAGGGCCCTCGGAGAACGCGCCGCAGGGAGGACCGCAGCGGGGGCCCACGAACGGAGCGAGCGAGAGAGGGATCCGCCTTCGGATCCCGAGCGGTTGTTCCGCCTTCACGTCGGCTCAGTGGGGGGCCCCCGGGGGACGCGGCCGAACCGAAGCCGGGACGCGCGAACGCCCGAGCAGGACGAGAACCGCGAAGCCGAAAGTGACGGCCAGGGTCGCGAGCTTCGCGGATTCCAGAGATGCGATCGCCGTAGGCGGCACCGTTCCCCCAAGTTGGAGAGGTCCAGGAGCGTGACTGCGATCATCCCAGTCGCGAAGGCGATCGCCAGGACCGCGGAGAACCGCGGATGGTTCTTCTCCCGCACGACTGCGACGACCACCGCGACCATCAGGGACGGGAACACGATCCCCGAGACCTCTTGGAATCAGGGCGCGAGATTCGAGAGGTCGCGGGTCTCGAGCCGGGTACCTGGGAACATGGGCACCTGGACGAAGGGCTCGGGACCCGGAAGCTACGCGGAGAGTATCCCGTGGCGACGCTCTAGCCGCGCTCAGCTCACCCCTTTCCCGCTTGGAGCTGAGCCCGTACCGACGGCTAAACCGGTCGGTGAAGTCCCGGCGTGGCGGTCCCTCGTGAAAATCACCAAGCTCCACGGCCCACAGGCTTAATTGACCGGACGCATCCGACGCTCGTGGCCCAGGGCCGCCGCCTCGCCGCGGTGATGTTCACCGACACCGTCGGCTTCACGGCGTCCACGCAGACCGACGAAGGTCGCACTCTCGAACTGCTCCGCCAGCAGGCGGACCTTCTCCGCCCCGTCCTGGCTCTCCACCAGGGTCGAGAGATCAAGTCCACGGGCGACGGATTCTTGGTCGAGTTCGACAGCGCGCTCAAGGCCGTCCAGTGTGCCGTGAACATCCAGCGCCGCATCTACGAGCGGAACTCGGAAGGCGCGCAGACCCCGATTCGGGTCCGGATCGGGGTCCATCTGGGCGATGTCGTCCAAAGCGGAGCCGACATTCTCGGAGACGCCGTGAACATCGCGGCCCGTATCGAGCCGCTGGCCGAGCCGGGAGGCGTTTGTGTTTCCGGCGCGATCTACGAGCAGGTTCGCACCAAGGTCACGGAACGGTTTGAGAGGCTCGAACCCAAGACGCTGAAAGGCGTGCACCTCCCGATGGAGGTCTACCGCGTGGTGCCGTCCTGGGAAGGGAACCGCGCGAACGATGCAGAGGTCGATAGGCACCCCCCGGACAAGACGCGCATTGCCGTGCTCCCCTTTGCGAACATCAGCCCGGACCCGAACGACGAGTACTTTGCGGACGGGCTGACCGAAGAGTTGATCGCGAATCTCTCGCTCGTTCCGGGCCTGAAGGTGATCGCCCGGACCTCCGTTCTCGGGTACAAGAAGGGCGAAAAGAAGGTCGCAGCGATCGGCAAGGAGCTCGGCGTCGGGACCATCGTCGAGGGAAGCGTCCGCCGCGCCGCCAACAAGATCCGAGTGACCGTCCAGGTCATCGACGTCGCCACGGAAGAGCACCTGTGGACCGCGAAGTACGACGACGATCTCGACGACATCTTTGCGGTGCAGAGCGAGATCGCGACGAAGGTGGCGACGTCGCTGCCGGGAAGCTTGACCAAGCCCCAGACCCTGGTCCCGGAGTTGGAGCGCCCCAAGGAGACCCAGGCGTACCTTTCGTACCTTCAAGGGCAAGCGTTGATCTGGAGGAGTGACGAGACCTCTCTCCGCAAGTCGCTGGAACATTTCCAGAAGGCCCTAGAGAGCGATCCCACGTTTGCTCGCGCCTACGCCGGGATGGCCCGGGCGTACGTCAACCTGGGCAACGAAGGCTACCTGACCTGGACCGGCGCGATCGAGATGGGACAGGCGGCGGCGGAGAGAGCCAGCCGGCTCGACCCGGATCTGGCCGAAGCCCACGTTCTCTTGGCGGAGGTCGCCTTTATGGCGGACGCCCCGGCGGAGATCCTGGACCGGGAGCTCCGGCGCGCTTTGGAACTCAACCCCAATCAGGCGCAAGCCCACAGCATCCTCAGTTCCCTCGCCGGTTCCTTCGGGATCTTGGAGTCGTACATCCTCCAAGCGGAGGAGGCGTACCGCCTCGATCCCCTTTCACCGCCCATGATCCGACGGCAGGGCGAGGCCTACTTCAATTCGGGAAGGCCGGAGGAGAGCCTGGCGCACTGGAAGAAGCATGTGGAGTTGGATCCGATCGACGCCTATCGCGGCATGTCGGAGTATTTCATGCTCAAAGGAGACTTCGTGCAGGCGGAGTCGATGGTCCAAGAACTGGAGCGGGTCGCGCCGAACAGCGATCCCGCGCTGTTGTGCCGGGGATTTCTCGCCGGACTGCAGGGAGATCGGGACACCGCGATCCGGACGATCGCCAAGATCGACGAGCTGTTCAAGAAGGGCACCTCGCGTCAGTCGTCGATCGGGTACATCTACTACGCCTTGGGTGACCTGGATCGGTTCTTCGAGTACATGGTCGCCTCGGCCAAGAACCACACCCTGCAGGCGGTCAAGGTCCGTCTCTCCCCACTTCTCGCGGCGGCACGCAGGGACCCTCGGTTCGTCATGTTGGTCATCCAGGCCGGTCGGCCCATGCAGGCTCACAAACCCGCCGGTTAGCGCCCCAAATCTTGGCCTTCCGATCCACCCCCCGGACGGCTTTCTAGCCCCGCCGGCCGAGCACGGGCCGGTGTCGATCTCGGACCTCCCTGTCACGGTAGGCCACGGTCGCTTCACCGATTTCGGGCGAGAGCATCGAGAGCGAGCGATTTCGGCCCGGCCGCCGTCGTGGGGTGGAGTTCGCTTCTGAGTGAGGTTCGGCGCACCGAAAACGACCGGTGCCCAGCGGGTCTCCTTCCTGGAAGGGAAGAAGGCGCCGAAGCGGAGGCGCGCGACATTCGTGGCCAAGGGGAGCGTCGAGGCACCCGGCCGCTCAGCCCGATCCACGAGCCGGTCCGCGATAAGGAGGGCCAGGGTGGGTCCGGCCCCTTCCGCGATGTTCCCGGCCATCGCTCACGGTTCTTCCCCAGCGACCCCTCTTGGGAGCGGCGAGCCCCCATCGCTGCCGTGAGGATCCTTCCCAAAAGAGAACGCGGACGCGCTGCTCGAGCGGGAACTCGGCCCGGGATCGGAAGCCTGCCGGCGGCGACGCGTGGAGTCCGACGGTCTCGCCCGACAGGAAGTTCACGTCCCCGACCGCGGCGACCGGCGCCCCCCCCCGTTTTCGGTCCGACTCGCGGGACATCGAGAGGCCGGCCTAGGAGGTTTAGCGCCGTTCTCGGTTGGGTCCGGTCGAGCCAAGAGCGGTCGGGCCACCGCGCCCGGCGGTCCCCCGAATCGTGATAAATTCCGGCGCGAATGCCGGGGCGCAGCACTTCGAACGATCATTCGGGTCCCGAGGGGGCTTGGAATGCGCCTGCTCATTGCCGACAACAACGCCGATTTTGCCGGGGACCTCGCGGCCCTGCTCGAATCGGGCGGGCACTCGGTGACGACGGCCGTCTCCGCGGCTCAGGCCTTGATCGCGCTCGAACACGGCGAGTTCGACGTCCTGTTCACCGAACTTCGGCTGGGACGCCATAGTGGAATGGACCTCTTGACCGAGTCGCGAAACCGCTGGCCGCGCATGTCGGTCGTCATGCTGACGGAAAAGGGAACGGTGGAAAGCGCGGTCGAGGCGCTGCACCACGGGGCGTTCGACTACCTCCGGAAGCCGATCCATCCCGAACAGGTCCGGCGGGTCCTCGACCTCGTCAGCCAGCAGCTCGCGCTGATCCGGACCGGCGCGAGGCCGCTCGACCCCCTCCAGTATGCTACCGCACTCGCCGCGGAGGGAGGGTACGAGGTGCTGCTCATCTCGCCTCCCCCGCTCCGGGTCGCTGCCGGTAAGGTCAGCCATCTCCCGCTCGACCCCGAGAACCCGTTCCGGATCCGCGAGGCCGTCGAGGATTTCGCCACGCCGAAGGAGAGAGCCGCGGTGGTCCTCGCGGCGGTCGAGCAACTTCTCGCCCGGCATCGGGAAGCGGAGATCGCCACGCTCCTGGAAGGGATCCGGGCGATCTTGGAAGGGAAGGGGCCGCTCGCCGTTGGATACGACCCGGATCGGATCACCGCCACGGGAGCGCTCGCGGTCCGGGCGTCGATCGTGTCGGCCGAAGCGGGGGCCACGCTCGACTCCCTCGCCAACCCGATCCGGCGGCTCGTCCTGCGGCGGCTCGCGAACGGTCCCTGCAGCTTCATGCAAGCCATGGAAGCGGCTCATGTCGATGATACGTCGTTGATCGCGTTCCATCTCCGCCGGTTGTCCGAGAGCGGGCTCATCACGCACGCGGCTCGGGAGCTCTATCAGCTCACCGTTCGGGGAAAGGGGGCCGTCGAGATTCTGAACTCGGTCGACGCGCTCGATTCGGCCGAGGGCACCGGAAACCGATTCTTCCCGTCCAAGCCGCCGAAGCAGGGACCCGCTTGAACCGGGGCCCGAAACGGGGCGCGGTCGCCGGTCGAGAGGGGGGGTTCGTCCCCGGGGACCGCGGCGAGGTTCTTCGGCCGAACGATCGCGAAGCGACGGCCGGGCAGGGCTTTAGGGGAGACGTCTTCTGACCGCCGGGAGCCGGAACGGGATCGGTCGAAAGAGGAGACGGATCGGAGCCGATGCTCGACGCGCGTGATCCGGTGGCCCGGGCGACGGTCACGTACCTCGGCCATGCGAGCCTCCTGGTCGAGTCCGGAGGCGAGACGCTCGTGACCGACCCGGTGTTCTCCGATCGTGTCGGGCGGTACTTCACGAAGAGAACGACGACGTCGGTCTTCCGTCCGGAGGACCTCGGAGGAGTGACCGGGATCCTGGTATCCCACGCGCATCACGACCACCTCGATTACCCGTCCCTGAAGCGCTTCGGCCGGACCCACCCCATCGTGGTCCCCTGGGGACTCGCGGTCCCGATGAGATGGCGGGGATTCACGGACGTACGGGTTCTCCGGCCCTGGGACGAACTGCCGCTCGGGCGCTGGCGGGTAACGGCCGTCCCGTCGCGCCACTTCGGCGGTCGTCTGCCCCTCGTCTACACGTCCGGGCACCAGGGCTACGTGCTCAGCGGACCGCGCTGCATTTACTTCGCGGGGGACACCGGGCTGAACGTGTCGATGTTCCGCGAGATCGGCCGACGGTTCTCGATCGATCTCGCGATCCTCCCCATCGCCGGGGCCGTCTTTCCGTGGTTCCGCCGGAATCACATGAACGCGGCCGATGCGCTCGAGGCGTTTCGAGCCCTCGGCGCGAGGAAGATGGTCCCGATGCACTTCGAGACGTTTCCCGCCTCCTTCGAGAGGGCCGGTATCCCCCGCGAGCGGCTGCTCGAAGGCGCACGACGGATTGGAGTCGAGGACCGCGTGACCGTCCTCCCCGAGGGGACCAGCCTGTACCTGAAGTGAGACCGGGTGCTGGTCCCTTCGCTCGGCGGAGCGCGGGCCCGCGGACGGATCGGCCGCGGGCGTGGCCTCCCCCGGAGCGAAGGGGGACCTACGGCGAGCGACCTGCTGCTCCTGATCGTCGGACTGATCGTGACGTTCGACGTGGTCGCCGTCATCACCTTGGTCTTCTTCGAACGCCGGGACCCGGAGAGCATCCTATCCTGGCTCCTCACAGTCATCGCTCTCCCGATCGTCGGCTTCGTCCTCTACCTACTGTTCGGGTTCAAGTACTTCAAGACCCGAGCGTTCGGGCTCAAGTCCACCGGGGACCAGGTCGTCTTGGGCCGCGTGAGGAAAGGGCTCGAACCGAGCGTCCGCGATGAGACGGAGCAGAATCTCGGCGCCCTGGTCGGGTACCCGGACCTCGCCCGCCTCCTGTGGGCCGACAGTGCGGCGTTCCTGACCGTGGGCAACCGAGTGGATGTCTACACGAACGGGAACCGGAAGTTCGAGGCGTTGTTCGAGGCGATCCGGGATGCCCAACGCCACGTCCACCTCGAGTACTACATCCTTCGGAACGACGCGCTCGGCGAGCGGTTGATCGCCGCCCTCGAGGCGAAGGCCCGAGAGGGCGTGCAGGTCCGTCTTTTGTACGACGACCTCGGCAACAAGATCCCGCGCGAACGGTACCGTAGGCTCACGGCCCAAGGAGCTCAGGTCTCGGGCTTCTACCGGGCCCTCCTCCCGTCGGTGGGCCTGCGGCTCAACTACCGAAACCACCGCAAGATCGCGGTGATCGACGGGGCGGTGGGCTTCCTCGGGGGCTACAACGTCGGCGAGGAGTACCTCGGACTTGGCCCCCTCGGACCTTGGCGCGACACGGCGGTTCGGATCCGGGGACCCGCGGTCCGCTCCCTTCAGCTCCGATTCGTCCTCGACTGGAACTATGCCACCCACGAGGGCCTGACGTTGAGCACCCCCTATTTTCACGAGGATCCCCAAGGTCTCTCGGCGCCTTCGACGGGCGGGTCGGCGGCGGTCCAGATCGTTAGCGGGGGACCGGACACCACGTGGAACCCGCCCCGCGAGGAGTACGTGAAGATCGTCAGCGCGGCGCGGCGAACCTGCTACCTTCAGACGCCCTATTTCATCCCGGACGTCAGCGTGATGACGGCCCTCCGGATCGCCGCGCTCTCCGGCGTCGACGTCCGGATCATGATACCGCGGAAGGTGGACCAGCCCTTCGTCCATTGGGCCTCGCTGTCGAACGTGGGCGATCTGCTCGAGGCCGGTGTACGATCGTTCGCCTACAATGAGGGGTTCCTGCACGCGAAGACCGTGACGATCGACGACGCCGTCACTTCGGTCGGGACCGCGAACTGGGACCTCCGGAGCTTCAAGTGGAACTTCGAGACGAACGCGGTCATCTACGACCGGGAGTTCGCGGAGAAGTACCGACGCATCTTCGAGGACGACATGACCCGGTGCACGGAGATCACCAAGGAGTCCTACGCCTCCCGGTCGCGTTCGGTCCGGTTCAAGGAGTCGACGGGCCGCTTGTTCTCGGGCGTGCTCTAGGCCGGTCCGAGCTACGACCCCGGGCGGCGCGCGGAGAACGCTCCTCGAGACCGGTCGTTCCGGGAGGGCGGAACCGTCCGTCCTCGGGCCGTTCGATCCGCGAAAGTTCTCCGACCGGTGCCGCTCTGAGAAAGCGGTCCGCGTTGGACCTTGAATTCCGTCCGACAGGAGGGAATGCCCTTCGTCACGAACGAGCCGGGGGCCCGAGGCAGGAGATCGCCACGGTTCGCGTTCGTCGCAACGACCCGACCGGACCCGAGCTTCGCCGGCTCGTCTCGAGACCGATCGGTCCACGGAAGCCGGAGTTCGCGGGCTCGAGGAAGAGCGCAGGCTCCCGCCAGGACGCGAAGTTCCTCGAGCTGTCCCCGGACGGCGAGCGGGTCGCACGGGTCCCTGACGCCGGGAGCGGGCACGCAGCGCCGACCTCCGTGCAGGGCGTGACGGAGCCCGTCCCCGGGGGGTACTTTGAGACTTTGAGAAGATGAAGGGCATCCACGGGGGAGAGGATTGGCCCGATGACGCCTTCGGACGAGTTGCTTCTCGACCGCCGACCCGAACCTCGTTCCCGGGCTCGAGATCCTCGACCCGGGACGCTCTCGGGCCCCACGCGAACGGATCCGTTGAACCCTGTCACGCTCGCGGCAGCCCTCCCGCTCCCCGCGAATACGTGGAGGAGTTCTGTGGATACCCATCTCCTCGCCCTCGGCTTGGCTCCCCTCGCTCGGGGATCGTTCGGGCGTTCGTCGGCTCTGCCGGCATTGGACGTTCGGCCGGGGGCACTCGCTCCGATCCGACCTCTCGACCCGGGGCGGAGGCGCTCGGCTCGAGTTCGGGGGCGGTGTCCAGACGGGGGCCGGCCTCCGGGCCGTCGCATCCTTCGTCCCGGACCGTTCTTCCCGTTGCACGAGATGACTTGCCCGCTCCGGTTCGCATGGGAGGCCGGCGGGGAGGGCCCCGAGCCGCCGTCCCCCGCTCGGCGACCTCGGACGGTTTCGCTCAAATCGTTTCGAGCGGCGGCTTAACTCCCCACCCCTTCTGACTCTCCCCGAGAGTGGAGTGATCACAATGTCGAACGGGAGATACGGGAAGCGGATCTCGAAGCGGTCGGAGAAGATCGGTCAGGAACTCAAGGATGGGATGGCCCGTGCCGGGGGAAAGCTCCGACGGGGCGCCCAACGGCTGGGCCGAGACGTCCGGCGGAAAGCGCACAAGGCAGGTCGCCCCCTGAAACGGAACCGGCTGGGTTAAACCGCCACCTAAGGGGGGCGCCCCCAAGGGGACTTGGCGCCACCGGCGTCCGGGGAACGGAAGAGATCTCGGACGCACCATCGCTCGAGGTCCGTCACCCGGTGGCCGAGACGACGGCCCGGGAGATCGCTTCCGCACGGAACCGGTGCTTCTCCTGCCCGTCCGCGGGGTCTCGGACTGGGTCGCGGTGACCCTACCCACGCGGGAGGCACTCACGATTCGGGCAGGAGACCCCCTCCACCGGAGGACGGCACCGAGGACCCGACGACCGGCGCGGGAAGGGCGACTCGAGACCGTTCACCGACCCTCGGATTCGAACCGCGCAGCCCCCGTTCGGGAGCCGGGCGGTCTGGCCAGACCGGGGAGACCCACCCGATCGGGTGAGTCCGTTACCGTGATCCGGGGCAGGCGCACGGCGATCGGTTCGATCCCTGTCTCCAGGTTCGCGGTCCCGCCGACGGCGGGAATCGGTCGAGATCGGCCGGCCGGATCAGCGGGGGAACGTCTCTTGGGTGAGGGCCGAGTAGGCATCGCGTCGGGCCACGATCTCGTCCGGATGGGCATGATACGTCGGATCGTTCGTCGCGATCAGCCGCATCGCGTTCAGTGCCGCCTGCTGGGCCCAGTTCCGGAGGTGTTCCATGGAATGGAAGTAGAGCCCGCGCAGATTCTCGGGCAGGGCCGCCGGGTAGTCCACGACCCGAACCGCGCGGCCCCCCTTCGGGATCGGACCGCTGCACCACGGGCACAGAAGGCCTTCTTCCGTGACCGCGACGGTTTCGAGGGCGAACGGGGACCTCATCGTACCGTCAAGGGACCCACCGGGTATGAGATTTGCCCTGCGAGCTCGGGAACTGCCGACCGCGTCGGATACCGCGGTCACGCGCCGGGTGCCGGTCGGAGCGTGCCCTTCCGCCCGCCGGTTTGGCATGTTTCGTTGAACCCACAACGGTCGCTCGCTCGCGCTTCGACCGACCGGGGGCGTGGCTCCCCCGCGCGTCGGACGGGCCGCCTTTCCTGGCGGCGGCTCTCTCGCAGGGGATGAACCGAACCCGGGGCCCACGTGGAGGAGGGGGGTACGCTTCCCGGGGACCCGGCGGGGATGCCCTGCCTCCCCCCCCCGCGCATGGCCCGGCCGAAGTCGCCGACGGAGGTCTCCGCGAAGGACCCGCGTTCGTGCGAGAGAGCCCGTTGAGGCTCGGGCCGGGAGCGACCCCGATCCCGGGCCGCCACCGCACCGAGATGCGGTGACGATGTAGGGCGAACGCCGGAGCGCGCGAGGAGCCGTGGGGACCTCTCCTCGATCGGGCCCAGGAGGCGGACGGATCCTTCCTCCCGGGAGCCCGGCGGGGCGACGGGTCCTTCCCTCGGGGGTCGCGCTCCTATCGGTCCCACGCCCTCGCCGTAGAGGACCGTCCCCGGGCCGACGCGTCGCCCGCGTTACCCTCAGGAGCCCCGAGATCGGCACGCGGGGTCGTCGATTCAACCCCTCATCTCAGACGGCCGAGGTCCGCCCGCTCGGATCGGTCGATCGATCGACCGGTGCCCCGAGCGCGGGGCGGTGGCTCTTACCGCTTTCTCAAGGACGCCCGCCCGGTCCGAGAGTTCGCTTCGGCGACAGCGGCGTCGACCTCGCCGACGCTCACGCCCGGCTCGAGCGGGTGTTCCGTTTCATACGTCCGAGCGGCGGAATCGGTCGTTCCCCCGGCTTCGACGAGCGCGGCCAGCTCGGCACGCCGGCGGCGGAGCGATCGGGAGAGCGACGCGTACGCGATCCCCGCCGGGCTATCGTCGGCGACCGCGCGACGCCCGGCCTCCGGGCCGGGTCTCGGCAGGTCGCGGGTCCCCTCGCGCGGGCCGTTCTCGCTCATGCTCTTCTTGTACAGGCGCGCTCCGAGATTACTTTCTCGGCCACCTCGAGCCACCGGCTCGGACCTCCCGTGCCGAAACGTTCCCGGGGAGTCCCGGAGGGCGAGCGACCGTCCCGGCTCCGTTCTCTCGGGTCCGGAGGCGGGGAGGGGTCGGTCAGGGATTCACCCACGACGACGGTCCTGCTCCGCACCGGCGCCGCCTGGGAGGAACTCATGGTCGCCCGGACTCTGCTCGAACAGGTCGCGTCCGGAGAGACCGGTGTCGAGCTGGCCATCCTCCGAGGGACCACGGATGGGCCGCTCTTCTGAGGCGTCGCCCGGGCGCCGATCCGAGAAACCACGGGGAGATTCCGGGGAGATCGGGGACCGGCCTCGTGGGCTCTCCACGGTCGGACCCGGGCCTTCGAACCGCCGAAGGCGCGTTTCGGGTACTCCGTCCGATCCCTCCCGGTAGGAAACCGATCTCGCCCTCGCCGGCGACGCCGATTTGGGGAGCTTGGGCGTTCCGACGAGAGGGGCGAATGGCGGGTCCGCCCGGGCCCGGGGGTCGGGAGGAGACCCTCGGTCCACCAGGGCCGCCGGGAGCGTGACGGCCCGCCGGCGGGCGCGATACGAGGCCCCGCGGGAAACCGACACCCTTTGGGTTTCGCCCCGAGCCCCGACGACACTTTAACCGGTGGCGACCTCGCGAGGCATGGGACGCGCGGAGAAGCGAGCGAGGAGACGAGTGGAGGACAAGCGAGGGGAGGGGTCGACGGTCCCTGCGCCGGAACCCAGCGCGCGGATCCTACCTCGGATGGCGGAGGGGCTGGAGACGCCGGAGGAAGCCGCACGCCGCATCTACCGAACGGGCGGGAAGCCCGAGCGGCACGCAAAGACGTACCGACGCGCGAACGAAAAGCCCCGCAAGTGGCGAGAGGGCCACCAGTAGTCGACCCTCAGGGACCCGACTCCGATCCGCGTCGCGCCCGCGAGCGGGCCGCGATCGGCCGTTCGAGGGCGACTCGCCGGAGACGAGCACCGCCCTCCGTTCGTGACGGGTGCGGGCGGAGCCGCTCCTGCCGACGCGCTCGAAGCGGGGCCCTCCTCCCCGCGCCTCCTTCGGGTCGGTGCCGGGCGTCCGCTCGACACCTTCGGCGACTTCGCCCTTGGCCGCGCACCCCCTGGCCCGGACCGGGACCTCGGGTGCCCTCGACCACCGACCGCGACCTCCGCCGACATCGTGCCCCTCAAGGGTTCCTCGCGCCTCGTGGGCGAGTCGGCCCAAGCGTCGGGTCGGGGGAGCGAACCATGGAGTTCGACCAGGGCTTTCCCCTCCATGAATGGAGGGGCCCGCGGAGGGGAACCATACCGGATGATCTGGGCGGACCCGGACCCGAGCGTTCGCGTCAAGGGTGCGGGCCTCGCCGCGGTCTCGGGATGCCGCCACCCCGATGCGACCACCGTCCTCAGTTACGACCGACACCTCACGGAGCTCGGCGCCGTCCCCGCCGTGCCGGGGGATTCCGCACCTCCGAGGGAACGTCTTCGTGCCCCGCATATCGGGAACGGTAGCGGAGCGCGAACCGGTCGCTCCGGCGGGCGCGCTGCCGGGGCGCTGTATGGGTGGGAAGATCCCGCTCGATATCGGCGATCGACCCCAACCGACGCCGGCCTTCCGGCCCACGGCGGCCCCCGTTTTGGCTTGAGCGCGCCGCCCTCCGGGATCCGGGCCGCGGGCGGCTCACGAGGAGGTGGCGGCCGGGCGCCTTCGCCCGCCTCTCCCGGCGGTCGCGGGGGTCGGCTCAGCTCACGGTCGGGTTGGCGACGCTCACCGAGTGGATGCCCGGGAACTGGAACGGAACGAGTCGCCAGCTCTTCCCCGCATCCGGGCTGATGAAGAGCTGACCGGTGGTGGTGCCGACGTAGATCCCGGCGGGAGACAGGGCGTCGGTCGCGATCCCCTCCCGCTGAACCCCGAAGTGGCCGGGGAAGGCGTTCGGGGCGACGAGCTTGCGCCACTTCCGGGTCCGGTCGTTCCACTCGTGGACCTGGAAATGTCCCTCGCCGGTGACCCGCGCGCGCCCGTCCAGCCGGACGAAATACGCCCGCCCCGGGGCGGAGGCCGGGGACGCGACCCCGAACCCGAAGTCGTCCCCGAGCGGCTTTCCGATCCGGGTCCAGTTCTCCATACGGTCGTGCGAGACGTACATCCCGCCGTGGTCCTGCCGATAGAAGGTGTCGGGGTCTGCGGCGTCCGCCGCCACGTGGTGGACGCACTGCCCGGTCTCAGGGTGCTTGTCCGGAAGGAACGGGGCTTCCACGCCCCGGTTGGTCGGCTTCCAGCTCTGCCCGCCATCGTCCGAACGGAACGTCCCGACCGACGACATCCCGATGTACAGGCGCCTCGAATCCCGGGGGTCGAGGAGGATGGTGTGGAGACACGCTCCACCGAACCCGGGGGCCCACCCCGCCCGCGCGGGGTGATGATTGACGCTGTCGATCGGTTCCCAGGTCGATCCGAGGTCCGAGCTGCGGAAGAGGAGGTGCGGGTCCGCCCCCAGGAACAGGGTCTTCGGCTCGCCCGAGAGACCCGGTTCGATGCGCCAGAGGTTGTTCAGCGGCCGCGGGACCGGCGTCCCGGGGTCCGCCTCGTTGAACTGGGGCTTGCGGTCCTTCTTGATCGGGGTCAGCGGAGTGGCGATCTCGTTCCACCGCTTCCCCCAGTTGCGGGAGCGCTGGACCATCGGCCCCCAGAACCCGTTGTTCACGGCGGCGTAGAGGTCGCCGGGATGCCGAGGGTCGGCCACCACATGGTAGACCTCGTCCCCGGCGTGGGCCACGGGACCCAGCTTCCACTTCGTGCGCCGGGCGTCCCCTTCCACGACGTAGCTCCCCTTCCGCGTGCCCAACAGAATCCGCACCGTACCGGTCTTCTCCACGTTCCTGACCTCCCTACCCGCCCGCGATCGAATGGAGGATGTCGATGGTCCGGGCTCCCGCGAGCGACGCGGCCACCCCCGTCGTGCCGCTCACGTCCTCGCCGTCCACGAAGACCCGAACGTACCGGCGCAGCCGGCCGGTCTCGTCCCGAAGCTTCAACCTCAGACGCGGGTACCGCTGCTCGAGCAGGTCGAGAAGCTGCTCGACCGAATCGGCGCTGGCCTTCTCCACGCCCCGCGGACCGAACTCCCGCAGCCAGCTGTCCAGATGGACCTCGAGGACGGTAGGGGCGGAGAGGCGGAGGGGGGCTGGCGACGGCCCCTCCTGCGACTTCGACGCCGCCTCCGGGTCGCGCTTCGCGGCGGAGCGAGGGCGAGGACCCTCGGGAACGACCTTCCTCGCCTTGCCGTGTCGTGGTCGGGATGGGGACCCCATCGGTTGCGGCAGCGCTCCGGTCGGTACCGCACCGAGACGCGTTCCGGGTGATGAACCCTGCTCTCGTCCGGGAGCCTCGCGGACCCGGCCCGGATCGACCGGCACTAGCTTCCCCCCAGGTCCCGAGCGGACCGACCGACGTCCTCGTGCCGGGGTTGGCTTCCGATCGGCGTGTCGTGCGGCCGGCCCGAGTGCGCCCGTCCCGGTACCATGTTGATCCGTTCCGTCTCGGACGCTCCCGGTATCAAATGTAAACCATATCAACTGGTAGGTGAATGAGAGGATACCGCCATGCGTCCGAGTATGGGCCGGCCGACGCCCCCGGAACTCAGGGTCGATTTCGCGGGGTGTCCGGTCAAGGCCAGCCTCGACGTCCTGGGCCGCAAGTGGGCGCTCCTGGTGCTTCGGAACATCGGACTCTATCGAGCCCAACGGTTCAACGAGATGCTGCGGATCACCCCCGGATTGACCAAGCGGGTCCTCGCGATGCGGCTCAAGGAGCTCTCGGACGGCGGGTTCATCCGAGCGGTCGAACGCGGCCGAAACTACACGAGGTGGGGCCTTACCGAGAAGGGGGTGGATGCGCTCCCGATCCTGATGACGCTGGTCCACTTCGGGTCGAAGTGGTACGCGGACGAGGTCTTTCGGGACCGACGCCCCCGACCCCTGAGCGACGTGTTCGAAAGGTCGTACATTCGAAAGACCCTCCGGGAGTTGACCGCGGCCGGAACGTCGAGGACGATCGCACCACGGAGGCCGACCGCGGACGGAACTCCTCGCGAGGGCGTTGCGGTCGCCGCGGAGCCTCCCTCCGCGTGAGCTCTCTCTCGGCGCGACCGGCCGCGGCGAGATTCGTCGAGGTCTCGACCGCGGACCTTCCGCCCCTGGGTCCGGCGGGAGACGACGGCGTAGAGGGTCGCGTTTATGCTCCCCGATCCCGTCCCACGGGACGTGATCGCCTCGGGCAAAGGGGCGGTGGTCTCGAAGACCCCGTTCCGACTCACGTTCGCGGGTGGCGGCACGGATCTTCCCGAGTTCTACCGGGAGCACGGCCCGGGCGCGTGCGTGGCCGGGGCCATGAGCAAGGGGATCTACGTGATGGTGGTCGAGAACTTCAACCCCGACGAGATCCGGGTGAGCTACCGCATCACCGAGGATGCGAAGCGCAGCATCGACGACATCTCCCACGGCGCGATCCGGGAAGCGCTGCGCCTCCTCAAGATCCCGAGCGGGGTGCAGGTGATCACCGCGACGCAGATGCCGTCGCGGGGAACCGGCATCGGCTCGAGCAGCAGTTGTGCGGTCGGCACGCTGAACGCCCTGCACGCTTGGAAGGGCGAACGGGTCGGCCCGCGACAGCTCGCCAAGGAGGCCGTGCGGATCGAACGGGAGATACTCCGGGAGCCCGGCGGCGTCCAGGACCAGTACTGCGCGGCGTACGGGGGGCTCAACCTCATCCAAATCGCGCGGGACGGGGGGGTCTCGGTCCACAACCTCGGGATCGATCACGAAGGGTTCGAGCTCCTGAACCGGCACCTGATGCTGTTCTTCACCGGCATCGAGCGTCGCGCGGCGGACATCCACATCCAGCAGATCGGCCAGATCGACGACTACCTCGACTCGTACCAGAGGATGCGGGCCCTCGCCCTCGAGACCGCCCGGGCCCTCGAGAACCTCGACTTCCCCGAGGTCGGGCGTCTGATGGACGAGAACTGGCAGCTCAAGCGGCAGCTTTCGGACGGGATCAGCACGACCGCGATCGACAGGATCTACGCCGTGGCGAAGGAGAACGGGGCCCTGGGAGGGAAGCTTCTCGGCGCCGGTGGAGGGGGGTTCCTCTTCTTCCTGGTCGCCCCCGAGCGTCAGAAGGAGGTCCGGCGGGCGATGGAGGCGCTCGGCCTTCTCCCTAAGGCGGCCGGCTTCGAGATCTCGGGCAGCACGATCGTGCACCAGGAGTGAACCCGGAGCTCCCGCCCCGCGGGAGGGGGGCGCGGGTCGATCCGGCTCCGCTCGGCGAACCGGCCGCCCGGGTCCGAAGGACGGCGGGCCGCGTGGGAGCCGCGGACCTCGGATCACGGGAGACCGGACGCGCGGGG
>VFSW01007221.1_pt1 | contig 16167 bp, 14 predicted proteins | sample 5358111 | NCBI WGS metagenome assembly VFSW01 (sample SAMN11554181, study PRJNA540505) | mine drainage metagenome | isolation source: sediment from site ElyBrook_90M | place: USA: Ely Copper Mine, Vershire, VT | collected 2017 | reverse complement strand
GTCCAGACTCTTCGCCCCCAAGCTCGGCCTAGCTGACATTAGCCCGGTAACCGACGCTGACCTCCTCCGACGCAACGCCATTGATACCTAGGTCAAGTCCATCGCTGGCTATCTGACTGGACGACGTGTGCTCGTCACGGGAGCGGGCGGATCGATCGGCTCGGAGCTCTGCCGTCAGATCCATCTCTTCGATCCGGCAGAGCTGATCATGCTGGACCGCGACGAGTCGGGCCTCCATCAAGTTCAGCTCTCGATCGAGGGCCGTGCCCTATTGGCCAACGCCGGCCTGATGTGGGGCAGCGACATGCGCGACGCAAGCCAGAAAATCGTCGCCGCCATCAAGGGAGTTTGAAGCTATGAGCATACTATTCGACGCCGGCACGCGCGTCATCGTGCAGGGCATCACCGGGCATGAGGGCAGCTATCACACGCCAAATATGATCAAGTCAGGCACGAACGTCGTCGGCGGCGTGACGCCCGGCAAGGGCGACAGCACGTTCGAGGGGCGGCCCGTGTTTGACACTGTGGCCGAGGCGATAGCCGCCACCGGCGCGAACGCTTCGTGCATCTTCGTGCCCCCGGCGGGCGCCGCCGACGCCATCATGGAAGCCGCCGAGGCCGGCATGCCGCTGACGGTGTGCATCACCGAAAATATCCCCGTCATCGACATGACGCGCGTCGCGGCATTCCTCAAAGAGCACCCGACGCGCCTCATCGGCCCCAACTGTCCGGGCCTGGCCAGCCCCGGCGCTGGCAAGATAGGCATCATGCCCTATCACATCTTCCTCGAAGGGGATGTCGGCTTCATCTCGCGATCGGGCACGCTGACCTATGAGGTCGTGGCGCTCTTGACCGCCGCCGGCCTCGGCCAATCGACGTGCATCGGCGTCGGTGGCGACCCCATCATCGGCACGACGTTCATTGACTGCCTGCGGCTCTTCGAGCAGGACCCCAGGACGGCTGCGGTGGTGATGTGTGGTGAGATTGGCGGCAGCGACGAAGAGGATGCGGCGGTGTACATCCCCCAGATGTCGAAGCCGGTCATCGGCTTCATATCAGGCCGCACCGCCCCCGCTGGCAAGCGCATGGGCCACGCTGGCGCCATCGTTTCGGGCAACACCGGCACGGCGGCAGGCAAGGTCGCCGCGCTCGAGGCCTCCAGAGTGCCGGTCGCCGAAACGATATTCGACATTCCCGATCTCGTCAAGCGCGTGCTGGGTCGCTGAGGTCATAAATCCTCTGCGTCATCGAAAGAGCGAAGGGCCGGCGGGCTTCCAACCGTCGGCTCTATTTTTTGCTCCTATTGTACATTGGAGATCAGAGGGTGCGGATAGCTCCATAGGCCCCTTCTATCACCGATCTCGTGACCTCTGGCCCTGTGGAATCCCGCTGGCGTGAGGCATGATCGAGAGTGACAGAGAAGGGCGCGGCGCGCGAAGGAGAAACCAGGCGATGGCTGAAGACGCGCTTTCACAGGACGCGATCGATCGTCTATTGCGCGATCTGGCGGAGGGCAAGTCGCTATCCACGATGGCCGACACTGCCGCTGGCACCGCCCCTCAGAGCGCCGATTCCAAGCTGCACCGGGCCACCAAAGCCGCCCGCTCGACCGCGACGACAGCCCTACCCGCCTTTCAGGGCGCGCCGCGCCGGCTGCGCGATTACGATTTTCGCCGGCCCAATCGCATCTCGAAAGAGCACATGCGCGGGTTGCGACAGATTCATGAGACGTTCACCCGCGAGATCCCTCGCGTATGGGGTCCGCTGCTACGCGCTGGCGGCCAGGTCAAGATCGTCTCGATGGAGCAGACGATCTATGACGAATACCGCAATCATCTCTCACCGCACAACTTTTTATGCACGGTCTCGATGCCACCGCTCGAAGGTGAGATCGCCTTTCAGATCGATCTCGATCCTTCGTTCATCATCATCGATCGTCTGCTCGGTGGGCCGGGCACGGGCCTGAAGCGCGGGCGCGAGCTGACCCCTCTCGAGCTCAACATTTTGCAGCGCGTCATCGCGGCCCTCTTGCCCACCTGGCGCGAAGCCTGGCTGTCCATCATTCACATCGAGCCGGCCATCAACCGAACGCTGTCGAGCACCGAATTCTTGCAGCTCACGACGATCAACGAATCGGTGCTGGTAACGACGTTTCAAGCGCGCTTTCTCAACACCGACATCGAGATGTCCGTCTGCATTCCTTACACGGTCATCGCGCCGATCATGCCCCGCTTCACGGCGAATGAGAATATGCCCGGCCACATCATGGGCGATGAAACCGAGCACGAGCGGCTGATGCGCCAGATGCGCCACATGTCGGTCGCCGTCGCGGCGCGCCTGGGATCAGCACCCATCCCCATCGCCGATCTGGTGAAGCTGGAACTCGGCGACGTCATCCGCCTCGACGTGCCAACCGACGGCATGGCGATGCTGCACATCGGCGACAAGCCCTATTTCATCGCCCGCCCCGGCCTGTCAAACGGCAACCTCGCCGTCCAGATCACCGAGGTCATCCGCCTCAGCGAGTGAGACGAGCGGGCGTGCCGCGCTACGCATCGCCCAGCTGAGCGGCCAGCGCGGCGGGGTCCGTCACCGGCATCTGGCAAGCGAAACCCGTGCAGACGTAGACCGTCGTCACGTTCATCAACTGCTCGCGATGGCGCAGCAGCGGAATGGTCTCGATCGAGGGATCCCCAGGCGTGGCGCAGGCGATGACTGTGTTCGGGCGGAAGCGCGAGCGGAAGGTCGCCAGCATATCCACCGTGTCGTCGTCGTGCGGCGCGCCGATGACCGCGATTTCTTGCGACGGCGACAGCCAGCGGTCCAGATTGCACAGCAAGTGCCCAAAGGCCAGCGGCTGTTGCGCCATCGTCGGCGCGAGCGAGAGCAAGAGCGACTCGGCGCGCTCGCGATAACGGTGCTCGCCTGTCACAGCCGCCAGCCACAAGAGGGCCTCGATCGCCAGGCTGTTGCCCGATGGCGTCGCGTTATCCACCAGCTCGCGGGGCCGGCCGATCAGCCGCTCGTGGTCGCGCGCCGTGTCAAAGAATCCACCCTCGGCGTCGTCCGCGAAGAGCGCAATCATCTCGTGGGCCAGATCGATCGCCGCCGTATACCAGCGCAGCTCGAAGGTCGCCTCATAGGTCGCCAGCAAGCCCAGCACCATCGCCGCGTAATCTTCGAGATAGGCCGCCACGTGCGCCCTGCCCGCGCGATACGTGCGCCAGAGCCGCCCGTCACTCGAGCGCATGCGCTCTAAGATGAAGGCCGCGCTATTCGACGCCGCCTCGGCATACGTCTCAGAGTCGAAGGCTTCAGCGGCCTCGGCGAAGGCGCGAATCATCAGGCCGTTCCACGCGGTGATGATCTTGTCATCCAGCCCCGGCCAGACGCGGCGCGACCGCGCCACGAAGAGCGCCATGCGCGCGTTGGCGAGGCGCTGCTCCACTTCTTCCACCGCCAAGCCGCGCTCAGCCGCGACCTCGGCGATGGAGCGCGCCAGGTGCAGCACCGTCGCGCCCGTCTGCTCGAAATTGCCCCCAGGCGTCAGGCCATAGACCTCGCCAAAGAGCGTGGCGTCGTCGGCGTCGAGCACGGCGGCGATATCGCGCGGCGTCCACACGTAAAACTTGCCTTCGCCGCCGTCGCTGTCCGCGTCTTGCGTGGCGTAAAAGCCTCCCTCGGGGCTGGTCATCTCGCGCCGCACATAGTCGAGTGTTTCGCGGCATACCCGCGCGTAGCGGGGATTGTCCGTCACCTGAGAGGCGTGCAGGTAGAGCCGCGCCAGCAAGGCGTTGTCATAGAGCATCTTTTCGAAATGGGGCACGAGCCAGTGATCGTCAACCGCATAACGGTGAAATCCACCGCCGACGTGATCGTAGATGCCGCCGCTGGCCATGTGGTCGAGCGTGCGCGTCACCATCGCCAGCGGCGGCAGCTCCGGCTTCGAGGTCGCGGTGGTGATGCGATCGAGGCTAACTGGATTCTTCTCGGCGCGCATGTGCATGCGCAGCAGGAACTCGAGATCCATCGCGTGGGGAAATTTTGGCGCGCCGCCAAAGCCGCCGTGTGTCATGTCGAATTGATGAGTCAGATGGCGCTCGGCGGCGGTGAGCACGCTGAAATCGATCTCGCTGGCGGCGATCGGCGTATCTTGCCGGCGCACCGCCGCCAGGGTGCCACGCTGCTCGTAAAACGCGCGAAACTCTTCGGCGCGCTCGCGCACCTCGTCGCGCCGCGTCTTATAGAATTGCGCCAGACGCAGCAGCAAGGTCGGGAACCCGGGCAAGCCGTGGCGATCCTCCGGCGGGAAATAGGTGCCGCCAAAGAACGGCAGGCCCTCCGGCGTCAGAAAGACCGTCATCGGCCAGCCGCCCTGCCCCGTAAGCGCCTGCACGGCATCCATATAGAGCGCGTCGATGTCGGGCCGCTCCTCGCGGTCCACCTTGACGCACACATAGTTCAAATTCATGATCGCGGCGATGCGCTCATTCTCAAAGCACTCGTGAGCGAATACGTGACACCAATGGCAGGCGGAATAACCGACACTGAGCAAGAGAGGCCTGTCTTCGGCTCGCGCGCGGGCGAGCGCCTCATCTCCCCACGGATACCAATCGACGGGATTATGGGCGTGCTGCAAGAGATAGGGGCTGGTCTCGTGAATGAGCCTGTTGGTATAACGATGCCGCGGAGGATCGTCATCCGTGAATGAGTTGGAAGGGTTCGAATCGTTCACACTCATACTGTTGCAAACCTTCCTGGTACTGCCGGCGCGCGACGCCCTGCCCGTGAATGGGCGCGGGCCTCGCACATACGTCGTGGGCCGCGACGCGGTGTCATCCCTGGCACCGTATCACATGACCGCGCGTGTCAACAAGGCCGGCTCGCGCAACAGGCGCGATGCGTACAACCGGCGCTTTTTGCGATAGAATGAGTCACGACTTGGCTGAGTTTCTCGCTCTTGCCATCAAGTGTGGCGGGTGCTGAGCACAATGGGAGGCACAACCTGTGAACGTCACGACTACTCCCGCTATGACATTCGCCACGCCACGCCGGCTGCGGATGTGGCCAGCGATTCTGGCGCTCTATTTTCTCTCGCCCATCTGTGGCGAGATGATTTCCGGATCGACGCCGCCTCTGATCTTCATCCAGCCTTTCGCGCTCGTCTTTCTTCCCTTGCTATATGGCTCCAGCGCGATTTTGATCCGTGAGATCGTCGCGCGGCGGGCGCTTGGCTGGGGCAACGTGTTGCTGCTCGGCGCGGCGTTCGGCGTCTTGCAAGAAGCGCTGGTCGTGCAGACCTGGTTCAACTATGTGGCGTCTTCATCGCCATCGCACACCTATGGAGGCTATGGCGCGATCGCCGGCACGAACTGGTATTGGGCGCTCGCCTTAATGATCTATCACGCTGTCGTCAGCATCTCCGTTCCCTTGATTCTCATTGATCTGTTCTTTCCGCTGCGCGCCGGGCGACCGTGGTTAGGGCGCAAGGGCGCGATTGCCCTTGTCGCATGGCTGGTCATCCCCTGCGCGCTGCTGGCGTTCTATGTCGCGCGCACGCAATTCGTGAAGCAGGGCTATCATGGCCCACCCGTCAGCGGCTATGTGGCGGCGATAGCCATCATGGTCGCGCTTGTCGTGCTGGGCGCTTCTCTGCGTTTTCCCGCGCCCCGGCCCGATCTCGACCGCCCCTCGCCCCTGCTCTGGACGGTCCGATTGACCTACCTGGGGCTTTCGCTGCTCTTCTTTGTCGTTGCCGTCGTCTTGACCAATGCGCATGCGCCTGCCTGGGTCGCCTCGCTGATGGAGGTTGCGGGCTTGGGTTTTGGCGTCTGGCGGGCCAGGTGGGGGTCCGCACGCGCGGGTTGGGGCGCAAGTCACCGTCTGGCCGTGGCGGTGGGCGTGCTCGCCTTTTACATATTCATCTGGGGGCCATTGTTCGAATTCGCCATTCGCCTGCTGGGACGCGAGGGATTGACGCTCGTCAACCTGCTGATTCTCGCGGGGTTGGCGCTCTTCGCCCGGCAGATCAAGCAGCGCACTGCCCACCCGCCGCCAGCGAGATGGAAGTGGCCGCGTGAGAGAGACGAAGCTGATGCTGATCGATGGGCTTGTCTGAACGGCATCGCGCGAAGGCAGGCCGCGCGCCAAACATAAAGGAAGTGCGCCTCTCACCAGGAGAGACGCACCGCCCTTTCAGGATGAGCTACCCGGCAACATCAGCCTTTACGGGTTCGCGTAGGCGATGTTGGAGATGTTCGGCGTGCCGATGCCGGTGGCCAGATCGTAGCCAGCGACATCTGGATAGAAGCCGTTGCCCTTTTCGGTCTGGCTCGCGTTGTTCATGTCGTGGAAGTACAGGGTGTACGAGCTGGCGTGCGCGTGCAGCCAATACACAGCCGCCTGGCCAAAGCCAACGCGATGGCCGTTATGGCTGTCAGCGATGGCGAAGATGGCCGCCCACACCGGCGACGAGAGGCTCGTGCCGCCGATGCCCAGCCAGCCGTTGTAGAACGCGCAGGTGCTGTTCGTCAACGGGTTGCCGGTGCAGTACTCGGCATAGGGAGTGAACTCGTCGGCGTTGGCCGAGACGTCAGGAGTCGTGCGGCAAGCTTTGCCGGTGGCCTGCTGCTGGCAGGCTTCCTGAACGATGCCGGTGACAGGCGAGGTAAAGTTGACCTTGCCGGTCAGCGTGTAGGGGTTGTTCAGGCCAACGTCCGAGCCAGTTTGGTAGGCGTCACCCCAGAAGATGGAGTTGCCGCCGCCACTGGCACCGAAGCTCACGCAGTTGAAGATGTCACCAATGTTGTGATCGTCGCAGAGATCCAGTGGGTTCCACACCGTCTCGGATCCGGTCGGATACGACGGGGTGGGATTGGATTGTGGATCGTACGTGCCGAAAGACGTGCCGCCGACGGCCGTCACCCACGGCTGCGAGGACGGATCCAGAACGTTCAGGCCCAGGAAGCCGCTGCCGCGCAAGCAGCTATAGGCGCCGCTGTCGCCGGAAGAGGCGAACATCGACTGGCCTTGCAGGGCCATCTGGCGGAAGGCGTCGAATTCGCCAGCCGCGTAGGGGAAGGTGGCGTCGAATTCGCACGAAGCCCAGCTCGACGAGACCGAGTCAGCCGAGTCATCGGCCGCGATCTGAAAATACTCGTCGACGGGACCGAGGCCCAGGAAGTCGTTGGGAGCGTTGTAGACGATGATGTTGCTGATTTTCGGAGCAACGGCAAGCTCAGCCTCGATGTCGGCATTGACTTCGATGTCGCCGCTATAGTCCGGCGCATTGGAGAAGTCGCCCAGAGGCAGACAGGGAGTCAACGGACCGCAATCGACGTTCGAATCGGTGATGCCAGCATGGGGCAAGCCGAACTGGCTCTCATAGACAGCGATGTCGGCGCGGGTGTAGCCCGACAGCTCAACGACGGCCAGCGTGCGGCCAGCGCCCTTACCAGATGGGCGGGTGTGAGCGATCGAGGTCTCGCCATAGATGCTCTGCACCTGCGACGGCGTCAAGCCGGAGCAGCCCGGACCACCACCATACGAGAAGGTTGGTGACAGGCCTTTAGCTTTACGGGCTTGCTTCGTCGTGATGTATTGCGGCGTCAGGTGATGCGAGTTCGTCGTGCCGAGCACGCCGAGCACTTCACCTTTCAGGCTCGCCGGAACCATCAGAGAGCCGTCGTTCTGCCAGAACGACTGGCCGCCGGCGCGATACGTGCCGAACGACGTGTGGAACGCCGCCGAAACTTGCGCTTCCGAGCCAGAGGCGCGGATCATGAATGGCGAATACGCATCCGCCGAGACTTTCAGGCCGTGAGAAGTGAGGAAGTTGCGCACGCTGGCTGTGGCCGAGGCCGACGGGCCAAACATGCGGTTGAATTCACCCTTCGAAAGGAAGTGGTGATATTGCGGGCTGCTCGGATTGTAGATCGCGCCCGCCATCGCATTGATCGCGGCGTCATTCTGTTGCAGCTCGACCTCGACGGTCATCGCTGTGCTGGGTGACAGACCGCCCGTGCGCACAGCGCCTTTGGGCAGTTGCAACGCGCTGCCCGGCAGGGCCGCGAGCTGAATGTTGCTAGATGCGGCAAACACACGAGTTGAGATAGCGGCGCCGGCGACAATCAAAATCACCACGGCAACCCCAAGCAACCCAAAGAGTGTTCGTCGCGAGCCTGACAAACCTCGCATAATTTGGATACCCCTCGATTCTGCTTGCGTCCCTGACAGAGTGAAGCAGCCAGAGACCACACAAAAAGCCACCAAACAACCAAACAACACAGACTCCGCCACGTCGAGGCGTCCTGAAAGCACCTCGCGCGGCGATGCAGTGCTCTGAAAAGGATGGTTTCCTTTTCCCACGGGCCGGCGGGTAACGAGTTCAGGCTGCCGACCGCATAGTGATGCACTTCATTTACTAACAACGAACGGCGGGTAAAAATTAACATGAGAGAAGTGAAAATTGTCGGGTATGCGCCATCTTCCCATCAAATCACCGCCCCCTGTCCGAGAATCAGGCATCGCCAGCACGAGAGAGCACCCTGCTCGTTTGGTGGCAGAGCGAGGATAGCATGTGCCACGGGCGGCTGTCAAGAGATTTCGCGCGCTACTCTGGCTGCGCGATCACGTCTGCCGCGCGTCATTGCTCAGGCGAAAGGCACCCTGTCGCAAAGAGCCGGAGAAGAAAACGACTCAGATGGGCAGCAGAGAGGAAAAATGGGCGACATGCTTGCGCGCGGGCGAGAGGAATGGTATACTTGCGACGGAAACCTTGTATTCCATTCAAAAAAACGAGGCACCAGCATGCATACATTTGTTCCCTATCGCCCCTACTTCGACGGCGTCTTGATCATCCTCTCGATCGCGCTCATCGCGTCGATCTTGATGCAGGCGCGCGGGGCGAGCCTGGGCAGCGTCTTTGGCGGCTCTGGCGCGGTCTTCAAGACCCGGCGCGGCATCGACAAGCTGCTTTATAACGCGACCATCGGGTTTGCCATCGCGTTTGGCGTCCTGAGTTTCTTCACGTGGCTCATCCCCGCGTCATAATGGCGAGCGGCATGGCGGCATGAGAGGCCAGGCGCGCATGCGCTCGCGGCCTCTTTTTCTCGCGCTGGCTGCCCTGTCACGGGTGCCGCTCGAAATGCGCGGCGTTGATCGCGACGAATGAGCGCCAGCGATCGGGCACTTTGTCGAGAGGAAAGATCGCGCTGACCGGGCAGACGGGCAGGCAGGCGCCACAGTCGATGCAGGTGTGCGGATTGATGTAGTATTGCTCGTCTTCTTCGGTCGCGTGAATGCAATCGACCGGGCACACATCGAGACAGGCGGCGTCCTTTTCGTCGATGCAAGGCGCGGTGATGACATACGTCATGTGAGGTGACTCTTTTCTGACAGGCTTGACCAGCGCAAAACACCAGGGCGGTCGATGATGCTCATTAGAGAGGTAGCACATCGGCCCCATCGATACAAGTGACGGGCGGCGGTTACGCCCCCACAACGGTCAGCCGGCACGCGACAGCGTGGGCAACACAACACGACACAGGTATGAGACGAGTGAAAGGCACGACGACGTGCCACGAGGAAAGCTGAAGCGGAACGCCGCTGGTTGGCATCATCGCTCCCCTTGTCACCGCTGCGCCGACGACGCGCGCGGTCGCCCTCCACTCAAGCCGCGCACTGGCGCCTGAGAGCGCCAGAACATCAGCTCATCGGATTTTTGGAGGGAACGAACGGATTATGGCCATTCGAGACGTGACGCTAGCGGGGATTCCGCGCGAGCAGTTGCTCGCCATGCACTATCAGATGCTGCTCATCCGGCGGTTCGAGGAAAAAGCCGCCGAGGAGTATACCTTGGGCAAGATCGGCGGCTTTTTGCACCTCTACATCGGGCAAGAGGCCGTGGGTGTGGGAACCATCGGCCAACTGCGGCGCGACGACCTGGTGATCAGCAACTATCGCGAGCACGGCCACGCCCTGGCCAAAGGGGTGGACCCTAACCACCTGATGGCGGAGTTGTGTGGCAAAGCCACCGGCGTCAGCAAGGGCAAGGGCGGCTCGATGCACATCTATGACCAGAATTGCGGATTGCTCGGCGGCTATGCCATCGTCGGCGCGCAATTGCCGCTGGCCTGCGGCTTCGCGTTGGCCGCCAAGCTCAATAAGAAAGACTACGTCACGGTCGCCTTTTTTGGCGACGGCGCGGTGGATGAAGGCGCGTTTCACGAGGCGCTCAACCTTGCGCAGCTCTGGAGCCTACCTATCGTCTTCGTCTGCGAGAATAATCAGTACTCGATGGGAATGGCCGTGCAGCGCGCGTGGTCCGTCACGTCGCTCGAGCCGCGCGCGGCGGCCTATGGCATGGCCTATGACAAAGTGGACGGCATGGACGTGCTCGCCGTGCGCGACACTGCCCAGCGCGCCATCGCCCGCGCCCGCAACGAAAAGCAGCCGACGCTCGTCGAAGCGCTGACCTATCGCTTTCGTGGCCACTCGATGGCCGACCCCGCCATCTATCGCCCCAAAGAGGAAGCCGAGCGCTGGAAGAGCACCCGCGACCCGATCGCTCTCTTTGAGAGCGCGCTGCGCGCGGCGGGCACACTGACCGACGCGGAGATGCGCGCCGACGATGAGCGCGCCACCAAGGTCGCCGCCGCCGCCGCCGCCTTCGCCGATCAGAGTCCCTTCCCTGAGCTTGACGCGCTGACGCAGGACGTCATGGTGGACCCCACAGGCGCGATCGCCTGGCGCCGCCCACGCTGATTCCTCATCCCCATACACCAGAGAAAGAATTGAAACCATGCGAACGATCACGTACCGCGACGCCTTGCGCGAGGCCATGCGCGAAGAAATGGCCCGCGACGAGCGCGTCTTCGTCATCGGCGAGGATATCGACGCCTATGGCGGCACCTATTCCGTCACCAAAGGGCTGGCCGACGAGTTTGGCCGCGAGCGCGTGCGCGACACCCCCCTGGCCGAAGAAGTCATCGTCGGCACGGCGGTCGGCGCGGCGATGGCTGGCATGCGCCCCGTCGCCGAGCTGATGACCATGAATTTTTCGCTGCTCGCCAGCGATCAGATCGTCAACACCGCCGCCAAGGTCCACTATATGTTCGGCGGGCAGCCTAGTGTGCCGATGGTCATCCGCATGCCCGCCGGCGGCGGCGCCCAGCGCGGCGCGCAGCACTCACAGACGCTCGAATCCTGGTATGCTCACGTGCCCGGCCTCAAGGTCGTCATGCCCGCCACCCCTTACGACGCCAAAGGATTGCTCAAAGCGGCCATCCGTGACGCTGATCCGGTGCTCTTCATCGAGCACGAGCTGCTCTATGGCGTCAAAGGCGAGGTGCCCGACCTCGACGTGGAATACACTGTCCCGCTCAATCGCGGCGAGATCAAGCGCGAGGGGCGTGACATCAGCCTGATCACTTTTTCGCGCGCGGTGCATCTGTGCCTGCAAGCCGCCGAAGAGCTGGCCAAAGAGGGCGTCGAAGCCGAAGTCGTCGATATGCGCTGCATCCGCCCGATCGATCTGGATCTCGCGCTCGATTCAGTCCATAAGACCAACCGTGCGGTGATTGTCGAGGAAGGATGGAAGTATTTTGGCACGGGCCAGGGTTTTGCCGCGCTGATCTATGAGTATGGCTTTGACGATCTCGACGCGCCGATCGGCCACATCACAGGCGCTGACGTGCCGATGCCCTACGCGAAGAACCTGGAAAAGGCTGCCTTGCCCACTCGCAACGAGATTATCGACGTGGTGCGCAAGATCGTGCCGCAGCGCGTGGCGCGCTAGGAGTAGAGACTGATGGATACCGTCGTCATGCCCAAGATGAGCGACATGATGGAGGAAGGCAAGATCCTCTTGTGGAGCAAACAAGTGGGCGACCAGATCAAAAAAGGTGACGTGCTGGGCGAGGTCGAGACCGAAAAGGTGAATATCGACATCGAGTCCTATTTCGAGGGCACGTTGCGCGCTTTGCTGGCCCCGGTGGGCGCGACCGTCAAAGTGGGCGAGCCGATCGCCTTCGTTGGCGCGCCGACCGAGCCGTTGCCTGCCGCCAACGGCAGGGTGCCGCAAGCGCAGGCCACCGTCGTCGCCAGCAATGGCACCAATTCGCGCATCACCGCTCCGCCGCCGCCGATCATCACGACCCAGCCGCAGCCCGTCGCCGTGGCGCAATCCGCGACGAGCGCGGTCGAGTCTGGCGAGCGCATAAAGGTCAGCCCACTGGCGCGCCGCCTGGCCGCCGATCACCACGTCGATCTGCGTCAGGTGCGCGGCACCGGCCCCGAGGGGCGCATCGTCAAAGAGGATGTCGATGCGGCGATCGCGGCGGCGGCGAGCGCTCCGCAGTCCGCTACGCCTCAGCAAGGCGTCGTTACGACGGGCGAGGTCGAGATCGTGCCACTTGGCAACATGCGCCGCACCATCGCGCGCCGGCTGCAAGAGAGCGCCCAGACCACACCGCATTTCTATCTGACGATGGCAATGGACGCCACGCGCCTCTCCGAGCTGCGCGATCAGCTCAACACAGCCCTGGCTCAGGCAGGACAAGCGATCAAGATCAGCTATAACGACCTCATCGTCATGGCGGTCGCCCGCGCGCTGGAACTTCATCCCGAAATCAACGTCACTTATGATAGCGACCGCATCTTGCGGCGCAAGAGCATCCATATCGGAGTGGCCGTGGCGCTCGACGCGGGGCTGATCGTGCCGGTGGTGCGCGACGCCAACAAGCGCGGCATCGCCGATCTGTCGCGCGAGATCGCCCGGCTGGTCGAAGCGGCGCGCACGAATAAGCTCAAGCCTGACGAATTCCAGGGGGGCACATTCACCATCAGTAACCTGGGCATGCTCGAAGTCGAGAGCTTTACGGCGATCATCAATCCGCCTGAGGCGGCGATTCTGGCTGTGGGCGCGGTGGTGCCAACACCGGTCGTGATCGACGGGCAAGTGGTCGTGCGCGATCAGATCAAGATGACGCTCTCGTCCGATCACCGGGCCATCGACGGCGCTCAGGCCGCGCGCTTCATGCGCGATGTCAAGCGCTTCATCGAGACCCCGGCACTACTGATGCTCTGAGGAATGGCGCTTGCCGTGACCGATCTTATAGTGCAAGCGCCAGCAAACAGATCGTATTATGACAAAGCATCTGGGACTAAGCATTTGGCGCAGCCGTCCTTGTCGCCCAGGTGGAAAGGAACGCCTCAATGTTCACAGGAGATCGTCGCCATTATCTCATTCGCTTCGGCATTGGCGCCATCTTAGGCATAACAGCGGGACTGGTTGTTCTTTTCGCTGGCGACGCGCACATCCAAGCATTGGCGGTCAGCGACCCTCAGCACAATTACGTCTTGTATCCTTCTCAGCTCTATGTCGACAATAACCCTGATTGGGGAATCGGCATTGTCTGGTGGAGCGCGTCTGGCCTGGCCATCGGCTTGATGGCGGGGCTGGCGACGCTGCGCATGAAGCAGAGCGGAACGATGCGATTCGCCTTGAGCATAGCGGCATGGACTGCGATTCTCATGGTCGCGTTTTTGACCTGGCGCAAGTTCAATGCTTATCCACAAGACTTGAATCTGATCAACTACCTTGAGACGTTCGCGGCTGATCTCGCCTTTTACGCCTGGTTGGCGGCCTTTCCGGAGATTTTCGGCGTTATCGTGATCATGATGATCGCGCCGTTTTTCGACAAGCGCGCATCTGGGCTTGACATCATGCCTGATGAGCTGCGCGTGAAGTACCTCGAGCGCGAGGCCGAGCGACGCAAGAGCACGTTCTATCGACTAACGCATCCCTTCGATCGTCGCGCGTCGTGATGCGCGGCTGATTAGAGCGCGGGCAAGCCGACGGCCTGGCGGATCTCAGGGAGCATGACGTTGACGACCTGACCGCGAAAGCGCTCACCGTCGGGACCGCTGAGCCAGCGCACCAGCGCCGCTGATTCCTCGGGCGGGCGCAGGGCGCCATTCTGATAAAAGGCGCGAAACAGATCGCCTTCCGGACCGGGGTATGAGCGCGCCTGCTCTTGCATGCGCGTATCCATGACACCGGGATAGATCGTCACGGCGACGACCCCGGTGCCCTCAAGCTCGGCGGCGAGAAAGCGGGTGAAATGGTCCAGCCCGGCCTTTGAGCTGCCATAGGCCGAGCCGCCGGCGTGGGCGCGCACGGCTGAGCCGGATGACACATTGATGACGCGCCCCCAGTTGGCGGCAATCATGTCGGGCAATGCCGCTCGCGCGATATAATAGGGGCCGACCAGATTCGTTGTGATCGACGCCGCCCACTCAGCGGGGTCCGAGGTGGCCACCAGCCCTGTCGTCGAGGCCGCTGCGTTGTTGACGACGATCGCGACCGGCCCCAGTTGTGTGCGAATGTCTTCGATCGCGGCGGCCACTGCATCCCAATCGCCGACATCCGCCGCGATGCCCAGCGCCTGACCCCCTTTACCACGAATCATCTCGGCGACTGTTGTCACCTCGCAGCTATCGCGCGCCAGCGGCGCTACCGCCGCGCCAGCCTCGGCCAGCGCCAGGCATGTCGCCGCTCCCAGCCCGCGCCCGCCGCCAGTGACGAGCGCCACTTTGCCGCTCAAATCGATCATCGCTTGCCTCCTTTGAAGGAGTGAATGCATCACCCCCCTCATATCATACCAGGGGTAGAGGGACGGAAGCTGCCACGCAGCGCAGGGTAAACAATCAGGCGTCAATACGAACGAGGGTGGTGGCTCTTGAGAGAGGCGGTACAATGGGTGCAAGGAGGACACGCCATGGCTCTGGGCTTAACCGATCAAGTCTGTTCGTGGGAGGAGTTCTTGACCAAGCCTTGCCATATCACTCCTAGCGAGGGAGTGACAAAAGATACGTAGCTGCCCGACACGGGTCCACGCCGCCGATGACCGATAGCCGATATCAGGCCGGTCGCCCGAGGCAGCGTAAGCGAACTACGTCGGCTGCCAGCGCGGCGCACATCCGACACCACTACACTGCACTCCCGTGCTGGTCTCGCCACTCCCGTCCGGATTCATGGTCCACACCTCGGCATAGGCGTTGGGGTCGGATTGCTTCATTCCGTTGATGTCGTATTCGAAGACGAGCTTCTTGCCATCGCTGGACCAATTCGCGTCGCCAGCTTCATAGGGCACATTGAAGTGGGTCAGCTGCACTTGTTGGCTGCCGTCCGCGTTCATCGCGAAGATGTTGAGCTTGTTTCCACCCTCGCGATCGGATCCAAAGGTGATTTTAGTTCCATCCGGAGACCACACGGGGTCACCATTGTTTCCTGAGTTGGTGAGCTGCCGCAGACCGGTGCCGTCGATGTTCATGCTGTAGATGTCCAGTGTGCTGCCGTGCATCAGGCTCATGAACACCAGCTGGCCATTGACGGACCACCTGGGCTCGACACTGAAGACGGTATTTGCCAGGATGGCGTGATCGCCCGTACCGTCCGCGTTCATGACCCGAATGTCGGTCATAGGCGGCTTGTTGGGCTGAGGAGCCTCATGCAGTCTTACGTAGACGATCTTGGTGCCGTCGGGAGACCAGCTCGGAGTGGCGTCGAACCCCGGCGTTGGAGAGAGACGCTGCTGGCCGGTGCTGTCCGCGTTGATCACGTAGATCGCTGAGCCGTTGAAATCGCGCTGATAGACGAGGCGCTTCCCGTCGGGAGACCACGCGGGATAGTTTTCCGCTTCCTTGTCGTTGGTGAGCCTGGTCGGATTGGAGCCCACACCCGAGGCGCTAACATCCATGAGGTAGATATGGTTGACTGAGCCTTGCCGGCTCACAAACGCTATCCTGCCTGCCACACCGACACCTGGCCTCGCGCCGTTACTCGCGGCAGCAGGCCCGCAACCCGCAACGGCGGCACAACCGATCACGAGGGCAGCGGCAAGCACTTGCCTGACACAGGATCGCATATCTCGGACCTCATAGCTTTCTGGAGAGGACGTGCGCCTGTTGCTCCAGGGAAGCTGGAACATAACTGGTGGGTATGCCACCGGCCTACGCGAAGGCTACCATACGAGGGCCAACGTGAGCCAGCCCATTTCGTGCTGACGACGATGGAAGGTGGTGTGATGCAAGCGCGTACCTTCCGCACCCTAGAGCCTGTTAGGGACCAACACTAGAATTTGGCTCGTAGTGCTGGATCCCAGC
>VFSW01007220.1_pt1 | contig 16169 bp, 14 predicted proteins | sample 5358111 | NCBI WGS metagenome assembly VFSW01 (sample SAMN11554181, study PRJNA540505) | mine drainage metagenome | isolation source: sediment from site ElyBrook_90M | place: USA: Ely Copper Mine, Vershire, VT | collected 2017 | reverse complement strand
CCCTCTTTCAGGGTCTTCATTTCTTTCATGAGCTTGTCCGGCGTCATCTTGCCGTGTACGATTTTGTTGACGATAATGACCGGCGCGATGCTGCACGCGCCCACGCAGTTCACTTTTTCCACGGTGAACTGAAGGTCTTCGGACGTCTCCTCGCCTTCGGGAATGGCCAGTTCTTTCACCAGGCTGTTGATCAGCCGCTCGGAGCCCTTGACATGGCAGGCCGTGCCGCAGCAGGCCGTGATCACGTTCTTGCCCCGGGGTTTGAGATGGAACTGCGCATAAAACGTCGCTATGCCGTAAAACTTTGCCGGGGGCACATCGAGCCGTTCCGAGACCCAGTTGATCGCGTCCTCACGCAGATAACCGAATTCGCTCTCGATGTCCTGCAGGATCGAGATCAGGTTGCCTTCGTTTTCCCGGTACCGCGTGAGTATCCCTTCGAGTTTTTCTTCCATCGTCCTATCCTTTTTGCTCCATAACCAGCTGTATTCTTGAGACAAAAAAGGCCGCCATATTTACCCGGCAGCCACGTATGAGCTCCACGGTCTTAGTCTTGGTGAGTGCTGTATGAGCACGCTCCCGGCCTTCGACTGGTGCGCCACTGCCGCGGCTGGGGCGCACAATTGTGATTTCAGTCCGTCGCTTCTTTAGAACATCGGGTCCATGGTGAGTGCCGGATGGCCTTTGGCGGTCAGATATTCCATCATCTTCTCGGAATCTTCCGCCACGCTCTCGTCTGCAATCTTGTCCATCAGATCGGGCACGCCTTCTTCTATGCCGCGCTGTTTAAACTGTTCGGCAAAAGACTCTTTCAGGTTCTTGGTCATCCAAACAATGCGCTTGAACCCGCCTTCTGCCGAGAGGAATTTCTTGCTCGTGAGGAAGTACCGTCCGATGCCCATGAAGCCCGGCGTCTGCGCCCCGCCGCCGACAGTGCCGGCCAGGGTGGAGAATTTCATACCAATCGGCGTCATGCCGGTATATCCGCGGTTCACGATCATCACGCCGTTGGCCTCCGGCACGATGGCCACGATGCACTCGAAGCACCCGCAGGAGGTCATCGGCGCGTCCATGATGCTGTAGGCGTTGAAGTATTCAAGCGCCTGGTGCGAATTCGTGTATACGTATTCGTCAACACCCTTCCAGCGGCCCTTCACCGCATCGAGGACCTCGCCTTTGGCAACGGGCTGATTAGCGCCGTTCGGATCGATTTCATAGGCCGCCTTGGCATCGAGCCAGTTATAAGCCCCGCACAGGCCGAGCCGTTCCGGAGAGACGACGCACACGTGGTTCGGCGCGAAGCTCTGGCAGAGGATGCAGGAGTAGAAGGTGTCAACCGACTCGTCCGTCATCGATGCGAGGCGAATATCGCGCTCGAGATAGGCCTTCCGGGCCTCTTCCAGCTTCGCCTTCACGTCAGCCTCGTCCACATAGAGAGTCACCTGGACCTTGTCCACGATGTTATTGAACTTGTGCTTCAACTGGGTCGCCAGGATGTCGCCGAAATGGCGCAGCTGGTATCCTTCGCCGAGCGCCGCTTTGCTGACGCGGAACCAGTTCTGGTCGCGCTGGCCCATGTGCCAGATGCCCTGGGCTTCGTTGATGAAGTGGTGGACCTTGCGCTCGAGCACGGGCTCGAAGTCCTTCTGCATTTTGCGGCCCGCAACCTCGACGTACACGCCGAGGGGCATCTGGCCGCCCTTCTGGTAGCGCGCCTCGGCATCGGTGCCGATGATCGTCACCTTGCCGTCCTCTACTGCGGTCAGGTCTACGGTATGAAGCCACTCGAAAGCCGGCGTGCGCTGGCCGCCGAACTCGATGTGCATGTCTTCCTTGCGGATGCGCTCACCTTCGAAGGCCGGGCCGTAGGCCACCGGGATAGGCGGCTTGGATACCGTGATCTTGAGGCCGCGTACCTCGATGCATTTCTGCACGAGGTTCTTGGGATCGAGTTCCTTGGCCACCTCTTCATAGATTGTGACGCCCGTCGGGTGAATGGTCGGAATGTCCGTGTTCGCTATGGCCGGGAAACCCATGTTGATCGCGCCCGCGCCGGTGGTCCAGATACGGTCGTTTAACGGCCCCAGGACCATGGCAAAGGCGAACACTTTGTCCTTCGAATATTTGAGGATCTTCTTGAAGTCGCCGCCCTTCATGCCGCCGAAGGTGATGCCCGCGCGTGCCGCCCAGTTCAGGGCGTAGATGGCGTGCTCCACTTCGGGTCCGAGCGGGACGAGGCGCGTGTCCCAGCCGAGCTGCACGCCCTTCCGGAGGAGCTGCTTGGTCATGCTGTTGCCGTCCACGTTGCCGCACATGAGCGTGAGGATGTTCTTCTGCTGAAGGTCCCGGGCGATCTCGAAGGCCTGGTCGTCGCTGTCAGCCGCGCCGATGATGCAAACGTAGCCGGGCATGGAGCCGTCCACCAGCTGCACGCCGAGGTTCCGGAGGATGGTGTCGGAGATGAACCCATTGTACGTGAGGCCGATCGAGTCGTCCTTCACCGGTTCCTGACCGTAAATATAACGGACCGCCATGATCATTTCCTGGGCAAAGAGCGCCGCCATGCCGGCGTCCAGGGCCTCGCCCAGATAGGGTTTGTAGAGCTTGTCTTCCGGAGCCTCGGTGAGCAGCGGCTTCACGTGCTGCTCAAGGCCGGTCTTCATGTCTCCGAGAGTCCGGACCTCATAGCCCGTCATGGCAAAAAGCTGGGGCAGGAAATACCCGGTGTCCGGAAACTCGAACTTGAAATCCGCGCCCTTTTCGGAAATGGCCTTCTCGACGAGCGCCTCGGCCTGCTTGACATAGTAATGGGAGCCCAGAATGGCCCCGGTGGCAATGACTTTCGACATTGTGTAACTCCTTTTTACTGCAGAAGACAGAATCCAGGAGCCAGAAGCCGGGAGAAATCCTCCTGACTACTGACTTCTGATTCCTGACTACTGAATTTATCTACGCTCTCGCCTTCAGGAACGTCGGGAGCTGGTTCGCTTCACGCGGTCCCACGGTGATCTTCCAGCCCGGCAGCTTCTCCTCCAGGGCGCCGGAAAGAACGGCGACGTACCCGGGGATGATAAGCTCTTTGTGGCTGACGTTCTTCTCCGCGCCGCTCTCGGTGATGAACTGCGCGATCTTGCTCGCCGTGAACTTGCCCGCGGCCCACGCCGTCAGCACCGACAACCCCTCGTTGTCCATAACCGCAAGCCACGACGGCACCTTGCTGTTTTCGACCTCCCCGCGCACGATAAAGTAGGAGAGCGAGAAGTTCGTGGTAATGAGGAGCGGCGAATTTTCCTTTGCATCGCCGACCTTGTAAACGTTCTGCGCAACCTGCATCGGCACCTGGGGATCGGTGTAGATGTTCTGCCGGAGCGAAAGGAGCGCCAGCATCTTCCACTTCTCGACGCTGCTCAGGACAATGATGGAAGCATACTTCATCGTGCCGATGGCGGCCGTGACAGCCTCGGAAACACTGTTGTCGCGGGTCGCAAAGGTGATGATCGGATAGCCGAGGGGTTTGAAGTTCTTTTTGATGGCTGCGCGGCGCATGATGGTAAAGTGCTCGATCATGTCCTTTGCCTTGCGCGCGCCGGAATCGAGGACCAGGTCCTCCACGCCAAGTGCCTTTACCTTCTCGGAAAGCGCCGTGAGAGCATCGAGACCGTCTGCAAAGACGGCGAGGGAGGCCTTCTTCTCTTTTGCGATCTTTGCCATGGCTTCGGCGTTCTCGGCGGTCGCAGCATAAATAAGCGGCTTTTTGTCAGCACAGAGCGCGATTCCAGCCTCGATCGTCGCGGGGTTCTTGCTCACCAGGATGAGCGGCACGCCCGGCACGCCGTCCACCACCTGTTTTACGACAGCAGCGAACTTGGCGGCATCACCGCCCTCATCGGTTACGGCGATGGCATCGACGCGGAGTTTCTGGCCCACGCGGTCGATCTCGGAGGTCTTGACCGCTTCGATCTTTTTGGCCGCAACGTCGCCGGCCTCGGAGGCCTTGATCGCGACAGCGAACACGTTCGGATTGAAGAATTTCTTTTCATGGCGGAACATGCAGATCTCGCCGCCCACCTTCACGGCCTTGTCGCCCGTACCGAGGGTGATGTCTCGGATCGGCGGCGCGGCGGATTCGCCCAGAATCTTCTTCGCGTCGTCTGACGCATCGGGACAGGCATCGAGGCTCGCCTGTTTTGCTGCAAGCTTCATTGCAAAGGCAAGGCAGGTCGGATGACCGCACTTCTTGCAATTGGTCTTCGGCAGATGCTTGAATATTTCAACTCCTGAGAGTGCCATTTTTTACTCCTTATGGATTCCAAAATGTATGAATCGAGAATCGGTGATAGGAGCGCATCGGGTATTTTGTTCTCGCCGCTTCCCCGGTTCTCCCTTTCGTTGTTAAAGGTTTTTTGCTATCCCATCAGTTCGGAGATAACTTCCTTAGCCTTTGCCGCAGCGCCGGGATGCCGCATGATCAGCATATCCGCGCCGGCCGTTATCATGGCAGAGGCGGTCACCGACTCCCAGGCGAGCGCGCGGTCTTCAAGGCCGCCCCATTCCGGCATTTCGGCGTCAGGCGCCATGGTTTCCTTGACCTTCCAGACGTTCGCGCCGATGTCGCAGACGATCGGGGTCTGCATCATGGGGTCGTTCTGCAGGAGCGCCGCCAGGCGGATGCGCTCCATAACGCTATAGGTATATTCGAGTCCGTACCCCAGGGCCGACGACATGGGATCCATGATGATCCGCTCTTTGTCGAAGCCCATCTGGGTCAGGAGGATGTTTAATTGCTTGGCCAGGTTCACGTCGAGCTGGCTCATGGCGATCAGTTTGTGATCGTTCGCCATCGCAGCCGCTGCCACGGTTTTGTAGTTTTCTTCAACTGCTTTGCCGATGGCGCAGTTCTTGCCGCGCGTTGCCGCTGCCGCGGCCTGAAGCACCTGCGTGTCCTTTTCCGCGTGCCCGCTGCCCAGGATCATGAGCGGAATGTCGATCGCGGCCGCGACTTCAGCCGCTATTTTAGCGGCCTCTTCGGGGCTCTTGTTTTTCTGGTCCGGGTGGGTGCCCATAAGCCTGAGCGCCACCATGTCCGCGCCGCTCTGCTGGCAGAATTTTGCCCACTGGACGGGATTGGATCCTGCGCTGCCGATGGCTTTCTTCAAGGTTTCCGGCCAGTCGTCGGGAGCGATATCCATCACTTCAAGGGCAACAGCCGGTCTATTCGGAAACGTGCCCTCGAATCCCAGGAAAGGAAGGGCCGATGCGCCGCCGATGGTCACGGCCTTTGCGCCGCTGCCGAGCTGTATGCTATAAATTTTGCCGCTGTAAGTTTCTTTCGGTATTACGAGTGCCATCAAAGCCTCCTCGAAAAAATAGTGCCAAATATATTAACAGAATTGCCCTATTGGAACAAGAGCTAATTTGGAACGGGGTCAACGATGTTGTCGGTCTATCCCCGATCCTGCGTGCTTAACTTCCTTAGACTTACATGTCCAGATACGAATGGGCGTACATTTTTTTGCCCATAATAACGTCGACGGTCTTGACCGTGTCCATCATGTCCTTATCGAGCGGATCGATGATCGCCGCCGACAGCCCCTCGTAGATGAGCATCGTGAGGAAGTTCCTGTTGATGATCGGCCGGACGTGCTTCGGCGCGCCGTTCGAGATATTCGAAAGCCCGACCACGGTCTGCATCGGCGGATCGTTCAGCTGCTGGAACATCTTGACCGCCCTGATCGCCTGTAGCCCCTGGTCCTGCATGGTGCAGAGCTGGAGGATGAGCGGGTCGAGGAAGAGATTCTCCATGGGGACGCCGTTCTCCATGGCGCGGGCCATGATCTCCGCCGCGATGCCGCAGCGGTCCTCGGCGTCGGCGGGAATGCTGCCCTTGCCCAGGGTCAGCGCGATGATCTTCGCGTTGTACTTGCCGGCCAGCTCCATCATGGGAAAACGCTCCGGTTCGTTGGACGTGGAGTTGATGATCGGCACACCCCATGCGTTGTTGTGCGCCTTAAGCCCTGCTTCCATGGCCTTGATGTTCGTCGTGTCGAGGCAGAGCGGCTTTTCCACTACTTCCTGCAGGACTTTGACCGCCCAGTCCATAAGCTCGGGACCATTCTCCTCGGCCGGTCCGATGGAAATATCGATAAAGTGCGCGCCTGCTTTGTCCTGTGCCACGGCGAGTTCCTGCAGCGGCTTGGGGTCCTTTTTGCCGAGGGCCTCGCGCACTTTTTTTGCGATAACGCTGATCTTCTCTCCGATAACTATCATGTTAAGAAACATCTCCTTTCAAACTTGATCAAAACTATTCCAGAAATACATGAGTTCAAATCAGTAAACATACGACAAGATTGTTTTTGGTTATTTGAACTCGATTTGACATTTACATTCATGAGTCTGCCACGAGTCTCAGCAGCTTTTCCGCCGTTTTTTGGACGATGCTGCCTTTTGCTCTCGCCACGGCAATTGTCTGCCTGGCTAGTTCTTTATAAAGATCGATCAGTTCAGGCGTCCTCTTGTGCATGGCTTCGAGGTGATCGCGCACAGTCTCGATGTCGCCACGCATGATCGGGCCGGTCAGTGCATCCGGAATCCCAAGGGTCTCGATATTATGAAGCGTCCCCTTGAGGAGCGGGAGCACAGCCTTGAGCGCCTCCTGCTTGTCCGCGCCCAGAGCCTCGTAGAACTTCAGCCCGTAATCCACAAGGGCGACGAAATAATTCGAAACCGCCACTGCGCCTGCGTGGTACAACGCCGCAGAATCTTTCCCGGGCTTCCACTTCGGCATCACGAGTTCGATGCCGCTCAATGCTTTTACGACATCCTTGGCCGTTTGAAGCGCTTCGGGGTCCGCCTCGATTCTAAAGTACGAGCCGGGCAACGTCTTTATCCCCTGCTCTCGGCTCGCCAGCGACTGGAGCGGATGAAGCACCGCCCGGTATCCCCCGGCGGTTTGAGCTGCATCGAGAAGGTCGAGCGAATGAGCGCCCGACATATGTATCACCACGGTCCCGGGCTTGAAGGCCCCTGCTGCCGAGATCTTTTCGCAGACCTCTTTAATAGTCCTGTCGGGAGTGGTTATGAAAACAAGTTCTGCTCGAGCTGCCGCCCGAACAGCGTCCGTTGTCGCCTCGCCGCTGCCGATGAACTCGGCGGCTTTTCCGGCAGACTCCTCGGTGCGCGACGCAACCGCGTCAACGGCATATCCCGCTCGGTTGAGCAGGAAGCCCACGGCACTGCCGACGCGACCTGCGCCGATGATGGCGACGGTTTTCGTGGTCATCGATTAGGGGATCAATTTATCCAGCACGGCATAGAAGCTCGTGAGCGCTTTCGAATCACACGGAAGCTGGATAAGCGGTTTGCCGTTCAGATCATATTCAAAGATCAGATCGTCTGCGGGTACAAACCCCGCGAACTCAACGCCCTGCTGCTCGATTGCCCGCAGAAGCGATTTATCCCCGGCCGTGCCGTCCTGCACCCGGTTTACGATCAATGCGACACGCTTGACGTTCAGCTTCAGTTCTTGTACGAGCTCGCCGATCCGGCCGGCAGTCATCACACCGCGCACCGAAGAATCGCTTATGATTAGGAGAAGGTCCGTGTCCTGCGTGGTGCGCCGGGACAGGTGCTCAAGTCCGGCCTCATTGTCCATGACCGTGTAGGGATAGGTGTCGGCCAGCTTGTCCATGTACTTGCGGATGATGTTGTTTGCAGCGCAGTAACAGCCCGCGCCCTCGGGCCTGCCCATTACCAAAAGGTCGAAGCCTTTCTCTTCGATCAGCGCCTGCTGGATCTGGTAATCGAAGAGCTGCTCCATGCTCATGCCGCCCGGACGCGGAGCGGTTGACTTGACGGCTTCGAGGGAAGTCTCCCGCAGCCTGCCGACGGTGGCGTGAACCTTCACGCCGAGCACGTCGTGCAGGTTTGCATTGGCGTCCGCATCGACAGCCAATACTGCTCCGTGCTTCTTCTCTGTCAAATATCGAATGGTAAGGCCGCAGAGGCTGGTCTTGCCCGTGCCGCCTTTGCCTGCAACTGCTATGGTAAAACCCATGATAAAATCAGGGTCATGGGGCATGGGTCCGGGGTCCAGGAAAACCTGAGCACTACCTTGACCCTTGCTGCTTGACCCTTGACCCTCCTTATTTTTTAACCACCCCGAACTTCTTCCTGACTTCTTCGATCTTGCCGCAGGTCATCTTGCCCTCGGGACAGGGGTTATAGAGACAGCCGGGGCCGGATTTGGCGAAGATCGTAGGTGCGACCCTCTTTACATGCGCAAGCATGCGGTCGGCCATTTCCCGGATCTCCCACTGCGCCCGATTGCAGCATCGCACGCGAAAGAAATGCAGAAGCTCCCGCGCATTCATGGTGACGACTATTTTTGTCTCCGCCGCGTTCGGCAGCAGGTAGCGCGCATCCTGCTGGCCCGCTTCGCCTTTATATCCCAGTTCTTCGAGCCTTTTCAGGACCCTGGTATAATTCTCCTGGGCCTCGGCCATGTATTTCTCGAACTCTTTCACCAGCGCCGGGTCCTGCTTGATGCTCGGCGGGATCACGTAGTCGAACTGCTCTTCCTTAACGTACCGTTGACTTTGCTGTGAGTATGACGCCACGCGGTGGCGGACCAGTTGATGAGAGCAGGCCCGGGAAATTCCCTCGATGCCGAAGGAGAACGAAACATGTTCGATCGGAGAGAGGTGCCCGATGGAAGCCAGTTTCTCCACGAACGCTGCCTGGTCCTTGGCCTCGATCTTCTGCTTTAGTTCATCCACGCCCGACGCACTGTAGCAAAGCTTTGCAGCCATTGCCACGACCTCTTCGGGTTCCGGCGTGTGCCGGAGGAGAACCACGTTCAATGCTGCTTCAGGCATGCCATCCCCTCCTCTCGAAATCGGCCCTCGGCACCCCAAAAAGCGAGAAAAGGGGAAAAAACGGATGACAAGGGAAGAACATTATATCCAGCAGATGTCTATTGAGTCAAGAAAAATGAAATGGTGAGGAACAATATTTTTTAATTAACTTATAAATTTCATTGATAAAAAATCCTTTGCTACCAAAAGTAGCCGCTGGTTTGTTACCAAACGCTACTCGTGCCGTTCATGGAAATTTACTTAAAACTATGCTCTTCAGACGGGAATTTGCCGCTTTCTACTTCCTGTTTATACTCTTTTACCGCTTTAAGCGCTTGGTCCTTGAGGTTCGCATACTTTTTTACGAACTTGGGAGTAAACCGGTCAAAGAGCCCAAGCACGTCGTGAATCACGAGTACTTGGCCATCGCAATCCGGTCCTGCGCCAATCCCGATGGTCGGGATATGGAGCGCCTTATGGATCTCCGCGCCAAGCGAAGTCGGAATACCCTCAAGAACCACGGAAAAGGCCCCAGCATCCTGGACTGCCCGGGCATCGGCAAGGATCTTCTCCCGCGCCGCATCGTTCTTGCCCTGGACCTTGAACCCCCCCATCATATGCACATACTGTGGGGTCAGTCCGATATGGGCCACAACCGGGATACCGGCGTTAACGATCGCCCGGATGGCCTCGGCCATCTGGCTTCCGCCTTCGAGCTTCACCGCCTCGGCGCCCGCTTCTTTCAGGAACCTGCCGGCATTTCGAACAGCGTCGGATGCGCTTGTCTGGTATGAAAGAAAAGGCATATCTCCCACGACCATCGAGGATTGTGCAGCACGGGAGACCATTTTCGTATGATAGATCATCTCGTCCATCGTGACCGGAAGAGTGCTCGACACCCCCTGCACGACCATTCCGAGCGAGTCCCCCACAAGGATCATATCGATCCCGGCCTGGTCCACGATCTGGGCAGTAGGATAGTCGTAGGCCGTAAGCATGGTGATCTTTTTGCCTTCGGCTTTTTTCTTATATATGTCGAGAATGGTGGTTTTCGGCATTTTTGCGCCTTTCCTGGACCCCGGACCCTTGCCCCATGAACCTCTCTCTTACACCTGCGGCCGCGGGTACAATCCTGCTGCCTTGACAATCCCTTCGATGGCGCTCTCCCACTCGATTGCCTGAATATGCACGCCCTTGACCCCCGGTGTTTCCAGGGCCTGGTGAATAAGCTCGATCGTGATCTTGATGCCTTCCTGCTCCTGGAGCTCTTTGGCCTTCTTCTTGTCGTCACCGGCGGCTTCTTTTGCCTTGGTCATCCGGTCGATGAGAGCTTTCGGAACAGACACGCCGGCTACCGAGGAATCCATGTACTTCAGCATCATGGCGCTCTTCGGAACGATGATCCCTGCCAAGATCGCCGTTTTCTCGTGAAGGCCCATGTTCCGGATCTTCGCCATCTGCGAGCGGAACCCTTCCATATCGTAAACGCCCTGGGTCTGGATGAAGTCGGCCCCGGCATTCACCTTCTTCATGAGATTGATCGGCCTGAAATCGATCGGATCGGCCATGGGCGTCCAGGAAGCGCCGATGAAGAACTTGGGCGCCACTTCGATCGGATCGCCGCCGTCCTGCTTGCTCTCGTCGCGCATCTTCTTTAAGATGCCGACGAGCTGGCAGGTATCAACATCGTAGACATTCTTTGCGCCGGGATGGCCCTTGAGCCTGCCCGCTGCGCTGAATTTCTGATGGTCTCCGGCAAGACAGAGACAGTTCTTGAGGCCGAGCGCTGCTGCGCCCAAAAGGTCGGCCTGCATGGCGATACGGTTACGGTCGCGGCAGGTCATCTGCATGACCGGCTCAAGGCCTTGCTGAAATGCAATGGCTGCAGCGGCAATGCTCGAGATCCGGACAACCGCGGTCTGGCAATCGGTAATGTTCGCAGCGTCGCAAAAACCCTTGAGCTGCTGCGCTTTCTTTACGACTTCATGGGGATCGGCGCTCATGGGAGGTCCGAGCTCTGCCGTGACCGCGGGATTACCGCTCGCGAGTACTTTTTCGAGTGTGCTTCCGCTCTTCATTATTTCTTCCCTCCCGCTGTCTCAGTCTTCGCTGCTTCCTTTTCCTCGAACTCACGGATATGCTCCATGGATATTCGGCGCGGTCCGCCGTCACGCGCTGTGGACCAGTTGCGCGGAGGTATGATTGCTGATAGTTTGTCGAGCGTGCCGAGCTTGGTCATGCGTTCCACAATGAGATACCAGGCGCAATCGACATCCCTGCTGATCTCGCACTTGCCCTTGTTCGTGCCGCCGCAGGGCCCGTTCATGAGCGTCTTGGCGCAGCGCGCAACCGGACAGATGCCGCCGGTCATGTGAACGATGCAGTCTCCGCAGCCGGCACAAAGCTCTTTGAACACGCCGGGCGCTTCTACAGCGCCGTAGAAAGAAGTATTAATGCCTGGGTACACGGGGACCGTCCCGGTCCGGTCGGACAGGAAGTTCACTCCCACGCCGCAGGCTGTCGAGAGTACAAGGTCATACTTCTTTACCTCGTCCATCACCGGCTCGAAGTACTCCGGCTCGCAGTGGCGCATCACACCCAGGTGATTCACCGTCATCTGCTTGCCTTCCTGCGCAGCCCTCATCCTGATGAGCGTCGCGATGGTCTCGGCTTCTTTCTCGCCGCCCGCATGGCAGATGGCCACGCAGGTGTTGCACCCGAACACGAGGACCTTCTTGAAGTCCTTCACCATGCTCCATATTTCTTCGATTGGTTTTTGCGATCCTACGATCATGTTCAATGCTCCTTTATATCGAACTTATTCGCGCCGTTGATTATTTGCGGGCGCGCAACCCTAGTTTTTTGACTCGCTCGGAAAAATCAGCGCAGATTGCGCTATAGGGATTGCCGCCATTGTTCGATGCTGCGGAAAGAATTTCGAGGCGATTGGACTCGATTTTCAGCATGCCCAGCAAATCCTGGACCCGTTTCACCCGCGCATTCACGCGAGGCTCGATGTCCCGGTACTTGCAGGTCCCGCTGCCACATCGAATGATTGCCACGCCGTCAGCGCCGGACTCGAATGCTTTCAGCATATCAAGGATGTCGATACGGCTGGTGCAGTGAACCGGGATGGCCTTCACATTGTTCGGCACTCCGATAACCTTTGCATGGTGAGTGCACATGAGCGCCACAATGACCGGCTCCTGTCGGTCAGCGTCGACCTTGCCGATGATGGTCGGAAGCGAGTTCCTGATCTCCTTCACGTCGTAGCTCACCATGCTGATGGCCTGGGCCGGACATTCAGGCGCGCAAAGACCGCAGGCCTGGCAATACTCGGGCCTGATCTCGGATACCGACGTAACCACGGGAGCGCCGTACGGACAGACACGCATACAGGTGAGACAGGCCATGCACTTCTTCTGGTCCACAACAGCGCCGCCGCCGCAGCCGCGGCAGCGGCCTGCTTCTTCAAGCGCCTCGGCCTCGCTGTAGCCCATCTCGAAGTGGTCCATGGTCTTCACCCGGACCTCGGGAGCGAGATGCTTGATCTTCATGCGAGGCTGCTTGCTGATCTTTTCAACAACTTCTGAGGGCATCTGCGCGATCGTTTCCTTCTCCTGCGCAGGAAGCCTGCCTTCGATGGTCTCACCTTGAATATAGAGATGCATTGCCAGGGCGGCCCGCCGTCCGTTCGCAACAGCAGCGATCGCAGAGCCAGGGCCGGTCACGACCTCGCCCGCGACAAAGATATTCTTTGAGCTGCTCATCTGGGTCGCCGGGTTCCAGGTGACGCGGCCTTTATCCATCTTCACCGAACTGTCATTGAACAGATCGTTCTTCGACATCTGGCCGATGGTGATGATGATCGTGTCCGCTTCAAGGAGCGTGGTTACGTTATTATCGAAAGTAGGAGCAAAGCGCTTGTTCGCGTCAAAGACGGACAGGACTTTCGTTACTTCGAGACCCAGGACCTTGCCGTTCTCCCGCTTGACCGCCTTGGGTCCCCAGCGGTAGTTGATCTTGATCGCCTCTTCAACAGCCTCGTCCACTTCCCATTTCCACGCCGGGATCTCCTGTTCATTTTCGAGACAGACCATCTCGACGTTCTGGACCCCGAGCCTGCGGGCGGAGCGGGCAACATCCATGGCCACATTCCCGCCGCCGATCACCAGCACCTTCTTGCCCAGCGCCGGCTTCCTGCCGAATGCGACATCTTCCAGGTAGGGGATCGCGAGCAGCACACCGGGACCTTCCACGCCGGGAATATTCAGCGACCGGCTCAGGGACAGGCCGATGGCCACGAGCACTGCATCATGCTTCTTCGCAAGATCATCGAGCTTCGCGTCTTTGCCGATCTCGAAGTTCGTCTTGACCTCGACGCCTTTGGAAATAATGTCATCGATATCTTCTTTCAACACTTCCCTGGGCAGACGGTAGGGAGGTATCGCTGCGGCCAGCATACCGCCGAGGACCGGATGCTTCTCATAGAGGGTCACGCTATAGCCGAGATCGGCGAGGTCCCGCGCCGCGGTCAGGCCTGAAGGACCGGAGCCGATGATGCCGACGCTCTTGCCCTTCGTTTTCTGAACGAGCTTACGCTTGGCGCGGCGGTAGTCTTTGGATTTCTCGATGGCGAAGCGCTTCAAATGCCGGACTGCCAGGGGCTCGTCAACGCCGCAGCGCCTGCAGGACTGCTCGCAGGGATGGTGGCAGATCATGGAGCAGACCGAGGCGATGGGGTTCACCGAGGTAATGACTTCGAAGGCCTCGGTATACTTGCCCTGGGCGATCAAGCCCACATAGGCCTGCACATCGGTATGCGCCGGGCATGCCGCGCGGCAGGGTGAATAGGGTCTCGTTTCCTTGATCTCAGCCCCGTAAGGGCGGTAGGGTTCAGCGGTACAGGTATCCTCTGGTGCCATAAATCTCTCCTGCGTGGATTAGTTTAACTTTATATTATCGAACTTTGGATGGAAAATTGAAAGTAAAAATTCTTTGTTGATAGAGCCTGGAACGCTTTGGCTTGGTACTTTCGGGCTTGCACTACTCCCGCTTCGTCAGCAGCTCAAGCATTTCCATGCGCGTGGATTCCTTGCTGCGGAAACTGCCGCGCACTGCGGAGGTAACGACGCGAGCGCCCGGTTTTTTCACGCCGCGCATGCTCATGCAGAGATGTTCGGCGTCGATGACCACCATGGCGCCTTTGGGCTTGAGGCGCTGCACGATCAGGTCGATGAACTGGGCAGTAAGCCGTTCCTGCACCTGCGGCCGCTTCGCGAACACTTCGAGGGCCTTTGCCAGGCTGCTGATACCCACGATCTTTCCCGCGCCCGGAATGTAAGCGATATGCGCCTTGCCGAAAAACGGAAGGAGATGATGTTCGCACACGGAATAGAACGGGAGGTCGCGGATCATCACCATCTCATCGTGGCTTTCCCCCGCCATGGGCGTCAGGAGCTTCTGCGTGTCCATCGAGATGCCGGAGAAGATCTCGCCGTACATCTCGGCAACTCGCGACGGCGTGGTCACGAGGCCCGGTCGATCGGGGTCTTCCCCGATGCCCTCGATGATCATACGAACGCCTTTTTCGATCTTTTTAATGTCCATAAAAGTGATCAGCAAAGGGCATGGCGCATGGGAAGCCATAATCCCTTGTTCTTTGCGCTCAACTCCCTGCCCTATGCTCCATGCTCTATCCGCTTTTCTCCTGCGCGGTTATGATTCTCTTCTCCGTCACGATCATCGATACGGGCACATCATGGCGGTCAGCGGGAACCTGGGGAACAATCTGCGCCTCGAAGGCCAGCGCAATGGTCGTTTTTCCGAACGCAGGGAGAAGCTTGTCGTAGAACCCGGCGCCATACCCCACCCGGTTGCCGCTCTCGTCAAAAGCAGCGCCCGGCATGATCACCAGATCGATGTCGCCAAGCTGTGCAGTCGTTGCAACTGCCGGTTCCGGTATCCCCCACGCGCCAGGGGTGACATCCCGGTCAAAATCATGGATCTCGTACAACGCGAGTTCTTTCCCGCGAACTTTTGGAAGGATGACCCGTTTGCCGGAGGCCAATGCCCGCCGGATCATTGGTCCGGTTTCCACTTCGCTCCGGAAGGAGGCGAAAAACATCACAACGTGAGCTGCCTTGAATTCCGGAAGGGAAAAAAGCCGCTCTTCGATTTCCCGGCTTTTCGCTGTTCGCTGTTCCGGCAACAGACCATCTCGTGCAGCCAGAACCTGTTTTCTCAGGGTCTTTTTCAATGGGTAACCACGGATGAGCACGGATCAACACAGATTGAAAAACGATTCATAATTCTTCCCCGTGTCCATCTGCGTTTATCTGCGGTTTCAAATCTTACTGCGTCATTAACTGGTCCAGCGCGGTTTTGATGACCTTAGCTTCTTCCACGGCGCGCGGCGACGCATCGTAAGGCGAAAGGCCGTCCAGGTCTGCCTTGACCGTATCGTCGGCATAACTCATGAACCCGAGGACCTGCATGCCCGCCAGGTGTTTCGAGATGAACTCCTTGTCCGATTCCTGCTTGATCTTGTTGCCGACGACGAAAACTGCCTTGATGCCGAGGCCCTTTGCAAGGTTCTCCACGTGCCGGGCGGTCTGCAGACTCCGCTGGCCCGGTTCAACAACCACGATAAACGCATTCACGCCGCTCGCCGTGCCGCGGGTCAGGTGTTCGATTCCGGCCTCCATGTCGAGAATGACCACCTCGTCTCGGCGCAGAATAAGGTGGCTCACGAGGCGCCGCAGGAGCACATGCTCCGGGCAGTAGCAGCCGGCTGCGGCTTCCTTCGATTTTCCCATGACAAGAAGCCGGACACCCTCATGCTGGATGCCGTAGGCCTCAGGGATATCATCCACCTTGGGATTGATGCTGAACATGCCGCCGGGAGCGCCGGGACGTGACCCTGTCCGTTCCTCGATCATGTCCGACTGTTCGGCAAGAGGCAAGGCCCGTGCCGCCGCCTCGGGAGAAATGCCGAGCGCCGACGCCAGATTCGCATCAGGATCAGCGTCCACCGCAAGGACCTTTTTGCCCTCAGCTGCATAGAGCCGCGCCAAAAGGCCGGCCAGTGTTGTTTTTCCTACGCCGCCCTTGCCCGTAATAGCGATTTTCAAGCCCAGCTCCTATAAAAATGATGAAATAAAATAACATCTATGTAGCGAAAGTGTCAAGGTTTTTTTGACGCGAACAGAAGGCTACGAATGGTAACGTTTTGTTTTTTGTCGACTTATGTACTCTTCCCGGCGCGCAATAGCGACTGGCCTTAGATTAAAGAGGGGAGCTGATATGCTGGAGAAA
>VFSW01007219.1_pt1 | contig 16172 bp, 12 predicted proteins | sample 5358111 | NCBI WGS metagenome assembly VFSW01 (sample SAMN11554181, study PRJNA540505) | mine drainage metagenome | isolation source: sediment from site ElyBrook_90M | place: USA: Ely Copper Mine, Vershire, VT | collected 2017 | reverse complement strand
TACGCGGAGTTGGTGCTGAACCGATCTTCAGTTCATGAAATCCGTTACAAGCCATAGGATGCTGAGTCAAAGAAAAACTCCCATATAATGGGGAAGGCCCGAGAGTGATTTGAAAAAGGGGACAAATAATAAGGAGCCAAGTCCCAGCCAAAACACGATCCGCCCTTTGAGATGGAGCTGATGTTCTTGTGTCTGTTCTTGAGGGGGGGGGAGGTCCCCCTTCAATGGGAAAGTCAGCCAAACTAAAGAGGCCAGCATACAGACCATACTGGGGATGAATAGATCTTTCATGACAATTAAGGTGGAGATCTGCCCATTGATCCACAACATCGTGGTTGTGACATCCCCAATCGGAGTCCATGCACCGCCTGCATTAGCTGCAATCACCACAGCGCCGCCTATGATCAGTCGATCCTCACGATTCGAAACCATCTTACGGAGCATCGTTACCATCACGATAGTTGTGGTTAAGTTATCGATCACAGCCGAAAGGAAGAAAGCCAAAAAACAGATCACCCAAAGTAGCTTTCGTTTGGAGCGGATATGGATATGGTCTGTGATGACATTAAAGCCTTGATAAAGGTTAATGGTTTCGACGATGGTGAGGGCTGCCAATAAGAAGAAAACAACCTGACTGACATCTACCAAGGCATGTTGAAGCAGACTATCAGAAGACAAAGCAGGAAAAGGAAACACAAATAGAATCGCCCACGATACAATAGCCGCTAGAATAGCTACCGTAGCTTTATTAATATGGGTGTAGTGTTCGATCGTGATGAAAAGATAACCCATGACGAAGACAAGCAGAATCCACATGGATTGAGGGTGCAGCAATTCCATGACTTTCCTAACTTTCTTTTTTATCGGTGTTTTTTTCTTCTACGGATTTAGTATCTGTTTCCTTGGAAGCCGCCTCTTGGGTAGTTTTAGGAGTCTCGTTTTTAGGCTTAGGGACAACAGCCGATTCTACTTTTTTTTGATTTTGCAGCTGCCGCTCTTTACGTGTATCTTTATTTCGATCATAGAGGGCTGGAGCAGCCGAAAGAGAAGCTACTTGAATGAATAGAACGGCCAAAACAGACAGACAAAAAATAGAACATGATCTTTTCATCTCACATCTCCTCGTGTAAATGAGGAGATATTAATAACAGAGAATTGTTAAAAAATCAATCTATAAACCTGATTGCACGATATCATGCATTTTGATCAGACCCGCTACGGTTTTGTCGGCTTTAAGAACAGGTAACACCGTAATGGGCGATTTCGGATTCCCTTCCATGATTTTTAAGGCTTCAACCGCTAAAGCCTCGGGATCGACCGAACGGGGATTCAGGATCATTAGTTTTTCAAGAGATTGATCTAGAGCGTGAGACCCCTCTCGTTGCAAAGCCCGGCGCAGGTCACCATCCGTAAAAATCCCTAATAGCTGAGATTTTGCATTTACCACCAACAAACATCCACAACGCTTATCGGATAATTCGACTAAAACATCGACAAGTTTATCGTCAGCTTTGCAGAAGGGAAGCGCCTCCCCTTTCAACATCAGATCTTTTACCTTTAGATTGAGCTGTTTGCCGATTCTGCCGGCCGGGTGGTTGAGTTTGTATTGCTCAATGTCAAAATTTTTCTTCTTCATTAAGGAAATCGCCAAGACATGTCCTACCATCATTTGGAGAAGAGAAGAATTAGTGGGAGCCAAATCAAACGGACACAGTTCATGGTTAAGAGGTAAATGAATGGTGAGATCGCAACCTTTAGCTAAACGAGATTTGGGTTTTGACACCATGCAAATCAAAAAGACCCCTTTATTTCGCAAGTAAGGAATGAGGTTCAAAAGTTCATCACTTTCACCGCTTTTGCTGATCAAAACAAAGACATCTCTGGGAGAAACCATCCCAATATCACCGTGAAGAGCATCGAGGGGAGATAAGTAGAGAGCCTTTGTTCCTGTGGAGGTCATGGTCACCGCAATTTTTTTTGCGATCAAGCCACTCTTTCCCACGCCTGTGAAAAAGATGACTCCTTGACAAGCTAAAAAAACATCCAGCATTTTTTCGACTACCGAATGGTCGACACGCTCAAAAAAGTAATCGAGGGACTCTTTTTGCTTTTTGAATAAATCTCGTACAAGGGACATGAAATTACTCTCTTTACGGTTTACAGACAATTTTGAACTAAGGGAAAATCGGTTACAAGTACGTCAGTATTTCAACGCAGAGGCGCGGAGAATTTCCTGATTTCCAATAAAGATTATCTCCGCGTCTCTGTGTCTTCGCGCCCATAGTTTTACCCACAAATCGGATACATTATAACTCAGGCCTTCAGCCTGAGATACTTAAACTTCTTAACCTAGGGCGTGGCCCTAGGCTTTTATAACCCTGACCTTTGGTCTTAATACAGTTTCTCAGGGCTAAGCCCTGGATTATAAAAGCCTAGGGCAACGCCCTAGGTAAGCCAATGTGATCATTTCAGGCTGAAGGCCTGAGTTATAATGTATCCGATTTGTGGGTAAAACTATGTCCGCGCCTCCGCATTGAAACTGTATCCATGCCCGAGCTTTTCGATTGTCTCTATACGGACAATTATGGACATTTATGGACAAAAACTAAATAAAAAAAGCGTGACTGCATAACGATTGTTCTTGTACTATTGAAAATATGAACAATACTCCTAAAGTACAGAAAGCTTCGATCGCAGTCGCCGAAGGAGATGGCATTGGTCCTGAAATTATGGCCGCCACCCTCCATATCCTAAATGAAGCAGGCGCGCAACTTGATATTCATCAAGTGGAGATTGGAGAAAAAGTCTATCTTCGAGGTCAGCTCGCCGGCATCGATCCCTCGGCTTGGGATATCCTTCGCAACACAGCAGCTTTCCTCAAAGCCCCCATCACCACCCCTCAAGGCGGTGGCTACAAGAGCTTAAATGTCACCGTACGTACAAGTCTGGGTCTCTATGCCAATGTACGCCCTTGTGTCTCTTATTACCCCTTTGTTGCCACCCGTCATCCCAATATGGATGTCGTCGTGGTCAGAGAAAACGAAGAAGACCTCTACACAGGAATCGAATATCGGCAAACACAAGATGTTTGCCACGCCTTAAAAATCATCAGCCGCACGGGATGCGAACGGATCATCCGGTACGCTTTCGAATATGCCGTCGCTAACAACCGCAAAAAGGTGACCTGCTTTAGCAAAGATAACATCTTAAAAATTTCCGATGGTCTCTTTCACAAAGTCTTCGATGAGATCTCTCTCGATTATCCCTCCATCTCGCATGAGCATTGGATTGTTGATATTGGAGCAGCTAAATTAGCCGACACTCCAAACGCCTTTGATGTGGTCGTAATGCCTAATTTATATGGCGATATTTTGTCCGATGTCGCCGCGCAAATCGCCGGTTCGGTTGGACTCGCCGGTTCGGCTAATATCGGCAGACACGCTGCCATGTTTGAGGCGATTCATGGATCGGCACCGCGGAGAGCGGGTCAAAATCTCGCAAATCCTTCTGGACTCCTCTTAGCGGCCGTGATGATGCTTGTGCATGTACGACAGCCCCTTGTCGCCAGTCGCATTCACAATGCCTGGCTTAAAACTTTAGAAGAAGGCATCCATACTTACGACATTTTCCACGATACCATCAGTCGTGAAAAAGTGGGGACAAAAGAGTTTGCGCAGGCAGTGATCGCTCGCCTGGGTCAGATCCCCGAAGACCTTAAAGCCGTCCATTACGCCGATTTTCCAAAAGAATTGAAAAATAATAAAAATGTCGTCAGTCCCCAACACAGACAATCCAAAGCGTTAGTGGGAGTCGATGTGTTTGTCGATTATTTAGGAACTGTTCAAGAGTTGCAACAAAAGATTGTTTCGTTGGGCGGACCCGAATTTAAGTTGTTACAGATTGGCAATCGGGGGGTATCGGTATGGCCTGGCCATATTCCAGAGACCATTTGTGTCGATGAATGGCGATGCCGTTTTATGCAAATAAGCCCAGAAACTCCTCTCAAACATCAACAGGTCGTGACTTTGTTGAAACGTTTGGTCGATGCAGGGATCGATATCGCACATACGGAAAATCTCTTCCAATTTGATGGAAAACCTGGATACATCGAGAGTGGAGAGACAGCGTGAAAAAGGCCCAAGTCAGTGTGGGACAATATCTCCTGGATCGGCTTCGACATTTTGGTGTGGAGCACATTTTTGGTCTGCCGGGCGACTATGTCATCCGTTTTGATAAACTTATCGAAGAACATGCCATTCGTTTCATCAACACCACCCGCGAAGATACAGCCGGTTATATGGCCGACGCCTATGCCAGGGTCAAAGGGCTGGGTGCAGCCTGCATCACCTATGGGGTAGGATTGCCTATCGTCAATCCGACCGCTCAAGCCTACGTCCAGAGCTCGCCCGTCGTCATTATCTCTGGCTCTGCCGGCAAAGAGGAATTCCTTCAACATAACTCTCTCCACCACCTGATCAATAAATCCTCCACCATTTACCGCGATACCACCCAACTTGAAATATTCAAACAAATCACCGTCGACCAAGCGGTTTTGGATGACCCCAGCACTGCTGCTGCCGCCATCGATCGGGTTATCGACCGGTGTTTGTATGAAAAAAAACCGGTCTACATCGAAATCCCACGGGACATTGTCGATCAACCGATTGCAATACATGAGTATCTTCCCTTAAAACCACCTACAAGCGATGCTAAAGCCCTTAAAGAGGCTCTTCATGAAGTGGGGGGACTATTAGCTCAGGCGGAACGTCCCTTGTTGTGGATTGGACATGAGGTTCAAAACCGGGATTTAGCCGGCACCGTTTTAGAATTTGCAGAAAAATTTCACATCCCTTTTGTCTCTACCTTGCTCGGTAAAACAACGATCAGAGAAACCCATCCTCTATTTGCAGGGGTGTATCAAGGGCAGATCAGCCATCCCGAGGTGCATAAATTTGTGTCTGCGTCCGATTGCATCCTCAGTCTTGGCGTGATGATGACAGATGTCGATACCGGATTTTTTACGACAAAAGCAGATAAATCCCAACAAGTCGTCGCGACATCTACCAAGGTTCAAGTCCGTCATCACGAATTTCCCCTGGTTACATTTAACGATTTCATCCATGGGATGGCCTCTCTCAAACCCGCGAAAGCTTACAGTCATCATCCAAAATCGATCAAACTAAAACCACTCCTTCCACAACCCGGCAAAACCCTCACCTCAGCTTTCTTATTCGATTGTTTGCAACATTACATCCAGCCTGAACATTTCGTGGTCACTGATGTTGGAGACTGCCTCTTTGGGGCCACTGACCTCATCCTCGAGCAAAACTCGTTTATTGCCTCGGCCTATTTTGCATCGCTAGGATCGGGAGTTCCTGCTGCCATCGGCGCCCAAATTGCGGTCCCAAAACGGAAAGTGATTGCCATTGTGGGTGATGGAGCCTTTCAAATGAGTGCTCTAGAATTATCCACAGCCGTCCGTTACCAACTTGATCTGGTCGTTATTTTACTGAATAACCACGGATTTGGTACGGAACGTCCCCTTATCGAAGGGAATTTCAATAACATTCTCGATTGGAATTACACGGCAATCCCCCAAGTTCTAGGGAATGGCTTTGGATTCAAAACCAATACCGAAGAGGGCTTTGCCCATGCCCTTGAGCAGTCTCTCAAACGACCCAAAGGTTTTTCGCTCATTGAAGCGGATCTCGATAAGCTCGATTTTTCACCCGGTCTCACTCGCTTTTTCAAAGCCCTAAAAGAAAAGATATAATATGTGCGGAATCGCAGGCTGGATCAGCACAAATCGTTTGATCAATCCATTCTCAATCGGATGACCGATGCGTTGGAACACCGCGGACCCGACGCCGAGGGGCATATTCATCTGGGTCCTGCCCATCTAGGCCATCGCCGTTTATCGATTCTAGATCTGGCAGGTAGTATCCAGCCCATGCTATCACCAGATGGCACCGTAGCCTTAACTTTCAATGGAGAGATCTACAATTTTCTAGAGATTAGGAAAGAACTGGCTGCCAAAGGTTATACCTTTACCACAAATGGGGACACCGAGGTGGTTTTAGCGGCATGGTGCACGTGGGGACCCAACATGGTCTCCCACCTCGACGGTATGTTCGCCTTTGCCATCTGGGATTCCAAACAGTCTGTATTTTTTGCAGCGCGCCACCGCTTTGGAGAAAAACCCTTCAACTATTGGTGGGATGGCACGACTTTTGTCTTTGCCTCAGAACTAGCCCCTCTCTTGATCCATCCTGCCGTGTCGAAAGAGGTCAATCTGGAAGCCATTAGCCTCTATTTGGAAAAGCAGTATATTCCGGCTCCTCATTCCATCTGGAAGGACATTCACAAACTTCCCCCTGCCCATACCCTCTTACTTCAAAACAATGAAGTAACCGTTTCTCGCTACTGGCAGCTATCTTGGAATCCAAAAGCCTCTTACTCCGATGAAGAAACAGAGCATAAACTTGAGAACCTATTGCTCGATTCTGTCCGTTCGATGTGCATCGCCGATGTGCCTCTTGGAGCATTTTTAAGTGGAGGATTAGATTCCAGTATGATTGCCGCCTTGATGGTAGCCACGCAAGAAAAAGGGATCGATGCTTTCACGATTGGTTTTGAAGACTCATCAACCAGCGAACATCATCAAGCCAAACGGGTTGCCGATCATCTCGGATGCCACCACCATGTTTTGATGATGCAGCCTGAAGATATCCTCAAAGAAATCGACACCTTCCAGAATCATTTTGAAGAACCTTTTGGCGATCAAGCGGCTCTTCCCACGATTGCTTTAGCTCGCCATGCCCGAAACAAAGTAACCGTCGCCCTCACTGGCGAGGGATCCGATGAGGTCTTTGCTGGCTATGGCACCTACCATAAATGTGTGCAGGATGCGTTATGGGGGGATAGATTAGGATTTCCTTTCTCGCCCATTCCCTCCCTGTGCCAACTCCTCCCCAACCGCCTGCGGAAGAACAGCATCATCCAAGCACTGTCACGTCCCGCTAAAGAACGGTTCACCAGCATCCCCGATCAATTTCATGAAGAATTGCATGCAGAGCTCTATACCTCCACATTTCTAAACGCCCGATCAAAAACCATGCGCACCATTGCCTCTCACCATTGGGAGGAATGTGATTCGGTCCATGCCTTGGATCGACTTTTGCATATCGATCAACGGATCTGGCTCCCCGATGACCTGCTAACCAAAGTGGATCGGGCTACTATGTCTTGCAGCTTAGAAGCGCGGGTCCCTTACCTCGACCGCCAGGTTGTGGAATTTTTGGCCACTATAGAGCCTCACTATAAAATGAAAGGGAAAACTAACAAATGGATTCTCAAGCAAATCGCCCGCAAATACCTACCTGATGATATCATTCATCGCCGAAAAGCCGGATTTATTGTCCCTTTAAAAGAATGGCTGAATAGCGGTTTAAGGGACCTTGCTGACGATTGTGTCTCTGAAAAAGGATTAGCAGGGCGTGGACTCCTCAGAAAAGAAGCCATCTCAAACCTTCTACATGATCATAGGGAAGGAAAACGGAACAATTCGTTCCGCCTCTGGACTCTTATTATTTTGGAATTGTGGTTCCGCCGTCACCAACCTAACTTTAAATTAAGTTAAAAGCCATCGGTAGATCGCCTCAACCTTTATTTTTGGATAATTTAGATCGGCTGACTCCTCATCTAGAGTGAGGATGAGTCCATTTTCGACTTTTAGCTCTTCTATGGCCTTGTTTAGGGCTTTATACTCCCGTTCTCGTACTTTAGGATCCTTTAAACTCTCCGTTACCTGAATGAGAAGCACAATTTTTGTCCCTTCCCGCACAAGGAAATCCACCTCTAAGCCCTCTTCTGTTTTGTAATAATAGATCTCCTTATACCTTCTTTTCAACTCTAGGTAGACCACATTTTCAAGGTAACGTCCTTGCTTGGTAGAAAAATGGAAGGCGATTTGTTTCACGATACCCGTATCAATGGCATCGACTTTCTTCTGCATAATAGTCTGTTGCTCGACTCAAAATGAAAATCGATCTAGAGTGAAAATTAAATAGGCATTTTCTAAGTACTGGATGTAATTTTTGACGGTATTTACACTTCCGAGGTTCAAATTATTCTTCAATTTTGTGTACGACAAAGGGGTGCCGATATTACTTAGTAAATCGAGAGTAAGCTCTCGAATGGCTTTGATCTCTTTTACTTCGTATCGAGCGATGACATCTTTGTAGAGGATATTTTCATACACATTTTGTAAAACCAGGGGATTTTTATGTTCTAAATATTCGGGCATTCCCCCATTTTCTAAGAACTCATTGAAATGCTTTTTTAAAATAGCCTTTTCCTGCGTAATCAAGAAGCTTTTTTCATTATAGGTTACCGTATGATAACGAAGATATTCTCTAAATGAAAATGGAAGAAGTTCAACGATGACATGACGTCCTGTAAGACGAGTACTTAACTCAGAGCTAAGTAAAGTGGCGTTGGAACCGGTGATATAAATTTTATTTTTTTCTCGGTGAATGCGGTGAATAAAAAGTTCCCAATCCTGAATATTTTGAATTTCATCGAAGAAAAAGACCTTTTTGATGTCGTAAAGTTCGATTAAAACTTCATACAAGAGATTGAAATCTTGGGATGTAAATTGCACAAAACGTTCGTCTTCAAAATCCACAAAGTAGATGTCATCATGATAGTGCTTTTTGAGGATTTGCCGCATAAGGGTTGATTTTCCACACCGGCGAATTCCCGATATAATAATGGCATGAGAAAGGGGCACAAGGGAATCAATAAAGGATAGTTGCTCCCGTTCTATGCCGGTTGTCGCTATTTTATTATAGCTTTCTTGTTCTAAAACAATTTGCTTGATGACGTCTCTATCCATAATCCCTCATATTCATAATGATAGTATCTATGGGAAATTCTGTCAATGCCATTGACAGGTTTGTCTATGAATAATGAATATGGACTGACTGATACACTTACATAATTGACAAGTGTATATTTTAATTAATCCAAGAGACTGGAATATAAAAACCTAGGGCGAAGCATTCCCCAGCACCGAAGGTACAACAGAGAATAGCATTCTCTGTCGCACCTTCGGTGCTGGGAAATGCTTCGCCCCTCAGTCCATTAAGTCGATTGAAATTGAAGGCGGTAGAGTTTTTCGTAGAGGCCACGGTGGGTGAGCAGTTCTTGGTGGGTGCCTTGCTCACGAATTGTCCCCAGGTGCATCACGAGAATTTGATCGGCTCGTTGCACCGTGGACAGACGATGGGCAATAACGAGTGATGTCTTATGAGAGAGGATTTTAGATAGAGTTTCTTGAATCAACTGTTCCGTAGGCACGTCAATATTAGCCGTGGCCTCATCCAAAACTAAAACAGAACCCTCATGGGCCACTGCACGGGCTAAGGAAAGCAATTGCATTTCACCTGCGGAGAGTCCCACGCCTCGTTCTAATAGAATGTGATCGATCCCTTTGGGAAAACGATTCACAAAAGAACGTAAATTGACATAATCAATCGCTTTTTCCACTTGGGCACGGGTAATACCCGGATGTTGAAGGGAAATATTCTCGGCAATAGAGGTCGAAAAAATGACAGGATCCTGCAAAACAACCCCAAATTGAGCCCTTAAAGATTGTAAGGAGTAATCTTGGATATTGCGACTATTAATTTTGATGACCCCTTTTTGAATGGGATACATCCGGGTCAATAAGCTACTGATCGTCGTTTTCCCCGCCCCGGTCATCCCCACAACCGCTACCATCTCCCCTTTATCCATCTGGAAGGAAAGTCCACGCAATACCCATTCTTCATTCTTATAGGCAAACCACACGTTATCGAACGTGATAGTCTCCACCTCTCCAAGGTGGATTCCTTGATGGAAATCGGCACATTCGGGCGGTTGATCGAGAACATAAAATATCCTTCTTGAAGCTGCTAAAGCCGATTGAAGCACGTTATACCGCTCTGCTAAATCCCCCAATGGACGGAAAATCATGAGGGCATAAAGATTAAATGTGAAGAAAGTACCCGCTTGAAATCCAGATTCAGGCGCCGCCCAAATCACAAGCAAAGCAAATACAGCTATTAACACCGTATTGTGAATACATTCAATGGCTGCGAAGAAAAAGGCAAAAGTGTGAATACTTTCCACATTAGCCGTACGGTAATCTTCATTAATCTCATCGAATTTTTTTTGTTCACTTTTGTGCAAGCCAAATAAACGGACCGTAGAGGCACCCATGAGGTGCTCTTGCACAAATCCATTCAAAGCCGAAAGGATCGATCTGACTAACTCATAACAGCGGCGCTGTTGATTACGAAATCGGTTCGTCAACCACAGCGTAATAGGAACAACTGCACAAACCACCAAAGCTAATTTTCCATTTACCCATACCATCCCACTGAAGATACATACCAAAAGCATGGCATTTCCAAGGATAGGGACAAGGCTTTCGGAAAACATCTGATCAATTTGATCCACATCATGAATGGTGCGGGTCATTAGACGTCCCACTGGATGTTGATCAAAATAAGAGAGGGGTAAACTCTGAATATGACGAAACATCTGAACCCGCAAACTAAGCAGAACTTTTTGTCCCACCCAACTCTTCAAAATCACCGTCAACAAATCAAGTCCATAACTACACATCAGCAAGATCAGCATAAAGACACAGCTATGGATCATCTGAGGCCAAAAGGTAGAGGCTAGAGACATCGATTCTTGTTGCCGCACATTCATCATGTGTTGAGTGACTTGTCCCATGTATATGGGGACATAGGCCTCAATCATTTTGGAAACGAGTAGCATCGTCACAACCACAGCCATCCATACTTTATAAGGACGTGCATAACTCCACAAACGGCGTAAAAGGTCAGCATCGAGCAATATAGATTCAATCTGCTCTTTTTGGTAGGACTGGTGATAGGTGAAGTGATATTGCCAATAAGAAATAAAGGTTTTTAATAGGTTCATGAGACACCTTCATTTTGCATGTGCTGCAAGTCGACGAGGGCGGCAAATGGACCTTGACGTTCCATCAAATCAGCAGGTGTTCCCTCTTCAATCAGTTCCCCTTTCATTAGGTAGAGGACCCGATCCATCTGCTCCAATACGGAGACTCGATGAGTGATCAAGAGGACGGTTTTACCGGCAAAATGGTTACGCAATGATTGAAAGATGCGCCGCTCTGTACCTGTATCTACAGCCGAAAAGATATCATCCAAAAGGAGAATGGGCCGCTCCACTAGAAAAGCTCGCGCAATCGCTAACCGCTGTTTTTGTCCCCCTGATAACGTCACACCCCTCTCCCCGACAAGAGTTTCTTGTTCTAAAGGGAAGCTCCGCACCGTGTCCAGGAGATCGGCATCTTGCAAGGCACTCTCCACAGCGTCAGAACCAGCATCGGGATATCCGAACCGGACATTTTCATTAATGGTTTTAGAAAATAGAAAGGGATGCTGTTCAACGGTCACCATCGTTTGCCGGATGGCATCCAACTTGTAGTCGTGAATATCATGTCCATCTAGGAATATCATCCCTTTTGGAGTCTCATACTCACGCGTTAACAACCGGATTAAAGTGCTCTTGCCTGATCCTATCGGACCTGTGATCCCTACAAAAGATCCTGAGGGAATTTGGATACTTAGATTTTTTAGGACTGGAACTGTGGAATTCGGATAGGAAAAAGTGAGATTTTTTAGTTCAATATTGATGTCTGGAGGAATTGTGGATAGGCCTTTGGGATTATCTTGCACCTCAATAGGCGCGTGATAGATCTCCAACATCCGTTCATAGGCCGCCATCCCACGGATATACATCGGTAAAACCCAGCCGAGCATAAGTATCGGACCAAATATTGTGGATTGAATCCACATAAAGGACACAAAATCGGCCACACTCAGATCGGTCCAAGCTTTTAACATCAGGTATCCCGAATAGAGAAGAAGGAGTACCGTCACACATTTGGTAATAAAGGTGAGAAAAGGGAAAAACATCCCCTCACTAATCACTAAACGCATATTGAGTTGCAAAAATTTCTGGCAAATCGATTTAAAAGTGGAGAGAGCCCCGGATTCCATCCCATAACTTTTGACAACTCGAATACCGGAATAGTGTTCATGCACAACAGTACTCATCTCTCCTAAGGTCTTTTGGACGGCTGCGGATGTTTTGTAGACCCGGTTTTCGATGGCTAAGATCATCAAGGGCAGCATCACAATAGGCACTAACGATAGAGTCGCAAGCGATGAGGAAATAGTGAACAGTGCACATAATGCCGGTGTGATCATCGTGATGAAATAAAGGGGATACATGATGCCGGGTCCGAGCACATCGCGGTAAGCCGTGGTATCATACGTTAAACGACTCATCAACTCCCCCACCCGATACTGATCAAAAAAGGCCAACGACTGCTTTTGGATGCGGTCAAATAGCAACGAACGGGCCTCCGTTTCTGCATCTCGACTAATCGCAATAAACGCCACCCGCATGTGGTACTTGAAAAATCCGCTGGTAAAGGTAATCGTCATCAAGAGCAAGACCCAAGGCAAAAGAGAATGAATATGAGAACCGAGCAACCAGGAAAGGCTATGGGCTAAGTGCCCCTCGAGCGGCTTCGAGGTGGGATCCAACACCGTCACCGCTTCACGAAAAATCATGGGATTTAAAATCAGCAGAAGATTAGAAGCAAGCACCATCAAGAACGCCAAAAAAAAGCGCAATCGATACCGCAACATGACCGACAAGAACTCTTTGAGTAGTGTGCTTTTCATGATCGTGAGATATACAGGATCTTCAGGAAAGAGCCAATCTCAAAAGGACAAGGGGCATAAACGACATAAAGGTGGACTTTGCACCTTGTTATTTTTATTGGGTTTTATGTATAATGTTAAGGGGAAAACTATTATAAATCCTTAGGAACAAATGCATTACGTAAGTTCGGATTCCAGTCAACGGTTGAATGACTTCGCAGAAGTTATTTGCCACGCTTATGATAGAGAAAAGCCCAAATCGATTTTTCAGCTGAGTTCTAACTACTTTGAAGTTAGCTCTCATGCTGACCCCGATTACAAGGGGGAATTGCATCTCCATTTGAAAGATAAGACCTATCATATTTGCCCCTATGTGGAAGGGACTGAATATCCACGTAAAGCTTTAACGTCTGATGAAATCTTAACTTTATTTTCTACCTTTACTCAACAAGCGACAACATATGATAAAAAAGTAAAAGAGGCTCTCAGCCTATTGGAAAGCGGTTGCAAAATAAATCGGCGTATTCAAAATATTGGGGAACTTTTAAAGGGTAAAAGGGAAATTAACAACCAAAATCCACTCCCTAAAGGTCCCGAAATATTTGATAATCAATACGGAAATTATAAAGTCACCTGGATATCTCCCGCACAGTTTATCAAAATGAACCTTTTGTTCTTCAAATTGGTAATAGACGAGGCATCGATCAGCCAAATTCAGCAATCAATGCTAACTGAAAAATCTGCTGGGGTTCTAGAGAAAAAAACTTTTGCTCCTTTAATACTCAAAATCAAACCTCTCTGTTGCGGGGGTTACAAAGTTTCAGACTCTGATGGGATTCACCGCGCTGAAGTTGCACGCCGACTCCAAATATCTCCCATTCCTGTAGCCGTGTTCATCTTGTCTGAATAATCCTCTTGGGTTATGATCGTTCTTTTTATTCATAAAGGATATTCATGAAACGGATCGCCATTCTCGGCAGCACAGGCTCCATCGGCAGAAACACTCTAAAAGTAACGCGTCATCTCGGACCCGACAAAGCCCAAATCATCGCTCTTGCCGCCAATAATAACATCGAACTCCTTGAAGAACAGGCTCGTGAATTCCACCCCAAACTTATCGGGGTTTACGACAAAGAAAAAGCCCGTCTCCTACAACAAAACCTCCATCACATTCCTGTTATTGGGGGGGAAGAGGGACTCAATGCTGTGGCGGCTCACGATGATGCTACCCTCACGATTTCAGCGATTAGCGGATCCATCGGCATCACTCCAACCGTCGCGGCTATCCGAGCTAAAAAAGAGATCGGTTTTGCCAATAAAGAGGTTCTGGTCGCCGGCGGACAACTCATCACCTCCTTAGTCAAAAAATATGGAGTGCAACTCATCCCTATCGACAGCGAATTGACTGCTATCTTCCAATGCATCAAGGGGGATTCCCCTCGTGAAGTGGGCAGAATTCTGATCACCGCATCGGGAGGTCCCTTCCGGAATTTCACGACTGAACAGCTCGAGCAAGTCACTGTCGATCAAGCTCTTAACCACCCCAACTACCGGATGGGATCCAAAGTCACTATCGACTCTTCGACTTTGATGAACAAGGGGTTAGAGATGATCGAAGCCCACTGGCTATTTCAAGTCCCTATCAAACAAATCGAAATCGTAGTCCATCCCCAACAAATTATCCATAGCATGGTCGAGTTTATCGATGGCTCGATGCTAGCACAAATGTGTGAACCGGACATGCTAATGCCGATTCAATATGTGCTGACCTATCCAAAAAGAGAGGCGGGGATTTTAACTCCATTTGACTTTTTAAGGCACGAAACGTTACAATTTTATATTCCGGATCTCCGTAAATTCCGCTGTTTGGCCTTGGCTTATCGCGCGATTGAGCGAGGAGGAAGTTTGCCCTGTTATATGAACGCAGCCAATGAAGTGCTCGTTCAGAGCTTTCTCTCCAGAAAAATTCAGTGGAAGGAGATCGCCCTTAAGCTTGAACGCTTAATGGAGGGGCATACGGTGACAGAAGTATCTTCATTGGAAGATATTTTTGCTGTTGACCAGATGGCCCGAGAGGACGTACAACAAGAACTCTGAGGATACATGATCACAAGCCTAGTATACGTGGTATTTGCCGCGATTGGACTCGGTTTTCTTATTTTCATTCACGAACTTGGCCACTACTGGATGGCCCGGCGTGTAGGAATGAAAGTAGAAGCATTCGGCATCGGTTTCGGTAAACCCATCTACACCTGGGAACGGAAAGGGGTTAAATGGCATATCTGCTGGCTTCCCTTTGGAGGCTATGTCAAAATTGCCGGAATGGATGGTGATAGCGACAAAGACGTATACGAAATTCCGGGTGGATTTTTCAGTAAGCCCCCCATCGACAGAATAAAAGTCGCGATCTTGGGTCCCCTCACGAACTTGCTCTTCGCTTTTGTTGTCTTTGCTTTTCTGTGGGCGTCGGGTGGTAGAGATAAAAACTTTTCCGAGTTCACAAGTAAAATTGGCTGGGTCGATCCTAAATCAGAATTATATGCCCTTGGAGTTCGTCCTGGAGACGAAATTATCTCATACGATCACCATGCTTACAATGGCGCTAAAGACCATCTCTATGCTCCCATGATGGCCGACGCAACTATTGATGTAAGCGGAATGAAGGTGGATTATGTAACAGGGCAAAAAACACCTTTTGAATACAATGTGAAGCCCTATGATCATCCTAATGCGATCGAGAAAGGGATTCTCACAGCCGGGATTTTAAATCCGGCTAGCTATGTGATCTACAACCCTTCCCCATCAGAAGAAAGCCCCCTCCCAGAAGGCTCCCCTATGCTGGATAGCGGCATTGAACCTGGCGACAGGATTGTTTGGGTGGATGGCGTTCCCCTTTACTCGTTCCAAGAACTCAGCCATATCTTGAATGATGGGAAAGTCCTACTTACCATTAAGCGCGGAACAGAACACTTCTTACGTCGCGTCCCTCGTGTACCTATCGAAGAGCTCAAACTCGACGCTATCCAGAAAGAGGAGTTTGCCGACTGGCAACATGAGGCGCAACTGTCTGCTGAAAAATTCGGAAAACTCTATGCCATTCCTTATAACGTAACTGCTGAATGTGTGGTCGATGGAACTTTTAAGTTTATCGAAAAGGAAAAGCAAGACGAAATGACCCCTCAACATCCCTTCTCAGAGCTTGAGGAGCCATTAGAAAATGGGGATGTCATCGTTGCGATTGATGGAACTCCCGTTAAATATGCTTATCAAATCCTATACCAGCTCCAAGAACATAAGGTGCATATCATTGTGGAGCGGAATCCAGCCTTATTGCCTTCTATTGGCTGGCGATCTGAAGAGCAGCACTTCGACCAAGATTTTAAGCGACCTGAAATAGAT
>VFSW01007218.1_pt1 | contig 16172 bp, 13 predicted proteins | sample 5358111 | NCBI WGS metagenome assembly VFSW01 (sample SAMN11554181, study PRJNA540505) | mine drainage metagenome | isolation source: sediment from site ElyBrook_90M | place: USA: Ely Copper Mine, Vershire, VT | collected 2017 | reverse complement strand
TTTTCGGACTGATGCGCGGCCACAACAAAGGGCCGCCGATTGCCCGCCCACAGAAGTAGGCAAAAATATCAGTTGTCCAGACGGTTGCGAAGAGAAATAAAAGTGCCGTCAGACCCCATTCCGGATCGCGCCGCAGCAGAGCGGGCCCGAGCAGGAGCGCGCCGGAATAGGCTACCCCGCCGGCGCCCCACGCCACGGTCAGTCGATCGGGAAGAGCGCCAGGCCAGGCGGCCGCCGCGAGGCCCGCGAGCACCGTGCCGATCGCAACCATACCGATGGCGGCCGCAGGCAGATTGAGGCCGACGAGCAGCATGCCCGCCAGCAAGGCCGCCAAGCCCGGCGTCAGAATTCTTGGATCGCCGCCGCCTGCGACGAGCGACGTCCATTCCCAGAGAACCACGCCAGCCGCCGCAGCGCACAAGCCGAAAAAGATCCAACCGCCGGCATAGGTGCAGGCCAGCACAACCGGCGCGAGCACGGCCGCTGAGATGACGCGCAGCGTCAAGTTGCTGGCGGCACCCTCGGAGACACGGCTTTCGGTGCGGCCATTGCGCTGGTCAAGCTTGTTCACGATCCAAGTATTAGGATCCGGCTCCGGCGGCCAATCCGCCGAAGCGGCGTTCGCGGCGACGATATTCCGCAATTGCACCCTCGAGTGCGGCGCGATCGAAATCGGGCCAATTGATCGGTACGAATACAAGCTCGCTGTAGGCGGCCTGCCACAGCAGAAAGTTGGACAGCCGCTGCTCGCCGCTGGTGCGGATGATCACGTCGGGATCGGGAATATCGGGGGCGTGAAAATAGCCTGCGAGCCGCTCGGGTGTCACCTCATCCGCGGAAAGACGTCCCGTTGCCACTTCGATCGCAAGCCGGCGCGCAGCTCGTGCGATTTCCTGTCGTGCCCCGTAGTTGAAGGCCACGACCAGTGTGAGGCCGGTATTGCCGCGGGTCAGATCTTCGGCCTCCTGCAGAAGCAGACAGATGTCGCGATCGAGCCCTTCGCGCTCGCCGCTGATGCGGACGCGCACATTGCTCTTGTGCAATTCGGCGAGGTCGTTGCGGATGAAGCGGCGAAGCAGACCCATCAGGTCGCTGATTTCAGACAGCGGACGCGACCAGTTCTCCGAACTGAACGAGAATATGGTCAGCACCGAGATGCCGAGATCGCCGGCCGCGCGTACCGTACGGCGCAACGCTTCCACGCCTCGCCGATGGCCTTCGATCCGCGGCAGACCGCGTGCGGCGGCCCATCGGCCATTGCCGTCCATGATGATGGCGACGTGCCGGGGCGCGTCGAAGCCGTCGCTGCCCGACGGCAGCGACTCACCCGCGCTGTCTCTCGATCGTGCGGCGTCGCTCAAACTGTCATGATCTCCTTTTCTTTGCCGGCAAGAAGCTTGTCGACCTCGGCGATGGTCGCGTCGGTCGCTTTTTGCACCTCTGCGGAGTGCCGCTCGTGTTCGTCCTCGCTGATCTTGTGGTCCTTCTCAAGCTTCTTGAGAAGGTCGAGGCCATCGCGGCGGACGTGCCGCACCGCGACGCGCGCGGCCTCGGTGTATTTGTGTGCGACTTTCACGATCTCCCGCCGCCGTTCTTCGTTGAGCTCGGGGATTCTCAGCTTGAGGACCTGTCCCTCGCTCGATGGGGTCAAGCCGAGATTGGCGGCGGAAATCGCCTTCTCGACCGCGTGAATCATCGATCGATCCCAGACCTGAACAAGAAGAAGCCGTGGCTCCGGAACATTGATGGTGGCAAGCTGATTGAGCGGCATATGGCTGCCATAGGCCTCGACCTGAATATGTTCGAGTAGCCCGGGCGACGCACGCCCGGTCCGCAGCCCGGCAAGCTCCTGCTTGAGCGAGGCAATGGCTCCCGCCATGCGGCGCTTGAGGTCGTTCATGTCGAATGTCGTCGTTGCCATGGCGCCCTCCGCAGTCCGATGGTCGCTTTCCTTCGTTAAAGCAAGTTCTCACCCGACAGTCGTAAAGTGACCCTTTCCTTGCACGACAGTCGCGATCGCGCCGTCCTGCTTGATCGAAAAAACTATGATAGGCATGCGGTTCTCCCGGGCAAGCGCGAACGCCGTCGCATCCATGATTTTCAGATTGCGGTCGAGCGCTTCCTGATGGTCCAGGCGCTCGTAGCGCGTTGCCTTGGGGTCTCGCTTCGGGTCGGCAGTATACACGCCGTCGACATCGGTTGCCTTGAACACGGCATCGCAACCCATCTCCGCGGCACGCAAAATGGCCGTCGTGTCGGTGGTAAAATACGGGTTCCCGGTGCCGCCGGCGAAAACAATAATGCGGCCATCTTCCAGATGCCGGAGCGCGCGCTGGCGTTCGTAGGTCTCGCAGACCTGCGGCATCGCCAGTGCCGACATGGAACGCGCACTCGCGCCCGCTCGCTCGATCGCCGCTTCGAGCACCAGTCCGTTCATGACGGTCGCCAGCATCCCCATCGCGTCTGCGGTTGGTCGCGACAGCCCGTCTTCGGAAATCTGCGCCCCGCGAAGAATGTTGCCGCCGCCGACCACCACCCCCAGCCCTATCCCCAGCTTATGGGCGGCGACGAGATCCGCAGCAAAGCGCTCGATGGTCGGCTGATGAATGCCGAAATTTTCCGGGCCGCTCAGTGCCTCGCCGGAGAGCTTGACGATCACGCGTCGGTAATTCGACTTCGGCATCGCCGAGATGATCCGCCCCTGTTGGATGGGTCAAGCGCAACGAGACCCATCGCTCTCGATATCTTGGGTGGGTTTCGCTTCGCTCAACCCACCCTACACGCGATTCGGCACTACATCCGATTTCAATGCGCGCCGGCGAGCGCCGCAACTTCACCGCCGAAATCATCGCTCGGCCGATCAATACCCTCGCCGAGCGCATAGCGCACGAAGCCCGTAATCTTGATCGGCGCGCCCGCTTTGCTTTCGGCCTCCTTTACCGCCTGGGCCACGCTCTTTTTATCGTCGAAGATGAAGCCTTGATCGAGCAGACAAACCTCCTTGTAGAAGGTCTTGAGCCCCGACTCGACGATCTTCTCGATGACGTTTGCGGGCTTGCCCTGCGCTTTGAATTTCTCCGCCAGCACGTTCCTTTCGCGCTCGACGGTCGCGGCATCAAGGCCAGACGCCTCGATTGCCTGGGGGTTGGCCGACGCGACATGCATCGCGACCATGCGGCCGAAAGCTTTCAGCTCATCCGCAGCGCCGCCAGACTCGAGCCCGACAATCACGCCGATCCTGCCAAGTCCGTCGATGACGGAATTGTGCACGTAGCTTGCGACCACGCCTTTGCCGACCGACACCGCAGCTGCGCGCCGCAGCGTCATGTTCTCGCCGACCTTGGCGATGGTCTCGTTGATGGCATCGGCAACCGTGCGATCGCCGACACGGCCGGCGAGAATCTTGTCGACATCGGTGCCGGCGGTCAGCGCGACATCGGCGATCATCTTCACCAACCCCTGGAACAAATCATTGCGCGCCACGAAGTCGGTTTCCGAATTGACTTCGACAATAATGCCTTTGTTGGCCGCGAGCCCAACGCCGATCAGACCTTCCGCCGCAACCCGTCCGGCCTTCTTGGCGGCCTTGGCGAGGCCCTTTTTGCGCAGCCAGTCGACCGCGGATTCGAGATCGCCGCCGGTTTCCCCGAGCGCTGCCTTGCAGTCCATCATGCCGGCCCCGTGTTTGTCGGGGAGCTCCTGCACCATGCCTGCGGTGATGTTCGCCATTTTCGTTCGATCCTTGTCGTACCCGCATCGTCATTCCGCGGCGCGCCTTCAGGCGCGAACTCGGAATCTGTGAACACGGCCCACGAGATAAGCACTCGGAATTGAAAAATCACGTTCCGCGGTTGGATTTCGGGTCCCCGCTTCGCGGCGCCCCGCAATGACCGTTCCCGCGGCTCACTCGGCCTCAGTCGCCATCTGCTCCTTGGCGCGCGCAATCCACCCTTCGACGCGGCCGGGAAGCCCGACCTCCTCGCCGACGTTATGGGCGGCGACGGGAGAGAACTCGGCGATCTGCCAGACGTGGAAAATACCGAGATCGTTGAGTTGCTTTTCGATCGCCGGCGATACGCCCGGAAACTTCTTCAGATCATCGGCCACACCGCGCGGCCCCGATAGCGGCTGGAAGCCGAGCTTCTCGGTCTCGGGCGGCAATTCCTCAACCAGCGGTTCGGGCAACGCGCCGAGATCGATGCGTTCACCCTGTCCGCGGGAAATGCCGTCGATCACCGCTCTGGCGACCAGGTCGCAGTAGAGCGTGATGGCGCGGCTCGCGTCATCATTGCCGGGCACGACGTAGGTGATACCCTCCGGGTCGCAATTGGTGTCGACCACCGCGGCGACCGGGACGTTCAAACGCCGGGCCTCCTTGATCGCGATATCTTCCTTGTTGGTATCGATCACGAAAACGAGGTCGGGCAGTCCGCCCATGTCCTTGATCCCGCCGAGTGCGCGGTCGAGCTTGTCGCGCTCGCGCTGCAGCGTCAGCCGCTCTTTCTTGGTGTATCCCTGCGCCTCGTTGGACGAGAGCATTTCGTCCAGCGTCCGCAGCCGCTTGATCGAGTTCGATACGGTCTTCCAGTTGGTCAGCGTGCCGCCGAGCCAGCGCGAATTGACGTAATATTGCGCGGACTTTTTGGCCGCTTCGGCGATTGCGTCCTGCGCCTGCCGCTTGGTGCCGACGAACAGGATGCGTCCGCCGCGCGCCACGGTATCGCTGACCGCCTGCAAGGCACGGTGCAGCATCGGTACGGTTTGGGTCAAATCGATGATGTGGATGTTGTTGCGGGTGCCGAAGATGTACTCCGCCATCTTCGGATTCCAGCGATGGGCCTGATGGCCGAAGTGAACGCCAGCCTCTAACAGCTGGCGCATGCTGTAGTCGGGCAGCGCCATATCAGTTCTCCGGTTGATCCGCCGCGGACCGATGAGCTTCCCCCTCCCGGCTCTCCCCCGCTTGCGGGGGCGGGCTGGGCGCTGGCGAAGCACCGGACGGCCTTTACGGCCAAGGTCCGCGTGTGAGATTGGGGGCCTTATATAGGCATATGCCCCGGCGACGCAACTTGAACGTTATCGGCCGGCGGGCCGCGTGCCTGCGCAGGTCAATAGCCCCTGCGGCGCCGCTTTTTTGCGGCCTTCTTCGCCGCCAGGCGGGCAGCGGCGGCAGCGTCGAAACCCTCGATCGATGCCGGCCGATCGTCGGCAGTCGGCTGCGCGGGAGCCGATCCCGCTTTGGTCCGGTCAAGGACGAAGCGGGCATAATCGTCCATATCGCCGGCAAACGGTTTGATGCGGCCATCGGCCGTCAGCCACAGCCGGTCGGCGACCAGCTCGATCAGCGAGCGATCGTGGGTGATCAGGATGACCGCACCTTCGTAATCATTAAGCGCATCGAGCAGCGCGCGGCGGCTATCGATATCGAGATGATTGGTCGGCTCGTCGAGGATGAGCAGGTGCGGCGCCGCCATCGCAACGAGATTGAGCAACAGCCGCGCGCGCTCGCCGCCGGAAAGATTGGCGACCGTGGTTTCCTGCTTGTCGAACGACAGACCGAATTGCGCTAGCCGCGAGCGGCGCGACGACTCGCTGTCGTCGGAACGCTCGCGCCGCAGAATGTCGAGCGGTGTGTCGTCCGGGTCGAGCGCTTCGATCTGGTGTTGGTGAAACCAGCCGACGCGGATGCGCTGCTCGCGCTTCATCTCGCCGGTTTGCAGCGGCAGCGCGCCGGCGATCATCTTGGCGAACGTCGACTTGCCGGCGCCGTTGACGCCCAATAGCCCGATGCGATCGTCGACATCGAGTCGCAGATTGAGATTGCGCAGCACCGCCGCGCCGTTGTAGCCGACCGCCGCGCTTTCAAGCTGGATCAAAGGCGGCGCCAGCGGTCGCGCCGGCGACGGCAGCGTGAACGGCGCCACCCTTTCCTCCACGACTTCCGCTATCGGCTCGAGCTTGGCGAGACGCTTGATGCGCGACTGCGCCTGCGTGGCCTTGCTCGCCTTCGCCCGGAACCGGTCGATAAAGCGTTGCAGGTGGGCGCGCTCGGCGTCCTGCTTGGCCTTGGTCGCCACCTGCAGCCGCGTCTTCTCCGCGCGCCGCGTTTCGAAATCGTTGTAGCCGCCGGTGTAAAGCTCGAGTTTGCCCTGGCTCAGGTGCAAGATGGCATCGACCGAATTGTTGAGAAGTTCGCGGTCGTGGCTGATGATCAAAGCCGTATGCGGATACTTCTTCAGCCGCGCTTCGAGCCACAGCGCGCCTTCGAGGTCGAGATAGTTGGTCGGCTCATCCAGCAAGAGTAAGTCAGGCTCGGCGAACAACGCCGCCGCCAACGCCACGCGCATGCGCCAGCCGCCGGAAAATTCCGCCATCGGACGATGAAGATCGGCATCGGCAAAGCCGAGGCCGCTGAGGATTTCAGCGGCGCGCGCCGGGGCGCGATCCGCATCGATCGCGTTCAGCTGCTGGTAAATATCGGCAAGCTCTTCGGGCGCGGCGGTCTCAAGCGCGGCGTTGAGCGCTTCGCGTTGCGTATCGGCGGCCAGAATGGTGTCGAGGAGACTCGTCGGCGTCGCCGGATGCTCCTGATCGACCGATCCGATCCGGGCCGCCTTCGGCAACAGAATCTCGCCGCTGAGCGGCACGAGATCGCCGACGATGAGCTTAAACAGGGTCGATTTGCCGATGCCGTTGCGGCCGACCACGCCCACCTTGGTCCCGGACGGTATCGCCACGCTCGCAGCATCGAAAAATCGCCGCCCCCAGGCGTCAAAGACGAGGTTCTCGATCCGAAGCATGTCGCTGGCGCCGAATTGACGATGGATTGTGGTGAAAGGGGCGCTCTCTTACCGCGCCGCGCCTGAGATAGCGAGTGGAGAGATGAATTTCAAACCGCCCGGCACTCAACGCGCGTTCACGGCGAGGAACATAGCGACCAGGCAATGACGATTAACCCTAAAGCGCCTCGACCGTCACCACGCCGGTCACTGCCTTGATCGCACCGGCGATCTGCGGTGACACCTTAAATCGCCCCGGGAGCTTGACTTCGACTTCGTTGCCGTTTTCGAGCATCAGCACCATGCTGACTTCGCCATCGGCGTGGTCGGCGCCGTTGCGCGCGGCGGCAAGCTTGATCGGCTCAAGTCGCTTGGCCACCCCTTCGATCGGCGCATCGTCGCGCAAGAACACCCGCAGGCCCTTCTGCATTTTCGCCGCCGCCACGTCGAGCGGCTCGACCGACTGAATCCGGGCACGCACTTCGTCGCCCTGCACCTCGGCCGTGAGAAACAACAGCACCGCCGATCCCGGCTCCAGCAAATCGCGATACTGCGCCAAGCCCTCCGCAAACAGCACCGCCTCTTCGTGGCCGCTCGGATCGGACAGACCACTGATGCCCTTTTGGGAGCGGTTGGGGGTGCGCCGTTCGGGGCGCGCCACCACGGTCCCGGCCGCGCGGCCGGCGCTGGCGCCTGCCTTCACTGCGCGAGCAAATTCGGACCAGGGTTGCACGCGCAGCCGCTTGAGCGCCGCGGCATAATCGTCCAGCGGATGACCGCTGAGGAAGAAGCCGATCGCGTCGAATTCCCGCTGCAGGCGCTGCGCCGGCAGCCACGGCTCGACCGCGGGCAGTACGAGCCGTTCGGGCGCCGACGGCCCGGCGAACAGCTCCGACTGCCCGATCACGGCATCCTCGTGCGCCCGCTGCGCGGTGCCGAGAATAGCGTCGACCGCCCCGAATGCGCGCGCACGGTTCGGCTCGGTGGCGTCGAAGGCGCCAGCCGCAACGAGGCTCTCAAGGACGCGCTTATTGATGGCCCGCGGGTTGATGCGGCGGGCGAAGGCGGCAAGGGCGGCCAACCCCCGTCCGCCGCGGGCCGCGATGCCGCTTTCGACGGCTTGACGCCCGACGCCGCGCAGCGCCGACAGCGCGTAGTGGATGGTGTTACCGGCCGGTTCGAATTCGAGCCCGGAGCGATTGATCGACGGCGGCTCGACCTTCATGCCGAGCCGCACGGCTTCGGCGCGGAATTCCGCGAGCTTGTCGGTGTTGCCCATGTCGAGCGTCATCGAGGCGGCGAGGAACTCCACCGCATAATTCGCCTTCATGTAGGCGGTCTGATAGGTCAAGAGCGCATAGGGCGCCGAATGCGATTTGTTGAAGCCGTACTCGGCGAATTTGGCGCAGGTATCAAAAATCGCCTCCGCGTCGGTACGCCCGATACCGCGCTCGACCGCTCCCGAGATGAAACTGTCGCGTTGCGACGCCATCTCCTTGCGATCCTTCTTGCCCATCGCGCGCCGCAGGATATCGGCCTTGCCAAGACTGTAGCCCGCCAGGTCGCGCGCGATTTGCTGGACCTGCTCCTGGTAGGTGATGATGCCGTATGTCGCTCGCAGGATCGGCTCGAGCTTGGGATGCAGATAATCAGTGGGCTCGCGGCCGAGTTTTCGTGCGCAATAGGTCGGGATATTTGCCATCGGGCCGGGCCGGTAGAGCGCCACCAGGACGATCAGGTCCTCGAATCGGTCCGGCCGCATATCGACCAGTGCGCGGCGCATGCCTGCGCTTTCCACCTGGAACACGCCGACCGTCTCGCCGCGCGCCAGCATGTCGTAGGTCTTGGCGTCGTCCAGCGGTACATTGCTCAGATCGAGATCGATGCCGCGGCGCTTGACCAGCTTGACCGCCAAATCGAGCACGGTGAGCGTCTTGAGGCCGAGGAAATCGAACTTCACCAGGCCCGCGGGCTCGACCCATTTCATGTTGAACTGCGTCACCGGCGTGAGCGATTTGGGATCGCGGTAGAGCGGCACCAGTTCGGTCAACGGCCGGTCGCCGATGACAATGCCGGCGGCGTGCGTCGACGCGTGCCGGGTGAGACCTTCCAGCTTCTGTGCGATGTCGAAGGCGCGCCGGGTGACGGGATCGCGATCGCGCTCGGCCTGCAATCGCGGCTCGTCCTCGATCGCGCGCTTGAGCGTGACCGGGTTCGCAGGATTTTGCGGCACCAGCTTGCAAAGTTTGTCGACCTGCCCGTAGGGCATTTGCAGCACGCGCCCGACGTCGCGCAGCACGCCGCGCGCCTGCAACGTGCCGAAGGTGATGATCTGGGCGACCTGGTCGCGGCCGTATTTCTCCTGCACGTAGCGGATCACTTCGTCGCGCCGGTTCTGGCAGAAGTCGATGTCAAAGTCCGGCATCGAAATCCGCTCGGGATTGAGAAAGCGCTCGAACAGGAGACCGAACCGGATCGGATCGAGATCGGTGATGGTGAGCGCGTAGGCGACGAGCGAGCCGGCGCCGGAGCCGCGGCCGGGCCCGACCGGAATGCCATGCGCCTTCGCCCACTGGATGAAATCCGCGACGATGAGGAAGTAGCCGGCGTATTTCATGCTGGCGATAACGCCGAGCTCGAACGAAAGCCGTTCGCGGTAATCTTCGACGCTGTGGCCCGGCGCCAGCGGATGCCGCGCCAGGCGTTGTTCGAGCCCGGCGAAGGCGGCGCGGCGCAATTCCTCCGCCTCGTTCATCTCATTTGCCGCACCCGTCTCGTTCGCTCTTTGGGCTTGGTTGTCCCGCGGCTGCCCGGCTGCGCCGTCCCTGGGGCCGGTAGAAAAACGCGGCAGGATCGGCGCCAGCGTCCGCGGTCGAAAGGCGCAGCGTTCGGCGATCTCAACGCTCGCCGCCAGCGCCTCCGGCAGGTCGGCGAACAGCGCCGTCATTTCCTTGCGGCTTTTGAAGCGATGTTCGGTGGTGAGCTGGCGGCGCTCGCCCTCGGCGATAAGCTTGCCCTCGGCGATGCACAACAACGCATCGTGGGCCTCATAATCCTCGCGGGCGGCGAAGAACGGCTCGTTGGTGGCAACGAGCGAGATGCCGCGGGTATAGGCAAGCTCGATCAGAGCGGGCTCCGCCACGCGTTCGGCCGGCATGCCGTGACGCTGCAATTCGATATAGAGGCGATCACCAAACAACCGCTGCAGGTGTTCGCAGCGCGACACCGCGAGTGCGCTCTGTCCGGCGCCGATCGCCGCGTCAAGCGGACCGTTGATTCCGCCGCTGAGCGCAATCAATCCGTCGGTCTCGCCCGCGAGCCAGTCGAGCTTAAGATGCGGCCGTTCGGTCTGTTCAGTGTCGAGATAGGCGCGCGAGCAAAGCCGCATCAGGCTGCGATAGCCATCCTCGCGCGCGGCCAAGAGCACGATCCGCGGCCAGCCGTCGCCCATTGCAGAGGCCCGCTGGTCATGGTCGCCGAAGTCGATCCCGAGCGCACAACCGACGATCGGCTGGATGCCCACGGCCGCCATCTTCTCGGAGAATTCGAGCGCGCCGAACATGTTGTCGGTGTCGGTGAGCGCCAGCGCCGGTTGCCGGTCTTTCTTGGCAAGTTCCGCCAGCCGCGCGATGGGCAGCGCCCCTTCGAGCAGCGAGTAAGACGAATGCACGTGCAGGTGCACGAAACCGGGGCTCGCGGCGGGCATATCCCTAAAGTGGCTCGCGGATGATGATTCTGGTGTGGACGCAAGATGCGGATCGCGCGCCGCGCTGTCCACAACCGCGCGCAGCAACGTCGTCGCCGCGCACAGAAAGTTTCGTCCCGCGCGGTGCCGGCAGCCCGAAAATCGCTTGAAGTCAGACGACCCCGAGCACCTGCGCCCAGACGGCGACCATAGCCAGGAACAACGTGATGGAGGCAAGTGCCAATGCCTCCTCCGCAACAGCGCGAACCATGACCCTCTCTCCTTCCATAGAACGAAAGAGGAACATTAGTTCTCTATTTGTTCACACGAGTCAAGCCGGCCAGTCTGGGTTCTTTCAGTTGTGGCGGTCAGGGTTAACTGCCGTCCATTGAGGATGGAATCATTCATCGGATGCATTTTTGGCGCACGTTCGAAGACGGCGGTTCTTGATCGATGTCAATGTTCGCGACGCGCCCAGCCCAAGATTCAAGCGCCTCCGGGGGCGACGGAGCGCGGGCGGTTCTAACCGAGCCTCAGCAGTGCGGCTAAGGGCATGTGACCGTCCTCTAAGTTTCTTGTCGGCACAGGCGAAAACGGTCACCTCAGTCCCCGCACGCGCACCTGGCTGATTTACAAACCCCGTTCAGCTTAGGGATATCCGAACGCGGGCGCCGGAGCGAACTTGGCAACAATGCAAGCTCAAGCGTATCGTCAGATTGGTGTCGTCCATTCCCTTTAAAGCTGCCGTTTTCCTCACACCGAAGCAGGAGGCTCCAAATGCGTAAGCTTTCAATCGCGCTTGCTGCCGCAGCCCTCGTCCTCACGTCGGCCTGGGCCGCCAGCGCACAAACTCAGGGAGCGTCCAGCCTGAACTCGCTGGCGCGAAACGCAAGTCCGATCCATCAGGCTGCATGCGCCCGACTGTTCGCTGCTTGCCCGATCGGCACGCGCCGGGTTTGCAACCGTTGGCGCTGCTGGTGCGCTCCCTGCTGAGCAAAAATCGGCTGCGCGATCAATCTACAACAAGGCCGCCCGTGAGCGGCCTTGCTTTTTCAGTACGGCGTCGGGCCTGCCGACCGGACGGTCTCAGGTCACTTCAACGACCATGCCGTCGCGGATGGTTACGCGACGGTCCATCTGCGCGGCGATGTCGAGATTGTGGGTGGCGACGATGGCGGCGAGGCCGGAGGCGCGCACCAACTGATCGAGCGTACCAAAGACCCGCTCCGACGTGCGCAGATCAAGGTTGCCGGTCGGCTCGTCGGCAAGCAGGATACGCGGCGCGTTCGCTACGGCGCGCGCAATGGCGACGCGTTGCTGCTCACCGCCGGACAGTTCCGCCGGGCGGTGGGTCAGACGCTCCTTGAGACCGAGATAGCTCAACAGTTCGGCGGCGCGCGCCTGCGCCTCGGCGCGATTGAGCCCGCGGATCATCTGCGGCTGCATCACGTACTCCCCGCCGGAGTATTCCGGCAGCAGATGGTGAAACTGATAGACGAAACCGATCTCGGCGCGCCGGATCCGGGTGCGCGCGGCGTCGCTCATGTGCGAGGTGGCAACCGAATCCAGGTAGACTTCGCCGCCGTCGGCATGTTCGAGGAGGCCGGCGATATGCAGCAGCGTCGATTTCCCGGCACCGGACGGCGCGACCAGCGCCACCGTTTGTCCCGGCCACACTGCAAGCTCGGCCCCTTTGAGAATCTCAAGCGTGGAATCGCCCTGGCGAAAGCGCCGGGTGATCTCATGCAGGAATACGATCGGACGTTGTTCGCCGCCGTTCGCCGGCGCAGGCTCCACAATGGCGGTACTCGCTGTGGTGTCGTCCATCGCGCGATCACTCGTAACGCAGCGCGTCGACAGGATCGAGCCGCGCCGCCCGCCACGACGGATAAAGCGTCGCCAGCAGCGACAGGCCGAGCGCCATGACGACGACGGCCGTGGTTTCACCGGCGTTCATGTCGGCGGGAAGCCGCGACAGGAAATAGAGCTCGGGCGAGAACAGCTCGGTATTGGTGAGCCACGACAGAAAGTGCCGGATCGATTCGATATTCAGGCAGATGATCGTGCCGAGCAGGAATCCGACCACGGTGCCGACCACCCCGATCGAAGCGCCGGTAATCAGAAAAATGCGCATGATCGCGCCTTGGCTGGCGCCCATGGTGCGCAGGATGGCAATGTCGCTGCCTTTATCCTTCACCAGCATGATCATGCCGGAGACGATATTGAGCGCCGCCACCAGCACGATCAATGTCAGGATCAAGAACATCACGTTGCGCTCGACCTGCAGCGCGTTGAAGAACGTGGCATTGCGCTGGCGCCAGTCGATCATGTAGATCGGCCGCGCCGCGGCATCGGTGATGAGCGCCCGATAGCGGTCGACCCGATCGGGATCGTCGGTATAGACCTCGATTGCGGTCACGTCGCCGGCGCGATTGAAATAGGCTTGTGCCTCCGTCAGCGGCATGAACACGAAGGCCGCGTCGTATTCCGACATGCCGATCTCGAACACCGCCGCGATCTTGTAAGCTTTGATGCGCGGCGTCGTGCCCATCGGCGTGACCGCGCCGCGCGGCGCCACGAGCGTAAGATTGTCGCCGGCCCGTACCGAAAGCTGCTCGGCGAGCCGGCTGCCGATGGCAACGCCCTGGCCTTCGTCAAAGCCTTCAAGCGTTCCCTGCTTGATGTTCCTGGCGATCGAGGAAAGTCTCGACAGCTCGCCGGACCGGATGCCGCGGACCAGGACGCCGGAGGCGCTGAACGGCGACGACGCCAGCGCCTGCCCCTCGACGATCGGCGCGGCGAGCCGCACGCCCGGGACTTTGGCGACGCGGTCGGCGACCGCCCGCCAGTCGGTCAGCGGGGATTCGAGCGGCTGGATCAGCAGGTGACCGTTGAGGCCGAGGATCTTCTCCAGCAGCTCCTGGCGGAAGCCGTTCATCACCGCCATGACGATGATCAGCGTCGCCACGCCGAGCATGATGCCGAGAAAAGAGAAGCCGGCGATGACCGAGATGAATCCTTCCTTGCGCCGCGCCCGCAGGTAGCGCAGCGACAGCATCCACTCGAAAGGCGCGAAGGGATGAGTGCCGGTCGGCTCTCGCATCAATGTGTGGTCCCCGCGAGGAACCGGAGTTTCACATGATTCTGGCGGATTCAAGCCGCCAAACCTGTCGCAGCGGTGCGGCAGCGCACAGCTTTAGGCGCCTAGCCGGACGAGCGCGTCGGCCGGCGTCATAAGTTCCCGCGAACCATCGGAGCGGCGCTTGACCTCGACTTTGCCTTCGGCCAAGCCGCGCGGCCCAACCAGGATCTGCCACGGGACGCCGATCAGATCGGCGGTGGCGAATTTCGAGCCGGGCCGCTCGTCGAGATCGTGGTAGAGGGTGTCGATTCCACCCGCGCCGAGCGCAGCGTAAAGCTGCTCGCAGGCGGTATCGGTTTCGCTCGCCCCCTGTTTGAGATTGAGGATGGCGACGGTGAACGGAGCGACCGCCTCCGGCCATTTGATCCCGGCGTCGTCGTGAAACACCTCAATCAGGGCGGCGACCAATCGGGTCGGCCCGATCCCGTAAGACCCCATGTGCACCGGCCGCTCGATACCATCGTGCCCGGCGACCAAAGCCTTCATCGGTTCGGAATATTTTGTGCCGAAGTAGAATACTTGGCCGACTTCAATGCCGCGCGCCGAGATTTGCTTGTCAGGGGCGATCTTCGCGAAAGCCGCGGCATCGTGCTTCTCCGAGGTCGCCGCGTAGAGCGCGGTCCATTTGTCCACGATCCCCTGCAGACCGGAGACACTGTTGAAATCCACGTCCGCCCCCGGGACGGTGAAATCGAGATAGTCACGGTGGCAAAACACTTCGCTTTCGCCGGTGTCAGCCAGCACGATGAATTCGTGCGAGAGATTGCCGCCGATCGGGCCGCTTTCCGCCACCATCGGGATCGACTGCAATCCCATCCGCGCGAAGGTGCGCAGATAAGCGACGAACATGCGGTGGTAGGCGTGCTTGGCGCCGGCAAAATCGACGTCGAACGAATACGCGTCCTTCATCAGGAACTCGCGCCCGCGCATCAGTCCGAACCGCGGCCGCACTTCGTCGCGGAACTTCCATTGCAGGTGATAGAGGTTGAGCGGCAGATCCTTGTAGGACCGCACATAAGCGCGGAAGATCTCCGTGATCATCTCCTCATTGGTCGGCCCGTAGAGCATCTCGCGCTCGTGGCGATCGGTGATGCGCAGCATCTCCTTGCCGTAAGCTTCGTAGCGGCTGCTCTCGCGCCAAAGATCCGCAGACTGGATGGTCGGCATCAACAGTTCGATGGCGCCGGAGCGGTTCTGCTCCTCGCGCACGATCCGGCACACCTTGTCGAGGACCCGCAGCCCCAGCGGCAGGAAGGCATAAATGCCGGCCGCCTCCTGGCGGATCATGCCGGCGCGCAGCATCAAGCGGTGGGAAACGATCTCCGCTTCTTTCGGGGTTTCACGCAGGATGGGCAGGAAGTATCGGGAAAGGCGCATGAAATGTCGTTGTACCAACGGCGCCGGAATTACAAGGGGGCGCTTCGGCGGAGCATCGGATCGCATAAAACGGCAAGCAGCTAAATTTTTTTGTCACGGACCGCCGGTAAGATGATGACATTGGACAAAAGATCGAGTACGAAGGTCGCGCAATCTCAACGCTTGAATGTGTATTCTGCGTCTTGGGAAAGCGGTCCAAGTCTTGGGAGGAATGACAGGTCTTGGGAGGATGATCCGTAGGCGCGAGTTCAACGCTGCCGCAAGGCTAAAAAGCACAAAAATTCGAGAGCAAAGGCGCGGATCAACGATCAGGTGATCATTTTCAGGCAGGGCTTTGGCCCTGCTATTTTTTTGGGCGCGAGCATCAGCGCATCCCGAATGGCCGGACTAGCCCTTCAAGGGTTATCAGCCGATTGACGTAAACCACGTAGCACGCTGCAAAAATCACTGCCGAAACCAGCGTCGTCCACAGCAGCTTGCGCCCCAGGCGCGGTAGTGCAGGCGCGCCGGGATCGGTACCGGGAGCAACTTCCCCGTGCTCGTCCTGACTGTGGACACCCCAGGGCAGCACGGCAAACAGCACTACCCACCAGATCAGGAAATAGACTGCGATGGCGGTCGTGACCGGCATGTCAGCGCTGTTCCAGCTCGACGAGCGTGCCGGAAAAATCCTTCGGGTGCAGGAACAGCACCGGCTTGCCGTGAGCCCCGATGCGGGGCTCGCCGTCGCCGAGCACGCGCGCGCCGGAAGCCTTGAGCGCATCGCGCGCCGCGCGGATGTCATCAACCTCGTAGCAGACGTGGTGCATGCCGCCATCGGGACTGCGTTCGAGGAATTTTGCGATCGGCGAGTTCTCGCCGAGCGGTTCGAGCAGCTCGATCTTGGTATTCGGCAAGGTGATGAATACGGTGGTCACACCGTGGTCCGGCTGCGGCACGGCTGACGAAACATCGGCGCCGAGTACGTCTCGATAAACCGCGGCCGCCTTGCCGATGTCACGCACCGCGATGGCGACGTGATTGAGCCTGCCGATCATACTTTGGTCTCCTGCAACGATGGGCTTCGCCGCGCTCAGCCGATCCTACACCACCAGCACGTGGACATGGCAGATCGGCTTTTTGTTCCAGCGCTCGGCAATTGCGGAGCGCACCGCGCGCCGCACCGCCTCCGCAACCCCATCGGGATCGC
>VFSW01007217.1_pt1 | contig 16172 bp, 8 predicted proteins | sample 5358111 | NCBI WGS metagenome assembly VFSW01 (sample SAMN11554181, study PRJNA540505) | mine drainage metagenome | isolation source: sediment from site ElyBrook_90M | place: USA: Ely Copper Mine, Vershire, VT | collected 2017 | reverse complement strand
CAGGGTACCGGACCTTCCGCGGACCGCGTTGGCGGTAGGCGCCGGTCGACGGTGTGGCAGGGTCTGATGCGGTTCCATTTCGGGGAGGCTTAATCCTCCCGCATCAGGAGCGATGGGTTTGCGTGCAGCGCCCGTTGCGCTGGAATCCAGGACGCCAAGGCTCCCAGAAGCGCCATGGTCGCAATCGCTCCGCACACGACTGCCGGATCGCCTGGATTGGCCTGATAAACGATCCGCCCGAGGAGACGGCTCGCGACGATTCCCGCCAGCAGCCCCAGGACCGATCCCACGGCGAGCAGCACAATGGGACGGCCGACGGCGGCGCTCATCAGGTGCGTTTTGCGCGCGCCCAGCGCTATACGGATGCCAAGTTCCTTCATTCGCCGGCTTACGTTATAGGCAGCCATGCCGAAGATGCCCGTGACCGCCAGCATCGCGGCCAGCAGACCCATGACTCCCAGCGCGACGGTTGCCGCCTTTGCCGGGAACAGCTCACCGGCCAACGAATCAGGCCAGCTTTGCACCGTGATGGGCACATTCGGCTCGATGGCGCCCAGCGTGCGTTGGAGCGCCGCCGTCATCTCGTTCGGCGCCCGCTGCGACCGTACCACGAAGATCGCTTCGCTCTGCTCGCTTTGCTCGAACGGCAGAAATGCAACCGGCTGCGGCGACTCTTGCATGTCGTGGTATTTGCCGTCCTGCGCCACGCCCACCACTTCGGTCAAGCTGCCCGACACAATGAAGCGCTGTCCGATGGCCGGCGATTCACCCCACATCTTTCGCGCAAAGGTTTCGTTCACGATCGCCACATGGGGCGTCGTTGGGTTGTCCTGCCACGAGAAATCGCGCCCGCTCAGCAGCCGAGTGCCGGCAGCCTCAAGGTATCCCGGCGACATCTGAAAAACATAAGGCGCAAGCACGGCGTTGTTCAGCATGAAGCTGGTCGTCCCTGGGCGGAAGATGGGAACCCCATGCATCCCGCCGGTGAAGGGCGTGCGGCTCACCGTACCCACGGCGGTCACCCCGGGGATGCCGCGCGCCGCCTCGATGATGGCTTTCTGCTTCTCTTGCACTCCATCGTCCGTTTGTCCCGGTTGGCCAAGGTCCATGTCGACAAGCATCGCGCCGTTGGGCTGGAAACCCAGCGGGACGTGCAGCACGCGCACCATGCCGCGCACCGCCACCAGCGACGCCGTTACCAGCAGCGTACAGATTGCGATTTGCACGCCAAGCAACAGGTCCCGCAGCGCAAATCGACGCAAGTTCATTGCATCCGACCCGCCGTTCTTCAGCATCTGCAAAGGGCTGCTGTGCCACGCCTGCCGCGCCGGAACCAACCCAAACAGCAGCGCGCTGGCCAGCGTCAACGCCAGGCCCGCCAGGTACACGCGCGCATCCACGCTCACTTCCAGATGGCCATAGGGCGAGTCCCTCAACACGCCCAGCAGCAGTCCCGCGCTTGCCAGCCCCGCTGCACCACCCAGCAGAGACACCAGTACCGCTTCGGTGAGCAGTTGTCTCACCAGCCGCCGCCGGCTCGATCCAAGAGCCACACGAAGAGCCAATTCCCGGCTGCGATCCGCAGTGCGCGCCGCAAATAGAGCTGCGAGGTTGGTGCATGCCGCCGCCAGCACCAGCAGCGCCAGCACGGTCACGCTCCAAAGGAATCCTCGAATGACGTCACCCTCGTCCCCGATGAGCCCGGGATGGATCAACCGCAGAGGCTGTCCGTCATCGCTCTCCGGATACTCCCTGGCCAGCTCGGTGGCTATGGTATTCAGATCTTCCGTGGCTTGCCGCGGCGTTACGCCGGGTTTGAGCCGGCCGATCACCGTGACGGTGACGGACGTCCGGCTATGCAGGGAATCCCACCCCTCCACCTGCTCCTGGTTCACCATGGGCGTCCAGTAGTCGGGCCACTGAAACTTCTCCGTTCCGTGAAACTTCGCCGCCGCCACGCCCACAACGGTAAACGGATGCTTGTTGAGCTCCACGGTCGCCCCGACGATGCCCGGGTTCGACTGAAACGCATTTCGCCACAGGGTATTGCTCAACACTACATACGGCGCTGAATTCGGGCCATGCTCGTCCGCCGCGTGGAAGAACCGGCCTGCCTCCGGCTGCACGCCAAGGAGATCGAAATAATTGCCCGTGACTTCATCGCCGGAGACACTCCTTACCGTGTTACCCCAGCGCAGTCCCGCATGAGAATATGCATAGACTCCGGCCATTCCGCTGAACGTGGTGTTGCGCTGCCGAAGATCTTCGAACGCGGGATACGACGTGGTCAGCAGCCTTCCGCTCATCCACTGCCTGTGGCGAAGCTGGTACAGATTCTGTGGGTCTCTCACGTCCAGTGGGTGCAGCAGGACCGCGTTCAGCACGCCGAAGACCACGATGTTGGCGCCAATGCCCAGCGCAAGGGTCACCATGGCTGTGATTGCAAATCCCGGGCTTCGCCGCAGTTGGCGCAACGCAAGACGAAGATCACGGACCACGCTGTCGAGGCTCAGAGCGGCATCGGCGGCCACTACGTGCTCCCTTATGATGGCCGAGTTTCCGAAGCGAAGCAGTGCATTACGCCGCGCTTCCTCCGGCGACATGCCCCGCGCCAGGTTGTCGTCGATACGAAGGGCGATGTGCGACTGGAGTTCAGCGTCGATTTCTTCATCCACGCGCGAGCGTTTAAACAAATTCGCAATGCGGCGAAGCAGAGACATCACGCCTCCTCACGCGTACCGCAACATAGTGCGTATGCCCTTCACGAGTTGTTCGAAGCTTTCTTGAGCTTCCCTTAACTGCTTCCGCCCAGCCGCCGTCAACTTGTAGTACTTCGCCTTTCTGTTGGTTTCGGTCAGCGCCCACTCCGAGCTGATCCAGCCGCTCTGTTCCATGCGGTGAAGGGCCGGGTAGAGAGAACCCTCCTCGACTTGAAGGAGTTCTTCGGAAGCTCGCTGGATGTGCAGGACGATGCCGTACCCATGCAACCGGCTTCGCTGGGAAAGTGTTTTCAGAACCAGCAGGTCCAGGCTTCCCTGGAGATCGTTTCTCCCCATCCCTTATACCTCGACTTCTTGGTGTTGATGATCTTAGGCAAAGAAGTCTAGGGATGTCAAACTTGCGATGAAATCGCGCGACGGCAGTTTCGCACGGTAAGTTGGCCCTTCGCTAGGGAGAGGAGTGCAACCTTGCCGAGTCAATCGAACCCGAAGGTGCCTAGAACAGCCATACCAATCCTGTAGAGACGCGGCCGAAATAGGTGGGGAGGCCAGAGATCCGATAGGGGATGATATTAGGCTGGGGACCCTGCAGAGCGGTATAGGCGTACTGAAAGCCGCCATCGACGCGGTAAGCGAAGTGCCGCGCGAGGGGTGTATCGACGCCGCCGCCGACGAGGGTTGCAAACGCCGCGGACTCTCCTGGCGTTTTCCGGGCGCCCCAGTCTTTATTCAGGCCGACCACTCCCATCAGTCCTTCCACGAAGACGCTCTCTCTGCCCAGACGCCGGCCGTATTGACCACCTGCCAGGATGAAGAGGCCTTTCTGCGGCGCCCCCAGGTTGCTCCCGCTGTATGCATACGTGTCCAATTTGAAACGCAGGTGGTGCCAGGGCTGAAAGGCCAGGGCCGCGTCCCATCCGTTGAGCGGCTGGTGCGATCCCGGCACTCCATTGAAAGAGTTGGACAGCAGCGTATAGCCGCCGTAAAGCTGGTATCGCTCGGTGGCTTGCGAGGGTGTTTTCTCATGCGCATTCGACTGCGCATGCAGCACGGACCACAGGCTAAAGAGGAACAACAAGGGGAAGAAGCGGGACGGCATCCACAGCATCAAGTTATTTTTCCTATGGCGATTTTAACTTGTCTCCCTGATGGTTCTAAAGCTACGAGTTCGCGCGGCGGGTTCAACGCGGGAACCTGGCGGGAACAAAGACGGATGAATGAGGATGTCGCGAAGCAGGCAATCGATACGCGCGACGATCGAAGCTCCGAGACTTTTCCTACCAGGTCAACTTCACCTCGATTGTCTTCCAGCCTTCGCCGGAAGGGAAGTGCAGCGCCAGTACGGGGGTCTTCGAGTCAGGTCCCTGGGGCAGTTCCGCTCCCTCGGCGGCGAGTTTCAGTTTAGGAGCCGTCACAACCAGAGGGAGTTGAGCGTCAGTGCCTGCAGGGCCCTCGATGGTGAGCTCAAGTTGCCGCTCGCCATAGCTCTGCTCCAACACGCGCATAGACTCGGTGCGGTCTCCCGGCAAAGGTGCTCTGAAGAAGGCGTCGACCTCGACAGGGTGTTGCGGGATGACAATTTTGCCGTTCGGCAACGCTTTTGAACCCGGCAGGGAGCTGATCAGCTTTACACCGGATTGACTTGCCGGCTGAAGGGAAGCCGTGATCTCGCCCCCGGACTGGGTGAACGATAGATCGACCGTTTCAGATCCGACGCGAAACTGCTTGATCTCCGCGTGATCCCAGCCGGCGGGCAGGTGCGGATTCACCGTGATGGTTTTGGTTTGCGCATCGACGTCGATTCCAAAGAGGCCGCGCAGGATCGGCGTGATGACCATGGCGCTGGACCACAACTGGTGGCTTGTGCTGCGTCCGAACGGCACAAAGAAATCGCCCGAGAGCAGCTCGGTCACAGCGCCTAGATCCTGGGCGTGGGTGAGGCCGGCGTTCTCCATCAGCATCTGATAGCCGGCGAGCGGCTGGCCGCCGCGGTACTCCGCCAATGAGGCCCAGCCAGTGAAGAGTGGCCAGACCGAGCCCTGGTGGTAGCTCATGCCGTCGTAGATCTTTTCGTTGTTGGCCACATCGCGCAGGCCCCAACCGGTATTGAGCGCGTGACCTGCGAGCTGCTGAAGGCAGGCCTCGGGGTGGGTGAGGATCGAAGTCCTGGCTACGCGTGGTTTGCGGATGTCCGTTGAATCACCTGTGTCGATGATGGAGGAGCCGGACCACCAGGCCAATGCAGGGTACACGGTCGAGGTGCGGTCGAGAGAGCCGTCGGCATTGCGGCTGAAGGCGTAACACTTTTTCTCCTGATCGTAGAACTGATCGTTGATGATGTTGGCGACGTCTTCTGCACGGCGGCGGGCGTCGCGGGCCTTGATGCTGTCGTGGAGCAGTTCCTCAAGCTGGCCCATCGCCGCGGACGCCTGCTGATCGAGAAGCGCGAGGTATACCTCCTGGTGAGGCATGCCGCCGGGCCAGCTTTCGACCCAGCCGGTGCCCTGGGTGTTGTCGTAGATCCCGTTGCCGCCCTTGTCGGGGCCGGGAGCATGGCTGGTCTCAAAGGCCCATGCCTTTTCGATGGCATCGCGATGCGCGGTCAGGAAGGATGTGTCGCCGCTGGCGCGCACGTAGTCTGCCACCGCCAGCAGGAACAGCGGGGTCGCGTCGGCCGCAGCGTACATATAAGGAAAGGCCTTCCAGTCGATGTCCGCGGCGGTCTGGGAATACTCATGCATGATCTTGCCGTCTTCGCGCTGGCGGCGAAGGAGGAACTCGAGCTCGGCTTTTGAGAGAGCGAAGTCGCCGTAGCCATTGACGGCGTAGAGGGTGTAGAGCGCGTCTCGGCCGAAGAACCACCCGAAGCCGGGCCGCGTGGAGTCGGCAGACGCGAAGTATCCCGCCACGAGAGCGGTTTCGCCGGTGCCCTGGACCCGGGTCTTGAGCTGTTCAATGGACACGACAGCCCATTGGAAGGCTTCGTTGAGCGCTTTATCGGGAGTTTCGATGGAAGCGGAATTGGCAAGCAGGGTTTTATAGCTCTCTTCGTGAGTCTTGTAGCTGGCGGCTATGCCGGCGTTCAGCCGCTCGAGCGTGGCGGCAAGCGCCGCTGTGTTGGCCGCGTTTGCATTGGTTCCGACTGCCATCAGCAACGGAAACAGGCGCCCGCGATCCCGCGTCGGGTCAATGTGCAGCTTCAGCTCCACCGGATGTACCTGGGGGCGCTCCTGATAAGGGGCCAGGATACCGGGCCGGGCTCCGGGGATGGTCACGGCTGCCGCCAGGTCTGGGTAGTCGGAGTGCAGGACGTAAAAGCCGCCCGCCTTTTCAGCGGCATTCGGCGGGGGAGCCACCCACTCCACGCTTGGGACCCCTTCGTTGCGTTCCGGCCACATCCATCGCAACTCGGGCGTGAAGCGCAGAGTGAAGTTGGTGGGATGCAGGCAGTCGAACTCGAAGAGCACGATGGGCCCGGTTCCTGCCGGCGCATCCTGGGGCGAGAACATGATCTGCCGCACCGTGAAACCGATATGCGCGTAGGTGATGATGGTGCGGTCAGGGCGAACCTCGATCTCGGCAGCCTCCTGGTTCACGTCGATAGGTACGGTGTAGCCCTCGATCTCCGCTTCGATGGTGAGGTGGCTCAGTAGCTTGAGAGGCAGAACCCAGGCCTCGAAGGCGCCGTCCTGCTGGCCCAGGATCACACCGCGCTCTCCGGCAACCGTAAACGGCTTTTGCGGCTCGGCGTGCGCCCGAATCACCGGGAGGGCCTGGTCGAAAGGGATTGCTGAAATGGGGCTGAAATCCACCTTCGGCGTTTGGCCGTGGATTGTGGAAGCCGTCGCTATGAGTGCGGCAGCAGCTATGCGAAAACGGATCAGAGAGCGAAACATGGGAGGTCCTCGTACGTCACCGCGAGGAAATCAAATGCGGAACCCACACAGTCTACTGTGCCCGGATTGATCAAAGAAAGTCGGCGAGGGGCACGGCAATTCGCTGGAATCCACAAATACCAAATCCCATATCTACAAATGAAAGATGGAATTTAACGGAAAAGACAGCGACGATAGAAGGGAGTGCTGACTCCTTGCCGATCCTCGGATCCCCCTATTTCAAAGGTATTAAAGGGGCTTCGGGTCAATTTGAACTCTGCCGCGGCTCTCCTGGTCATTTGGCATGCAGATTGCATAAACGGTGTCACAAGCTCTTCCCCATGCTGTCTTACTAATACGATTCGTTCGCTCGACCATCCAAGTTGCTTTACCTGATCTAAGGAGACGTCTTATGCGCCTACCGATCTACGAGCCTCGCCGACTTCAGTCGACCGCGACGTTGCAGATGATTTCAAAGCTGACTTCATTTCGAAGCGTTGCCATTACAGCCGGTTTTTTGGCTCTAATGCTTTTGCTTCTCAGTTCTCCAGGTGTCTGGGGTCAGGCCACCAGCGGCGACCTTGTCGGTACTGTGAACGATAAGAGCGGGGCTGTCATCAGCGGCGCCGATATTTCCGTGAAGAATGTTGCCACAGGCGTGACCACAACGGCACGGTCGAACACGGTAGGTGATTTTCACATCACCAATCTCCTCGCTGGGTACTACGACATTACAGCCTCCGCCACCGGCTTTGATTCCTTCACCCTTAAGAATTTTCGCGTTGAGTTGAATAACACGGCCACCGCGAAGTTGACGCTTCCGGTTGCCTCCTCGTCGACCAATGTTGTGGTATCGGCGGAAGCGGCTGTATCTCTGGACACGACCACCGTTCAACTACAAAGCTCGTTTGAAGCAGAAGAGTTGAAGAATCTTCCTACGGCGACGGTCGGTAACGGTGTATTGAATCTCTCACTGCTTGTCCCTGGAGTTGCCTCGAGCGGCGCCGTGGGTGCCGGAACGGGGCCGTCCGTAGGCGGACAGCGTCCGCGCGCCGACAACTACACAATCGAGGGAATCGATAACAACAACAAGTCGGTCACCGGACCTCTCGTTTACGTCCCCAATGACGCGGTTGGTGAATTCACTGTTGTCACGAACCAGTTCTCGCCGGAGTTTGGGCACTCTGCGGGCGGACAGTTCAACACGGTTGTACTCGGCGGAACGAACAAGATCCACGGCACAGCCTATGAATACTTCCAGAACCGGAATCTGAACGCAGAAAATGCGATCCAAGGGGGAAAGGTTCCGAACCCTCGCTATGATTTCAACCGGTATGGCGGTCAGGTGGGCGGCCCGATCAAGAAGGATAAGCTTTTCTACTTCGCCAACTTTGAGCGTCAGACAACGGGTCAAAGCAGTTCGTACTACCTTTGCACGCCCACTGCCGCCGGCATGTCCGAACTGACCACCATCCCGAACCTCAGTTCGACGAATCTGGGGATTTTTACCAAGTACACCCTGGTATCTCCTTCGCAGGTTGACGCCTCAGCCGACAACGCCTGCTTCAACCAGTCAAATGGCGGTCAATTCCTCACCGTCTATGATGGTGCGGCCTACAACTCCAAGGCCGGAGAGTTCGCTTCGGGGACCCCATATGACATTCCGCTCGGCAACTACAACGTTCAAGCGCCGTCTTTCTCCAACTTTGACGTCTTGACCACGAGCACCGATTGGACGATTTCGAACAAGGACAGTTTTCGTGGACGATATATTTTCAACAAGTTAACAGGCATCGATACGGCAGCGGCCCTGCCCGCGTTTTATCAGCCGACACCGAACCGTTTTCACCTGATCGCATTGAGCGAGTTCCATAACTTCACTCCCGACCTTATCAACGAAGCCCGCATTGGTTTCAACCGGTATTACAACGCGACACCATCGGGCAATTTCACTTTCCCGGGGCTCGATTCATTCCCCACCATGTACATGTATGACGCTGGATTTCTGGAGATTGGCCCCGACGGAAATGCGCCACAGTCCACAGTTCAGAACCTCTATCAATTCACCGATAACATAAGTTGGATTAAGGGCAAGCACAGCATGAAGTTTGGATTTGACGGGCGGAAGTACATCTCCCCGCAAAGCTTCACGCAGCGTGTTCGTGGCGACTACGAGTGGAACTATCTCACGGAGTATCTCCACGATCTTGCCCCGACAGCTTTCGGTGAGCGGTCGACTGGAAACTTCTTCTACTACGGAGATCAGACTGCGTTCTACGGATACGCGAATGACGTCTGGCGTATTACCGAGAACATCAGCCTGAACTATGGCCTCCGTTATGAGTTCACCTCGGTTCCGATTGGCGAGCGGGCGCAGGTTCTTAACGCGGCAGCAAGTGTGCCTGGGTTGATCAATTTCTCAACCCCGCAGCCGCAATACACGAACTTCCTGCCGCGCGTGGGAATCAACTATGCACTGAATCCGGAAACCTCGATCCGTGCGGGGTTCGGCATGGCAACGGACGTCATTTACGACAACCTGGGAATTCTTTCGTTCCCGCCGCAGTACTCCTCCACGAACGATGTGGGCACCGGGGCGAATCCGCAGCCGGGCGATCCGGACTTCCTCAAGAACGGCGGCCTGCCTGCAGGAAAGGGCACCTTGGCAACGTTCAGCACCATTGCGGACCAGCGCGCGGCAACATCCGCATACGTTCCCAACCAGAAGCTTCCTTATGGCGAGACCTGGACACTCGGCGTTCAACACGTATTTGCCAAGAACTACACCGTTGAAGCTCGCTATGTCGGCACGCGCGGCATTCACCTGCCTACGCAAATCCAACTGAACGTCCAGCCGAGAGTGGACGCGGCTCACTCTCTGCCGACCTATCTGAGCACGCCTGCTGCTGGCGAACTCGCCACCCTGCCGAACACCCTGGCGAGCATTAAATCCCGCTCGAACATCCTCCCAGCGTTCCGCGCCGCAGGCTTAACGAGCAAAATAACCTCTTTCCAGCCATATTCCGAGTCGAACTACAACGGCTTAGCTGCCAGTCTCGTTCGCCGATTCCAGGGTGGGCTTCTGTTGGACTTCGCATACACCTGGAGCAAGACCATGGACGATGCCACGGCGGATGTGTTCTCCACCGTGCTGACACCTCGGCGTCCACAGAACTCGCAGAACGTGAACGCGGACTATAGTCGTTCAGCCCTCGATCGCACCCATCGCCTCACGCTCGCCGCCGTTTACGACCTGCCTTACTTCAAGCAATCCACATGGTTGATGAAGAATCTGGTGGGTAACTGGGAGATCGCGCCAATTTACACGTACGAGTCGCCGCAATATTACACCGTGCTGTCGGGCGTCAATTCAAACCTGAACGGTGACTCAACCGCCATCGACCGCACCGTCTTCAATGTTCATGGCGCCAAGGGCGTTGGCTCCGGTGTTACTGCCCTGTACGATTCGAATCGTTCGAGTCTGTGCACTTCGCCTGCTACCACTTGCTCGGCCAACCTCGTCGCCTACCAGGCGGAGAACGCAAACGCGGAATACATTACGGCCGGTGCAGGCGCTATGCCGACTTCGGCTCGCAATAACCAGCCGATTCGACCGATTGATAATCTGGATGCCACGGCCATCAAGCGGTTTAACTTCACCGAACGTTACGCGCTGGAGTTTGACGCCCAGGCGTTCAATGTATTCAACCACGCACAGTTCATTCCGGGCACCATCGACAACATCAATTCACCTGGTTATACCTCGCAGATTCTGTTCCAGACGGCCTCAAATCCAAGCTTCAATAAGCCTGAAAAGTTCTTTATGGCAAACGCGCGCACGATGCAACTGTCATTGAAGCTCACGTTCTAAGTACTTGAGGTTTTCCAGAGTGTCCCCTCAAGGGGTACTGAGGATTCAAAACGTGTGTTAATCGAGAAGGGCCGCCCCGCAATAAGGGGGGCCCGTGGCGCGGGTAGCTCCAGGGCTTGCCTGCAATGGCCGCCCCAAAGCGTGTGGACGGGTGTGGAAGCGAATCATGTTCAGCATGCCTGCATAAAGCACCAAGGCCCTCGCTTTCGCGAGGGCCTTGGTGAGGTACTTTGAGCTGGTTTAGAAGGTGAACTTGGCCCAGAAGCGGATGTCGCGAGCATTGGCTTCGCGAGCATTCGCGGTGTTCAGGAAGCTGGTGGAGCCTACGTCAAGGAGATTGACGTCGGGCAGACCGATGTTATTGTGGTTGGCCAGGTTCTGCACTTCTCCGCGGAGGACGAAGCGTCCCCGCTCGAGGTGCAGCAGGCTGGTGGGAATGGCCTTTTCCAGGGCGATGTCGTTGTAAAGCACGCCCGGGTTGAGATAGCTGTTGCGGCCAATCTCCTGCATCAGGTGTTGGTTGCCGTAGGCGGGAATGAGCCAGCGTACGTTTTTAGGATCGACGATGTTGGTGTCGCCGTTTACGTTGTTGGCGGCCAGGTCATAGTAGACGCCCGGTGTGGCTCCCAGCCAGGACCCGTCAATGCCCACAGTCGACATGTTGGCGTGCTTGTAGCCCAACAGTGGACGATCGTTGGCCGTGCTTCCGTCGCCGTTCATATCCAAGCCGAGCATGTTGACGGTGCTGTATGCGCCGGTCTGGAAACGAGAGGTGCCGGAGATGGTCCAGTGGCGGGTTAAGGCGCTCATCAGCGCGTTGACGCCGGCGTTGTCGGAGTGCAACCCGCCGGGGGTCCATACGTAGGAGAACGCGGCATAGTGGCGGTGGTCATACACTGAGTTGCCCCAGTCCTGACCGCGGCCGCCGGGCGCCAGATTGGCGGTGTAGGAGGTGGGTGAAGAGTCGGTTGTGAAGACCTCGGAGCCGTCGTCCAGGGTCTTGCTGTAGACGTAGGAGGCCGTAACCAGGAATCCGCGGCTGAAGTTGCGCCGCGCACCTACCTCGAGGCCGTTATAAAGCGAGTCGGCAAAGTTTCCGCGAGCAGTGATGGCGCCGCGGCTTGTATTAAGGCGCGTACCCGTGTTGGTGTCGAAGTAGTTGTACTGCTGGTTGGCGAAGAGCTTGACGCCGCGGGCGCCTGCGTAGGTGACGCTCAAGCCGACCCTTCCGGGCAGCTCCCGCTCGAAGGTGAGGTTCCATTCCGGAGTGTAGGGGGTGGTCATATTGTTGACCACGCTCATGACAGAGGACTGCGGATTGACCTTGGCCGAGATCTGCGGGATGAGGCCCGTGGCGTTGGAAAGTCCGTTGGGCGCTGCCGATTTCGTTGCCGTCAGGGTGCCGCTGGCGATGTTGGGAGCAGATGCCGCGGTGTTGACGGTAATGTTGGTGAACTCGGAGTCAAAGAAGATGCCAAAGCCGGCGCGGATCACGGATTTCCCATCGCCAAACCAAGTCCCGTTGTGCGGCGAATAGGCAAAGCCGACGCGAGGCGCAAAGCTGTGCTTGTTGTCGCTCACCTTGTAGACAGAGTTGATGGGCCCATAAAGATTCGCGGAGGAGCTGGGATCAATGGCCGGGTACGGCAGGGAGTTGTCGGGGTTGGTGAAGTAATCCCAGCGCATTCCAACATTGGCCGTCAAGTCGGGAGACAGCTTGATGTCGTCCTGTGCAAAGATGCCGGAGCGCCAGCTATGCGGATCGACGCGGGGACTTCCGAAGGAGCGAGTCGCCGTGCCGGAAGGCCCGAGCTGGTTGAGCAGGAAGTTACCTATCGTGGTGACGCCCGTGCCGCCGTTCGTAAAGCCCAATGTTCCGTGCAGGTTAAGGGCATTCAAATCCATCTCGATGCGGCGCCCGATATCCGCGCCGGCGCGTACCGTGTGGCGGCCATGATTCCAGGAGATTGTGTCCTGAAACTGATACATGTCCTGGCTGCGCCCCTGCGGGAAGCTCTGGTTGAATCCCAGGGTTGAGATATAGCTGGTGGAAATGTTGGGAGCCGTGTAGAGCGGATTTGCCAAGGACTCCGCGGTGGGCGAAAAGGCGAAAGCAATGCGCGTTTCAGCAACGCGGAATTCGTTGAGGAAACTGGGCGAGAAGATATGGGTCCAGCTGCCTTGTCCCAGTTCGGAGGGTCCGCCCTGCTGGGTGTCGAAGCCGGGAAGCGACGCTCCGTTGGTGAAGAAATCCGGCGTCAGGCTGCCACGGTCATGAAGATAGCGGAAGGTGAAGCTGTCCTTCGCGGTGGGTGTGAAATCGACGCGGTATGTCCACTGCGTATCTGGACTCGACGCGGGAGTCGGGGGCCGCTGGAAGATGCCGATTTCCATGCCTGATGCGCAAGCAGCCATCGTTTCCGGACAGGCCGCTCCAATGCTCTTGTAAACAGGCGCGCCGGGGGTTCCGGCGGCCGCGCCCGGAGTGGTGTATTGCGAGTAAGACTTGAGGTAGGCACCGTTGGCAAGATAGCCGAGCATGAGCTTGGCATTGGCAGCCGTGTCAGGGCTTGCACCGGTGGAGAGGGCATTCAGAAGGGCGATGCCGTTGACGTCGGGCAGATTGACCTGCAACGCGGTCTCGTTGCCGTAGAAGCGCGTCCACTGCGCGGCGCCGAAGCCGAAGAGCTTGTTCTTGATGATGGCGCCGCCGGCGGTAAATCCGAATTGGTGCTGGTCATAGCGCGCTTTATTGGCGCGATCCTTAGGCACCGCCTGGCGGGTCTGGCCATCTACGGAATTAAGCCCCGAACCGGAGTACAGGTCCCACGCGGAGCCGTGCAAGGTGTTTGTGCCGCCCCTGGTGATCAGATTGACGACGCCGCCCGAGGCGCGGCCGAACTCAGCCGGTGCGTTGTGGGTAAAGATGATGGTATCGGCGTACATATCGGGAATATTCGGCTGTACCGCCTGGCCGCCGATGCTGGCGTCATTGATCTCCTGGCCGTCGATCATGAAGTTATTGGCGCGAGGACGTGCGCCACTGACCTGAATGTTGTCGCCGTTGGAGAAGCTGGAGTTGCTTACGATCTGAACGCCGGGAATCGTGGTTAAGACCTCCACCGGGTTGAGGGTGAAGATGGGGAGTTTGGCCATCTCCTCGGTGCCGATCGTGGAGGAAAGGGATGCATTCTCCTGGTTGAGTAGAACCTCGTCTCCCGAGACGGAGACGGTCTGATCAACATGTCCCGGCTTGAGGGTGACGTCGTAAGAGACAACCTGGGAGGGCGGAACGATGATGCTTTGGGCGTCGAGCTGTTCAAATCCGGCGGACTCGACATGGAGCGAGTAGCGGCCGGGTACGAGCGCGTCGAGGCGGTAGGCTCCCAGGGCGCCGGTTACGATGGTGCGGACGTCGCCGGTGGACAGATTTGTGACGGTGATTTTGGCGTTAACGACAACAGCACTGCTGGCATCGCGGACTACACCCGATAAGGTGCCCAAACTGGTTTGCGCTGTGGCGTGCGGAGCGAGGGTAACGGTTGCCAAGCCGGCACCTAGCGCGGCGCCTAGCAATAGCGCCCGGAGATGCTTGATCTGAGGAGTCATACTTTCGTTCCTTCCAATCGGTTAAACAGGTTAAAAGGGCACTTGCTTATAAAGGGCAAGACAATGGACAACCCATCCCAAGGCACAGGACTTTCCTGGCGGGAAGACACAAGTCGGTGGGAAGGGTTATCGCCAATAATATATGCAATTCTGTAACCACCCCATAACGGGGCAAGAAAATCGTTTCACTACGTCAAAAGATCTGGACGATCAAGCCGCAAATATTGGGATTAGCATAGGCAATGCGAGACGCGTGTTCGCCTCGGCCCGGACGGGGCCGAGCCACAGAATCGAAGACGCGCCGCCTCTAATATGAGATTGCGGAGTTTCTATTGAATTTAGTAGTGAGTGTCTGGAAAAGATTGAGCTATCAGCACCCCTGTAACTTCACTCAGGCGTGAAGAAAATACAATGCGCGAATCAGGTATTCGCGCAGATTGCGGCGATGCACTACGGCATCCAGAAAGCCCTTCTCCAGCAGGAATTCGGAGCGCTGGAAGCCTTCCGGCAGCTTCTGGCGAATGGTCTGTTCAATCACGCGTGGACCGGCAAAGCCGATCAGCGCGCCGGGCTCGGCGATATTCAGGTCGCCCAGCATGGCGAAGCTGGCGGTTACGCCTCCGGTTGTGGGGTCAGTCAGCACGCAGATGTAGGGTACTTTGGCATCGTCCAATTGACCTAAGACGGTGGAGATCTTGGCCATCTGCATCAAACTGACCACGCCTTCCATCATGCGCGCTCCGCCCGAAGCTGCGACCACGATCAACGGCTTGCGTCCCAGGAGTGCTCGATCCGCGGCCCGGGCGATGGTTTCTCCCACGACGGCGCCCATGGAACCGCCGATGAAGCTGTACTCCATGGCGCTGACCACAACGGGGTGAGGGCCGAGCAAACCGACGGCGTTCAGGATAGCGTCATCCAGTCCCGTCTCTTCCTGCGCTTTCCGGAGCCTTTGCTTGTAGGGCTTTACGTCAGAGAAGTTCAAAGGATCGGTGGAGCGAAGCCCACGATCTACCAGTTCGTACCACGGCTGGCGCAACATGTAGATGCGCTGGCGCGCGCCCATCTTGAAATGGTGCTGGCACTTGGGGCAAACGTTCATGTTCGCGTTCAATTCGTCCTTGAAGATCGGCTGGCGGCATCCAAGGCACTTCACCCACAATCCGTCCGTACGAACCCGACGCTCAGCGTCCGCGGGTTCGGGAATTGTCGCACCGGATTCGTAATCGCCACTCTCTCGTTTAAACCAGGACATCAGGACTCTCTCTCACTCGGGGGAAATATCATCGCCATCCTGCCCTCGCGAAATCCTGCCTTCGCGAAACAAGGGCTTCCGGCCCTACATTGCCGTCGCTTCAATATTCTATGCCGCGCTGGGCGAGGATGCCTTTCTGGTAAGCGTGTTTTACCTCGCGCATTTCAGTCACGGTATCGGCCAGCTCTACCAGGAGTGAGTGGGCGTTTCTTCCCGTCAGGATAACGTGAACCATCTCCGGCCGCTGGCGCAAGACATCGGCAACGACCGCGGGATCGAGCATGCCGTACCCGATGGCGTAGTTGATTTCGTCCAGAATCACCATGTCCCAGTCTCCGGATTCGATGGCCACCCGCGCCTCGGCCCATGCCTCTTCGACGAGGCGAATGTCCTCGGGGTCTGTCTCGGCGCCGCCCACCTTTACAAAGCCGCGACCCATCTGCTTCATCACAAAGTTGGACCCGAACGCTTTTACAGCGTCCAGTTCTCCGTAGTGCCACGAACCTTTGAGGAATTGCAGCATGAGCACCTTCATGCCGTTCCCCACCGCGCGCAAGGCGGTGCCCATGGCGGCGGTGGTTTTGCCCTTGCCAGGGCCGGTGTTGATCAGGATCAGTCCTCGGCGGGAGTCGGTCATAAGAGTCCAGGCAGCAGGCTGCGAAATCCAGGTTTGTCGATCGGAGTTGAGTCAAGTTTCGCGGCTAAAAGGCCAGGTTCTCAGCGCACACGGTTCCGAAGCGGGGCGATTCACCGGGTCTTCGCGAAGGTAGTAAACCGCTCGCGCCACTCAGTGGCCGGTGTGGTAAGGGTGCGCAGTCAGAATTGTACATGCCCGGTAGATC
>VFSW01007216.1_pt1 | contig 16172 bp, 29 predicted proteins | sample 5358111 | NCBI WGS metagenome assembly VFSW01 (sample SAMN11554181, study PRJNA540505) | mine drainage metagenome | isolation source: sediment from site ElyBrook_90M | place: USA: Ely Copper Mine, Vershire, VT | collected 2017 | reverse complement strand
GCGCGCCGGTGGTGAATTTCTTCCCCTCGAAGGCGAGCAGTGCCAGGCCAAAGGCCTCGACGCTGGTGATCGCCCTCGGGTCAAAGTCGAGGTAGAAGAGGTCTCTTGAGCACTGCGTGGCGCGTGAGCGAGGGAGGCAGGGAGATGAGAATGAAGAGGTTGCTGCTATTTTTCGCAGCGAGGGAGATCAGAATGAACGCCGGGTTGTTCGCTACTCTGCAGATGATGCAAGGATCGGACCTTGAAGAAGACGAAAGGCGAGGTGACCTGTTGAGCTTGACGCGTGGGCTGAAGCGCTGCCCCCATCGACTGAATCAGCGGGGCCGCTGGGGGCTGCTCGGGCGGCGGCCTCGGAGGCACGACTTTCCCTTTGCCGGGCTCGTATGCTGCCGCCGGAACAAGCTGGAAGTTTTTCATTGAAGCGACCGCGGCCTTGCCGTTGCCAGGCACAGTCCAGCTCCTGCAACATCGAAGGGTGAGTGGCGGTCATCGTCGAGCAAGACTCATTGAAGAGGCGAGAGTTGATTTGCAATGAATGAAATCAAAAAGTTGATGGAAGTCTCCTCCTCACCCCAGCCTTGGATTCCAGACCGGAGCAAGGTTCTGCAGCCGGAGGGGGAGTTGAGCGCTCTGCCCAGATGTTGTTGCCGTGCTCGATCTAGAAATGTTGACCGACAGCCTAGACAGAGGAAAGAAATCAACGGGCCAGGTCTAAAGAGTGAGACGAGATCGCACCTCGGGGAGGGGCTGGCTTTCGGTGGAGCTACCGATGACGGAGAGGGATGGAAACAGGCCGTCAATAGAGGGTGAGCATCCTCTGCCGGCGGATTTGCCGCCGCTGCCCCAAAACACGTGAGCCAGCTGCCGGCGCTTGGACGAACGGGGCCCCTCGTTTCTTCCTCAGCAGAGACTGTTGCGTAGGAACCACATCGCAGGTACCGGCGGGCCGACCACGTGTTGGCGCCGGGGACGAGCTTGAAAGCCGAACCCGACGAGTCACCGACGAGCCTGGCGCACTCGTTTCGACACCGTCCTCCTTCCTTGCGCCCGAATGGTAGGTCTGCTGTTGCGGCGCTCCGATGAGGCTTCTCCAAGCCGATCGAGTAGCCCGAGCGCCCTCCCCCCGTTGCCACGTCATCGACCCATTTGGCTGACAGCAGAAAGCGCTCCGCTCGCATGTGATGCCATTCGATCTCCGCGCCCTCTTTTTTCAGGAACTCTGGCGGATCCCCGTTGTACATCGCAAAAGCAGTCGTCTTTCGTCTCCCCGATAGGATCGACGGCTGACGCCGCCGGACGATGTAGCAGCGGAGGAGAGAGCAGCTCGAAGGCGCCTGCAGCAGGGTAGCAAGGGAAATTTGCTCTAGGCACACGTCAAACTGAAAGAAAGACGGACTCACGAGCTGGAACAGCTGATCGCAATGACTGAGCCGCAGCCTGTCTCCAACACGCGCCGTGGGCCACAGGCTGTCCAAGAGGAGGGGCGCTGCGACGGACCGCCACGCGGAGCACGCGCCCAGGATGCCGAACATGGTCTAGGCAAAGGCGACGTCAGCGAGAAGCGTTGAGCACATGAGAGCACATCAGTCCTCACCCGCTGTCGCCCCGCGTCCGTCGCCCAGGCCATCAGGAAGATGGACTCCATGATAGAGCCCGGCAGGTCGGCGATTGTTGTGGCATCCGGCTGAGCAGCGCTGGACGACGAAGCCGATGGACGCTCGAAATCATCGTCGTCGATAGGGTGCACGCGGTTCATCAATATATTGATGAACCGCGTATCTGTGTATCTGATTGGTGTCATTGTCACGCGTTCACACACACACGCGTCCTGCGAATCAGCGCTTCACGCGTCCTTCGAACGGATTCAACCGCTTTTGCCGCAGCAGCAGACTCTCCTGCAACACAATGGTTGGACAGTCTCAGCCACGACACCCGGGGCAGCAGCCCTCTGATTACGTTACGGCTACGTCTTCCGCACTGACACCATCCTAACCGAGCTCAGTGTCCCTGCATGTGCTCTCCCCAAGCTGCTCAGCAAGCATGCAATCAATCATTCCGCAACTCGATTTTGCACGATCCCCTTTATCTGTCTTTCTTTTAATGAGAAGTACCGGCCTCTCTCGCCTTCGGGTGTTATTTCTCCGCATGGCCCCATCTTGTTTGGACCTGCTTGAGCACTCACCTGTCGGCTGTGGCGAGACTGCATGCTGGAAGTCCCCGCCACATGGCCGATCTCTTGATGGCGTCGCATGGGCAAGAGGGGGCAAGCGTACGGGCGGCCGGATGCACCAGCGTGCGCGTCGATAGAACCGCCTTAGACGGGCCGACTGCAAGGTCGGTAGGGCGGCCACTCGTCCAGGCCTTATGAAAGCGGCGGCTGCGAACAATGAGTAAATTCGAGGTGAGGTGGTGAGGTTGTGGGTGCCCAGGGCTTATTTTGCGGCAGCTCAGAATGTTCACGAGGCCGTGGTCAGGCTATGGACACAATGTAGGCAGCGACAGCAATTGCTGGTTGCAGTTGCAACTGCGCCGGGCGTGACGCTATGGTCTGTGCTGGCCAATGTAACAACGATCGATCCGTCGGAGAAAGAGTGATTAGGATTAGGTACCGGCCTCTCTAAGCCACGCCTTCGGGCGTTCTTCTTCTTCTTCTTCTTCCACCGAGCATGGCCTTGTTTGGATAAAAGATGACGAAAAACATCATAGATGGACATCAGATTTTTCATATTTTTCTAGACATTCACACGAACAAAACAAATTGCTCCAGAGTTAAAGATTTCAAGACTAGAAACGCACAGATCGCACATATCACGCACTCTTCAGCCATTCTTAAACCAGGTAGTCGACCAGCATGTTGATGTATTCCTGATTGCAGATGGCCGCAAAGGTCGAGGTGGAGCAATCGCAGAAGTTGTCGCTCTTGCAGAAGACGGCCCTCGGCAGGATCAGCATGGTGAGGAAGACGAAGAGCACCCCCATGCAGGTAAAGGCATAGACCAGAAACCTGAGTGTTAAACCAGCAGGGGGGCGGCGATCGAGATTTCTTGAAAGTGATTCCGAAGCTTTTCAGGCAGTTGCTTGAAGACCTATGATCTCGCTCGCCGCGCTCACTGATGGTGATTTAAGACATGATGCCCGGCACGTGAAAAGGTAAGCCTTCCCCCGAACAACTTCTCACATGGTGTACCAGAGGCGAGCCGCCTTGATCCGCCGCCAGGTGTTGATGAGCGGCAGCCGCTGGGAGGTGTAGTAGTTGAGGAAGCAGAAGATGATGTCGAAGGCGGAGGTCAGGAGGTAGAGTATGGCGTTGAGCGAGAGGAGTGTGTGGACGGGGTTGGTTCCTCCGTTTTTGAAAAATGTGTTGTGGACGTGTGAGGAGAGCGAGGGCGAGGTGTTGGGGACCTGTGAGGAGAGCGAGGGCGAGGAGAAGGAGGTTCAGTTGGGAAATGAAGAGCAGCTGCATTACTTATTGAAACAATGGGCGGTGTAACGTGTGCACATCTGCCAGCCAGGCAGCAGTCGATCGATGCTCGTGTGTGTTGAAATTGTCTCTCGATCACCCACCACAGACATGAAGAGCGGCTCCTCAAACATGCGGTACATGAGAAAGGGCGACACGAGCACCGAGGTGTTCTCAAGGATGACCTCTGTGATGACGCCAACCGCCACCATGCGCGCCAGCTCGGCCTTTTCCATGTCAGAGTAGTTGAAAGACCAGCCGTGAATGAGCCTCTCCACCAGCAAGTCCCGAGGGATCACCGTTGAGCGCCTAGAATGAAATGAGAGGCCAAGGGAACAAGGGTAGAAGACATCAATGATCACGATCGCCAAAAAATCCCACTCACACTGTGTTTGCAAGTTCTCTCACCAAAAGAGCTTGGAGAGATTGTAGATGAAAACTGCAAGGCTAAGGATGCGGATGGGCTCGATGGATGCTTGGATCGATGTTGCCAGCGCTACCGAGTGCACCATGGAGTGCACAATGGTGAGGAAATACACCTACAGTTATTACCGAGCGAGAAGAGGGCGGGAGAACATGTCAGACATCATGTGAGGGAAAGCAGCTCCGCGTGGGGCCCTCAAACCGGTACCGACATTTTAAAGGTCCCCAAACATTGATTAGACACCCGGATAACTCTTCTAAATCTCTTCTGCCAGAAGCGACTCAGCAGGCAGAAGCAATAAGAGGAGCAGATGAGTATGTCACGCACTCACGACGTCTGTGCGCCCCAGATCCCGGTTCCTGGCCAGTACCTTGCGCACGACGTAGCCCGTGGTCACCTGTAATGTTGGTTCATTGGGGCTTGGGAAAACACAAAGCAGCGCTGCTGCATGACTGAGTTTTGCCCAATGCATGCATGCTCTCATCACCTCGAAGTACAGCGGGTGCAGCACGCAGAGCCACAATAGCTGCAGCCAAGCCGACTTCAGCGTGAAGAAGAGCGGCATGATGAAGAAGCAGTACACCAGTGTGGCGCACGCAACGAGCACCTCCAGCAGCGCGATCCACAGCGTGTCGAATACTCGGTCCCGGGTGGTGGTGTCTGGTCGTTGTTCGATGCACCAGCCAACGGCGCACATGCAGGGGACGTAGGCGGCCACGATCATGAACAAGTCCAAGTAGTAGAACCTGCGGGTGGATGAGAGTGATAAGAGTGACAAGAGTGGTAAGAGTGGTAAGAGTGGTTTGGTTGTGTTGTGTTGAAGCATCCTTGCTTCAAGCCTTGCAGAGTGTGGATGATGCAAGGTGGACTACTGATGACGAAGCTCCAGACAGATATCACGCGACTCTTACCAGAAGTTGTAGTTGGCGAGGTAGATTGCCGTGCAGGCCAGAGTGGACCACAGCAGCGTGACAGCAGCGGTGATGTACAGCACGCGAGGAAGAGCAAAAGTCTTGCGGATGCAGATGAAGAGTAACAGTGCGTAGATAATGAGGGGGAATGCGAGCTGGAACAAGAGCATCAACTGCAAAGCCTTGGCGTTGGGGATGATTGGCGAGGGCGGGGGATTTTCTGACAGCGTGGTGCTTTTTGAGTCTGCTGGGATGTCGATGTCGATGTGCCACTTGAAGAGGGAGAGGATCCACACAAGAGGGAAGCTGCGAGCGGGGACAGTTGGCGCAGGATCCCTCCGCTGTTAGAAGAGTGATCGTTTTTCCTGGACTCACCTGAAGCATGCCACGAAGAGGCTGTACAAAATGCTTTGACCGTAGTACCTGGACAGGCAATGACAAGGCTTTTGCACCAGAATCCTCTAAATGTCAACCACCAACTCACTATCAGGCCTCACCACATCAGCGTGCGCATCGCCCCCTTCTCTTCCAGAACCTCTGAAATGGGCAAGCCAACGATAGTTTTGACGTACGTAGCTCCCGTGGCCCAAACCTTGCCGTTTTCGCCACCTGAAAAGCAGGGCAGGTAGCGAGCGATTTCAGAGCGAACCGAGTGATTTCTTCTCGACGGAGCCCCCGAAGGGGAACCCCTCACCGCTGAAGCGCGTGCTGTCGCCTTCGCTGCTGCTGCTGCCGCTGCGTAGGCTCAGACCTCTGAAGCTGGCGCCCACCTTGACGCTGGTGGCCTGGCCTACCTCCCCGTCCAGCTCCCACTGGTCTTGGACCGTCTCATCGTCTCCCAGGGCCGCCTCCCTCACGCTGATGGCTGCCATCGTGAAGGACTTGTTAAAGGACTTGCTGACGCTCCGGAGGCGATCGCCGATGAAAGAAGCATCACCCCAGGCCGCTGTTGAGTCCTCCACGCCCTTGCGAGACGCGTCAGCGACGTCAACGTCAGGACCCCAGGCGAGAGACGATCCCAAAGAGCGCCGCTTTGGCTTGGCACTCGGCGCACAATCGTTTGCCTCGTGGTCGATGCTGATTGCTAGTTCGATGCTGCATCGACGGCGCTGTGATGTCGGGGCGTCATCGGTCGTTTCTGCTGCGTTGGGTTCAGACCCCTTCATAGCATCCATCAATGGTGGACGTGAAACTGTGAGCGTCGGGGCAGCAGACGGCTCGTCAGTCGATAACATCGATCTGAATCGCCACAACTCCACTCCACTCAGTGCGCTTCCACAGCGCTTCTACAGCGAGCGAGCCTTCTCACCGCTGACGTTGTCAGAGACAAAAGACAAAAAACTGGTTTCGCTTTGAGACGTCGAGGGCCTCGTTATAAAGGCAAGGGCCAATGCGCGATTCAACTCACGGTGTTGACAGGCTGGCGTACGACGATTTTGATCAGGCCTGAGTCAGCATCACACGGGATCCAATGCATCCCATCTATTGAACAACCACAGCAGGAGAATGAGTCTGAGGCCCGGGGAGGCCGTCACATCTCACGGCTGGTCCTGCTTGGACGACTGCCGGCTGCGCACAGCCACGTGGCGGTCGGCTGCACCAGCAAGCGCGTAGATAATTTATCGCCTTGGTCAAGACGGGCCCCCCAGGGCCGACTGCAAGGGCCATAATTATGGAGGCGGCCTTTAAAGGCAAAAGAACATGCGCGTCACGACTCACGAGCCGACAGCCAGGAGGACGGATGGCCCCTGCATATTGTAGCAGCTTCATGGCCATGTATCTGTGGCTTGAGCTCGTTCGCATGAGCCTCATCTCGGTCCCGTTTGGAAATGCAATGTGTGGCGACGCCATGGACCATGTTGGACCACCCATGGCCGATCTGCTTACGGCATCGCATGATAGTCCAGAGGGGGCGCTCGTACGGGTAGTGGCCGGCTGCACCAACGTATTGGTAAGATGCTGAAGACGGCCAAAAAGGTGAGGCTTTGGTTGAGGTGGCTGCGGCGACGAATCGTAGTGCGTGCGGCTGAGCACTGCTCAAAAGCATGCGACAAGGGCCCAGCAGTGGCGGACTGTCAGGCATGTAGCTCTGCGCCGGCCGGCGGTCGATCACGACTGGATGGAGGGACACTCATCGCACCACAGGATGACTGCGTGATGCTGCATTCCCTGTGCTTCGCCGCTTCTGCTGTACGCGTTGGGGTTCACTACGGCGACGGATCCGGGCTTAAGTCGCGCTTAACCGCGCTCAAGTGCCCCGCGTTAAGCCCCGATAAGGCCCGGTTAAGCTGCGTTAAGAGATCTTAAGCCGTTGCAGATGTACCTGTCGCCTTCCTTAGTGTAACGCCGATCCTCCTTAGTTCTTCAGCCTCTTTGCCTTGGGTGCGTCTGGCGCCTGCATGGCGCTCTCAGCAGCTAGGGGATCCCTGCAGTGGCGCAAGGGGGCATCGTCACCAGCAGGCGGGAGAGGCAGGGGGGAGGCACGTCCGCAGCAGCAGTACCAGCCGCCGCCCAGCAGCTGCTGTGCAGGCGAGGGCAGCAGCAACACGCACCTGCCGCTGGGGAGCTCGAGGATCGAGTTCATTCGTCGCCGCCGCTACGCGGTCCGGAACTTGGAAAACACACGGAAAACGGCCCGTGCGCGTCTGGACAACGCCCGATGCCTCCTGGCCACGAGGCGAGGGAGAACGGCGCGAAATCGGGGTTTCGGGGTTAAGAGGCGCTTAATAAGCCGCGAGGGCGGGCCGTTTAAGCGCGTTGGCCTGCCCCTTTAGTGGGCAAGGTCTTTCTACCGAGGCAGAGTGTACATCCGATAAAAGTGTCATCAGAGCATCAGAGCGCGAAAAGAAATAAAAGTCCTCGTCCTCGTCGGTCGCCAACTCGCCCTCCTCCGCCCCACGGACCTCCTACGGCTTAAGGAACCCAGTAAATCAGTATCCTCAGTCTATAAGTATCCGGGTAAACTCGCGGCCCGGGGTTCTTAGAAGGTCGAAGGAAGGTCGGATGGTCGCGGCGCTTGTGCGCGTGGATGCGGTAGAACGTCTTTTCGATAGGCATAGAGCATGAACGATCGATTCGCTACGTGGCAATGAGCGTTGCAGATTTAGGCCGATCTTCGCGTCGCCTCGCTTTATAGAGTGCACGTTGTTGCTGCGTTCAACTTCTTGTTGTTGTCGCTTTCGCAAGGACCTTCTGATTTCAATCAGATGTCGGTAATCAAGGCTGCCTTTTGCGTATTGCGGTTCGATGCAGGTTCGACCTGCTCTGGCTGAGATTCCTGTGTCCATCATTGTGCATTAGAACCCAGGCCATTTGCCAGGCACATGGCGAGCTCCCCGTCACAGGTCGGGGCAGGCCTTCGAAGCGTTAGCGGTTCTATTTAAGGACCGGATAAGCGCGGTTAAGCGCGACTTAAGCCCGGATCCGTCGCCGTAGTGGTTGATGCCGCCTCGATGGCGCAGCTATGGCGCTTCGGGGCTGGTGCGAATCTGCGCGGCAATCGGTTCCCTCGCCAAGCCCCCCTTCCCCCTCCGTCCGATAAGGAGGACATGATGTGCGATGCAAAGGGGCACACAGCGCGGTAGAGAAAACAGGTCGCGCCGTAGAGCGCTGGCGCTGGCAGGCTGGATCACGCTTGCGTTATCTGAGGCGTTACATCCTATCCCTACTACCACGCGCACGCGATAGAAATAACAGCCATGTTCTCCAAGAAGCAGCGTAGAGGCCCGCGCGTCAAGAAGGAAGAGGGCGATGGCGGTAGCTTCACCAAGGTGCGTCGCGCGTCTCTGCAGTTGTCGTGCGTCAGGCGTCACCGCCTTCACCCCGCACAGGCGCTCTTTGGAACGCTCTACACGCTCGCGAAAGGCAAGCTCGACACCAATCGCATGCTTGCTAATGCTGACGCGTCTCTCTCTCTCTCTCTCTCTCTCTCTCTCTCACGCGCGCAGAGAAATTCAGCGACAGCACAAAGATGGCCCTGCTCGACGTGGTCGTCGATTTCATGCTTTTGATCGTCGTCTTCTTGCATCACGAGTTTCCCTGGGCGATGGACTCTGATTCCATGTGAGCTGGAGTGAGATCGGCTGGGGACCACTCACTCACAAATGCTCCTCCTCGCAGCATGTACAAGATCTTCTTCTGGTTAGAAATCCAGAGGCCTATGGCGATCCAGGGTTTCGCCTTCTACCAAGTCATCTTTTACGGTGAGGAGCGTGAGGGATCGTTCCCAACCTGTCGCGCCAACCGCATGGCCCGTGCACGCAGTGTTCGTCGGCATGCTGTACCTCTCAGTGGGAATCTGCATTTGGGTGGCGTGGTGCTTCAAGAACGACAACTTCCCCTTCCTGTGGCCCGTCAAGTTTGTGCGGGCCGTTGTGAGCATATTCTTCGACACCTTCTTTCTTGCGTCCATCAACATCTTCCTGAGCGTGGCGGAGTGCGTGCCGCCACAACCGAATTCGGGGATGTATGACTATGGCAACATCACGGCGATGAACGACTTCGGCAACATCACAGCAGCGGCATCATCGTCGAGTCCCATCTTGGTCCATAACGTCTGGAATAATGGTGAGCTCAACACGTAGCAAAATTGAAAGGATTCCACCGCTTGCATCTCTCAAAAACTTCCCTTCTGCCCGTTCTTTAACCGACAGACTGTTTTGCGCTGCCGTTTTTGATTCACGTGGTCATTGCGGTGCTGTCTTCAATCGTCTTCGTTGTCGTTGCTCTGCTGCTTGTGATGGCAGACCACGAGCTCAAGGTGAGGGAGGACCATATGTCATGTAGCATCCGTCGTACTGACTCATTCGTTCAAAAGATGCATGCCACGCACTGACGCACAAGCAAATGCTTCACCTCGTCCTCTTCTCCTCCCTATCAGCCTCTGGACCGGAGCCCCCTGGCCGCCCCACACTCAATGACGGAGCTCAAGTCCGTAACACTCAAGACAATCATCACGGCGGTCGACATCCTCATGTCTCCGTGGCTCACGATTCAGGCCATCGTCTTCTGCGCATGTACAACCTTGAACTTTTACTGGCACTTGGCAGAGGTGGGCACAAATGTCCATTTCGACGTCAAACTATGCAAATGCTGCCTATTCTCCAATGCTCTGATGCTTCACTCTGGTATCGATGATGAATCGTTCTAACCATAATAACTTTTCTTCTTCCAAAATGCACGCCGCAGCTGCCATACTACACGTCTTGGATGAACTGCCTTCGCTGCGCCTGCTACGCGGTGCATGCGTGGGTCACGGCCTGCCTGGTGGCCTTGATGTTCTCGGACAATGCTTGGCGACCAGACCAGAATGCTTCTACCGACGGCACCGTCTACTGGACGTTTTTCAACTATGATATGGCCAAGACTATCACAAATGTGAGGCTTCCTAAATACCCAACCTCTCTCTACTAAGCTTGGCATGCTGTCTAGCGATCATCACTGTTCATCGCTTTTGCTCTAACCTCTCGCTTGAACGGGCAGACTATGTGGTACGGCATCCTCCCCGCATTCGTCCTGGGAGGTGCCATGGCTTTCCTCCGCCTTAGCTACTTCTTCAAAGTTGGACGGAAGTTCCGATACCTGGACTTGGAAACGACAAAGTCCAGGTCAGTGGGGGCTTGTCAAGATAGAAATCCTCGGCTTTAACTCTAACGTCAGTTGACCCCCTGCTGCAAGATCCGAAACTTGATGTTGAAAACAAATCCTTTTCCTCCTCGTGTTTTGCAGGAAGATCTACAAATTCAGCAGCGACACTGACGTTGAGGTCGCGAGTCGAGTGATGCGCGTGTGGGACGAGGACGGCAAACCCGACCCGGATGCTTTGGACCTCGGAGAGATCATCCTGAAGTCTGGCGTTCAGCAGTTCCCCAGGTCTCCCTATGCGAGGATCGTCCACGCCAACTTGCTGATCGGGGAGCGGCAGAAGATGCAGAGCGGCTGGCAGGAGGTTGACCAAGCCCGGAAGCTCGACCCCAACCTCAGCTATCAGTTCTCCATCTTCACTTGGGACCAGGAGCACAAGCAGAAGACCGAGTCAGCCCACACGGGAAACAGCAGCGCTATCGACCTGGTGTCCTTTGTTGAGTTCAAGAAGAATTACAAGTAGGCGGGGGATCTTTTTGTTTTCCCTCGCTGCAGATCTAACTCTCTAATACAACATGTGCAGGAATCTTGTCACATTCCACAAGGACGCGCTCATGGCGTCGCATAAGTTTTGGCGCTTGCTGATGAAGGACCGCGTGTCTCTGGTCGTGCTTTCCAACGCCTTCCGCAAGATCGAGTCCATGGAGGCGTTGGCGGAAAAGACGTACAAGTTTGTGCTGGCCAGGTGGGATGGGATGAGTCAAGGTGTGGACCGGATCTGAGGCCTTGTCGTGCTCAGAATTCTGCCTTGATCATTTTCAGGTACCCCAACTCTCCCAAGGTGCTGCGGACATACGCCAGCTTCCTCGAGACGGTCAAGAACGATCCCTGGGCCGCCTCTCGGTACTACTCCATGGCAGACAAGGCGGAGGACGACCTAGAGAATCTGGCCAACGATACGATCGTTGACGACGGCAAGGGAGGCACCATCGACACCCGGGGCCACGCTGTGATCACAATTGATGCCAGAGGGGAGATGAAGTCTGCAAATAAGGCTGCGTACCAGTTGTTTGGGTACTCACGGTGAGTGAAGGCTGGGCCGACCTTTTTATCTTTCTGTCAGAGCCTGATGATGAGCTTCTCCCGCCTCCTGCTGCTACCCCAATCCGTAGGGGCGAGCTGGAGAAGAAGAACGTGAGGATGCTGATGCCGCAGCCCTTCTCCGGACGCCACGACCAGTTTCTCATGAACTACGTGACCACCGGCAAGGCCAAGATCCTGGACACGACGATTGAGGTCTTGGGCCAGCACAAGAAAAACTATGCGTTCCCGATCAACATTTCAGTCGCCAAGACCTTTGGGACGGGGCAGGACAGCCTGTTTCTCGGTATCCTCAAGGTGCGTGGGTTGATCCTGCCCATGGAGGACTCGTTGAAGTGTGGCCGGAACTCGGCATTGATCAAGAGATGCAGCGTCAACTTTCTCACGCTGTGACGCCCTCTCACAGCCTGTCGAAAATGACAAAACCAGTATCCGTGCTTGGATGATGCCCAATGGGATCATCCTATGTGTGGACCAGAACTTCATAGACTACACCGGATGGGAGAGCAAGGTGAGGGTGTGATGCTGCTGCAAGGTGAGGGTGTGATGCTGCAGCTGAGAGATCAATATCCAGTAGAGGTGCCCCCAATTTTTACTCAGGATCTTTTGGGCTCCAACTTGAATATGCTCGCTGCCGAGCCTGCGGTTGTCGATGGCCTCATCTTGCGGGCTTCCAGGCAGACGCAGTCAGGCATGGCAAATAGTACCGTCAACGCAGACATGATGATCCGCCACAAGTATGGCGATCCGGTACCAGTCAACATGAGGCTTGACATGGGAGGTGAGCGTGATAGAAGACTGCTGAGTTTAGGCGAGTGAGACCTATGCATTGTCCTCTGCTGCCTCCCCAGGCACTGAGGGCCAGCGCCTTCTCATGGTCATTATGAAGCGCTCGGAAGCTGTGGTGCCCCTCGCGGTCTTCGACGACAGCGGCATGGTGAAGTTCTGCAATTTGCCTTTTGCCCATCTGGTGGGCTACCGCAGCAGGAACGTCATCATGGGTATGAACATCTCCAAGTTCATGGAGCAGCCTTACGGATTCCTGCATCAGAGGTGGCTCAAGGTGAGGCACTCGGTAGTACTACTGGAATTCAATCGCATTTGCTCACGCTTGACCGCCTCAAAGGTCGTTGCCGTCTTGATAATGTTTCTTATGATCGCTTGCGTTGCCTAGCTGCCCGCTCCCTCTCTCTCATGACCATGCTGGTGCTCATACGCCCGCTTCAAAGAAGATTGCTGCCGTGTTGGAAATGTGTCACCGCACCCTCCCTCCCCGGCCCAGCACGCCCGCGAGCCTGGCACCGCGCCCCCCCCCTGCCCCTGTCGCTCACACCGGGCAGTAAACCTCCTCAGCTACATGGGCACCTACGTTACCGTCAGAATGACCATCAAGAAGCACGAGGAGGGCGACCTGTTCGCCCCCACTGTCACGTACAGAGCTCAGTTTGAAAAGCTGCTGCCCGAGGAGAAGGACAACGGCCGCCGCCTCAAGCTCCTTGTCGACAAGTTTGGCGTCATCGTTTCTGTCTCGCCGTGCCCCAAGACCCTGTTCATGATGGAGGCATCTGAGCTACAGGGCAAGAGCCTCTCAGAGGTCATTGACGCCTTCGCCAAGTGGCAGTCGGAAGGTGCGTGAGACAATTTTTGCATTTCTCTGAAATACTTCCTTTGCCGCCGCGTATTCTCATGTTCTTGTCGTTGCGTCATAAATGTGTTCTCCTCAGGCGAGGACCCGTACGAGGCGTTGAAGGCTCTGCTCTTGACGACTGTTGCGCATCCAGGCTCCTCGTGGCGGGTTGGAGTCCTGAACGTCACGAGTGGCGACAAAGACGAGGAGGCCAGCAGCTCGATGGATGCGAAGAACGTGGGCACGAACGAGCCCAAGCCTGCCGTTCTGCACGTGGAGGCGCTCGAGTTGGAGACCAACGACGGCGCCACGGCCGCCGTGTGCCTGTGGCGTCCAGACATGCTGACCGGAGTCATCGAGGTGGGTGCGCAACACCCTGTCATGCCTGTGAATAGTGTTGTGTTGATAATGTTATAATGTTGATAATAATATGGTAACTCAGCATGTGGGAATTGGTTGCTCGATGTTACCAGCTCACAAGTCTCTCCTCCTTCTAATTCAGGTGGACAAGGCTCTCAAAGTCATCAAGGCTGACGCCATGGCCTCGGCTGTGCTCGGCCACACCACAAACAGCCTGTACGGACAGCATCTTGGCAACTTCCTGAGGTTGCCAATCAGGACCTCACTCAGCAGCCTGATGGGCGAGATGCCGGACAAGATGAAGAGGAGTCTTTCTCACATCGGCCCAAAGCTAGAGTTCGAGGGACTCCATTCGGACGGCCTGCCGCTCAAAGTTCTCTTCCAGGCCACGATCAAGAATGACAAGCCTGGCTGCAATCGCCTCCTGGCGTGCATCAAGTGCAAGGGCTCAGTTCTTGGCAACGCGGACCTGCTTCGGGACATGATTGTCAAGATGGTTGCGGCGCGCCCCGCAAGCCTGCAAAAGGTTTCGAGCATGACTCACGTGTCCAAGGGCGACAAGGAGGCAAAGGAGGGAGAGGAGAAGGCCGAGGTTGATAAACAAATCTTCGCGCATCGCCCCGATCACGATGCTCTTGAGTCCAAGCTCTTCTCCAAGGAGATCACCGAGTCCGACGTCCAGCGTGGCATGAGGCTCAAGCGCCTATTGAAGCTGCTTTCCGGGAAAAAGGCCACCACCGATCTTAGGCGCCTGCATCTCCACACTTGGTTCATGATCGGGCTGATGCTGGCGCTGCACCTCCTTTGCTTCATTGTGATACTCGTCTTTTCTGGGAAGCAAAAGGTCTACGTCTCCGCCGTCGTCAACGCGGGCGGGGCCGTCTCCACCGGCCACGTCGTGACCACGTACAACAGAGCCATAGAGGCCACGCTGCGCGGATATGCATTCAACAAGACCAGTGACATGAAATTCTTGTACTGGCAGATGACGGACCATATTGATTCTCTTGAGATGCTGCAGACGGTGAGACAGGTCTTTCAGGTCCCATGACGTTGTGATTCTAAAGGATTCATGAGTGATGCCATTGCCGCTGATTGTGATAATTGACAATTTGCTCTTTCTCTCACCATCTGCTTGCGCTGTGTGCAACAGACTCTGTACCTCGGCAGTGCTGGTTACGGAGGAGTGTTTGACAACTCTGAGTGGACCTCATCCTCGTATCTTGTCACGTCTTTCAACGGCAGCAGATCGGTAGGGCTGTGCATATGTGTGTGTGTGTGTGTGTGTGTGTGTGTGTGTATTGTCTCGGTATTAACCGCCTTTTCCTCTCACCTCGACACCTGCCTTGGCGCATGGCAGACGTCGTCCCTCATGAGCCTCTCGGACCTGAGCGCTGCCTTCTTAGAGGCTGGGAGACAAGTGGCGTTCCTCGCCGAGAAACATGCGACCGATGCGACGGCTTTCGCTATCGGCTCCGACTCATTCTTCCAATTCATCAATGCAAACGGCCCTATGGCTCTTTATCAGGTGTGAGATAATGGCAGCACTTCACATCTAAGTGAAGTTAAAGTGAAGTTCTTCTAGCATTCCTGCCCTTCCAAAAATAATGAATAAATAAGTCGCCCGAAGGGCGTGGATTGATGAATACCCTCCAATAAAATTTACACTCGATATTCAATATTTCCCACCCTTAGGGGTACCTCCGCCTCCTCAACCTCGTCGTTGTGGAAGCAACTGCCAGCATCAAGGAGATGAACTTGATCTTTGCCGGTCTCCTGATCATCGAAGGGCTGATGATCATGGCGGGAGTGACCGGCTACATGGTCTGGATGCTGCGCAAGGTTGCGCTCTCACGAGCAGCACTCTTCACAGTGTTCCTCTTTGTCCCCACTGGCTTGCTGCCCGCGTTGGCCAAGAAGAAGGCTGAGATCGGGGATGGCAGCGACGATGACGAGGACTACGGCATTGGAGACGCCGGGGAAGACAACAAGAGCGGGTACGTTGATGTGGGTGCGAGCACCGTCAGGGTAATGACAATTTAGTGTGCGGTGCCCCATTCAGGGTCGCAAGCAAGCAGGTTTCAAAGCCAGGGGCAAAGCGGACCGTCACGGCTCAGACCCATGGAGGGCTTACAAGAATGGCCGGCCAAGCCCATGTAAGGCCCGTGATTTCTGCCTGCCCAACCTGTAGTGCATTTCTGAATGAGGTGTCCCTTGCTTGTTGCATTTTGTCTCAGGAACCTGTCAAGGGGGACCGAGATGCCCCCGAGTCAGCGTTCAGTCAGATGGTCAAACGCAGGACTTCATTTTCAGGGCAGTACAAGCGTCAGATAAGCGGCGAGGTCGATGTGGAGAAGGGCATATTCAACAGCAAGCGGCTCGTGGAGATCGGTGAGAAATTACCGAGGAAGCGAGTTTCTTCAACCTTCGTTAAGAGTTCTCACTTCAAGAAATGTTTTTCTGACCGCTCTGCAGGCAACGACGTTTATCCTCTGATCTGGCCGTTTGTCGCGTCGTCTTGTCTGATTCTCATCATGTACATCGTCATCTTCGTCGTAATGGCTGACCTCCAACACAGCCTCGTCAACTTGAAGCTGCTCCTGAGGACTCAGGTCCAAGCCAGCAGAGTGGCATACTATGCAAATGAGCTTGCGCTTTCAGATGTGAGCGTTGGGCTGGATGGGGTGTCGGTCGCCGGGGTGTGGC
>VFSW01007215.1_pt1 | contig 16177 bp, 9 predicted proteins | sample 5358111 | NCBI WGS metagenome assembly VFSW01 (sample SAMN11554181, study PRJNA540505) | mine drainage metagenome | isolation source: sediment from site ElyBrook_90M | place: USA: Ely Copper Mine, Vershire, VT | collected 2017 | reverse complement strand
CCCGCGGCCCCCAAGCCCCCCCGCCCCCCCCGCCGGCGCACCCCGCCCGGCGGCGGCCCGGCGCCCCCGCGCCGGATGCCGCCAGCGTACCAGGACTTCGGCTCCGGCAAGTTCGCCCCGATGCACCTGCGGCTGATAGCACAGCAGGAACTGATCGCTCTCGATCGCCTGGCGCAGATCGGCTTCCAGGGCGACCCGCTCGCTGATGGCGGCCTGCAGAGAAGGGGCGAAGAAGCGCATGGTGTTGCGTCCGGCCAGGCGCGCATGGTCGACAGCGATATCGCTTTGCTGGAGGAGTTCCTCGGCGCTCAGAGCCGCGTCGCCGAAGATCGTGATGCCGATGCTGGCCGTGCAGCGGCAGACCTGCCCGGCTAGCAAATGTGGGTCGCTCACCGCGGCCAGCACTCTCTGCGCAATAATCTGCGCCTGCGCGGCGGCCTCCTCCGCGGAGTCGCCGAGCTGTCCGAGAAGGACGGAGAACTCGTCCCCGCCGGTTCGCGCCACGGTGTCGCCTTCGCGAACGCATGCCGCCAGACGGCGCGCCGCCTCGCGGAGCAGGAGGTCTCCGGCCGAGAGTCCAAACGAATCGTTGATAGCCCGGAAATGATCGAGGTTGATGCTCAGCAGTGCGCTCTTCGCGCGCCTGGCCGAATCCTGCTGCCGGGCCTGGAGATGTTCCAGCAAATGGCGGCGGTTGGGCAGGCAGGTCACGCCGTCGTAGAGAGAAAGCGTGTGAATCTCTTCTTCGGCGGCTTTGGCGGCGGAGATGTCGCGGGTAACCAGCAGCACGCACGCAACGCCGTCCAGTTCGGTCGCGGAGGCGAAAAGCTGCACCCAGAAGAGGTCGCCGTTCTTCCTGCGGAAACGCGTTTCGAAGTTCCGGCACATCGAGTCCCGCTGCAGGATCGCAATCATCCTTTCGCGTTCGCCCGGATCTTCCCAGAGCCGGATGTCCCTGGACGAGCGTCCAGCGACATCGATGAATTCGCGGGAATGGCTCTGGCCGTCGGAGTCGGTCCAGATACAGGGTTCCGCAGAAGCCTGGCCGACCAGTTCTTCTCTCGTGTAGCCCAGCATGGAGAAGAACTGCCGGTTGACGTCGACGAACATTCCGTCGTCCATGCGGCTGATGCGGATGGCATCGAGGCTGGTCTCAAACGCGATGCGATAGCGCTGCTCGCTGACGCGCAGCACCTCCCGGGTGGCCGCCAGTTCTTCGGGCTCCGCGCCGCATTCGAGACGATCGTCCGTCATCGGACCGATCTCTCACGCCGGAAATGATCAGAAGTCACACGCTACCTGCCGACAGTCTCCCTGCCTCACTCGCTGGACGGGAACGCTGCTTCCGTTATCGGCGGGAACTCTGACAGGTTGAGCGCTGGCGTGAGCCTGCAGTCCGTTTGCGGCTCGGTGTCAGCGCGGGAAGGGCAGCCGGGTACGGTCGCGGACCAGGCAGGGCCTCTTCGGATCAAAGCGCCAGTTGGGGATGAGGAACTGCATGGCTGCGGCATCGTCGCGGCCAGAGACGCCGATGCTCTGCCAGCGCTGGTGGGCCTGCTCGATCTGTTGCATGTCGAGCTCGATGCCGAGGCCGGGGCGGTCGGGAACGGCGATCGATCCGCCGGCGATGCGCAGCGGCTCGCGGGTGAGGCGCTGGCCGTCCTGCCAGATCCAATGGGTATCGATGGCCGTTACATTTCCAACGGCCGCGGCGGCGACGTGCGTGAACATGGCGAGCGAGATGTCGAAGTGGTTGTTGGAGTGCGAGCCCCAGGTGAGGCCGTGGTCGCGGCAGAAGGCGGAGGCGCGCACGGAGCCCTGCATCGTCCAGAAATGCGGATCGGCGAGCAGGATGTCGATGGCGTGGAGCTGGGCGGCATGGTCGAGCTGGCGCCAGTCGGTGGCGACCATGTTGGTGGCGGTGGGCATGCCGGTCGCGCGGCGAAACTCGGCCATGATTTCGCGGCCGGAGAAACCCTGGTCGGCGCCGCAGGGATCTTCGGCGTAGGCGAGGACGTTGCGCCGATCTTTGCATAGGGCGATCGCTTCGTCGAGAGACCACGCGCCATTGGGGTCGAGGGTGATGCGGGCTTGCGGGAAGCGCTCGGCGAGCGCGGCGGCGGCTTCCATCTCGAATGCTCCGGAAAACACGCCACCCTTGAGCTTGAAGTCGCGGAAGCCGTAGCGCTGCTGGGCAGCCTCAGCGAGGTTGAGCAGTGCCGGGACGGTTAAGGTTTCTTCGTTGCGGAGTTTGAACCACTCGTCCGACGCGGCGCGCTCTTCGCGATAAGGCAGGTTCGTTTTCGTGCGATCGCCGATGAAGAAGAGGTAGCCGAGGACGTCCACGGCGGAGCGCTGCTTCCCGTCCCCGAGAAGATCGGCGACCGGAACCCGGAGGAATTGGCCGAGGAGATCGAGCAGAGCGGCCTCGATGGCCGTGACGGCGTGGATGGTGGTGCGCTGGTCGAAGGTCTGGAGACCGCGGCCGGCGGCATCGCGGTCGGCGAAGCGTTCGCGGACCGCATCGAGGACTTGATTGAAGGCGCCGGTGGGTGCGGCGAGGACCAGGGACCTCGATTGTTCGAGCACATCGCGAATCGATTCGCCGCCCGGGACTTCCCCAGCTCCGATATGGCCGGCGTTGTCTTCCAGAATGACGAGATTGCGGGTGAACCAGGGGGCGTGCGCACCGGAGAGGTTGAGCAGCATGCTGTCGTATCCCGCAACGGAGATGACGCGCATGGAGGTGACGCGGGGCGTGTCGCGCGCGGAGAAGTGCGGGATCATGCGGCGGCTCCGGAGACGAGATCGGGTGGCGTCTCGATACGTTTGATTTCGCCGACGATGGGCAGGTAGGCGACGATGGCCATCAGCGCGGTGGCAGCGACGAAGACGAGGGCTCCGCGGAAGGAGCCGGTACGGCCGACGATGTAGCCGATGACGATGGGCGTGGTGACGCCGGCGAGGTTTCCGATGAGGTTGAAGAGACCACCGTTGATCCCGACCAGGGTTTTGGGGGATGTGTCCGAGACGACCGTCCAGCCGAGCGCTCCGAAGCCCTTGCCGAAGAAGGCGAGCGACATGATGGCAACGACGGCGGTGCGAGTGCTGACGTAGTTGCAGGCGACCATCGACATGGCCAGCAGCATACCGGCGACGATGGGGAGTTTGCGCGCGAAGCTCAGGCTGCGGCCGCTCCGCAGCAGTTCATCCGACACAACACCGCCGAGGATGCCGCCGAAGAATCCGCACAAAGCGGGGAGGGCGGCGAGGAATCCAACCTTGACGATGGGGATGTGGCGAGCACGACTCAGGTACACAGGGAACCAGGTGAGAAAAAACCAGGTGAGCGTGGTGATGCAGTATTGGCCAATGTAAATGCCGACGAGCATGCGCTTGCTGAGGAGCCAGCGCACGGCAGCCCAGGTGAGGGTGTTGGCGCGCGAGCGGCCGGCGGCATCGAGCGAGGCGAGTCCGCCGCCCTGTTCAATGAGGTCGATTTCGGGCTGGCTGATGCGCGGATGCGACTGGACGCCGTGGATGACGCGAAACCAGAAGACGCCAAAGATAAGGCCAACAGCGCCGGCAAACCAGAAGCACTGCTTCCATCCCCAGAGGTGGACGATCCAGCCCATGATCGGTGCGAAGAAGACGAGCGAGAAATATTGCGCCGCATTGAAGAGGGCGGATGCGCGGCCGCGCTCGGCGGTGGGAAACCATGCGGCGACGATGCGTCCGTTGCCGGGAAAGACGGGGGCCTGAGCGAGGCCGTCGAGCAGGCGCAGCGCGAAGAGCGTGTAGAAGGCGGCGACGGCGGGAAGATAGCCGGTGAGTCCGGCGAGCACCGCGCACAGCGACCAGCAGAAGATGCTGATGCCGTAGACATTTTTCGAACCGAAGCGATCGAGGAGGCCACCGGCGGGCAGCTGCGCGAGGGCATAGGCCCAGCCGAAGCCTGAGAAGAGGTAGCCGAGGTGAACGGGGTCGAGTCGGAGGTCGTGACTAAGCGCGTCGGCCGCGATGGAGAGCACGACACGGTCGCCGTAGCTGAAGGTGCTGGCGATGAAGAGCATCAGCACGATCACGTAACGGACGTGAGTGGTGGGCTTCGACGGCATGCGCCTGGGTTAGCTGCGTCCCGCGATGAGTTGTTGGAGTTCTTCCATCGCGCCGGGATCGAGTTCGGTGAGTGGTGGACGGACGGGACCGGCGCTGCGTCCGATGGCCTTCATGCCGGCTTTGACAATCGATACAGCGTAGCCTTTGCGGCGGCGACGGATGGCAATGTAAGGCAGGACAAATTCGCGGAGTTGAGCGAGAACGGCGGCGTGATCGCGGCGGCGGACCGCAGCGTAGAAGTCCTGGGCGAATTTTGGGAGGAAGTTGAAGATGGCGGAGGAGTACGTCGTGACGCCGATTTCGAGATACGGCAGCGCGTAGGTTTCGGCGGTGGGAAGGCCGCCGACATAGACGAGACGATCGCCCAGGCGCGCGTGGATGCGCGTCATCAGCTCAATGTCGCCGACTCCGTCTTTGAAGCCGATCAGGTTGGGGCAGGCGTGGCAGAGATTCTCGATCGCCGATTCGTCGAGGATGGCATTGTCGCGGTTGTAGAAGATGACGCCGAGGCGGGTGGCGTCACAGACGGCTTTGGCGTGGGCGACGAGGCCGGCGGCCTCGGCGTTGACGAGGTAGGGAGGGAATAGCAGGAGGCCGTCGGCACCAGCCATTTCGGCGGCGCGCGCAAACTGGATGGCGGTGCGGGTGCCGTAACCGCATCCCGCGATGACGGGGACTTTGCCGGCAGTTTCGGAGACGGCGGCGGCGATTATCTGCGTGAATTCATCGAGGGTGAGCGAGAAGAATTCGCCGGTGCCGCCTGCAGCGAAGAGGGCTGCCGGGTGGTGTTCGAGAAACCAGGCGATGTGCTGGCGGTACGGCTGCTCGACGAAATCGTACTGTTCATTGAAATGCGTGACGGGGAACGAAAGCAAGCCTTCGCCGACGCGCTGGGCCATCTGCTGCGGGGTCATGGCGGAAGTTGGCATGAGAATTTGGGGGCGGCGCGCAGAGGATCAGGGGTGGCTGGGGGCTGCCCAACAAATATAGAAGAAGGCGCTGCGGACAGGGAGGCGGGGCGCACAGTTCTGTACCGCATCGCGGTAGTCGGACTGGATTTGCACCAGGGTGCGCTGGGAGAGAACAATTGGGACTTGCCATGAAGATTGCCCCTCTTTTCGTTCGCCCTCATCCGAACGACAACGTCGAAATTGTGGTGAACGAGGGCTGACTGCCCGCGGTCAGCCGCTTTGCATCGGGGCTCGTCCTCGCAGAAGCGGTGCCGGAGGCGCATAAAATTGCGCTGGCCGATCTCGCGGCGGGCGATGCAATCGTGCGCTACGGCGAGGTGATCGGGCATGCGGAACGTGCGCTGCGCGTGGGTTCGTGGGTGCGGGATGAAGTGGTGCGCATGCCTGCGGCGCCGAGCCTCGATACGCTGCCTATGGCGACGGCCGTGCCGGAGCCGTTAGCACCGCTCGAAGGCTACACGTTCGACGGGTACCTCAACGCGGATGGATCGGTAGGGACACGCAACATCCTGGGCATCACGACGACGGTGCAGTGTGTGGCGGCAACGGTGGACTACGCGGTGCGCCGGATCAAGGCGGAGCTGCTGCCGCGCTATCCCAACGTCGACGATGTGATCGCGCTGACGCATGGATATGGGTGCGGGATCGCGATCGATGCGCCGGACGCGGAGATTCCGATTCGAACGCTGCGGAACCTGAGCCTGAATCCGAATCTCGGCGGCGAACCGATGGTGGTGAGCCTGGGGTGCGAGAAACTGCAGCCGGCGACGCTGATGCCGCCGAGCACGCTGCCCATCCTGGAGAAGAAGCCGTATGTGGTGCGGCTCCAGGACGAGGAGCATCGCGGCTTCGAAGACATGGTTGCTGCGATTATGCGCATGGCGGAGGAGCGGCTGGCGCGGCTGAATGAGAGGCGGCGTGTGCAGCGTCCCGCAGCAGATCTGGTGGTGGGGCTGCAGTGTGGGGGCAGCGATGCGTTCTCGGGTGTGACGGCGAATCCGGCGCTGGGCTATGCGGCCGATCTGCTGGTGCGCGCCGGGGCCACGGTGATGTTCTCCGAAGTGACCGAGGTGCGGGACGCGATCCATTTGCTGACGGCGCGTGCGGCGAATGAGAACGTCGCGCGGGATCTGATCCGCGAGATGGCGTGGTACGACGAATACCTGCGGCGTGGTGCGACGGATCGCAGCGCCAACCCGAGTCCCGGAAATAAGAAGGGCGGCATCTCCAACATTGTGGAGAAGGCGCTGGGGTCGATTGCGAAGGCGGGATCGACAGCGCTGGTGGGAGTGGCGGGTCCCGGCGAGCGCGTGACGCAGAAGGGCCTGGTCTTTGCGGCGACGCCGGCGAGCGATTTTGTGTGCGGAACGCTGCAGCTGGCCGCGTCGATGAACATGCACGTCTTCACGACCGGACGCGGAACGCCGTACGGATTGGCGATGGCACCGGTGATCAAAGTCGCCACGCGAACACCGCTGGCGGAGCGGTGGGCTGATCTGATCGACGTAGACGCGGGGACGATCGCGACGGGCGACGCCAGCCTGCAGGAGGTCGGTGAGCAGATTTTCCGGATGATCCTCGAAGTTGCGAGCGGGCGGAAGCAGACGTGCGCGGATCGCTGGGGTCTGCACAATGACCTGGTGTTATTCAACCCGGCTCCGATCACGTGAGAGGCGCGGTCATGGAGTTGCGTCATAGGGAGCCAGCCCGCCTCAGGGAACGGTGACCGGCATTTCCAGAGTGCCCAGCTTGTGGCCGGTTTCATCGCTCACGCCCAGCATCACGTCGTAATGGCCTGGTTTCAGCGCGAGGGCTTGGCGGAAGCCGATACCCTCGGCAAGAATCGCCTTAAACCGCGCGGGATCGAGATCGATGTTCAGGGTGCCGGAGGTCTGCGGGAGCGATTTGGGCTGCTTCGATCCATCGCTGTAGGCGATGAGCTGGACGCGCAGGATGGCGTGCTTATGACCGTTGGGCGCGGTGGTGAAATCCACGTCGCGAGCGTCGACCAGAGACTGGAAGGAAGTGCCGGCCGGACTCGGGACCGGCGGAAGCATTTTCGACCACAGATGCAGAGAGGTTTCCTCCGGAGCGACGGGTTGCATGGCGCGAGTCAGGTCGTCGACTTCATCCGTCGCGGGCGTGTCCTTCGTGGCAAAATAACCGCGCCGATAGATCAGGGAATAGCCTTTTCCGGCATCGATTTTGATATTGCGGAAGAGGCCGTTCCATTTTTCGTTGGCAGGCTTATAGGCGAGGGTGTAGTAGACGGCGCTGTCGTCGAGGGTGTGCAGCATCGCTCCGGCGAGGTCGTTCGTGCCGAAGATGGCTTCGCCTCCGGTGACCCGGGCGAGATCGTTCATGTCGCTTTTTAAGTTGTTGAGGACGAAGAAGCCGCCGCGCGGGTCTCCCGGATTCTGAACGACGCTTTCGACTCCGCCCATGGTCGCAGCGCTCGAGGCCTCCGAGGCGAGTCCAATGACGCTGGTGGGATAGACAGCGACACGGGCGTTGGCAAGCAGATTCAGCGTGGTCCGCATCTCCTGCTGGGAGGTCTGGCTGAAGTGCGTTTGCATTCCCGCGATGTCCTGGTTTCCATGCGTACCGGCGGCCATCGGCGTTGCGTTGAGGTTAGCCACTGCAGGGCCCTGAGGTACGCCGACGCGTTCCACCGACAAGGGATAACTCTCGGCGACCCAGTAGAGGCTCTTGCGGCCGGGATAGTTGGCGAGGATGCGCGCCAGATCGCCCAGATCCTTAATCGTGGAGCGCGCGCGAATGTCGTAACGGATATCGGCGTCCCTTGCGCTCCCATTCTGCATCGCCGTTGGACCGATGCCCCCCAACTGTGCTGAAGCATTCGCCGCAATCTGGTCATTGAGCTGGGTCTCGGTAGCGGATTGATCGAGGCCCACGTTGGTCACATGCAGCATATCGGCTGCTGCCGACGCCAGGACAGGGCTTCCTGAGAGGCCCTGGGTCATCGACAATCCATTGGTCATGGAGAACAGAACGACGTGCTCGCCGCTGGGCAGCGACGAGAGGAATTTGAGCATCTGCTTGCGGGCGAAGAGCTGATCGTCCGTGGGCGTATTCATCAGATCGAAGAGCAGAACGGTCAGGGGCTTCGACGCCGACACCTGATCGATGTTGGAAAAGGTGTTGTTCGAATGGAGGGGAGGGACCGCAGCCCCATGCTCCGTGTAAACAGGACCGCGATCATGCGCGGCGAAGAATTGAATCGACTGCGGCCGGCCATCTTCGAAGAGATGGAAGTCGTTCTCACGAAGCCCGGAGACGACGTTCCCGGCAGAGTCCCGCACCAGGACATCGACGAACACCAGGCGCGTGGTCACGCGAAGCATTGGAGGAGAGCCGGAGCCCGATTCATCCTGCTGGGCCAGGAGGGCGGCAGAGGAGGCGAGCAGAAGCAGAGCAATTGCGAGCGATTTCACGCGACGCACCCCCGGGAGCGGTCCGGAATTGTCGAGTATAGCTCGAATTTTTTCCTGTCGCGGGATCGCGTGCCCCTGTCCCATGCGGCCGTACGGGTGGCGCAGTGGCTGCAATCCGGGCGTGCGGTTTGGGGTTCACCATGGGCAGCGTTTCCATCTCAAAACCCCGATGCTGGAGGAAGCGTGAAGAACTTTGAGTTGACACGGCGGAGACCGGCGGGCGCGCGTGGGAGACCTGCACGACGCTGAACAACAGTTGGGGCGACTCTGGTAATTACTTGCTTAACATCGGACCGAAGTTCGAGGGGTCGGTCCGGGAGCCCTCGGTGCGCGTGCTGCGCGAGGTGGGGAGTGGATGGTGAACGGACACAACATCTGCGATTCCGATCCGTGCCAGGTGCGGCGCTCGAATTACGCAAGCTTTACGCGCATCGGCAACACGCTGTACATGCACGTGCATTTCTGGCCGGGGGAGTATGTCGAGATCGCCGGACTGATGACGAAGGTCAGGTCGGCAAAGCTGGTAAGGACGGGGGCATCGGTGCCCTTCAGGCAGGACGAATTTCGCGTTTGGTTTACGGATGTGCCAATAAAAGCGCCGGATACTCCGGCAACCACGATCGCCATCGAGTGCGAGTCGGAGCCTGCGCAGGACATGGATTTCGTGCGCAAAAGCAAGCCACGCATGGGTGTCTGATTCCGCGCCGCTTCTGGCGCAGTTCCGGACATACGTGTACAGGAGCGCGGGATTACTGTCGAAACATTGGACGTTCCTCGTTGGCCGACAGGCTGGCGAAAGGTCGAAACCGGCGGTCTTCAGCCCCCCGTTTTGGAATGGGGCGGGGGATTCCTGGGGGCTGACGCAACCCTCATCTTCCGCAAATCCTGTAAGTCGCCTAATTCCATTAGGGTAGGCCCAAAACCCAAAGTTGTATAGCTGAACGGGGACCGGGCAATTCATCATTTTTCCATGGGGTGCAAGGGCCTCTCAGGATTCAGGAAAGGCACGATCCTGGCATCGGCGCTGTGCGCCGGAATGCTGGTGGCCGCGACAGGTCACGGGTCGGTATTGGCACACCGCAACACCATTCGCGAGTTGCCGGCCCTGCCTCTGCATTCTTCTGTACACCTTATCGGCGTGGTCACGTATGTCGATGAGCCGGGCAAGCTCTTCTGGATTCAGGATGAGACCGGCGCCATCCCGATCGCGGTCAAACCGCTTCCGACAGGAATTCACGCAGGTGAAGCGGTATCGGTCCTCGCCGGCAAAGCGGCGGTCGCGCTGGATCATGTGCGCGTTGAGCCCGCGACGATCAACGCCCTGGTCGCCGCCTACGGGCCGAAAGCCCTTCCACAGGCCGCGGCGGGTCTGCAACCGTGGAGCTTGTCGGAGGGAAGTGTTCTCCGATTGACGGGCCTCACATCCGCACAGGTAGCGTACAACGGGCTGATCGTGCAGCAGGACGCCGGCACATTCCAGTTGGAACGGCGCGGGCCGGCGGATCTGGCGATGATCCAGCACGCTCCGGTCTGGGCGCCGCCCGCGGTTCCCGCGGCGATCTCGTTCGTGTTCCTAATCGTTTTCGTTGCCCTGCTGTGGGTGTACATTCTGCGGCGGCGAGTACGGCAGCAGACGGAGGCGCTGGAGAAGGCGTCAGAAACGACGCAGGCGCTGCGCGAACTTTCCAGCGCGATGGCTCTCGTCTCAGCCCAGCGGGAGTTCGGCACGCAGGTTACGGTGCGGGGCGGAGAAGAGATCGCTGAGCTGGTCACCGGAGTCAATACGATCCTGTCGGAACTGAACCGCCGGGACCGTGCGAAAACCGAAGCAGAGTCCCGCATGCAGCACATGGCCCTGGTCGATGAGCTGACGGAGTTGCCCAATCGCCGGTTGCTGTCCGATCGCCTCTCGCAGAGCCTGGCGCTGGCACGGCGCGAAAACCGGAAGGTCGGGCTGCTGTACATCGACATCGACGGATTCAAACTGGTGAACGACAGTCTGACGCTGCGAATGGGAGACATGCTCCTCCGCCAGGTGGCTCATCGTTTGAAAGGGCGGTTCCGGCAGTCGGACACTCTGGCACGGGTTGGCGGCGACGAGTTCGCGCTGATCCTGGACCGTATACAGACCTGGGGAGATGCTGACACGGCGGCCCAGAGCGTTCTGGAAGTTCTGAAGATACCGTTTGAGATTGAAGACCACTCGATCCGCATTACGGCCAGCATCGGCATCAGCTTGTTTCCCGATAACGGCAGCGAGGGAGGCCAGCTGCTGCAGCAGGCAGATTGTGCCATGTTCGCGGCCAAGAAGAACGGCAAGAATCAGGTGGTGCATTATGGCGACGGGTTGGGCAGCGCGGCGCGCGAGCGTCTGACGCTGGAAGGCGAACTGCGGCGCGCCATTGAGAACGGCGACATCGACGTTCACTACCAGCCGGAGTTCGACCTGTCGACCAACACGATCGTGCGTTTCGAGGCGCTGGCGCGCTGGACTCACCCGAAGCTGGGCCGGATTCCTCCTCTCAGCTTCATCCCCGTGGCCGAAGAGAGCGGGCTGATCGTTCCGCTCGGAGCCTATGTAATGGAGCGGGCCTGTGCGGATGCCACCGAATGGCAGCGCAGAGCGGGTCGTGCCGTGCAGGTGGCGGTGAACGTCTCCAGCGTACAGTTTGCGCGCGACACGTTTCTGGAAGAAGTCGAGGAAGTCCTGCGGCGCACCGGGCTCAAACCGAGTCTGCTGCAACTGGAACTCACCGAGTCCGCAACTCTAACCGGTCTGGAGCGAGCCGCGGACCTGATGCGGCGGCTCACCGGCAGAGGCATCGGCATCGCCATGGACGACTTCGGTACAGGCTACTCGTGCCTGAGCTATCTGCCCAAGCTGTCGTTCGACGCCCTGAAGCTGGATCGATCCTTCGTCAACGAGCTGGCGGTACGGCCGGAGACGCGAGCCTTCGTGCAGTCGATTCTGATGATGGCGCACAACCTGCACATGAAGGTGATCGTCGAGGGCATTGAAACCCGTGACCAGCTGGAACTGATGCGATCGCTCGGCACCGATGAGGCGCAGGGATACCTGCTCGGCAAGCCATCGCCAAATCCGCTGGAACAGCTCTCGTGGGGCGCGGACATTATGAAGGGCGCCCGAGAAATGGAAGCGGCAGGAACCCGCTGAAAGACCATGGAGCCGACAGCCCCAGCCAGAGACGAAGCGTGTACGCGCGCAACCGCGCGGAGCTTGTTTTGCAGTCCACGTCACTGGAACGCTCGCTGGATTCGCATCCGCCGCGCCGCCCTGTTGAACGCGGCGATCCCGGCGGCGCTGATGCTCGCTGCCCCGGCGGCGCTGGCTCTCGATCCGGGTAAGGCGATTACGCAATACATGCAGACGTCCTGGACAAGCGAGTCCGGCCTGCCGCAGAACTCCGTACAGGCGATGGCGCAAACCACCGACGGCTATCTGTGGTTTGGAACGCAGGAGGGTCTGGGACGGTTCGACGGCGTGCACTTCACCACCTACACGCGCCACAGCACGCATGGCCTTGCCTCCAGCTTTATTCAGACACTGGCGGCCGGCCCTGACGGCAGCCTCTGGATCGGCACAGACAGTGGCCTGACCCACTATCGGCCGGCGACCCCGGCCACACCCAACGGCACGTTCACTTCGCTCACAGTCAGAGATGGCCTGGCAGGAAACAACATCACGGCCCTGTGCGTCGACCGTGAGGGAGGCCTGTGGGTGGGCACCGGCAAAGGACTCGATCGGATCGTCGGGAGGCGGATTCAGAGATGGACAACGGGGTACGGTCTCGGGGATCTTTCGATCAGCGCCATCACCGTGGACGCGGGCGGCACGCTGTGGGTGGGTACGACCAAAGGCCTCTCCCGGTTTGAGAACGGCCACTTCATAACCCTGACGACGCGTGACGGGCTGCCGGCCGACGGGATTCTTGCACTGGCGGCCGCGCCGGACGGCTCACTTTGGGTCGGCACGCAGGCGCACGGTCTGGCGCAGATTCGCAATGGGCGCGTTGTTCCGTTCAGGCAGCAGCTCCCCGGAGAGATCGCGGCGCTGCTCATCGACCGTGACGGGACTCTATGGATCGCGCTGGACCGCCACGGAATCGCGCGGCTCTATCACGGCAGGCTCGACTTCTACGATGCTGCGCGGGGGCTGCCCAGCGATCGCTGCGCCGACGCACTCTTCGAGGATCATGAAGGCAGCCTGTGGATTGGCTTCGTCGATGCCGGTGTCGCGCAGTTGCGCAACGGCAAGTTCTCGGTCTTTGGAACGCCGGAGGGGCTCTCCGGCAACTACACCGGCAACGTGCTGCAGGCCCATGATGGCACGATGTGGATCGGCGCCGATGACAAGGGGCTGGATCATCTGCTGCCGGATGGCCGCATCGAAGTGTGGGGGCCGCGCAACGGTCTGCCGAATCAGGCCGTCTATTCGATTCTGCAGACGCGTGACGGCGATTTATGGGTGGGCTACCGGCGCGGAACGCTGGCCCGCATTCACCACGGCCAGGTCTCGGTTTTTCATGACCCGGAGGCCAGCGACGATTCGATCAACGCGCTGCTTGAGGCTCGCGACGGAACGTTGTGGATCGGTTTCGAGGGCAAGGGTCTGGCGCGCTTCGATCAGGGAACGATCCACCACGTCACGGACACCGGCCGGATCGCCGCACTCGCCCAATCCACCGACGGCGCTTTGTGGATGGCGCTGGACGGCGACGGCGTCCAGCGTCTGGCAGATGGTGTCTTCACCAGCTTCACGACGGCCAACGGTCTGCACAGCGATCATGCGATGAGCCTGTACGCCGATCCCGATGGCAGCGTGTGGGTGGGCACGCAGAGCGGGGGCCTGAGCCATATCCGCGGCGGCCGGGTGACCACGTGGACACCCGACGAGAACATGCCGGACACGTCGATCGGCTCGATTATCGAAGATGACAAGGGCAACCTGTGGTTCGGGGGCGATACCGGCATCTTCCGTGTCGCCAGGAAGGAACTCGATCAAAGCACGGGTCCGCTTGCCGACGTTCACCCGGTGTTATATGGCACAGCCGACGGACTACGCTCGCGCGAGACGCTTTACGGCAGCATGCCGTGTGCATGGAAGAGCCGCGACGGCCGAATCTGGTTTGGAACCATTGATGGTGTCGCGGTTATCGATCCCGAGCATATTCCGGTTAACAGTGCGGTGCCGCCGGTATGGATCGAGCACGTCAAGTTCGACTCTCGCACCATCGCCAGGCAGGACGGTGTCCATCTTGGTCCTGGTTCGGGGAATTTCGAAATCTCTTTCAGCGCTCCGAGCTTCGTGGCGCCGCAGCGGGAGCGCTTCCGCTACCGGCTCGTCGGGTACGATCCCGACTGGATCTACGCGGGAGGCCGCCGCAGCGTGTGGTATACGAACCTGCCGCCTGGCAATTACATCTTTACCGTTCAGGCTGAGAACAACGACGGCATCTGGAACCAGACCGGATCGTCGTTCCGCTTCACCCTGCGGCCGCCTCTGAGCCGCACACCGATGGCGTATGGGATCTACGCGCTGCTGGCGTTGATGCTGGCCTGGGCTGTGGTGGCCTACCGCACGCGCACGCTGACTCTGCGTCAACAGGAGCTGACACGCATTGTCAAGGACCGCACGTCGCAACTGGAAGCCGAGAAAGCGGCGCTGGAAGCAACCCGGCGCGAACTGCACATTCAGGCAACCCATGATTCGCTGACCGGAATCTTTAACCGCGCAGCGATGCTGGAACACCTGCAACGCGAGATCTCACGCGCCACGCGCGACAGGACTCCGCTGGGAGTATTGATCGCCGATCTGGATCACTTCAAGAGCCTCAACGATAACTACGGCCATCTTTGCGGCGACGATGTGATCCGCGAAGCGGCCGATCGCTTCCGCGCCGCGATGCGCGGGTACGATATCGTCGGCCGCTACGGCGGGGAGGAATTTCTCATCCTCTTTCCAGGATGGGATCTCGCATTGGCCCCTGGCCGCGTCGACGATCTGCTGGAGTCCATCCGGTCGCGGCCCTTCGAGACTGGCACTTCCAGTGTTCGTCTAACCTGCAGCATTGGGGTGGCGACATTCCGACCGGAGGTCGATTCGCCGTCGATTCGCGAGGTGCTGGGCCGCGCAGATACCGCGCTGTATGTTGCGAAGAATTCAGGTCGCAACTGCGCCAGCTTCGAAGTGCGGAAGCAGACGGGAATTGGATCGCGCATCCGCACGATGCCGGGTCCGATGATCAATACCGACAAATAAGGGCGACAACCCCGAATCTTTTGCTGCAGAATTCCCTGGTCTGCTATGAGCTTCCGCTCATCAGGGTACGAAGGCACGCCACAGCTGCTTCCAGTTCTGCAACTGGAACACATTCGCGGCTGCTGTGCGCGGTGCGCATGTCGCCCGGACCGAAGACGATCATTTCGTCGGCGATGGAGGCGAAGATGCTCGCCTCGGAACCGAAGGGGATGGAGGTCGCGGATCGGCCGGTGAGGTTTTCGACCGCGCGGACCAGGGGCGCATCGGCTGGAGTTTCGAACCCTGGCTGCCGACGGACCGGTGTGATTTCAGCGTGGAAGGTGGGATCCTCGCGGCGCAGCTTTTCGATCAGGTACGCAACCGCATCGAGGACATCGCCGGCCGGCTCGCCCGGAATGGGCCGCCACTCGAGCTGAAAACGGCACATGCCAGGAACGATGTTCTTCGCTGTGCCACCTTCGATGGTGCAGATGTTGACTGAGGTGAAGCCGGGGTCGAAGAAAGCATTGGTCTTCCTCGTCATCCGGTACTCAAGGTCTTCGATGGCGCCAATGAGCCGGGCTGCATGATAGATCGCCGATACCCCCTGCTGCGGATGCGCGCTGTGTGCCTCTCTTCCCTGCACCGTGACCTCAGCCAGGCAGTAGCCCTTGCCTGCGCGCGCGGGATGAAGCCGAGTCGGTTCGCCGATCACCATCCGACGTGGGCGCAGTGCGTCCGCGGCGAAGAGCCGGGAAGCTCCGATACAGCCGATCTCTTCGTCGGCAGTGAGAACGATGCGCAGGCCGGCAGGCCAGGCCGGAGTGGGCGTAGCGGAAACGACGGCGAGCAGACACGCCAGAACCGCTTTCACATCGCAGGAACCGCAGCCATGCAGATTGCCGTCTTTCAGAGTCGGACTGAGTGCGCCGGGCCAGTCGGCCGCATAGGGAACGGTATCCGTGTGGCACATGAAGACCAGGTCGACGTCACGGGTGGCCGCATCCTGGCCTGGGGGAGCGGCGATGAGGTTGACCTTCTCGATGCCAACCGGATCTTTGTAAGGATGTTCGTGCGTCGACCAGCTGGCAGCGCGGAGGACCTTTGTCGCATAGTCCACCAGAGGCCGGTTGGAGACTGCGGAGTATGACGGGATGCGAACGAGGTCCGACAGCAGATCGACGACGCTCTTCATCGTCCCGACCCCGCAGCGTCACGCCAGACCTTCGCATGTACCTCTTCGTAACGGGAGGTGATTTCTTCCTGGAGCGGGTGTCGCCCATCGCGAACCGTGAGCTTGCCGTTGACGGCGACGTCGCGGATCGCCGTGCGGTTCATGCCGAAGACGATCAGAGGGAGCAGGTTGTCGGGGG
>VFSW01007214.1_pt1 | contig 16179 bp, 15 predicted proteins | sample 5358111 | NCBI WGS metagenome assembly VFSW01 (sample SAMN11554181, study PRJNA540505) | mine drainage metagenome | isolation source: sediment from site ElyBrook_90M | place: USA: Ely Copper Mine, Vershire, VT | collected 2017 | reverse complement strand
GGTAAAGTCCGAGCGGCCGGAACGCAGTATTGATCCTGGCTGTGCTTTTCGGGCAGCGTGGTCCAACTGCCGGTTACCGCCTTGTTGTGGAAGAACGTGATGGCGCCGGCGGTGAGCAGGATGAGAGCCGCTTCCGGCGCCACTTTGGCGAACCTGCGCCATGCGCGCCAGTACGGCGCGAAGTAGAGCGCCACCGCCAGAAACAAAAACATTGATTCGTAGGGTCTGGTCAACCAGTGCAGCGCGAGCCCCACGGCCAGCAGCACAGCGTCGCGCGTTCGCGCATTCTGCCGCAGGCGCGGCAGAGCGCCGAACACCAGGCATCCGGCCATGGCGGGAAACGCGCCGCCCCAATAGCTGTTCATCCACTGATTTAGGGGCCCGAATTCGGCCACGGCCAGAAGTCCCCCCACCAGCGCCCCACCCGGGCTGATCCACGCGCGCAGCATCCAATAGCAAAGGGCGCAGAAGGCCGCGGTGGCAAGGAGCACGCCCGCCCAGGGGAGTCCGAACAGCGTCCAGCCGATAGCCAGTGCGAGCCCCTGGCCGATGGGATAGATGGAACTGTAAGTGGGCTGCTGCAATACGAAAAATGTTTCGAAGAATTCCGGCCGCGGCAGAGGAGGGTTGGCGAGGCGGAAGTGGCGCAGTGTGTCGGCCACCAGCAGATGGCCGAATTCGTCGTAGATATCCGGAGTGGGCACCGGATGATTCGGCAGGAGCAGCAGCCGCAGCGCCACCGGGAGGACCGCCAGCAGCAACATGCACCATGCCGTTTTCTGCGCGAACGTACGGGCGCGCGGCTCGATCCACCGCCGCGCCGCGAACGCTCCGCCAAGCAGGATCGCGCTGAAAAAAAGCACCAGCAGGTCCGCGGCGCCAAATCCAAGGAAGCCGGACATCGGAAGTTTTATTCTAGATGAGTGGCTACAGGCGCGGCATATACCCTGCGGGACCAGGAGCGGATGGCGCGCGCGACGAACTACTTCGCGTGGCAGAGCCGGCTGGTGCTGCGCCACCTGGGGCGCCGCGTGGTGGAGGTGGGCTGCGGCATCGGCAACTTCACCGGCATGCTGCTGGATCGCGACGTGGTGGTGGCAGTAGATGTGGAGCCGGCATGCGTCCAGAGCCTGCGCGAGCGCTATCCGGACCAGCCGAACCTGCACGCATTCTTGGCCGAAGATATTCGTGGCTTCGCCCGTTTTGCGCCCGATTCGGTGGTATGCCTGAACGTGCTGGAGCACATCGCAGACGATCGCGAGGCGCTGCGCCGGATGGCGTCGATCCTCTCGCCCGGCGGTGTGATCGTGCTCTTGGTGCCGGCCTTTCCGGCACTATTCGGGCCGATCGACCGCAACCTGGGACACTACCGGCGCTACACCCGGAAGTCCCTGGCGAAGCTGGCCGCGGAGTGCGGACTGCACGTTCGCCTGGCGCATTTCATGAACAGCCTGGGCTTCTTTGGCTGGTGGGTCAATGCCCGCGTTCTGCGGCGGGAGGAACAATCCGCAGCGCAGATCGCACTGTTCGACCGTGTGGTTGTGCCGGTGATGTCGCGGGCAGAGGCATGGTTGCCTCCGCCCTTCGGCCAGTCGCTTCTGGCGGTGCTGGATCGGCCTACTTCGCTGCGAGCGCGTCCAGCAGAACCTTCACGGGCCGGTACGCCGCCAGCGTGACTTCGGCATTGGGTTTCTGAATGCGCGCGATCTCGGCGGTCTGGGCGGAGAGCCAGGCGGCCGGCGCCTTCGGTCCGCCGCCCAGGTAGTCCAGCGCTTTCAATCCCATGGTGCCGAGGACAGAGAGATCCTTCGAGAGCGGTTTCAACTCCTGGAGGAATCCGTCCTGATCGGCCATCGGCTGGAACAGGGCATCGTTGGCAGCCCACTCGGTAAACTGCCGGCGCAGGGCGGAAACATCCTCGGGATTACGGCGGCCCGCGGCGAGTTCCAGGGCACGGACGCTCTCGCTCTCCGGCCGCGCGGCATCCACAAAGCGATTGAGCGGAATCAGCGTGGTATAGCGTTGCGCCCTCGCCCGGGGGCCGAGTCCCAAGGCTTCCGATGCGTCCGCCAGCACCTTCACCGGTCCGACGGGTTGTCCCGCCGCCAGGCGCTCCAACATGGGCTCGTAATTGGCGCGATGCCGGACGCCCGTCCACTCAAGCTGCCGGCTTACCGCAGTCATCCGCTGGTACATCGAATCCACATCCTTGAGTTCCGCGGGCGACCAGAAGCGCTCCGCGATGGCGGCCATGCGCGGCCAGATGCGCGAGTCCACGGTCTCCGCGCTCACATATTCGGACCACATGCAGGCTTCGCCGCCCAGCACGCGCGAGGCTTGATCGGCAGGCAGATTTCCGCCCAGCGGATCAATGCCGTAATGGTAGGCGGCGGGGCTGAGGTGGTCCAGATAGTATCCCCACGAAAGAATTCCCTGGTAGCCTTTGCCGACGGCTTCGGCCAATCCTTTCTGTCCTCGCCAGCTTTGGATCACGGATGCCTTGAGCAGATCGGGATGGAGGATTTCGTCCCAACCGATCATGATCTTTCCGTCGGCCTGGAGAATTTTCAGGATACGCTGGTTGAAATAGGCGTGGAACGCCTCATTGTCCGCGAGGTGGTGCTCCTTTTCGAAGGCCTGTACGGCGGCGGAGCGGGTCCAATCTTTGCCGTTCACTTCGTCGCCGCCGATATGGAAGTAGGGGTCGGGGAAGAGCTTGGTCATCTCGCCCAGAAAGCCATCGAGGAAGCTATAGACGCCCTCTTTGGAGGGGTCCATCACCGGGTCGAAGACGCCGAAGTGGCGGCCGAGTTCGTAAGGACCGGGCGCGGCGCCGATTTCGGGATAGCCTACCAGCCAGGCGGTGGTGTGGCCGGGAATATCGAATTCAGGGATCACGCGGATGCCGCGGTCGCGCGCGTACTCAATCACATGGCGGACCTGGTCCTGCGTGTAATAATTGCCGTCCGAGCCCATTTGCTGGAGCTTGGGATACAGCTTGCTTTCCACGCGAAAACCCTGATCGTCAGAGAGGTGCCAGTGAAACACGTTCAGCTTCACGGCGGCCATGGCATCCAGGTTGCGCTCCACCACTTCGAGCGGCATCCAGTGGCGGGCGACATCCAGCATCAAGCCGCGCCAGGCGAATCGCGGGCGGTCCTCCACGTGGATGGCCGCGGCCGAAAAGCCGCCAGGGCCTTCGGCGATCAGTTGCGCGAAGGTAGCCATGCCGTGCATGGCGCCATCGATGGTCGCGGCCTTAATGGTGGCGCTTTGCGGGGTCACGTCGAGCGTGTAGGATTCATCCTCTCCGAGCGTGGGGTATGCCGGGCCGGCGGCGGAGCATTCGATCCGCAGTGTGGCGCGGCTGGCATCGGCGGCCTTCGGTGCGACGATCCAGATGCCGGTCTGCCGCGAGATGCGCGCCACCAGGCGATCTACGGCGCGATCCAGGCGCCCGTCGGAAACTCCCGTGGCAGCGACGGTGAAGTCTTCATGGATTGCCAGTTTGCCATCCCCAGGCGTAGCCACGCGGGGCATTGGCATCAGCAATGTCAAAGCCAAAGCAGTTGCGAACATAGTCTCTTGCCTTATTCCGCCAGTTTGCGGACCCAGATGTTGCGATATTTCACGGGACGCGAGGAAGAGTGATCCTGCAGCATCAACGGCTCTTCCGGATTGTGCTTCTTGTACGGCAGCACCACTTTGTATTCAGTGGGACCGTTCAGGGCGCGGTGGTTCTGCACCAGCACCCCATTGAAAAACAGAGTTTCGTAAGCGGGGCTGACGACCTTATCGCCGTCGAATTTCGGCGCTTCGAAGACCACATCGTACGTCTGCCATTCGCCAGGCTTGCGCGAGGGATTGACCAGCGGGGGCCACTGCCCATAAATGGCTCCGGCCATACCGTCCGCGTAGGTGGCGGCGTGGTAATTATCCAGCACCTGGATCTCGTAGCGGCTCATGATGTACACGCCGCTATTGCCGCGCTCCTGGCTCACGCCCTGAATGCCTTCGGGCTCCTGCCATTCCACGTGAAGCTGGCAGGTCCCGAATTTCTCGCGCGAAATCAGGTCGCCGGTGCCGTGGACGATCTCCATATAACCGTCGGTCACCTTCCACCTGGCATCCAGCATCTTGCCGCGCTCGGCGCCGCGTCCGCGTTGCTGCCACTGGGAAAGATCTTTGCCGTCGAAGAGCACGATGGCGTCGCTTGGAGGGGCGCCTGGAGTTGCGCCAGGAGTCACGTCGGGAGGATAAGGACGGTCGGGGTCGTGAACATGCCACGGCTGGTTAGGCAGGACCGGGGTGTCTTTGTAGCCATCCCGATGCACCTGTTGGGCAACCAGGGGCACGGCGACCAGAAGAAATGCCTGGATGATATGGAATCGCATGACGCATCCAGCATAATACATGGTGCCGGAAAGGGCGCAGGCCGCCGCTACTCATTGCGCGAGGCTTGCGTGGGATCGATGGTGGCGGCGCGATCGGCCCTCCAGAGCCTGGTGCGCGCGCAGTTCCTGGGAAAAATCCTCGGGCTTGCGCTTGCGGCCAAACATACCGTCACTCCGATTCCGGACCCAGCACGCGTCCGCTGGCGGCCGCCATCCGCCGCCACTCGCTGGTTTCCTGCACCAGGTGTTTACGTCCGGCTTTGCTCAACGTGTAGAAGCGGGCTCTGCGATTGTTAGAAGATACGCCCCATTCGGCGGAGATCCAGCCGCGCTCTTCCAACCGCTGGAGAGCCGGGTAGAGAGCTCCATGATCCACCAGCAGCACGTCTTCGGATTCCTTGAGAATGGCGCGGGCGATGCCTTGCCCATGTTGCGGCCCGAAGACCAGGATGCGCAGAATCAGCAGGTCGAGCGTGCCCTGGAGCAGGGCGATATTCTTCTTTTCTTCTCGGGTAAGCATTCAACCTGAGTGTGCGCTTCCCCGGGTCCGATGTCAACCGGTAATTCGGATGTATCATGGCATCGATGGATGAGGAAGAGTTCGATGCGATGATGGGCGCGCGATCCTTCGGACTGGAGGATGCACGGCGCCTGGAGGCTCAATGGGGCCGCTCCGCAAAGCTCGGTATCGCACTCTGGGGCAGAACATCGGCCGATCTGCAGCGGCAACTGCTGGCGCAGCATCCCGAAATCCCGGCGGGCTTTACACTGTCCGATTTCCGGGACCTGCAACGGACCACAGATACCCTGGCAAGACTTTCGCGCGACCCGCGCTACTCGGCGATTGCCGCGATGGGCCATTCCAGCGCGACCATTACTATTGGTACGGAGCAGTTCACGGCGTGGGAAGCGCGCTGCGAAGTCGTCCGCCGCGCGATCGAGTATCTGGAGAAGCGCTGAGAAGCCGCTCTATTCGATCCAGCCGCCGCCCAGCACCAGGTCGCCATCGAAAAACACCGCGCCCTGTCCGGGAGTCACCGCGCGCTGCGGTTCTTCGAACACCACCTCCACGCGCGCCGGATCGCCGGTGGGATACAGGGTGGCAGGCGCGGGCGTATGCTTGTTGCGAATCTTCACCTGTGCGGGACGGGGCACGGAGACCCCGGCGATCGAGATCCAGTTCACGTCTCCCGCAAAAAATCGGCGGCGCAGCAGGTCTTCATTGCCGCCCACTACGACGCGCTGCGACGCCGGGTCTGTCGCAATCACGTACAAAGGTTCGCCGGTAGCGATGCCCAGGCCCTTGCGCTGCCCCACGGTGAAGCGGTGGACCCCGGCATGCTCGCCGAGGGTGCGGCCATCGGTAGTGACGATTTCGCCGCGCGTCTGTTGCTCGGGCACACCGGTTTCCTTGAGATACGCGCTCATGAAGGCGGCGTAATCGCCGTTCGGCACGAAACAGATTTCCTGGCTGTCGCCCTTGGATGCTACCGCCAAATCCATCGACCTGGCCAGTTCCCGCACCTCCGGCTTGTTCAATTCGCCAAGCGGGAACAGCGTGCGGGCGAGCTGCGCCTGCGTCAGTCCGCACAGGAAGTACGTCTGGTCCTTGGTGCCATCCACGGCGCGCAGCAACTGGTAGCGCCCGGAAGCATCGTCATAGCGGATGCGGGCGTAGTGGCCGGTAGCGATCTGGTGCGCGCCTACCGAATCGGCCATCTCCAGAAAGCGATCGAATTTGATGTAGTTGTTGCACAGTGTGCAGGGAATGGGCGTGCGGCCGGCCAGGTATTCCGAGACAAACGGCTTGACCACATGCTCTTCGAACTGCTGCTCGAAGTTGACCACATAATACGGGATGCCGATCTGCTCGGCCACGCGCCGCGCATCGTACACGTCATCCAGCGAACAGCAGCGCCCGGTGGCGCCCTCGTTGGCGAGTTCCGGGAGCCGCCGCTGATTCCACAATTGCATGGTCAGCCCGACCACGGCGTGGCCCTGGCGCACCAGGAGCGCGGCGACGGTGGAACTATCCACTCCACCGCTCATGGCGACGGCGATAGGCGCGGTATCAGGCATGTACGGAGATTCGGCGCAGATGCGTTACGGACGCCTGCAGGGCTTCCACCAGCGCATCCACCTGCGCGGCGTCGTTGGAGCGGCCAAGGGAAAATCTCATGCTGGCGCGGGCGCGGTCGGCGGAAAGGCCCATAGCGGTGAGCACGTGGGACGGCGCGATGGCTCCGCTGGAACAGGGGGCGCCGGTGGAAACGGCAAAGCCGCGCAAATCGAGCGCGATCACCAGGGCTTCGCCATCGATCCCGTCGAAGTACAGATTGCTGGTGTTGGGCGTACGATTCCAGCGCGCGCCATTGATGCCGGTGCCGGGAATGGCGGCCAGCACGGCGTTTTCCAGACGGTCGCGCAGCGCGCCCAGACGCTCGGCGTCGGCCGCCAGGGTGCGGGCTGCCAGGTCGGCCGCCTCGCCGAAGGCCGCGATGCCCGGAACGTTCTCGGTGCCCGGCCGCCGGTCGCGTTCATGATGACCGCCATAGGTCACCGGCGCAAGGCGCGTGCCCTTGCGGATATAAAGCGCGCCCACACCTTTCGGCGCGTACAACTTGTGGCCGCTCATGCTGTAGAGGTCCACGCCCAACGCATCCACGTCGACCGGAATCTTGCCGAGCGCCTGCACCCCATCGACATGCAGCGGGACGCCTGCCGCGCGCGTGAGGCGAGCAATGTCCGCTACCGGCTGAATAGTGCCAAGTTCGTTATTGGCGTGCATGACGGAGACCAGCACGGTTTCCGGCCGGAGGGCGCGCTGCACGTCATCGGCCGAGACCAAGCCGCCGGAACCCACGCGCAGACGCGTGATCGCGACGCCTTCCGCCTCCAGTTGCCTGCAGGGCGCCAGGACAGCGGGATGCTCGATGGACGAAGTGATCACATGGGCGGGACGGACCGCCGCGGCACGCACTACGCCAAGCACCGCCATGTTGTCCGCTTCGGTGCCGCCGCTGGTGAATACGATTTCGTTTGGGCTGGCGTGGATCAAGCCGGCCAGTTGCCGCCGCGCCGCCTCCAGTCGCTGCTTGGCGCCCTGGCCGAAATGATGGATGCTGGAAGCGTTACCATACACTTGACCGAGACAAGCCACTACCGTCTCCAGAATTTCCGGAGCGACGGGGGTGGTGGCGTTGTGGTCGAAATAGAAGCGCTGCACTACTTTTCATTCTAACAATGCGTATCCCGATTCTGACTCTGACTACGGATTTCGGCCTTTCCGATCATTATGTGGGTACCATCAAAGGCGTAATCCTGGGCATCTGCCCGAAAGCGCAGATCGTCGATATCTCCCACGAAGTGGGCCCGTTCGAAATCACTGAAGGCGCTTATCTGATTGCGCAGGCCTACCGCTACTTTCCCCCGAAGACGGTGCACGTGGTGGTGGTGGATCCGGGCGTGGGGACAGCGCGCCGCCCCATCCTGATGGAGGCCGCCGGCCAGTATTTCGTGGCCCCGGACAACGGCGTACTATCCATGATTTACACCCGCGAAGAGGCCCGGATCCGGCTGATCTCGAATGAGAAATACTTCCTGCATCCGGTGAGCCGCACCTTTCACGGGCGCGACATCTTTTCGCCGGTGGGCGCCCATATTGCGGCAGGCGTGCCGCCCTCGCGCATGGGCAAGCGGATCGAGGATTACCTGCGACCCGCGTTCCAGAAGCCGCACCGGGCCGGCAAGCGCACCTGGTCGGGCCGGATTTTGAAGATCGACCGTTTCGGAAACATCGTCACCAATTTCCATAGCGACGATTTCCCGGATCTCGAAAAGCGCAACTTCGCCATGGTAATCGGCCCTCAGGAGACCAGCGTTCTGGCCCGGAGCTACGCGGAATGCGGCCCGGGCGAACTCTTTGTGATCGTGGGCAGTTCCGGATATCTGGAAGTGTCGGTCAGCCAGGGCTCCGCGGCCCAAAAAATCGGGTGTGAGAGCGGCGCGCTGGCGGAACTGATGCTCTGGTAGAGCATCAGCGGAACGACACGCCCAAGCGGACACCCCAGAAGTGGACGGCCTGGTATTGCGAATAGACATGGTCGCGCACTTCGAATCGCAAGCCGACCCTTCGGGCCAACCAGTAATTGACACCGCCCCCGAAATAGAACAGGTTTTCATGGCCCTCTCGAAACATGAGCGAGTACCCTCCGCTGACGAACGGTTCCAGTTTCAGTTCTTTGGCGTGGCGGAAGTAGTAAGCGGCGCCGGCGGAGAAAACGCCGACCGATTCTCCCAGAGCCTCGCGGGGACCCAAGGCTCCGATCTCGGCGTTGATTCCGAGCCCCTTGTAGAGGATGGCGTCAACGCCGCCGCCGAAGTGCAGGGTCATCGAGGTATGCCCGTATGAGGTCACTCCGCCAGGGGCGGCGAACACGTATGCATTCGAACTCTCGGCCGCCGCGCCGGCGGCTGCCAGAACCAGCAGGAAAGCGAATTTCATGATCTATTCCTCCCTGCATCCGACGGTAGGCCTCTCCGCCGCGGCGGGCGTCACGAGAACGTGGCACGGATGCAAGTTCTTTGTAAGGAAATTGCACACATTAAGACCTTAACATCTAAAATAAAGATATGCGGGCCGGCAATTTTGTTCGAACAGGCCTCTGGATTTTGTGCGCCATGGCATCCCGCGCGGAGACTGAAGCGCCCGCTGCCGGAGCGGCGCCGCCCGAGGCACTGCGCGCATTCGACGCATACGTCCGCATCACCGAATCGCGGATGAACGCGCTCACTCGCGACCCGGACGGATTCCTGTGGGCCGATACGGCGGCGCGCCGGGAGACGCTGCGTCGCACGGGTGTAGTTTGCCAGCCGCGAAACCAGAAGGGGTCGGTGCAGGTGACGCGCGGCCTGATTCACGACTGGGTGGGCGCCGCCTTCCTCCCGGGCGCTTCGATGAGCGCCGTGCTGCGGTTGCTGCAGGATTACGATAACCACCGCAACCTCTATCGCCCCGAAATCGTGAATTCGCGGATTGTCGAGCGAAGCGGGAACGATTTCAAAGTGCGGCTGCGGATGTTTAAGCGCAAAGTGATTTCGGTGGTACTCGACGCTGACTACGACGTGCACTATCGCCCCTTAGCAGGCAATGACTGGGAGAGCCGTTCTTATAGCACGCGGATTGCGGAAATTGCGGACGCGGGCGGACCGCGCGAGAGGGAACGCACCGCGCGGGAAGACCACGGCTATCTGTGGAAACTGGATTCCTACTGGCTGCTCCGGGAGCGGGATGGCGGCGTTTACCTGGAGTGCGAGGCGGTTTCGCTGAGCCGGGGAGTACCCGCCGCGCTCGCCTGGCTGATCGAGCCGATCATCCGCAGCCTGCCCCGGGACGCGCTGGAGCAGACCCTCCGGACCACGCGAGCCCTGGCCCTGAAAAGAACCGCCAAGAGTTTGCGGTTTCGTGACGTTTTGGTGACATCCGGGGAATGGTGAGGCCTAGAATCGAAGTGGCGGACGAGAGTGCGGCCCCTTCCATGCGCGGCTTGACACATCGCATGCAGTTGGTCCTGTTTCTGGCCGCGGTGTTCGTGCCGGGCGTGGTGCTGGTTGTGCTGAGTCTGCGCGTTGTCAGCCAGGACCGGGAACTGCACGGTAAGCGGCAGGCGGACGAAAGGCGTCTGCTGGTGGAGCGGGCGAGGAATGGCCTGCTGGCAGTGCTGGGCCCGATCCGGTTGAATGAGATCCGGGAGGATCTGGCGCCGGGCCAATCGTACCGCCATCCGGAGACCGTGTTCGTGGCGTGGAGTGAGGAGGGAAGGCTGGTGCTTCCGTGGGAGCCGGAGCGGGACCGGGCGGTGCGCGACAGCCGCGCACCCTACCAGGCGGCCAACGCCAGGTGGCTTCTGGCGCAGTCTGAAGAGGCGGCCGGCCGTACAACTCGCGCGCTGGCGCTGTTCCGCGGTCTGCTGCATGACGACATGGCCGCCACCGACGCGAATGGGGTTCCTCTGGCTTTGCACGCGGCTCGAGCTTTGGCGCAACAGGGACAGGGCGATGCGGAAATGTTACGAATCGTGGACGCGGCGATGGTTCAGAGGCCGTGGGTGGCGCCGATGTCCTCCTTCGTGGTGAAGGAAATCGCAGATCGGCTAGCCCGGAATGCGGGTACACAGGCCCAGGTTTCGGCGGCCCAAGACCTGGTCAGGCTGGCGGCGGCGAAGGTTCGCCTGCTGCAGCAGGCGGAGACCCTGCAAAGCGATTTCCAGCGGATTCGCACGGTGCTGAACAGCCGGAAGCCACCGGTATGGGTGGCCTTCGGGGACGATATCTGGCTGATCGGTGCGGTGGATGGTCCGGATGGGAACTCGGTCATCCTGGTGGTCCGGGGGCAGGACGTGTTCGAGCGGGCCGCGGTAGCGGGAGCGTTGCGCCTGGCCGATGCGCGGGAGCCGGAGGGCGAGCCGTTGGGCGAATCGTTCCCCGGCCTGAAGCTGATTATGGCTCCAGTTGCCCCGGCCGCGCCCGACCCCGGAGCCGGCCTGCAGCGTCGCTTGATGTATGCCGCGCTGGCCGCGGTGGTGGCGGTCACCATGTTCGCGGCGTATCTTCTGTGGCGCGATCTGCGGCGGGAAATGCGCCTGTCGGAACTGCGGGCACAGTTTGTGGCGAGTGTCTCGCATGAACTCAAGACGCCGCTCACGGCCATCCGCATGTTTGCCGAGACGCTGCAGTTGGGACGTTGCGCCGGTCCGGAAATGCAGTCGGAGTATCTGGGCACGATCGTCAATGAATGCGAGCGGTTGTCGCGGCTGGTGGACGGTGTGCTGATGTTTTCGAAAGCGGAACAGGGGAAGAAAATCTACCGGTTTCGCCAGGTGCGTCCCCTGGAGGCCGTTCAGGCCGCGGCGCGCGCTATGGAGTGTCCGCTGGCACAGCAAGGCTTCCGCCTCCAGATCACAGCGGAAGAAGGACTAGGCGCGATCCAGGCGGACCACGACGCACTGGAGCAGGCGATCCTCAATCTGCTGTCTAACGCCGTCAAGTTCTCGGGCGATGCGCGCGATATCGAAGTGGGGCTCTACGGCGAGGGTCGCGACGTGGTGGTCCGGGTGGCGGATCACGGGATCGGCATCGCTCCCGAGGAGCAACGGCGCATCTTCGACAGGTTCTACCGCGCCCCTACCCGGGAAAATCAGTTGTTGCCCGGTTCCGGCCTGGGGCTCACTCTGGTTGCCCAGATCGCCCGGGCGCACGGCGGACGCATCGACGTGGAAAGCACACCGGGCGCGGGGAGCACTTTTTACTTGCGGCTTCCGGCCGGCGCTCCGGCGGAAACCAGGCAGGAGGTCAAAACATGAGTCTCATCCTGGCCATTGAAGACGACCCCGCGATTCTGCGCGGGCTGGCTGATAACCTGCGATTCGAATCGTACCAGGTGGTCACTGCCAGCGACGGCGAGGCCGGCTATGCCCTGATCAAGGAGAGGCATCCGGACCTGATCATCCTCGACCTGATGCTACCCAAACTGAGCGGATACGAAATCTGCCGCAAGGTGCGTTCGGAGGGAGTGCAGACTCCCATCCTGATGCTGACCGCCCGGGGCGAGGAGGCCGACCGCGTGCTCGGGCTGGACCTTGGGGCGGACGATTACGTGTCGAAACCATTCTCGGTCCGCGAACTTATGGCGCGCATTCGTGCCATCCTGAGGCGTTCGCAGCCCTCCAAAACTGCGCCCGAGGAACTGCGCTTCGACGATGTAACGGTCAGCTTCGTCTCTTACGAAGCAACCAGGGCCGGGCGCCCGCTGGAAATGACCCGGAAGGAGTTTCAGGTTTTGCGCTTTTTGGCATCCCGCGCCGGCGAAGTGGTCTCGCGCGACGACCTGCTCAATGAAGTATGGGGATATGAAAACTACCCAACTACGCGGACGGTGGACAATCACGTGGCCGGTTTGCGGGCGAAGATCGAACGCGAGCCAGCCAATCCCCAGCGCCTGAAGACGATCCACGGAGTGGGGTACAAACTGGTCCTCGACTGACGCCGCCTACGCCACGCCATTTTTGATAGGCACTACCTTGGCGGTTGTGGCGCGCTCGATGGTCCGCAGAATGCGGTCGAGTTCGGTCTCGATGACCGGCTTGGGGAGGACGAAACGGCCGTCGCCGGAAAAATCGTTGCAAAGTTCCGCGTCGTACTGATCGGAGAGGAGAACGAAGCCGCCCACCCTCGAGTACATGCGCTCGCTCAGTTCCACCCAATTCAGGCCGGGAGCATGTACCGAACAGAAAGCCGCATCGAAGCGCATGCGGTGCGCCAGTTCCAGCCCGGTATCCGCGTTCGCAACGGGAACTACACGGTAGCCGCGCGCGGAAAGCAATGCCAGGAGCTGCCGTTGCGCCGCTTCTTCCGGCTCGATCATCAGGGCGGTCATGCACCGGGAATGATCCGCGGCCGCACTGGAGGCTGATACCGGGACGGGAATCGGCGCCATCCGCTCCCTGGTGGAAATGGGAAGCTCCACCTCAAAACGCGGGTCGGCGTTGTTCTTCTCGATGAGCCGCACTTCGCCGCCGTGTCCCGCGATGACACTCCGGGTGACTCCCAGAACGGCAGCAGTCTCTTCCGGACTCCGGGGTTCCGGCGAGGCGCTGAAGGCGATTTCCACCAGCAGCCGCTTGGCCAGCAAACTGGTGCGGATGGTCAGCACTTTCTGCGGCGCAGCCACCAACGACTGTTCGGCGTGCACCATCAGGTTGAGAAAGACCTGCTCCAACTGGCCCTGAGAGCCCAGCACGGAGAGTGGTTCCCGGCTGGTCAGGTCGCGAACCCGAATACCGCTGGCTTTCCAATCGCCTTCCCGGAACTCAATCAGGTTCTTCAGCAGTGCCGTGATGGAGACCGGCCGTGCTTCCACTTGCTCGGCGGCGGCGAACGAGACCAGGCGGGCCACCATGCCGGCGGCCCTCTGCGCCTCCGAAGCGATAGCCAACACGTCCCGTTCCGACGGACTGTTGCGAGCCTTCTCGGTGGCGCGACGTGCCAGGTCCGAGATGGACGCTAGCGGCGTCTGCAGTTCGCTGACCACGCCGGAAATCAGCCGCCCGATGGCTGCCAGTTTCTCGGTGCGGAACAGTTGTTCCTGCACCGACCGCTGGTCCAGCAGCCGGATGGTTACGCCGATCTGATTTCCCAGGTGCTGTGCCAGAGCCTGTTCATCGGCCGTAAAATCGCGGACCCGGTCGTCCTGATCGAGTTCCAGAACCCCCACCACTTCGTTTTGGGCCAGCATCGGCACAAAGAGCAGCGACTTGGGTGCGTCATCGCCTTCTTTGCCGCCAATGGGAAACGGGCTGCGGTCGATATCCGGAATGGCCAGCAGCGTCCGGTAGTGGAAACAGGCTACCGCGCCGGCATGAGTTCCCGCCGGCGGAGAAGAAAGCGAAATCGAAGTTCCGGCCGGTTCCTTGCCCGCCACTGCATCCAGGGTCTTGGCTCCGCGGTTATGGGTATACAGGTGAACGCGGGTGATCTGCAGAATCGCGGGCAGCGAATCCTCCAGGCGCTTTAAGATCGCCTCGGTGGATGTGGCGCCCAGAATCTCTTCGCCCAGATGGTATGTTTTTCGCAGACGCTCGCGTTGGTCGCCCAGGTGGCGCTCCCGGCCCCACATAAAGAATCCCACCAGCAAAACCAGGCCGATTCCGCAGGCCAGCGCGACGGGCGGCAGCGACCAGCCCCGACCCCGGTGTACCAGAAAAGCCGGAGCCACCAGCAATTCGTATCCCGCGTTGTGCGGTTTTCGGGGACAGTACTGGAACTCCACGCCGGTTGCCTCGATGTCATCTCCCGAATTGAAACCGGGGAAAGAAGGCTGAGGCAGATATCGCGGTCTCGGTTGGAAGATTTTACAGTTGTCGTCGAGAAAAATCTGGGCGCCCGCGGTGCTATCGGCCTGCTGGTACAGACGGCCTTTCACGTGAATCAGCCGGCCCAGGTATTTCGGATCCTGCACTTCCTTCGGACTTACAGTAACAGCCTGCGGCGCGGGCTTGCGGCCCACCAGTGCGATGGTCTCCACCTCAATGGTTACCATCCCGGCAGCGAACACCACTAACCCGGCAACCTCCACTTCGTCGCCGGGTTGGTAAGCGTCCAGTCTGCTATCGTTTGCCGGCACGCTTAGAAACGCGCCGCCCTCCGGCTCGCTTTGAATCGCTAGCGTGGTGAATTGCGGGAAACGATAGCGCTCCATGTTTACGACGCCGTGGACGATCACCTTCTTGCCGGCGTAGACGGAGCTGTAGTCCGGCGCCCTCCGGGCATTCACGTCCGGCAGGCTCAGGCGCAGCGGTTGGTCCGCACACACGCCTCCCGAGGCCAGGAGAAGCACCAGGCACAATGGACGCGAAAATATCAGATGGCCCTTTCTTGAGCCGCCAACCATTCCGCTAATTCCCCGCTTACAAAATTATCTACATCGATCACAGTACCAGGCAAGTTGTCATGAGTGGTACGGAGTCCGATAACCTTCATTCCTGCCGCCCGGGCTGCTTCCACGCCGGAATATGAATCCTCCAGCACGATGCAGTCTCCCGGCGCCGCGCCGAGTTGTTCCGCCGCCCGTAGATAGATTTCCGGATGAGGCTTAGGGTGAATCACCTGATGGCCATCAACCACCGCCTGAAAATACCCCCGGAGACCTGCCCGGTCCAATAAGAAATCGACGTTGGCCGGCTCCGCGTTTGTGGCAATGGCTTTTGGGACGGAGTGATAGCGCTCCAGAAAATCTCTGAGTCCGGGTACCAGGAATTCTTCCAGGCGGCCGGCAATCATTTCCCGATAGAGTTGCTCCTTGGCCGCTCCCCTGGCCGTCACCTCATCCGCGGGCAGGGACTCGCCGAAAAAATCGCGCACAATCTGGTCGTTGCGCTTCCCGTACATGCCGTGAAGCATCTCCTCGGTGGTCTCAACGCCAAACCGGCGATTGAACGCCGTCCATGCCTCGCGATGGAGCGGATTCGAATTTATTAAGACTCCATCCATGTCGAAAATCATTACAAATGCCGGCTGAATTTGGGGATTCAATTGAAAGATATCCAATCGTACATAAATTCAAGGACGCAGGTTGGCACGCAGCCACGTAAGGTAATCGGCTGATCCAGCCAGAACCGGTAGGGCCAGCACTTCCGGAACTTCGTAGGAATGCATCCGGCGAATGGCCTGTTCCACGGCGGGAAAAAGTCCGGCGGACGATTTGATCAGCAGCAGCCACTCGGCTGCCGCTTCGATGGCGCCCCGCCACCAGTAGTAGCTTCGCTGCACCGGAATCACGTTCACGCAGGCGGCGACATGCTCTTCCAGGAGATGCCGGGCGATCCGATCCGCCTCCTCTTCCGATGCACTGGTACACAGAATGACAATCTCTCCGGTCATATCAAAAAACTACCAAACGAAAGCGGAAAGCAATGTTACCATTATCTTCCAGGCCCGTAGTCGCATGAGATCGCCGTTGGTTCGAGTCGCGTATGTTTTGGCCTTCCTCGCCGTTGCCGGATATGCAATAGTCACGTTGCGAGGTCCGCGCGGGATAGCTGCGCTTGTCGAGAAGCAGCACTCTATCCGCCAACTCGAACACCAGAACCAGCTATTGCATCAGGAAATCGAGCGCCGCCGGGAACGCATCAACCGCCTCATCGACAACCATACGGAACAGGAACTGGAAATCCGCGAGCGACTGAAACTGGTGCAACCACGGGTCAAAGTATATATCATCGGGCCCCCC
>VFSW01007213.1_pt1 | contig 16180 bp, 8 predicted proteins | sample 5358111 | NCBI WGS metagenome assembly VFSW01 (sample SAMN11554181, study PRJNA540505) | mine drainage metagenome | isolation source: sediment from site ElyBrook_90M | place: USA: Ely Copper Mine, Vershire, VT | collected 2017 | reverse complement strand
AGAGCTGCGGTCAGTACAAGTATGCGAACCGTACATGAATCAGCCGTTAAGCCCGGATTACTGTAGGGTTACAGAGGCGAAAATTCGGTGATCAACATACTCTTTCTTGGCGCAGCAATATGACCGGGTCGTTACAGGAGTGCCTGGCGGCCCGGATTACCGCGATAGGCGGTGATGACCCCGACGACCTGCTAAGAATGGCAGCCATCCGAAGCGCTTGCACCAGAGTGCGAAGCAGTGCACTGGAAACTTCTTATCTTTTTGCTGTAATGGAAATGATCGCAGCACCCTTGGCCCGCACGCACTCATTCCGCTCGCAGGCAATCGATGGGATCAGTGCGCATGGCGCGTCGAGCTGGAACATAACATGCGACCACTGTTGCAATCAGCAACATGGCCGAGACGCCAGCCAGAGTGAGTGGATCGGCCTGGCTTACTCCATAAAGCAGCTGAGAGTAGCTGGGTAGCGAGCGCACCAGAATGATCGCGGCCACCAGCCCCGCTCCCAGTCCCAAGACCGCCATGTGCATCGCCTGGTGAACGATCAGTCCGAAGATTTGCTGCCGGTTGGCACCGAGAGCCATACGGACGCCAATCTCTTGAGTTCGCCTCGTCACCGAGTAGGACACTACCCCATAAATGCCGATTGAGACCAGCAGCAACGCTAAACCGGCGAACGCACCGAGGAGGAGAATGGGCAGATTACGCGAGCCCATAGACTCCGAGACCACTTCTTCGATGGTCTTGACGGCGTAAACAGGTTGATCGGGTGAGGAAGTGTAGATAGCATTTCGAATGGCCGGCATCGCCTCGGAGGGTGGAAGCGGCGTGCGCACAAGCAATGTGAGGTTGCGGAAGAAATCGGTCACCATCGAATCAGGCAACTGATAGAGGGGAATATAAATCTGGCGCGGGTTGTAGGTCCCAGGATCGTCCAAACCCCAGTGACGGACGTGGCCGACGACTCCGACGATGCGTGCCGCACCCCAGTGCGCGACTGTAAGCGTCTTCCCTACCGGATTCCCGCCAGGGAAGTAGGAGTGGGCGAGCACGGTGTCAATGACTACAACTTTGCCGGAACCTAGCTGATCGGCAGGTGTGAAGAAGCGGCCTTGCAGCAGGGGAATACCCATGGTTTGCAGGTAATCGGGACCGGTCCAAAAGTAGAGCGCGTGAGGAGCTTCCTGAAGCGAAACAGGTTGCGTCGTACCGATCCAAAAGGGGCCGCCATTGTCCTCGCCGGAGAGGGGAACGAGATTGGTGAGGTCGGCTGCTTCGACTCCAGGCAGTTGGCGAATGCGTGTGAGCAGTTGTCGGTAGGCCGCGCGGGTTCCGGCAGGCGATTGGGTGAGGGATGGAGATAAGCCGACCCGGAACGAGATCACGTGACGGGCATCGAACCCAGGGTTCACCTGCCAGAGGTTTCGGATGCTGCGCAATAGCAATCCCGCGCCCGTCATGAGCACGAAGGTGAGCGCGAGTTGAAGCATCACCAAGCGACTGAGTCCGTCGCTTCGTCCGCTTGTCACCCCTCTTGAAGCCTTTTGCAATGCGTCTTGGACCTGAGGCCTCGCAGACAGGAAGGCTGGAACCAGGCCGAACGTGACTCCCACGACTGCCGATGTCAGAAATGTAAATATCAGCACCGGCAAGTGCAGGCCGATATCTGCCGCGCGCGGCAAAGTGTGGGGGAGTGCGGCTAACAGCGCGCGCAGTGAAAAACCGGCAATCGCGATACCCAAGACTCCGCCCGCCAGCGACAGCACGATGCCCTCGATGAGCAATTGCCGCACGATGCGGCCGCGGCCAGCGCCAAGTGCAACGCGGATTGCGAATTCGCGGGCGCGCGCAGTGGACCTGGCCAACAACAGGTTTGCGACGTTGGCGCACGCAATTAGCAGAACCAGGCTGACGGCACCAAACAACAGCAGGACCGTCTCCCTTACGTCTCCGACGATTTGTTGTTTCAGCGGAATCAAGGCAATCCCAGTACCGCGGTTTGCGTCAGGATAGCGGCGATCCAAATCGCGCTGAAGGGCGTTCATTTCGGCTTCGGCCTGCCCCATGATGACTTCGGTCTTCAGACGCGCCACCACGGCTATCGCATCCACAGAACGGTCGTCATAGATGGCGGGCATATTGGGGCGCAAGGGAGTGAGGACATCCGCATCGGCGAGAAAGTGGAAGTTTGCGGGCAGGACGCCCACAACGCTAAAGCTTCTGCCATCCAGGACGATGGATCGTCCAGCGACGTTTGGGTCGGCTCCAAATCGTTCTCGCCAGAGCCGGTCGCTTATAACAACAATGGGAGGCGCGTTTGCCAGATCGTCTGAGGCCGCGAGATCCCGTCCGATCGCGGGCCGGATGCCGAGCGTCGCCAGGAAGGTGGACGATCCCCGAATGCCCTGGAGGTGTTCCGCCTTTCCGGGTGCGGCAAGATTAAAGTTGTGAAAGGCTATCGCCGACATGGAATTAAACGATCGTGACTCTCGCTGCCAATCTACGAAATTCGGGTAGGAGACCTCGAGTTGAGGAACGCCGGGGCGGTTCTGCCAAAGGAAGACGAGCCGATCGGGATGAGGGAATGGAAAGGGCGCTAGAAGAATGCCTTGAACGACGCTAAACATGGCGGTGTTAGCACCGATTCCCAATGCAATCGTAAGGACGGCAACGCTGGTAAAGCCGGGATTTCGCATCAGGGTACGCAGGCAAAAGCGAAGATCGCGCGCTACTCTCTCAAGGATGGCTGAACCATGCATACTCCAGTAACCTCACTTTGAAACACGCTTTCCGCAGAATGAAACGAATTTTTGACCCGTGGTTTGCGATTCGCCGAGCAGGTGCCTCACAGCGACGGCCAAAAATTGCCCCTCATTTTGACGGCATGCGCTTGTCTCGGCTCCTTACCAACAACGGTGATCCGCTGTGAAAATGCCTTGAGCAACGGACAGGCGCGGTTCACTGCTTCGTCGGTTCCGGCAGCCACAACCCACAGCCTACCCTGCTCGGCCAGGCTAGCGTCGCCAAACACCGGCGCCCCCACAAAATCCGTGCCCCGGTTCGCGTGCTCCACGGTGAGTCGCTCGCTGAGCTCAACACTGATCGAACTGCATGAGATGTGAAGCGCGCCCGGCGAGAACGCATCTATCAACCTGTGTATGCCAAAAAACACCTCATCGTAGGCCGAGTCGTCCGAGAGCATGGTGATCAGAACTTCGGAGCCAAGTTCGACCTCAGCAGGAGCCGCTGCAGCGATTGCGCCTTCGCGGATCAGCGGTTTGGTGCGCGCTTCGCTCCGGTTCCACACCGCCAATTCATGGCCGGCCAAGATCAACTTTAGCGCCATCGGAGTTCCCATCTTGCCTAGTCCCAAAAATCCGATCTTCATTCTTGATCCCAGTCATGGAGGCTGATCTTAATTCTTATGCGAACGAAGCAACAGAAGTTTTAACGACGGCGGTCAAACTCCTCAATGGGTACACCGCCGATTGCCATTCAAGATCGCACCTCAGATTCTCACTCGTAAAACACATTTAAGCCCTTTATTTTCAATCAACATCTAAAGCCGTCCCGTTTGTAAACCCAAGCTGAAACGATGCGGATTTGATCTTCTTTGAACTCATTTCCTCATTGCATCACTATGGCTCAGAATCGCAGACACCTTCAACCCGCAACCTCCGATCCTCCCTCGCCGCAGTCGGGAAACCACGCGAAGCAGTAACTGCGAGATAACGTCGTTGCGAAAACCACGCTTCACATCGCCCTTTGTGACTAGTCTTGCCAACCAATGCTCCTTTCTGGGCATCCATCTCTTCCGAAGGTTCCGGGATGGTATGATGCATGGCGAAGCCCATAGTAAGCGCCAGCAGGATTGCATTTCATTCGTTACTTTCGCAAGTAAATGCTGTCTAATGACGTAGGTGTCTCTTGAAGCAAGTCAGGAAGGGACTTCTCGCGGTGTCAGTCATACCCCCAGCGACGAACATTCCGCCTATCAAAACACTAGGCGATCGGGTGATCCAGAGACGCGCCGCGCGAAGATCGGATAGAACCCTTCGGCCTAGCGCACTTGGACTGCTGGGGCTGGCCATTGCGGTCATTCTATGGGGATTCGGCTATAAAGCCTCTCTCTATAACCCTCACCCAAATCCTTCCTCGCGTGCATCCATCGCAAAACTATGGGATAAACACGCGGATACAATCCAAACGGTCGCCGCGAAAGTAACCCCAAAGTCGTTTTTTTCCCTGCACGTTTGGAGTCGGCCGCTTTCTATTCTGGCTCTTCCTGCTTCAGGCAGCACGGTGCTTACCACCTTTGCTCAAGAAAAGCATGGCCTTTCGTGCTTCCGTTCCCAAATTCGATTTCGATCTCCTCCTCCCACAGTTTGCCCAGCTTAGACCCTTTGACCATTCAACTGGCCTAAAGTGCTCGCGGAGTGCGACGTCTGAGCAATTCTGTGTCTCGAAGTTAACTCTTTTAGAGGAGATCCCTATGCATCCCACTGGTGTCCTTGGTGAGACGTCCGTTTCAAATATGTGTGCCCCGAATTTTCAACTCCCTGTCCCGGAAGTGGAATGTCCACCCGACTATGCTCTGGACGAGGGCAGACTTGAAGCATTTATCCACGCTGCTGAAAAGTATCGGGCACAGCTCGTGTGGATAGCTTCTCAAATCACGAATCGCCGCGAAGACGCTGAAGATGCAGTTCAACAGGCACTCTTAAAGGCGTTTGCGAACCTAGCCAAGTTTCGTGGTGAATCTCAGATGAAAACATGGCTAAGCGTGATCGTACAAAACACCGCTCGTGAGCAAATGCGAAGCAAGCGCGGCAAAGTCTGCATTTCGCTAGAGTCCACGCCCTATATTGATGGGAGTTCCGATGACATTGATGTACCGGATACGTCAATGAACCCGGAGGAGAGTCTCGCCTGCCTGGAACGAGAACGTATTCTTTTCAAGGCAGTCGGGCAATTGGGCGGTGCACATCGGCGAATCATGCAGATGTGTGTCTTTGAGCAAGTTCCTTACGGTCGAGTGGCTACGCGCCTGAACATCAAGCTATCTACTGTAAAATCTCGCGTCTTTCGAGGCAAAATGCTACTAAAGGAAGCAATATCGAGTCGCGCACGCTACTCACGGTGAATTGGCAGCTTGAGGCGATCGAACGCCAGATACTCGCTTCGGGTGAGCCAATTCATCCCGGAGCGAGTGCCCTATCCATGAAAAGTTAACGCTGCACAATCCCGTCTCGTTCGAGAGTGCGCAGTTTTGCAAGCGGTGTTTCATGCGGAATACTTTGAATTATCAGACCGATAAGAGTGAGGCGGCCATTGGCCGTTGCGGTTGTACTTACCATTGGTTCTGCAAGGTGCAACTGTAAGTTAACTGGAAACGAGCAAAAAGAATTTAAGCAACTGGATGCTCTCTTTATGCTACAAACATATCAGGACATACACGGGTCCCGAGCGTTACATGCTTTCTCTAACGCACTCCACTGCTGGTGAGCCTTGCTGAATAGTAGACAGAATCGATGGAGTCGCTTTTGGATGACGATGTTTATCGTCCTGGCGGCCTGTGTGTTTCTGTGGGGTTTGCAGTATAAGCTCTCACTATACGAACCAGCACAATCCCCCTCGCACAACATTCCCATGGCCAAGCTCCTGTCCCGAAATGAATTGTCAAGCACATCTGAGAATTCCAGTTACACCCAGGCCATGTCGTCCGCCAAGATTCTGCTTCCAGGTACTTATGTGCTGCCGATGATTCTGTTGGTTTTTTGTGCCATATGTCTATCTGAATCAGGCGTGAGTGAGTTTGTTGACGGTCCATCGCAGCAGTTAAAGCAAGCTCTTCTAGAGAGTTTCTTCGTTCGTCCCCCTCCAGTTCTCTACTGCTGACCACTATTCGATAAGGAAGAGTATTCGCTTTGTAAGTAGCGATATTCGCGGGTTTTTTTGCGGCAGTGCGTCTTTCTGCGGAAAAAATGCCTCCTTATTTTCCAGACCCGAAGTAAACAAATCCGTTAGAGGTGTATTCCAGCTATGCGAACGCTAACCGCCTTGATTTCGGCAGGAGCGATGCTTCTTGTCTCGACCTTTATTGTTGCCTGTCATTCAAAGGGGAAGGGCACGCAAGCCCAAGCCGACGAGATCCCCTCGGCAAGAGTGGCTGCGGCCGCACGAGGAAACATCGCTCACACACTGAGTCTTGCCGGACAGTTCCAGCCATACCAGGTAATTGATGTTCATCCCAAGGTAACCGGCTACATGGTTAAAATCAATGTCGACATCGGCGACCGGGTACATAAGGGACAGACCCTTGCCGTCCTTGAAGTTCCTGAGTTAAATGCCCAGTTGAAGGGCACTGTCTACGAGATGCAGCGATCGAAGGATGAGCTGCTGCGCACCCAGCACGAAATCAAGCGAGCCGAGGCCGTCCACTCCGCTCTTCACGCCGACTACGAACGCCTACTCGAAGCGTCGAAGGCCCAGCCCGGCCTGGTCGCCCAACAGGAACTGGATGATGCGCAGAGCAAGGATCTTTCCTCTGAGTCGCAGGTGGATGGGGCCAAAGCCGCAGCAGCAGCGGCGCAGGAACACACCGAAGTAGCTCACGCTGACAATGATCGCGTGCAGGCACTCAAGGATTACACCAACGTGACGGCGCCCCTTGATGGAGTGATCGTCTGGCGCTATGCCGACACCGGAGCACTGATTCAAAGTGGTACCAACTCCAATGAACAAGACCTGCCCATCGTGAGGCTTTCACAAAGCGGCCTACTCCGTTTACGCATGCCCATTCCCGAGAACGATGTGCAGTTTGTTCATATCGGGGACCAGATGCAGGTAAGGGTCGACGCCATCGGGCGCTCGCTGACTGGCAAGATTGTGCGCTTCACGCGCGACGTCAACTTCGAAACACGGACCATGGAAACCGAACTCGACGTCGAGAATCGGGATTTGTCGATTTCGCCAGGCATGTACGCCAATACCCAAATGCAGCTTGCACACGCAGAAAACGTGATCACCATTCCAGTCGAAGCGCTGGTACTGAAGGGAGACCAGGAAACTGTGGACGTATTGGACTCTGACAATCGCGTTCACACACGGAATGTCGTTGTCGGACTTCGCGGATCTAAGCTTGCTGAAATCAAGAGCGGACTCGATGCGGGCGACCGCGTGGTGTTGGGCGGCCAGGAGAATTACACCGAGGGAGAACGCGTGTCTCCGATACTTACTCCGGAACCGGCTTCCGATGTTGTTCGAGAATCGGGTGGGGTAATCGATCCAAAAGCGGAAGCGGGTGATAACGACGGAGGGCAGAAGTAATGCCGAAGTTTGCTCTCAAGTATCCCTTCTTCATCATCATGCTATGTCTGATGGTGTCGCTAGTGGGCGGAGTCAATACAGTTCGTATGCCTGTCGATCTTTTTCCAAAGATCGACATGCCCGTGGTCGTAGTGGCTACGTTTTACAACGGCATGCCGCCCGAGCAGATCGAAGCTGACATCACCAACACGTTTGAACGTTTCTTCACGCTGGGCGCCAACATTGACCACAGCGAGTCGCGCTCGCTCACCGGCGTAAGTCTAATCAAGATCTACTTCAAGCCAGGCACTGACCCTAACTCCGCACTCAGTAACATCGCCAACCTTGCTATGGCCGATCTGCGCCGACTGCCCCCGGGGACACTGCCTCCCGTGGTGCTGGGAATGGATGCTTCGACTCAGCCAGTGTGCCTTGTGACTCTCAAAGGCCAAGGTCTGAACGAAACCAACCTCAAAGACATGGCGCAGTTCCAGGTGCGCAACCAGATCTCGAATGTCCAGGGTGCTTCAGTGCCACAGCCTTATGGCGGCACCTACAGGCAGATTCAGGTCTATGTCGATCCGGTGAAGATGGAGGCGCGAAATCTTAGCCTCAACGACGTAGTGAAGTCAGTGAATAGCTCCAACCTTATCCTCCCCGCTGGCGACGTACGGATCGGTTCGAAGGACTTCAACATTTACGCAAACAGCCAGTTCCCTGACGCGAAGTCGATGAATGAGATGCCGCTCAAGTCGGTGGGCAATGCCTCGGTCCTGGTGGCAGATATCGGTAAGGCCCAGGACTCGGGCGCACTCCAGTACAACATCGTACGCATCGACGGCCAGCGCTCCGTGTATGTGCCCGTTTTCAAGCAGGGAGGAAACAGTAATACGATCACCATCGTCAATGGCATGAAGGACGCGATCAAACACCTGGTCGACATTCCGGCAGCACTGAAGACCTCTGTAGTTTTCGATCAATCGATTTTCGTTAAGCTCGCCATCAAGAATCTGGTTAAAGAAGCAACAATCGGACTGGTTCTCACCGGCATCATGATCCTGGTGTTTCTGGGCAGCCCGCGGGCAACGTTTGCCGTGCTTCTGTCGATTCCACTGTCTGCGCTGGTATGCCTACTACTGACCAGCGCGATGGGCGGCTCTATCAATACCATGATCCTCGGCGGACTTGCGCTTGCATTCTCGCGCCTCATCGACGATTCGGTGGTAGTCCTCGAAAACATCTTCCGCTACATGGAAATGGGATTCGCGCCCAGAGAAGCCGCAGAAAAGGGCGGCATGGAAGTTTCGCTGGCTGTGCTGGCAGCTACGTCGACCACATCCATTGTTTTCTTTCCTGTAAGCTTTCTTTCCGGCATCAGCAAGTATATCTTCACTCCGCTGGCGCTCGGCGTCGTGCTGTCTATCTTCGCCTCGTACTTCTTTGCCATGACCGTGGTGCCGCTTTACTGCGCCAACTTCATTCGCTTATCGCATGAGGACGCACACGATGAAAGCAAGAAGCGCAGCTTTTTTGCCCGCTTCGAACGCAAGTTCAACCAAACATTCCAGGGCATGCTTAATTGGTATGAGGGTCTGGCCATGCGTGCCATGCGGCGCCCCGGCCTGACCGCTGCAGCCATTCTGGGCGGCGTGGCATTGACGCTCCTGGTACTGTTTCCATTCCTGGGACGCGCGTACTTCCCGCGCACCGATCCTGGCCAGTTCGTTATCAACGTGCGCATGCCCAGCGGCACGAGACTAGAGGTCAGCAACGACTATATTGCCAAGGTTGAGTCCATTATTCGCAGCGTGGTCAAGCCCAGCGACATGGACATGATTGTCTCAAATATCGGAGTTTACCCTGACCTTTCGGCAATTTATACCACCAATGCGTCGATGAACACGGCGTTCGTGCAGGTCAGCCTGAAAGAAGAACACAGTATCCCAAGTTACGAATACATGCAGCTTACGCGGGAGAAGCTGTCGCGAGAGATGCCTGAGCTCGCTACTTACTTTCAGGCTGGAGGCCTGATCGACGGCGTTGTTAATCAAGGTCTGCCCGCTCCCATCGATATTCAGGTCAGTTCGATGGATATGGATGGCGCCTACGCTCTGGCCAAAAACCTGGCCCAACGCGTAAAGGGACTACCCAACGTAAGTGGCGTCTACATTCCGCAGGACATTGAGTACCCGGGCATTGCGTTGAACATAGATCGCGAGAAAGCCAGCCTGATCGGACTCTCGGCCAAGGATGTAGTTCAAAACGTGATTACCGCCATGACCTCCGACGGCATGATCGCGCCTAGTTACTGGATTGATCCAAAGAGTGGCAACAACTACATGGTGACCGTCCAGTATGCCAACAGCCTGATCGACAACATGTCTATGGAGGACTTCGAAAATATCCCTTTACGGGGCATCCATCCAGCTGGATACAGCCCGATGCAGGAAGCACGTCAGGCCGCAAGCGATAAGAGAGAATTCTGGAGGGGCGACCACACGGCGGGCTACACTCCCTTGAGTTCGGTCGCAAATATCAAATTGATCAACACCCCGACCGAGGTCGATCACTATCAGATCCGGCGCGTGATTGACATTTATGTTTCTACCAAGACCGAAGCACTACAGCGGGTAGGCAAGCAGGTCAGCCAACTGCTAGCAAACACAAAGACCGACAAAAACACGGTGCTGAACTTGCGCGGAGCCGTGATGAGCATGAACCGATCGTTTGCCGAATTTGGACTGGGCCTCATCATCGCAGTATTCATGGTCTACCTGATCCTGATGGCTCAGTTCACTTCGTTCATCGATCCCTTCATTATTCTGATGGCTATTCCGCCAGGCCTTGCCGGGGTGGTCATGATCTTGCTTGCCACCGGCAGCACGCTGAACATCATGTCGTTAATGGGAGTGATCATGATGACCGGCATTGTGGTGTCTAACAGCATCCTGATTGTTGAATTCGCCGGAACCTTGCATAAACAAGGGCAGCCGCTGTTAGAAGCGGTAGTTCAGTCATGCAAGATTCGCCTCCGTCCCATTCTCATGACATCACTAGCTACTCTTCTGGGCATGATTCCCATGGCTTTGGGGATGGAAGCCGGCAGCGAGCAATATGCTCCGCTGGCGCGTGCGGTCATCGGTGGACTGGCGGTCTCGGTTGTCGTTACCGTCTTCCTTGTGCCGGCAGTCTACCTTCTCGTTCATGGACGGCGCGAAGACAAATCTTCGGTCGCAGTGGAGGCATAGCGAATGACGAATCGCATCCGAATTTGTCTTTACTATGAACTTCGGTCTCCGGCGCAATCTCTCCTGATCAGGATGGCGGATAACGGAGGCGTGCTGTAATGCCGAAGTTCGCTCTCAAGAATCCGTTTTTCATCATCATGCTGTGCCTGATGGTTTCGCTCGTGGGAATTGTCAACACTGCCCGCATGCCAGTCGATCTGTTTCCGAAGATAGACATGCCGGTGGTCGTGGTGGCCACGTTTTACAACGGCATGCCGCCGGAGCAAATCGAAGCTGATATTACTAATACGTTTGAGCGATTCTTCACGTTGGGCGCAAACATCGACCATAGCGAATCGCGATCGCTCACAGGTGTAAGCCTGATCAAGATTTACTTCAAGCCAGGTACCGACCCCAATACCGCACTGAGCAACATTGCCAATCTCGCTATGGCCGATCTGCGCCGACTTCCCCCGGGAACGCTGCCTCCGGTGGTTTTGGGAATGGACGCTTCAACGCAGCCGGTCTGCCTGGTGACATTGAAAGGGCAAGGGCTGAACGAAACCAATCTCAAGGATATTGCGCAATTCCAGGTGCGTAACCAGATATCCAACGTACAGGGCGCCTCGGTTCCCCAACCGTATGGAGGAACTTATCGCCAAATTCAGATATATGTAGATCCAATCAAAATGGAGGCGCGAAATCTCAGCCTGAACGACGTCGTAGAGGCCGTCAATGATTCGAATCTAATTCTTCCCGCCGGGGACGTCCGCATAGGGTCGAAGGACTTCAACATCTATGCAAACAGTCAATTCCCCGATGCGAAGTCGATGAATGCGATCCCGCTTAAGTCTGTGGGCAACTCATCGGTTCTGGTCGGGGACATCGGCCACGCCGAAGACTCGGGCGCGCTCCAGTACAACATCGTGCGGATTGATGGTCAGCGATCGGTCTATGTCCCGATCTTCAAACAGGGCGGCAACAGCAACACGATCACCATCGTTAACGGCATGAAGGAAGCAATCAAGCATTTGGTCGATATTCCTGAGTCGCTCAAGACCGCGGTGGTATTTGATCAGTCTGTCTTCGTCAAGCTGGCAATCAGCAATGTTACGCGGGAAGCCGCCATCGGACTTGTGCTCACCGGGCTGATGATTCTGATCTTCCTGGGCAGTCCGCGCGCCACGATTGCGGTGCTCTTGTCAGTGCCTCTCTCCATGGTCTTCTGTTTGCTTGTCACTAATTTCATGGGCGGCTCCATCAATACCATGATCCTAGGCGGCCTTGCGCTTGTATTTTCCCGGCTCATCGATAACGGCGTCATCGTTCTTGAGAACATCTTCCGGCACATGGAAATGGGGGAATCGCCAGAACTGGCCGCGGAAAAAGGCGGGACGGAAGTCTCGATGGCAGTACTTGCCGCCACTTTTACCACTTCAATTGTGTTTTTTCCGGTTTCGTTTTTTAACGGGATCAGCAAGTACATCTTCACACCGCTTGCTCTAGGTGTGGTGCTATCAATCTTTGCCTCTTATTTCTTCGCCATGACTGTTGTACCCCTCTATTGTGCGAAATTCATCCGCTTGCATCCCGGGAGCCACGCACCTCAAGAAGCAAGGAAAGGTTTCTTCGCCTCCTTCGAAACGACATTCAATAGATCATACGAAGGAATGCTGAACCGGTATGAGGCTCTAGCAAAGCGGGCGATGAAGCGGCCGGGCTTGACTGCAATAGCGATTTCAGGGGCCGTATTGCTTGTCCTTGCCGTCACGTTTCCCTTTCTTGGACGTGCCTACTTTCCTCGGACCGACCCAGGGCAATTCGTCATAAACGTGCGTATGCCGAGCGGTACGCGCCTCGAGGTCAGCAACGACTACATCGGAAAGGTTGAAAAAGTCATCCGCGGCGTCGTCCGTCCTAAAGACCTTGACATGATTGTTTCAAATATCGGCGTATATCCCGATCTATCGGCCATTTACACCACCAACGCCTCGATGGATACGGCGTTCGTGCAAGTTAGCTTGAAGGAACATCACAGCGTAGGAAGCTACGCCTACATGCAGCGGGTACGTGAGAGGCTTTCCCATGATATGCCTGAACTTACAACCTACTTTCAGGCTGGCGGCCTCGTAGACGGAGTTGTCAATCAGGGCCTGCCCGCTCCAATCGATATCCAGGTAAGTTCGATGGATATGGACGGCGCTTATGCGTTGGCCAAACAACTCGCTCAAAAGATTGAAACCATGCAGAATGTGAGCGGGGTGTACATCCCTCAAGACCTTGACTACCCTGGCATCGCCTTGGACATCGATCGCGAGAAAGCCAGCCTCATCGGGCTCACTGCCAAAGACGTAGTCGACAACGTAATCACTGCCATGACCTCCGATGGGATGATTGCTCCCAGTTATTGGATCGACCCTAAGAGCGGAAATAACTATATGGTAACCGTTCAATATGAGAACCACGTTCTCGACAATATGTCCATGAACGATTTCGAGAATATACCTTTGCGCGGAGTTCAGCCCGCGGGATATAGCCCGATGCAACAGGCGCGGGCCGCTGGTGACCAGGGCCGTGAACTTACCAAGGGCGACCACGCCAAGGGATATACGCCACTAAGTTCAGTAGCCAACCTCAAACTCATTAACACGCCGACTGAAGTGGATCACTATCAGATTCGCCGCGTGATTGATATCTATGTTTCCACCAAGACCGAGGCGCTGCAGGGTGTGGGTGGGAACATCAGCAAGCTTTTGGCCGAAACAAAAACAGACAAGAACACCGTTCTTAACATGCGCGGCGCTGTGGTCAACATGAATCATTCATTCGAGGAGTTTGGGATCGGACTCATCATAGCCGTCCTGATGGTCTACCTGATCCTGATGACACAGTTCACTTCATTCATCGATCCCTTCATCATTCTCATGGCCATTCCGCCTGGACTTGCCGGGGTCGTGCTGATCCTACTCGTAACCGGAAGCACGCTAAACATCATGTCCCTGATGGGCGTGATCATGATGACCGGAATTGTAGTTTCGAACAGTATCTTGATTGTCGAATTTGCCGGAACCTTACACTCGCAGGGTCTTCCTTTGCTGGACGCTGTCGTTCAGTCGTGCAAAATTCGATTGCGCCCCATTCTCATGACGTCTCTGGCGACACTTCTGGGGATGATCCCGATGGCACTTGGATTGGAAGCCGGCAGTGAACAATATGCGCCGTTGGCGCGTGCAGTCATTGGTGGCCTCGCAGTCTCTGTAGTGGTCACCGTTTTCCTGGTGCCTGCAGTTTACCTGATTGTTCACGGCAGGCACGAAAAGAGCTCCGCGGTTGCGGGAGAGGCATAAGCATAATGAAACGACCAATGATTCGACGGCATCACTGTAGCTTCCTACTTCTATTCGCAATGTCCGGCGTGGATGGCTTAAGCGCGCAGACGGCCAGTATTGTTCCGGACTTGCCCAGTGCACCTCAAGCTTCGCTCATCACTCTCGCGCAGCAAGGCAACGCTCCTGCTCCTCAGGGAACAGGTCAGGCCCCCACGGGAGGGTCGCAAGCTGCACCATCCGAAGCGCATCCCCACCTGACTTTGGCGGATGCCGAAAAGATGGCTATTAAGAATAATCCGAGAATCAGCGCCGCCCGTCTTTTGGCGCTGGCGCAGCATCAAGTCGTACGTGAATCCAGATCCGCGGAATTGCCGACGGCAAATGCCTCGATCACGGCAATGCAGGCCGAAGATGCGTCGCGTATCTCCGCCGGAGCACTTACCGCATCGCGGCTCTTCGAACATGCCGGCGCGGGAGGAAGCTTTACTCAATTAATCACGGATTTTGGGAAGACGACCAATCTGGTAGCTTCCTCGAAATTGCAGGAGAAGGCTCAGAATGCCAACGCACTCGCGACCACAGAAGACATCATCATCGCCGTTGATCAGGCGTTTTACGATGCTCTCCAGGCACAGGCTCTTCTCAAAGTAGCAACTCAGAATACTGACACCCGGCAAACTACCGATGCACAGATTGGCTCCTACACTAAGAACAATCTTAGGTCCACCCTTGATCTTAGTTTCGCCGATGTCAATTTATCACAAGCAAAACTTCTGCAACTCAATGCGGAGAGCAATGCAGCCTCATCAATGGCAACATTGGATGCGGTCCTTGGGCTGGACCGCAACGTCTCTTATGACTTGGTGGAAGACACAAGCCCTCTGGCTCCTCCACCCGCCGACGCTGACCAACTCGTTCAACTGGCAATTCAGCAGCGACCTGATCTTCAGGCGCTGAACTATAACCAACAGGCGGCGGTGAAGTTCAGTCATGCTCAGCGAGATCAAAAACTACCCAGCATTACCGCAGCCGGAACGGTCGGAAGCGTACCCATCCGGCCGGCGCAATACTATACCCAGAACTGGTGGGGCGGCGTCGGCGTCAACATGAATATTCCGATCTTCAATGGTTTTCTTTTCTCGGCGCAGGCTAAGGAGGCCGCTATCCGCGCCCAGGCTGATTCGGAACAGTCCCGCGATCTGCGAGATCGAATCGTCCGCGACGTTCGCACCGCATGGCTGGCGGCAAACACCGCTTATCAACGGGTGGCGGTGACCAACGAGTTGTTGAAAGAAGCCAACCTGTCTCTCTCTCTCGCAGAAACGCGCTATCAGCTAGGGCTGAGTTCCATTGTCGAACTTAGCCAGGCGCAGTATCAGCAAACCGACGCCGCCATCGGGTACACGAACGCACAGTTCCAATACCGTCTCACTTTGGCAACCTTGAACTACCAAACTGGCACGGCTCCTTGACGAGAAGTGTCCAATTGAAGAAGAGAGTTAAGGAGATTAGGAGGTGACACAACTTGAGTGCGCTGACGGCAGTCCACAAATGACGAAAACAGTGGGCTCAATGGGTTTGCTGATTCTCTCTTTCCAGAGATACATCGTGTTGACGTAACTAAGTGTCTCGATGGTTTGGCCATGGCGTTGGCATTGCCCCCCGCACTATTTTCGGGGTCAAAGACAGATCGGCATTCCGCCATGGGCGCTCCGTTGATTTCAGAGATTCCGATTTCCCTGGAAACCGCAGGCGCGCATGTCAGGTAAATCTATTCCAACGTTGGCATTGGAATGTTTGTTGAACCTGCGACCACCATGAGTGCCCTGCTCGATGCTTACCTCGTCGCGCAATCCTTGCCGACCACAAAAGCGCATTTCTGCCATTGATTTATTCGCCCAGACTTCGAGAGCAAGGCGAAGGCCATTGGTGAAAGCGCTTCACCAACCCAAGAGCCTGATAGTTTTATTCCGTGGTTCAAGTACATTGTTGCCGCAGGCCGGCAAGTTGAATGAATTTCCAACGACTCAATGAGCCGTTGATTGTCTTTTGCTGCCGGCATCCGGAAGGGCTCTTCGCGACCAGCGAGCACCCGGGCCTTCCAGAGGAAGGTTGCCCTTCTGCTGCTGAACCTTCGATAGGTGCGACCTGACACATTGTGCGGGGACCAAATGGGAAAAAAGCGGGAAACTCACCAGGATGAAGTCAACGTAACATGGGTTGCGCAGCTTATCGCCTGCCTCGGCGGTGTCGCGTTCTTGTCCTATGGCGAGTTCACAATGAACGATGTACAGAACTCGGCGGATTTGCACATAC
>VFSW01007212.1_pt1 | contig 16180 bp, 15 predicted proteins | sample 5358111 | NCBI WGS metagenome assembly VFSW01 (sample SAMN11554181, study PRJNA540505) | mine drainage metagenome | isolation source: sediment from site ElyBrook_90M | place: USA: Ely Copper Mine, Vershire, VT | collected 2017 | reverse complement strand
CCAGTTTTTTTCCACCCCACGTACCAGATCATCCCGGAAAGGAATGCGAGTCCGACTTCGGGCAGACTGAACCCGACCAGGATGACATGAAATGATGCCCATATGCCCACTGCGAATATGATGGAGAACAGCTCACTGCCTGTCAGCATGTACATCCCGTAAAGCATGGCCGCCTTCAAACCTTCTTCCCCAGGCGCTGTCAGGATGACTTCAAAGACTGCGTTGTCCAGGAGGCTTGTCGTGCCGACCTGTGACGTGGAAAAGAAATTTGGCACAAATAGAATCGAGTTGTAATTTATCCCAACCAGCCCTCCTAATCCAGAAGGGACCAAGCTCAGACCTGAGATAAGAGAACTTGCGGCAATGTTGATTATCAAAACAACAACTCCGAGAAGTATCCCCAATGCGATCCCATTCAGACCAGGACTTTTGTCGAATGAAATGGGCTCCTCATCTGCTCCTCCGTAGACCCTCATTGCAACGAGTGCGATGAGGCTGCCGTAGATCATCATAAGAAACGCAAGCGTTGTCGCTTCCTGCCCAGGAGAATTGAACCCAACCAAGACGAAGAGTGTGTCGATTGGAACTGAGATCAGCAGGAAGGCAACGAGAGGGATAGTATTGTCGCTGCCCTCGCCTGAAATCAACAGGTTCCATGAAGGATAATCTACAAGACCGAAGAGAAGCGAAATCGGGAGGATGAGGAGGCGCATCCCCCAGAGTTTGGGTGGAAAGGCCCAAGGAGTGAATGATCCTCGCCAGAGCGAGAGATAGCTGACAGTCAAGACGAAAGAAAAAGAACTCGACTCAGCGGAAATGCTTCACTATCCCATATACGATTAAAATGGCGCCAATCAAGAAGGGAATCACTATGAAAACCAGAGTCATTATGGCCAATGGTATGTGAATAAAACCATAATTGAAGTACGCCATACAAAGGGCACCAGGCGGAACGATGCCTGGTTCACATCCAATATTTGATACAACTAGGCGCCCTACGATGAATGATAAGACAAGCAGGACAAGTCCGGTGACGATTGGTCTATTCATGATCAAAAAAAGAGAGGAAGCCTGCATTTTGAGCGCAGGCAATTAGAGCGAGAGTTATTTCGATTTTTGTGCGCCCTTTGTTGTGAGTGTTTGCTCTCGCATTATTCTTCCATTCACTCACTTTGTGTTTAGCAAGTTGCACCCGAGGCTACGTTGACAGAGTTCGAGAGAGTTGAGATTGCTCCCGAAGCTAGGAGAACGTAGATTTGGACTTGGACATTGAGGCAGTTCGTTGTCACGGTGGCCGCTCCAAAGTTGAACGTTCCGCTCACTGTGAACGGGAAGCTGTCTAGGGAGTTGGTGCCGTAGGTGAGGAACTGTCCTGTCGCAAAGTTTGTTGGTGTTGTTGCAATGTTGTCGCTGTAGACGTATGTGGTCGAACCTAGTTGTGAGGTGAAGCTCGTTCCCTGCACTAATCCTGCTTGGACTGCGCCGTTTGGACTCCAGGTTGCTGGGTCGTTCACGGAGTTCAGCTGGAATACTGCGGGACTCGTTGAGTTCACTGTGACTTGCATCTCAGTGATCATCGTTCCCACGTTCGGAGTTCCACTGGGGAAGGTTCCTTGCCACTGTATGAACTGAGTCGTAGTTGTAGTCCCAACCGACGAGATTGCAGATGGTGAGTTTAGTGAGAGTGTTGCACCAGCGATGAAGTATGGGTAGAAGTCTAGTGGTGAGATCGGGTTCGTTGCTCCAGGGATGTTTGCCAGGTGGAAGACAAAGTTGTTCACTCCGTTGTTCGCAACTGAGGTGTATGACCATCCAGTTACTAGAGGAGAGTTCCTTGTCTGTGTCTGAGACGGATCCACGTAGTAGTTCTGTCCACTTGGAACAGTGACAACTGCGTAGAGTGATCCACCATACGATTGCTGGATTGCAATCGTCTGTGTATTGCTTCCTATCTGTTGATAGGATCCGGCTGTCAGTGCATCGTATAGAGCATTGTAGTTAGTTCCCGCGACATAAGTCGTTCCGGGGTTGAAGTGGTCGTATCCCACCGAGGCAGCGCTGAGTGAGTAGGCTCCTGCCGCTCCTGTCGTGGTGTTGTTGATTATTTGCTGTTGTGTGACTGTGTGTCCTCCGAAGTTGATTACTCCTCCGAGGCCTAGAACAAGTAGTATCACTATCACGATTACAACCGTCACTCCGGCGGCTCCAATCGCGCTGACACCTTTCTTGTTCCCAATCTTTTGTCTGAATTTGTACTGTGCTTGCGTTAATACGGGACGCGTGTTTGTTTCGTTGACCATATTATGGTTCATTAATAAAAAGGGAAAGTTTCGGCTGTGGGGGAGTAGATCAGCGCTTTCGTAGGGATGCACCAAGGGCTGCGCCGAAGGCGATAATCACTATCAGGAGAAGGATGATCTCGCTCTCGGGGATCGGCTGGGATGAGGGCGTAGAGTAGAAGACTGTGATTGTCGCTGGATCCGCGGCTATTGTCAACATTCCATTTGAGTAAGTCCAGGAGTAGATTTGAGTTGAATTCGCCCAGACCGATGAGGGCTTTTCGGATGTTTGAATGGTCAGCGTAACCGGGCTTGGGGGTGAAAACCCAAATTGCAAGACATCACTCGAGCCGCTTACGCCATAAGCAAGATATGAAATCGTTGATGAAGATCCGATATTAGAAACTTCGATGGTATTTGGGAGTAAAATCGTGGCGGCAATGCTCTTTGCATAAACACTCTCATTCGAGGCAGGCCATCCATTCACAAGTCCTGGAGGTTGGAATCCTGATGTTGGGCTGACCGAGGACGAGGAGTTTGTCTGGGGCGTTGTTGTGGTTGTCGTTGTGGTGAATGGAGAGGCGACGACAGACACCTTGACTGAGGAGGAAGTGGAATCACTTGTAGAGTCTTCAATTGTCAACTGCGCTAGATAGACACCAGCGCTTTGGTATGTATGAGATGGGTCCGCATTTGAGGAAGTGGCTCCGTCGCCAAACGTCCATGAATAAGTGTAAGGCGAATTTCCTCCCGATACGACGGATAAGAAGGAAACAGTGAGAGGCACTGTCCCAGAGGACGGTAATGCTGAACTTGAAACTGAGAGTGGACTCCCAACAGTCTCAGTCACGACTTGGTTTTGACAAGAAACTCCGCTCACTGAGCAAGCACCACTGGCTATCTGGGCCTCTGTGAAAAGAGAGACTGTAATAGTAAGTTGTTCTGATGTTGAGGGTGCCATAATATTCAATGTGTAAGCTCCGCTTGATTGGGCATTCATAGATCCGCTTGTCGTGGATGTCCACCAGTAGACGGGTGTGCTTGAGTAGTCGGTGACGACAACGCCGTTATTGTCCTCATAGATTGTGCCTGAGATTGTAAAAGACTGACCGATAGGAACAGGATTGGGAGAAAGTGCGGCGGATTGCACATATAACTCCTGGCTGTAACTTGATCTGCCAAAACCACCGTAGATTACAAGAGCGACCGACCCGACAATCAGGGCGGCGATTAGCATCAGAGCGATTGTGCGAGAGATAGCTCTTTGAACTTCCATCGACCAGCACCGAGCCAGGGCCTAGTCTTCCCGGAGGACGTATGGGACTGAGAGTGCGCTTAGAATTCCAACCACGATGAAATACCATTGCTGCGTTGAGAATGAAGGGAGTTTGGGAAATCCTCCGCTCAATATTCCAGAAGAATTGGTTGATGCGACAGACGAGGCAGTAGTAGATGTGGACGCAGTTGTAGACGTATGCTGTGTTGTCGTTGATGTCGAAGACAGTACAAGATTCGCAACCTCAGTTGATTGGTAACTGGGAGTCGTGCCATATGGATTGTTAGGCGGACCTGCCAAGTTGGTTACGTAGATCCAAGCGAGATCAGAAGACACACTCGAGATATACGAAGTTAAGGGGGAGTTTGACACTCCATAGGCAATGATTCCCCACTGCGTCCTTACGCCGCCCGTCCCAGTTGTGATGGAGGCAACAGTTGTGGGGGATGGAAGGCCTGGATTCTCATATGAAATTATAATGTCAACAGTCCCTATGTAGCTTGTCACCGTGCTCGTGCCTGGATTGCCAACAATCAATGAAAACCCAATGCTATGACCATACTGTGTCAAGGTGGAGTAGTATGACTCGCTTCTCCCTGCTACATTATCCATTTCATCGAGAAAGATTCCATTCACACCATACCAAGTTTTGTATTGTTGCATTTGAGATTCTGCTGTGGCTATTGAAACGCCTCCAGGAGCATTCCCGTATTGCGTGTAGATGTAGCCCAACACAGTTATCCCCGCGGCTTGCAAGCTAGTAGTGTAAGTTGCGTAATCTGAATTTGGATCTGTCGAGGTTCCTGGTCCTGTGCCTGGTCCGTTGTATGGATTAATTATTGCGATCATAGGAACGCTTGGATTAGCCTGTTTTGCCTGAATCAACCCGTTGAACACGGCCTGTCCTGTTGAAATGTTTGGATTTGAATACAAAGGCACAATGTAGCCTACTTGATTCGCGCCAGTCGCAGCGAAGCTTACTGTGAGCGCGAATCCCATTCCTAGTAAAGCAATGAGAAAAATGCCTGCAACTAGTACGCGCTTTGACAGAAATTTTCGAAGCAAATTCTAACCAAGATAAAAAGAGAAAGAGAGAGTTGATCTCTCTCAAGATCAAGCCTAGTCTTTCTTCAACGCATAGATCGCCAATCCTATCACCGCCAGGATGATCAGGATGAAGATTCCGAACATCACTCCTGAAGTGAATATCCCATCTGTATATTGCGCAACCCAATTCGATGGAGCGATGTATGTGATTGATGTGGTGCTAGTCGAAGTGGTAATTGGAGTGGTGATGATGCTGGTGCCTGTGCCTGTGGTTATTGTCGTCGTTATACTAGAGGTAGATATTGTTGTTGCGACGCCGCCAGCGATTGCAAGATTCGAAACCTCTGTTGATTGGTAACTTGGCGCTGTACCAAACGGATTGTCAGTCACGTAGAGCCATGCGATGTTGGATGCGACGCTTGAGATATACGAGGGTGTTGGCGCTGTTGAAACGCCTTCGGCAATGATTCCCCACTGGCTTGCGACTCCTCCTGTGCCTGTCGTGTCCGCCGCCACTGTTGAGGCTAATGGAAGTCCTGTGGTCGCATATGGAATGATAACATCCACGGTTCCAACATAGCTAGAAGGCATGGTGCTTCCAGACACGCCCACAATTTCAGGCATCCCATTACTGTGACCGTACGCGGTCAAAGTAGAATAGTAGCTCTGCAAACCAGCCACATTGCTCATCGAGTCGAGATCTATTCCATTCACATTGTACCACGTCTTGTAATTTGACATCTGGGTCTCCACAGTCGATTGCGCAATGGCGCCGTAATTTGTCCAGACGTATCCGATGACTATTATTCCAACTGCCTGAAGGTCAGCTGTGTAAGGTGCGTATTCTGAATTCGGGTCAGTTGATGTCCCTGGCCCAGTGCCGGGTCCGGTGTATGGATTGATTATTGCGATCATGGGAACCCCTGGATTAGCTTGCTTTTGCTGAATCAGAGCATTGAACACAGCCTGTCCCGTTGCAGTGTTAGGATTCGCGTATAGAGGCACGATGTAGCCTACTACTTGATTCGAAGTACTGCCAAAATTCGCAGTGAATCCAAAGGCAACTGCCACGATGATGATTGAACTGACTATGATTGCTTTCTGCTTTTGATCCATGTCCCGTGTCAATAGTAAAAAGGAGATCAGACTAGGCCTTCCAGATTGCCAGCGCCAAACCAACGAAGAATAATATCGATGAAGCAATCCCACTTCCAGTAGTTACTAATGAATCTTGCCAGATTGACGCGACCTCTGGAGAAATCAAGTTCAGCACAAGTTTGAATGATTCTGGTTGAATGTAACCGAGGGACAACAGCACCACAACCACCACGATTAGAATGACCCCAAATTTCAAGAAATGTTTGATGAGCATTCCTATGACCGCTCCTATTACGAATGAGATGGCGATGGAACCCAGCCAGGGCGGGACCACAAGCATTCTAAATCAGCTTCCAGCCCAATACGGAGAAATTATTCGAGAGGACGAAGAACCCGATCAGGTTCAGCAAGAAGAGACCTGCAATCATGACGTCATCATCGAGAAAAGTAAAGGGGGTCCTTCTAACGACTATCCATATCGTGATTCCAATAAGTGCGGTGAAGAAGACCTTGATTATGATGAATGTGGCAAACTCTCCAATGTATTTCATCAAAGCGACGGCGAACCAATTCATCTCGACCGCCCCATGGGCTAGTGCGACGATGGTGCTTACGTAATCAAGGAGGTTGATCGCGAAGAATACAATGAAGAGGAGAATCAGAACAACTTCATGCCACTCTTTCGAGATTCCGTCCAAGTAAGATCAGAAGAAAAACAATCAATTATTTTCTGCGAGCGAACCACACACCTATTCCTGCAACAGCTACGATGGTTATGATGATGAGTATGGTTGTGTAATTTTCGAATGGAGTGATATATTGTGGAAAGCAAGAGAATCCAGAACATCCTCCTCCCAAAACTGAAGTTTGCTGCGTTGTTATGACAGTCGAGATGGAAGTTTGAGTGCCTGTTCGAGTTCGAGTTTGGGTGCTTGTGCCTGTGGTTTGAACGCTAGTCGTAGTTGTGCCACCACTTCCACCTCCACCGCCACTTGAACTTGCAGCTCTGACCGCGTCAACAAAAACTGCCCATGATGGTAGAGAAGAGGAGGAAATTCCATAAGTGACTGCAAGATTTGATTGAGGACTGGTGACTATCTCATAGGTCGGGTTGAATCGGAGACGAGAAGCGATACTTGTGAAACCAGTAGGACTAGTCCATGTATTATTCCCTGTAGCCGCGGCGGCGGAGAAAAGAAAGTCATTCGAGTTAGTGGTAGAAATTGACACGCTCGCCGAAGACCCGCTTCCACTGGCTGAGACTGGAAAACCTGACTCAAAAGGTGAAGTGGTGTTCGCCCCTGCGAATGCGGCAACGCACATCTCAGCAGGACTTCCGCCAGAGAAGGTCGCTGTGATCGAGTCGGCAGAAAGTGGCCCCGTAGAGATAGCATAGTATTCGTCCAGCGTTCCGGTGGTTGAATAGGTCAAGGATGTTCTAGAAACCCAATGCAACCCTGTAGTATCTGAAACGCCACTCACTGTGACCGATGTGTTTGGTTCAAGGCTAATTGCAAGCAGTAGGACATCAGGTGAACTTGAGGTGGTCAGACTAGCTGAATCACTTGTGGCGCCTTTTGTCACATATCCACAGGCGCTGCCGTCATATCCTGATGAAACTGTTCCAAACATGTAAACATAGGACGCGAAAATTGATCCCGAGACCATAATAATGGCTAAAACGAGAACAAGGGTTCTTGACTTTTGCAACTCTCTGAGATAAAAAAGAGTTTTTCGGTTCTGTCAACTTCTCGGGTCATGGAGAATTATCTCCCTGATTTGTTAACTGACTGCCATCGACTCTGGAAGCTCGATATTTTCGATTCCAATTTCGCTTGTAAGTGCGAAGTTTATCCAAGTCTTTGTAGGTCATTTGAAAATCTTGTTCTCAATTCTCGGAGACGGACTCTAGCACTCGCACGAGATTATGCTTGGGATATATGGTATAAGAATCTTCAAAGTTAACAGAACCCGAAGAACTAGCGCTTCCGAACAATCGCCCAGACTGCCAGTCCTGCGACCAGTATCGCTATCACTGCTAGGACGACAAGATTCGGACCCTGCGGTGGTGGTGAAGCAATGCCCGTTGAAGTTGATATGGTGGAGCCGCTTCCTCCAGAGATTTGGTAGTTAAGATTTTGCACGCTTGAGGAATTCGTATCCCCAGACTGGTCGGTGGCTTGCGACTGAATATTCCAAATACCTGTAAAGGAAGAATAAGAAGTCGCCGAAGGATTCACTGTGAAAGTCCACGTTCCAGTGTAAGCGGTGGGCGAGTTTGAACTGGAAGGAGTCATCGCCTGCGCGTTAATTGGAGTGGCCGACATTCCTGATATTGTTGCGGTTATCGTTGAGGAAGCAATGTCATACAGACCGAACGCATCCGACACTGATAGGGTTGCGGTTGAGGTCCCGGGGTTGGTTATTTGCGTGGGCGCAAGGGAGAGAGAATTGACTGTAATTGGGCTGGCGCCAAGAGCAAGCCTCCAGTAAGAAGTGAGCGAGGGATTGTTGTTCTCGGCAACAAAGTTGACCGTATTGCTTCCAGACGATTCGGAGATTGAGATGGAAACCTGCAACTCATCTCCTGCTGGGATCACAGTCGACGAGATATGACTGAGGGATGGTGACGAGTAGAGAGCTTGTGAAGTAGTAAGGGAAAGGCATCCCGAAGCGCCAGAACAGGACGCCGAGGAAAGCACTGCGATTGTAGAACCTGAACTGGTCGCTTCAATTATCTGAATTGTGTAGTTCCACTGTGATGCTGTCGACGCATATAGGTCCAGAAATATAGCCGGCGTTCCTAGAATAGTTAGACCCCCTGCCAAAAGCTGGGAAAGATACCAATTCTGGCTATAGGATGTGGTTCCACTTTTCGTGCTACCAGAGCTTGAAAGACCTAGTTGTGTAGAGTTGAAGATTATTCCTCCTGTGTTTATTGTTCCAACAGTGTAAGAGCTGTTAGGATCAACATGAAAGTAGAGATCCTCCCTATACGACGATACGGCGGACGAAGGGAAAGACAGGTAGAAACTGGCGAGAAATAAGACCAAGACAATTGCTACTAGGGGTCGCTTCATCTTGTGCATATGATAAAAAGAGACTTTCTCTTTTTACTACATGAATACACAACGTCATGTCTCCTTCAAGAGGAGAACTCTCGAGATAGCTATCGTGTTGAGTGTAGCCTTCCTTTTGGTTGGGAGGTATATGCCGCAGCTCAATTTCTTACCATCTATGCCAAGTGTGCCAAGCGCGAGTGCGGATTCGTCAACGGTTCCGACTGATGTAACAACACAAAGTGGGATCCAGTCTGCACAGGATTATTTGGACAGATTGCTCAAAGTTGATCCTAATAATAATGGTGCGGGGGGCGCGATTGTTGGAGAGTATCCAGGAATACCACTGTATATTGAGTATTATTCAGGCAGTTCTTTCATTTCGAGTTCTTTTGCTGACGCTGCCTCAATAACGACGAATTTCTATGGTACTACGAGTGAGTCTTTTGATTACAACTTTACGGGGCCAGCAGGATTCTGTCAATCGAGCTACCAGCCAGTCGTGAATATGACATACGTCTTCTATGGTGCGGGCGGGATAGGCAACACGTTTAGCACTAATATCTTCTGGAGTGTCAACAACTATGTGAATTGCCTTACTGTCAATGTCTACCTTGCAAACATTGAGCTAGCGAGTGTAGCACCGTACACAGAGTCAAGCAGTAGTGGATGGGAGACTATCTCCACCACGCCGACAAAAAATATCCAGGGCAGCATTAATGGTTTTGAGTTCAACCAGCCTGGAGCACAATATCAGGTAGGATCAGAACCATACTTCACGTCAGAGCGCTACACAGTCCGGTCTGGAACTCAAGCAGGCTATCATTGGGCGCAGGATGCGATGATTTCTGGCGCAGGAGTACCAAATAGCCAGTTGCAAGCCGACTTGTTTCAAATGGGCAGTGCTAATGGATTCCCGGCACAGGATGTCTATTCGCCAAGCTACCTGAAGATGCAAAATGCTGGTTGGAGTTTTGAGGATCCACCCACCAACTCCCTCGGTCAAGTTGGTTCTGGGACAATCTATCAAGACTGCGCTGCGGGCGTCAATCTCCCACAGGGATTTGACAGTGCATATGGCGCGTATTATCCGTACAATTCCAAAGTCTGCGACAATCCTGGGTATTACCTCGGCATTGTGTGGGGACACGATCCACTCGTTATGACTAATGTCGCACTCGCCGTTCTAATGCAATACGGACCTAACGATGCCGCGATTCCATGGAATGGCCAGATGGTTACGCCTGTCATATTCCTGGCCGACCTCATAAGTGAAGGTTGGATCCAAAGCGGTCCTTTCAGTGGAGACTTGCAAGTTGATTATCCAAACACTGACCCGATCACGGGAGATATCACTGGTCCTAACTCTAATCTTGGTTCAGGAGACAGAACTGGTATCGTCGGGGAACTAGCAACTCTGCTGGCTTACAAATATGGACAGCCCTCTTTCCAGTCAACTGCGCAAGGGCTCATTCAGATGGTCATGGATGCCCAATGGGGTGTCAGGATGGGCGTCGCATCAAACGTTGGTGTTGGTGAGGACTATGTGAATTACCAGATAGACAATTTCGCCGGCCTATTATTCAGACCTCAAAACACTGGCGGTGAAATGATAGCATGGGACACCTCAAGCGGATATGAGGACACGCCGACCAACTACGTTTCAGATATGTTCAACATGCCGCCTGAGTATGTAGGTGTAATTCCGACTAACCAAGAAGCCACTCAGGAAGCTCTGACTGCTCTGTGGACATACTGGAATTATGCAGGTGGGTGGGGCGGCACCTGCAAGACTTGCGCCGTCACTAGAGGAATCCAACCATTCAATAATTATATGTTCGACAACGTTGGCACGACCCCGCAAAGCGCTATCATTGACCTTAACGGGATCTATCCAAGCGGAACGTATAATTTGCTTGTGAATTTGGATGATGAAGGGGATACGGCTCCGCGAGACTTCAATGTGTGGGTAAACGGGAACCAAATTTACAGCTACACCACGCCTGCTGGAGGCTACGCCGATAATGGCTATAATCTGTACACTATCCCTCTTGGCTCATTGGTCTCGACAACCGCATACCAACTCCAGATCGAACTTTCAACCTATGATTACCTGTCTCCACATGACTACTGGTTGGTTTCCGCAGCTGTCATACCAGCACCGCCCACAACAGCTCCATTGACAATACAGACAGAATTCAGCAATGGCACTCAGATCACCGGACTCTACACGGTCATTGAGAATTCAGGTGGGACTATACTTCAAACTGGATACTCGCCGCTCACCTACACCGCGACGGTTGGGGACACATATCAGGTTCAAGTGGACAACTATGGTAACTATGTGTTCACCGACTGGGCAGGAGGGAGCACGAGCAATCCGACCACAGTTACCGTAACAGGCACTACGACATTGACAGCATACTACACCTACGCATGATGAGAGGACGCGCGTTCCTTCTCATGCGCCGGAGATAGCTGCGTCAATCGCCGCAGTGATGAGGTACAGGCCTATCGCACCGAGGACAAAGTTGCCGATGCAGAGGGTTCGTATTGCTGTGCTTAGGCGATCATGATCTGCGCGGACGAGTTTCCTCGTGAAGAACAGGGTGTATCCGTTAGCAATGAATCCAATTGCAATCAACAGAATAATCAGCGGGTTTGTTAAAATGTCATTAACGTAAGGCAGGTAAAACAATAGGCTGGTCGCAGTTGGAAAGGCTAAGGATGCTGCAAGGAAGGTAAAAGGAAGGACTACCCATTCAAACGTAGAGATGACTGTCTCTTTATACTTCGTAATAGACTCCAAAGACTCCATAGAGGAGGATCGAAACCCACATATTCAAATTTGTTTTGGTCGAGTTTCCTCATGGGGTATCGGCTTCCGCTAGATGACTATAAAGGCCGCATTTAGTTCCAAGTACAAGTTTGAAGGTTTTTCTCTCAACATGAAGAAAATAGTTACACTGGGACTGCTTTTTTTGCTGTCCCTTTCTGCAATTTTGGGTGCCGCTCCTGCCTCCGCCCAATCATCAAATCCACTCGCTGTTAACACGAGTGCCTTTGCGTTCTACAACTCTGGCCTTCAGTCAATGTTTAGCACACTCTTGAAACCAGCGCCTTGCGGCTCTGGGTTATCGGCGCTTTCCGAGGCTCCATCAGTCCCGTATAATTGGTGGACTGATGATAATGCGAAAGCGTTAGGCGCTCTCAGCTATGTCTATCCTGATTACGCAACGCAAGCTTCAGGTCTTCTCTCATTCGTTCAGCACAACACCATCAATGGATACCTGATCAAACGCTGTCAACAAATCACTCCTTCAATTGTAAACCAGTCGCTGACGAACATGACCGCAAGGAACAATCTCTACGTCGTTCAGGGCAATCCAACCCTTGGGCTCTTGAACTCGAGTCAATTGTTCAGAGTCTATCTGAATGAGAATCCACAGATTGCGAATGCTTACATTGAAAGCCAGGTGGCATCCATAAACAATGTTACAATTGCGCTGGACACCGGAATCTCCCAGATATTGATAAATGGCGGCTTTGATGGCACAGGAGGGAACGCGCTCGTCCCTTGGACAGGGACTGGCACTGCGAATAGTACTTTCTTCAGATCGCCGCCTAATTCTCTCTATCTTGGAGCAAGCGAAGGAGTGTCCCAGACATTTCCCACAAATCTTCAAGAAAATACTACGTCATCCGTGACGAACATGACCTGGTGGGCGACAAGTGGTTCGCAGTATAATGAGCAATACAAGGCCGTTGTTTTGTATACTGATGGAACAAATTCAACATTCGTGGAGACTGCGACCCCATCTACAGCGCCGGGCACTTTCACCGAGGGCACCATAGCAAAGTCGCAATTTACGCCGAAGAAGCTTGTCTCAGGTATTGAATTTTCGACGGCTGGTTTGAACGGAACGGATGTGATGATTGATGATGTTTCGTTCTACTCTGGCTTGTTTACTCCTGTGTTCAGTGTATCACAGCTCGGGCAGAATGTAGTCATGCAGGAAAGTGCGATATTCCAGTCTGTTAACATCACCTTGAGGTACACTCTCGTGCCTAATCTTCCATACATCAACGTAACTTCGACATTGACAAACACGGGCTCCACAACCATAAAGGATCCGACGATCTACAATGCGTTTGATGGTCTTGACAGTATAGGCTCAGGTTACTCTTCGCTTTACTTTCCAGGCAACGGATGGGAACGAGCCAATCAGTCCGCGAACGCGATAACGGGAGGATATCTTCCCTCAAACTGGAATCAAAACTGGTTTGCAGTCGGAATCAAGGGAATGCCCGACTGGATAGGAAATGACGCAATATTTGTAATCTTGAATCAAGCCAATATGCCAGGTGGTTCCGCCGCATTCAAACTGAACCAGATCTTCAACACAGAGTTTCAGAATTCAACTTTCGTTTCTCCAGGTGACTATTTACACTGGCTGCAAATGTCCTTTAACGATGCTGGCTCTGTAGCACCTGGTCAATCAGTCTCTTACGGGATGAAATACGTCTTCGTGACTTCTTATGACTGGACAAACATGGGAATCTATTCCACGTTTCTTAATGGTTCAAACATCAACAACTGGAATAACACGAACATAGGAAACAACTACTACTATGGAGAAGTCGCAAACGATCTTGCCTTGTATTCGCTGGCGACCGGAGCGCAATCATCACCTGCTTTCCCCACAACCCTTCAAGTTTGGAACTACTACTACAGGATGATTCAAGCTGAAAACAATGGGACTTACACGGCGTCGCTTGCCAGGTTTGTGAATGCTTCAAGCATATTGTACAAGATGACTGGTAATTCATCATATCTCAGTGCGGTCACTTATGCGGCCAATCTTCTTGCGACGATGCAACAGCAAAGCTCCTCAATGTCCGTGAATAACGCGCTCTACTTTCACTTCGATCCCGGAATTTCAACTATAAACACCATACCGACATTTGGAGCTGTATTCGATTCAACAGCTCAAATGGGAACGGGAAAAGTCTACTCAGGTCAGACAATATCTTTGAATTTCTTCATGTCGCCCGTCCTACAAAGCTCTTTGAATCTTACAGGCACTCTCAAGACGATCTTCTACATGAATGCCAATGCCGGTGGGGTCGATGCTTATTACAACACATCTATCGACTACATCACAAGCTCCGGAAGCTCGTTTGCCACGTTGGGTTCTACGACTAGATCGATCATGCTTCCGGAGGGAAGTGGACACCCATCCTTCAGCCCGTTCGAATCGGATATTTTGCTTTCCAAATACAATGTGCCTGCAGGCGCGACAATCGCTCTACATCTCTACCTAAGTGTGCCCGTGGGTGACACTGTTTATGCCCTAGTGGACTCGACTAATGGTCCTTCCTCCATTACTCTTCCGGCTTCTCAAAACGCACAATGGCAAGGAGCATTTACGATTCTTCCTCCGAAAGAATCGGCTGCCATTGCAGCGCCACAGCAACAACCTTACGCGCTTGATCTTACTGCGATTTCTGGAAAGGCGATGTACACCGCATACCAGCTAACTGGAAACGTTGCCTACTATGACAGTGCTGCTTCTGCGTTGGCCGCGATCCATTGGGGTAGCAGTCCTCAGAATTTCAAACTCCTCAGTGTTCCCTCCAATGCGCCTGCGGCTATGAGACTCTACTCTTACGTGAATTCCACGTATATTGACACTGATTACTCTACCTACAAAGCAATGCTCGTGGCAGATTTCGCCGAGGGTCTCAACAATACTCTTGCTAATATCGCCATCTCCAGAGTTTGGGATCGCTCCATCGTGAATTCGACGTTTGTTCAAATCAATACAGGCGAGTCCACCGGGCCTCACATAGAGATGAACTCAGAGACCCAACCATGGGGCCTTGAGGCATGGCTTCAATATGACCTCTATTGGCAACAAGCCCTGCCTAACAGCAACTTCGCCCTTTACATCAACTTTGCAAATGAGCAGGATACTCTTCAAAGTGTTACGTACCAGGCTCCTAGTGGAAAAACAGCTTCATCACTCACACTTGTGGTCAACGGAACTGGTCTCGACACTTTCTACGTCGACACGGCTAACTCTGTTCCAAGCACAGTAACGATGAATGGTTCACCTGTTCAGTTTACGTATGACAAAACTGTCGGTCCTGTTCCAGGAGAAACCTATGTGACATGGACATCACAATTGGGTTCTCCCGACGTCTTCGTCATAACTTATTCTAGCGGTGGCGGTAGCAGTGGAGGAGGTTGCGCGGCATCTAGCTCGCCTACCATAAGCAGTCCCGCCGTCTACGCTCAGATAGGGACAACTGCAATTGCGACTGTTTCTATTTCAAATCAGGCAGACAACCAATCAGCAACGATAGGAACTATTGCATATGTTGCGCCGAATGGAATCCAAGTCACGAGTTACAAAGGTATCCCACAGACTCTCAATATCCTATCAAGTGGGTACAGCTTCCAGATTCAGGTCAGCGTGAGCAACTCAACACTCCCAGGCACTTACAAAGTCAATGCTACGGCGCCTTTCAGCTCGCCTTCATGTTCCTCTGTTTTTGGGATGGTTTCGTTCACAATAACAGTGACAGCTGGAACAGGTCCCGCTCCTTCTCAGAATCTAACAATCCAGTGGTTAGAGCAGTGGTGGTGGCTCATAGTCGTTCTAGTGGTTGTTGCCGCGGGAGCGTTCTACGTAGTGCATAAGACAATGGAGGAACAATAAGGAAGAAAATGTTTTCGATCTACTTCAGCGCGACTGCGACGCTTTCTTCTCTGATCCTCTGAAGACAATCCGGGCACGCGAATATCTCGCTTTGTGATTCTCCCGCACCTATCGGCCATAATACCCTGAAATCATTGCAGGCATCGCAGAAGTCGACGTATCCCGCCTCGGGCAAGAGTCACGCTCTCCTCAACTTGACGCCTAATTCTTTTGCTCTTTTTCTTATCACAGGACTTGAGAGAACATAGCCGACGTGCAAACAATCTCCAGTCTTGTCTTCCTGGCAAAAGAGTTTGGCATTCCTTATGATAATCTCGATGTTTTGTTTTACGAGAAAGTAATCATTGAGAAGAATAGTATTCTCGAACATATTTGTGATCTCAAATCTTTCTTCTACAATGTCTTGTTCGATCCCGAGGTCTATGAGCTTCCCCGCATAGCCTGAGTATGTAGTGACATGGTGTTTAGCGACAAGTTTAGACATGTTCTTCTCCCATGTGCCCCGAAGCTTTGAAAAGAGTTCAAGAGAAATCGTTATGCTTCCTTGTTTCTGTGTCGGCATGTATATCGGACTTCGCTAGATAACTATTTTAACCTTTGTAACCCTTTGAGTTTGTATTGTACGCAAAGACCCAAACGAGGCTTCTCGGACCCGTGGAAAAGTGGCTCAGCTCAGTGCGTCCCAAATCTCGCAGG
>VFSW01007211.1_pt1 | contig 16180 bp, 16 predicted proteins | sample 5358111 | NCBI WGS metagenome assembly VFSW01 (sample SAMN11554181, study PRJNA540505) | mine drainage metagenome | isolation source: sediment from site ElyBrook_90M | place: USA: Ely Copper Mine, Vershire, VT | collected 2017 | reverse complement strand
GTCTCCACAAGACCCCCATCGGCGGTCATCACCACGTTCATGTCCACCTCGGCCTGCGAGTCCTCCTCGTAGCAAAGGTCCAGCACCGCCACTCCGTCCACAAGGCCCACCGACGTCGCCGCCACCAGTTGCTTCAGGGGCGAAGCCTTCAGCGTCCCCGCCTTCACCAATGCATCCAGCGCCAGACCCAGCGCCACCGCCGCGCCCGTAATCGCCGCCGTGCGCGTCCCGCCATCGGCCTGAATCACGTCACAGTCCAGAATCACCGTCCGCTCGCCCAGAGCCTGCAGATCCACCACCGAGCGCAGGCTGCGGCCAATCAGCCGCTGAATCTCATGCGTCCGGCCGCCAATCCGCCCTTTCTCGCTCTCCCGCGGCGTCCGCGTCACCGTCGAGCGCGGTAGCATCGCGTATTCCGCCGTCACCCAGCCCCTCCCGCTGTTGCGCCGCCAGCCCGGCACGCCCTGCTCAATCGTTGCGTTGGTCAGAACCCGCGTGTTGCCCAGCGTCACCAGCACGGAACCCTCCGCCGTCCGCACAAAGTCCGGGGTCAGCGTCAAAGGTCGAAGCTGCGCCGCCGCCCGTCCGCCCGGACGGAAAAAGCTCGAAATATCGTTCGTTGGCATACAGGGATTGTAGGGTACTCCAGCGGTCCATTCTGGGAGCGGCCGCGCGTTGTCCCATGCGCGGAATCGAAACAATCCGGACCCATTTGGGGAAATCGAATGCAACTAATTGAAAACAAATCTTGATAGCCCACCCATGACCGCGCCTTCATTCCCATTTCGGGCTCGGCACCGGAACTTCAGAATCAAACTGCATTCGCCTTAATCCATATTAACCATAATTAAATGAATAGGTTAAAGCGCTTGTCCAACTTTGGCACACGGCGTGTATAGAAGGAGGGCAAGTTCCGGACAGGCAATCTCGACCAAAACGAATCACCGGAACCGAAAGAGGAGACCATGCAATCCAGCGAGCCCATCCTGCAGTTGAGCGCCATGGAGCCGATGCCCATCGCATTCCCGCTTGCTTCATCCACCCCGGCCGATGCGGCGCCAACCCGCGAGACCTTCGCCGCCCTGGCCCACGATGCCCGCAATATGCTGGCTGCGCTGGATCTCTATTGCGATCTGCTGGCAGAGCCCGGCGTGCTCTCTCACTCCCATCAGCACTACGGCAAAGAGCTCAAAATGATTGCCACATCGAGCCGACGCCTGGTGGAAAAGATGGGAGCGCTCGGTATCCAGCCGCATTCCGGCGCGCTGGGCAGGGGCATCCTGCCGGCCGGCGCCCTCGATGCGGAGGCAGAAACCTGGCCCGTCCCGCAGCCGCCCCGGCGCTGGAAGGAACTGCCCGAAGTCCCCATCAGCAATCTTGCCGAGGAGCTCAGGGGATGCCAGAATCTGCTCGCTGCGCTGGCCGGCACCTCCATCCAGGTCGCCTTTGAAATCTGCGAGTGCGCGCTCCCCGTTGAGATGACCGGAGAAGACCTCACCCGCGTCCTGGTCAACCTGGTCAAGAACGCCAGCGAGGCCATGACCGGAGAAGGCAGAATCCGCATCGGCCTGCGCGAGTATCCAACCGAGACCGGCACAAACCGGCGGGTCACGCTCACCGTCGAGGACAACGGTCCTGGCATCCCCCGCGACGCTCTGGAGGCGGTCTTCGAGCCCGGCTACACCACCCGCGGTGTGGGCCATGAAGGCAGCACGCCGGGCCCATGGCCGGTCGTGCATCGCGGCATGGGACTCACCATCGCCCAATCCATCGTGAGGAAAGCGGGCGGTTCCATCCACGCCGCCGTGCGCGACCCTTCCGGCACCTGCTTTCAGATCGAGCTGCCGGTGAAAACCATGGCGTAGGCGAGGCGCCCGCATGCACTTCGGCGTCCCATCCCACCAACCCGGTTTCGAAGAGGCGAATACAATGCTTGAAGCAGCATTCCATCCATCCGTCATGAACGTTCTTACGCACCCAGCCGCGCCCGCTCCCCGCTTTCACCTGCTGGTGGTCGATTCGGATGCAGCCGTCCGCTCCGCCTGCGGTGAAATCGCGGCCAGCCTCGGCTACGCCGTTGAGAGCACCGCGGACATGGATCAGGCGCGCAGCCTGCTGCGGGGCCGCGCCGTGGATATTCTGCTCATCAATCTGCCCTTCGGCAGCCGGCGCGGGCTGGAACTCATCGCAGAGGTCAAGCTCCTTTACCCCCAGTTGTCCGTCATTGCCATGACCGCCACCAGCTCGGTCAATGCGGCGGTGGAAGCGATGCGCTGCGGGGCTGCGGATTATCTCACCAAGCCGTTCGCCGTTGACGAACTCTCTTCGGTGCTCGACCGCGCCGCAGCCAGCGTCACTGCCGACACGGCGGCCCGCCAGGTGCGCGAGCAGCTTCGCCTCACTCAGGGACTCGGCGCCATGATTGGCCGCTCTCCGGAGATGGAGAAGCTCTACCGCATCCTCTCCAAGGTCGCATTAAGCTCCCATCCCGTCCTGATCCTCGGCGAGAGCGGCACCGGCAAGGAACTCGTCGCCCGCTCCATTCACGCCTACGGGCCGAACCGGCAAAGGCCATTCCTGCCCGTGGACTGCAGCTCGCTGGTTCCAACCCTGATGGAAAGCGAGCTGTTCGGCTACGTCAAAGGGGCATTCACGGGCGCCAACCGCTCCAAAGACGGCCTGCTTGTCTCCGCCGAAGATGGGACTGTCTTCCTCGATGAGATTGGCGAGCTTTCGCTCGATCTTCAGGCCAAGCTGCTGCGTGCGCTTCAGGAAAAAGAGGTCCGCCCGGTCGGCGCAACCCACCGTGTCCCCATCAAGGCCCGGATCGTTGCGGCCACCAATCGCGATCTCGCCGCCATGGTCGAGAACGGTACCTTCCGGAAAGATCTGTTCTACCGGCTCAACATTGTCAATCTTCGCCTCCCCGCCCTGCGCTCCCGCCGGGAAGACATCCCTCTGCTGGCGGCTCATTTCCTTGACCGTATCAGCCGGGAACGCGGCGCCAAATATACGCTCAGCGACGAAGCCCTGCGCACGATGATGCGTCACGACTGGCCGGGCAATGTGCGTGAACTCGAGAACGCCATCGAGCACGCATGCGCGCTCTCTTCCGGGCCGGTGCTTCATCTTGGCGATCTGCCGACCCAACTCCAGCAGCAGGGACTGACCGCCTGTCACGCAGCGGCTGCGGATCCGGCCGAGGGAGGCTCCGGCGACGGACCCGGCGTCCGGCCCCTGGCCGATCTCGAGCGCGAAGCGATTCTCGAAGCCATCCGCGCCCTGCATGGCGACAAGATGCAGGCCGCCAGGCTGCTCGGAATCGGAAAGACGACCCTCTATCGCAAGCTGAAGGAATACGGCATCGTCGATCCCCTCCAGGTCGAATGAGATCTCCGCCGCCCCACAGCCCTGTGTCCACCATGCGGCGATCCTCGGCACTTCCCGACTGAAAACTCAACCCGCGGCCGGCGACGGACCGTGCAAGGAGAAGAAATGAGCATTTTGATGGTTACAGGAATGGAAGGCGCGCGGAACTGCGCCGATGTGGTCGCGAAGCACCTGAACCTGCCAGTGGAGATCGCCGAGGGCCGCCGGATGGCGCTCTCTGCCCTGCGCCGCCAGGAGTTCACAGCCGTGGTCGTGGACGAGACTCTGACCGAGTGCGATCCGGCCGCCGCCGACGCCATCTGGGAGCGCGCGGGGCTGGCGATACCCGTTCAGATCAACTTTGCCCTGGCCGGCGCTGCGCGGCTGATCCGCGAGGTACGCGCGGCGATGCACCGCCGCGAGCGCGAGCAATCGCTCGCCCGCCGCGCCGCGGCAGCCGCCATTGAAACCGAACTCAAGGCGACCGTGGCCGGACTGCTCCTGCACTCGGAACTCGCCCTGACGGAGAATCTTTCCGCTCCCGCCGGCGATCGCATCCGTCTGGTCGCCAATCTCGCCGTCCATCTCCGCGAAAAGCTCGAAGCGCCGCACACCACTTAGGATGCCCCGCTCTACCGCGGACGCGCCTTTCGGCATGTCGCCCAGCCCTCAGCTTCTTCTTCCTCCAACTGCACACTTCGGCCGGGGCTCTCGCTCCGGCCTTTTTTGCCCCGCGCGCACCCGTCTCCGCATGCCTTACTCTGAAGACAGATGAAAGAATCTGCCGTCCTTTTGATTGATTGCCCCGACCGCAGGGGCCTGGTCGCCAGGGTCGCGTCGCTCCTCTATGAGCATGGAGCCAACATCCTCCACGCCGACCAGCACCAGGACCACGATCTCGGGCTCTTCTTCATGCGCGTCGAGTTTGCGCTGAACGGACCCGATGGCCGGCCCTTCGATTTCAAGGAGTTCGAGACTGCCTTTGCTCCGCTTGCCCGGCAGCTCGCCATGCGCTGGAATCTTGTCCCCTCCACGCAGCGCCGGCGCGTCGCCCTCTTCTGCTCACAGTATCTCCACTGCATGGTCGACCTCCTCCATCGCTGGCACACCGAAGAGCTCGCCTGTGAGATTCCCGTCATCGTCTCCAACCACAAGGCTGTCGAGCGGCTGGCCGCCTTCTACGGCATTCCCTTCGAATACGTTCCCGTTACTCCTGCGGAGCGCGCCGAGGCTGAAGCCCGCCAGCTCGACCTTCTCGCCCGCCACAGCGTCGATCTCGTCATCCTCGCGCGATACATGCAGATTCTTTCGCCGGCCTTTGTCGCACGCTATCCGGCCGCCATCATCAACGTGCACCACTCCTTTCTGCCCGCCTTCACCGGCGCGCGCCCCTATCACGCTGCGCATGCCCGCGGCGTCAAACTCATCGGCGCCACCAGCCACTACGTGACCGAGGTCCTCGATGACGGTCCCATCATCGAGCAGGACGTCGCCCGCATCTCCCACCGCGACCAGGTCGAAGACCTCGTCGCGCGTGGACGCGACCTCGAGCGTGTCGTGCTCGCCCGCGCCGTCGGCTGGCATCTCGACCGCCGCATCCTCTGTTACGGCAACAAGACCGTCGTCTTCGATTAGCCACTCTCCTCGCTCCACAAGCGACACCGCGGCAGCCACGCGCGCATTTTCGGTTTCCATCGGATTTCTCTACACTGGAGCCTGGGAGCTGACAATGGCCGACGGACGCGAGGAGCGCGACGAACAGGAGTGGCGCCGCCAGATGGACAGGCAGGAAGACCGCGACGACAGGCTCGACCCTGCTCCCGCCGATCCCTGGGAACCGGAACGCAACGAATCGTAGCCCCTCCATCGAAGAAGAGCCGCCCTCGAACCGGCCACCGCAGAAATGGACTCCGATTGCATCGGACGATGCAGCGCGGCTGGCGCAGACGGCCCCTCCTCATCCGCCCCTGCCCGCAACCCAGTAGCCCCGGAATCTCTCCTGGGGTATACTGAAACAGTTCGTCTCCCGCCGGCCCTGCCGTCCGGGGAGAGGCGCAGGGAAGTCCTTGCCCTCCAAGACGAACCCGGTCGCGAGGACTCCCCTCTGCCGCCGGCAATGCAAAGAGAAGACAATGCCCAAGTTGAAAACCCATTCGGGCGCGGCCAAGCGCTTCAAGAAGACCGGCACCGGCAAAATCAAGCGGGGCCAGACCAAGACGCGCCATATCCTTTCGTCCAAATCGCCCAAGGTCAAGCGCAAGCTCGGCAAGATCGTGCTTGTCTCCGACGGCGACTACGCTAAGGTCGCGCGCATGATTCCCTACGCCTGATGGCTGTTGGGCCTCAGTGGAGAGGCCCCCGGCGGCACGCACCATTCCCGCCGAGAAGTCAGGCACTGAACGAGCGAGTGAAGAGGTCCGGACCGCCATCATGGCCGTCTCTCCTGCCTCCAGCCGCGTAACCGCCACCACCACCCAAACGGAGAAACACCATGCCTCGCGTAAAACGCAGCACCAAGCGCCACGACCGGCGCAAAAAGATTCTGGACCGCGCCAGCGGTTACTTCCTCACCAAATCCAAGCTTTACCAGGCAGCCCAGGAAGCCGTCGAGCGCGGCCTCAAGTTCGCCTACACCGGCCGCCGCCAGAAGAAGCGCCAGTTCCGCTCCCTCTGGATTGTCCGCATCTCCGCCGCCTGCAAGCTCAACGGCACCAGCTACTCCCAGTTCATCAGCGGACTGAAAAAGGCCGGCATCGAACTCGACCGCAAGGTTCTCTCCGACATCGCCGTCAAGGACGCAGCCGGCTTTACCGACCTCGTCCACAAAGCCAAAGCCGCCCTCTCAGCCAAAGCCGCTTAACCCGGCCCACATGCGAGTCCGCAATGAAGCAAAAAGCCTCGGAACCCTCCGGGGCTTTTTCACGCCAGCGCTTCAGCCCACCAGCGGCCACTCCAGCGCCACCGCCTCAACCTCCGCAAACGTCCTCCCTTAAATCCAGAAGCCCTTGTGCTCCAGATATGCCCCTTATCCGAAATCTCGCGCAATGCTGACCCGTCGCGCGCCCATGGCAAACCCCAGGCCCTTCGCAATCAGCGAATCGTGGCTCACAGGCAAATCGCCGACCGGCAAGACTCCATAGCCATCTGCGAACTGCACGGAATAGCAGCTTTCCGGTCCACGGATGCCAGCGACCTTGTCAATCGTCATGTTTTGTCACGCGAAATATCTCGTATCTCGCGCTCCTTCGCATTCCTCGTGGCCTCTCGTCCGAGAAGATGAACTGCGACGTTTCATGTCCATCGTCTCTGCTCCCCGGATTTATCTGCCAGCGGCAGGAGCCGTTGGAAGCGCCTGCGCACCGTCTCCACCGGCTGCAGAGCCCCGTCCCATCAGCTCCTGCATCAATCTGGTCGAGGCGGATATTGCATCCCGCCCAGTCTCGTCGATGCGCACTCGCCTTGAGCGGCGGTCGTCTCACAATCACCTCCGGCAACACAAAGCTCGAATGAATCGCCGTGAGCCCGTGCACCATCCACCCTTCGGTCCGCTCCATCAGGCAAAGAGTCGGCGCTGTGTCGTCGTGAATCTTCTCCATCACGTGCCGAACACACAGTCGTTGAGCACCCGCGGCTTTCGCCCCTCGAACGCTTTCAGTTCGTAGCAGTGGCTGTACTTCGGACACATGAAAGCAGTCGCCTTCGTGTTCGCGGGCCTACTGCGCAGCTCATCGGCATCGCAAGCCAAGCAGGAGGCGTTCTTCCCGAACCATCCCTCCGACAGCACGTGCGCCCTCTGCGATGGGCTGTTGACCTCCTGAGCCAGAGCCATGTCGCAAGTCAGCTCGATCTCGCCCCTCCAGTCCATCGCGCATCCGCATACGGCACCAGCCACAAGCTGCAGCACCCCTTCCAAACGCATCCGCGGCATGTGCCCCGCTGCGAGACCCCTGCCCCACCCCGCCACCAAACCAGCTAAAGGCTGGAAGCTGCTGTTCCCCTCCGCGCAAAAGGCTTCTAAGCCATTGATTCCATGGCGAAAGAACTTTGCGCCAATTTGCATGTTGACCCCTCGCAAACGCGCATACTAAAGCCATCAGCCTGAGAACCGTGCCCACCGGCCGGTGTCTCAGGCATTTTTCTTTCAGGAGCATCGCGCCAGGCCGAGCCGTCTCGCATCCTCACACCCGACCCTCACCCTTCGCAGGATCGCTTCCGCCACCCTGAAGGAAACGGAAAATGAATACCCACCCCCTCCAATATTTTTCTTTTCCACATCCTTCTTGAATGTTTTCGCCTCCTTGTTTGCGTCTTATTTTCGCTTCTTATCTCTACGCCTCTTTCCGGGCTAACCGCGCAAACTCCGCTCACTCCGCGCGTCTCGCTGTAAACTTGCCTCCAAAGCCCGCGTCTACCCTGTTGATGGCAGCCGGAGCGACATTGGAACCGATCGAGATGGACACGGCTGCAGAACTCGCCGCCCAGCAGTTCTCGGATGCTGTCGCAGGCTACCGCCCGCAAATCTTCCGCTTTCTGCTTGCCTCCACCCGCGATGAAGACCTCGCCGAAACCCTAACGCAGGAGTGTTTCCTCAAGGCCCATCGCAGTTGGGCGCAGTTCCGCGGCGACTCCAGCGTCATGACCTGGCTCATGCGCATCGCCATCAACCTGCAGAAGGACCACTGGCGCAACCGCCGTCTGCAGTTCTGGCGACAGGCCACCCAGCACTCCGTCGAGCTCGACGACGCCCACGACTGGCTGCCCAGCTCCGACCGCACGCCAGAAGAGCGTCTCCTCGCCGCCGAGCGCGTCGGGCAGGTCTGGCAGGCCGTCAAGAGCCTCAGCGAACGCCAGCGCACCGTCTTTCTCCTCCGCTACGTGGAAGAGATGGACCTGAAAGAGATCGTTCACGCCACGGGGCTCAATGAAGGCACCGTCAAGGCGCATCTGTCGCGGGCGCTCGCGCGAGTGCGTGCCCGTCTGGGAGGAACACCATGAGTTGGTTCAACCGGTTCGCACCACAGCACACAGGCCACACAGCCGAGCCCGAGTTCGATGCCGATCTGGCCCGCACCCTCGACGACTTCAAGGCCAGCGTTCACGCCTGGAGCGACCGCGCCGCCTCGCGTCCGCGCGCCATCCACCCGGCCATCGTCCATCGGACCTGGCGCCTCGCCGCCGGCTGGGCCATGGCCTCCTTGCTGATCGCCGGAGCCGGCTCGGCCCTCATCTACGAGCACCACGAGCGCGTCGACCAGGCCCGCATCGCCGCCGAAGCCCACGCCGCCGAGCAGCAGCGCCAGCTCGCCGCCCAGCGCGCTCAAAGCGAACAGGACCTGATGTACAAGGTCAACACCGACGTCTCCCGCGAAGTCCCCGACGCCATGGAGCCGCTCGCCGCCTTGATGTCCGACGACACCACGCAATCCGGCAACTGAGGTTGCCATTCAAGTTCAGGGAGAGGAGAACACAATGAAGGCAATTCGAACCATCTACACCGCGCTCGCCGCAGCAGCTCTGCTCACGGCCGGTTTTGCCGTCGCGCAGGGCCCTTGCGGAGGGCCTGGCTCCGGCATGGGGCCAGGCGGCGGCATGGGCTTCGGCCCGCACCAGCCGCCTATGGAGCAGGCCCTTGGCATGGGAGGCATGCACGGTCGCTTCTGGAACAACCCCAACATCGTTGACCAGCTCAAGCTGACCGACGATCAGCGCAAGTCCATGGACACAATCTTCCTAGCCCATCGCGAAAAGCTCATCGATCTGCGCGGCAACCTCGAAAAGGCTGAGCTGGAACTGCAGCCCCTCATGGGTCAGGACCAGCCCAACGAGTCCGCCATCCTCAGCCAGGTCGATAAAATCGCCGCCGCCCGCACCGAGCTGGAGCGCGCCAACGCCCGCTTCCTGCTCGATATTCGCGGCAAGCTCACGCCCGAGCAGTGGAAGACCGTGCGCGACAACTGGCAGCAGCATCGCGGCTGGGGCGGCCAGGGCCATGGCATGGGCCGCGGCATGGGTGGTGGCATGGGCTTCCGTGGCGGAGCCGGTCCGAACACGCCGTCGCCCGCAGCCCCCGCACCGCCGGCGAATTAATCCATCGTCCAGGCGGCACAGAGTCCTTGCAGAGAGCAACTCCGGTTGCGCAAGCAACCCTGGCGGCAAGAGGTGCAAGCCTCCTGCCGCCGACTTTTTTCCAGGCTACTTCGGCAGCGCCTCGCTGCCCGTTGCCGTGAACGCCGCTTCCTGCTTCGCCTGCGTCTCTTCCGGCTGCGCACCGCCCACCGTCAGCGTGTACTTGCCCACCAGAATCGACCGGTTGCCCGCGTCATCCACGCTCGAGAGCGACCGCGGATCCAACTTCAGCGTCACCTCGCGACTCGCCCCCGGCGCAATCGACACGCGCTCAAAGCCCACCAGCGAGTGGATCGGCCCGTCTGCCTGCGGCGTCTTCAGGTAGGCTTCCACCACCTCGTCGCCGCCCACCTTGCCCGTGTTCGTTACCGTCACCGTCGCCGTCAGCGGCTCGCCCGCCTTCAGCGTCGTTGTCGAGAGCTTCACCGGCCCGTACTTGAACGTTGTGTAGCTCAGCCCGTAGCCAAAGCCCCACAGCGGCTTGCCCGTGTAGTAGCGATAGGTCCGGTTCTTCATCGAGTAATCGACAAACGGAGCCAGCCCATCCAGCGATTTGTAGAATGTCACCGGCAGCCGTCCCGCCGGGTTATTCAGCCCGGCCAGCGTTCGCGCAACCGCGTCTCCGCCTTCCACGCCTGGATACCACGCGGCCAGCACCGCGGCTGCGTGTTCATTTGCCCAGTTCAGCGCCACCGCGCTGCCGCTCTGCAGCACCACGACCAGCGGCTTGCCCGTCGCGGCCACCGCCTCCAGCAGCTTCTCTTGCGGAGCCGGCAGGTCCAGGCTGGTGCGGTCGCCACCGTCAAACCCAGGAATCTTGATCCGCATCTCTTCGCCCTCAAGCTGCGGAGACAGGCCCACAAACGCGACCACAACATCGGCTTCCTTCGCGCGCGCCACGGCCTCATCCAGTTGCACCTGCGCGGGGGCTTCCCATTTCAGCGTCACGCCGCCGCCCGCGCGGTCGCCCGCGTGCGAATACTCCAGCACAAACGCGTGCGGTTTCGTATCCGCAAAGTCCACCGGAATCGACGGGTTCTTCGGGAAGCTCATGATGGGCGGAGCAGTTGGCGAAGCGCCTGGCGCGGCCTTGAAGTTCCCCATCGCCGAGAGGTCATGATGAAAGTCGCCAGCCGTCTTGATGTCATGCCCTTCGCGCAGGCTGCCTTCCGAAATCACCTTGCCATCCATCAGCAGACGGTAGCTCTCCTGCGGCGAATACGGGAAGCTGTCGCCCGGCTCCAGCGTGAAGACATAGTGGCCCGCCGCCGGCGGCGTCAGCGTGCCCGTCCACCGCACGGAGTAGTTCACCGTCTCCACCTCGGGCGCAGGCTTCGCATTCTCCCAGTCCGCCTGCACCAGCGGCTCCGTCGTCACCGCCACCGGCCGTCCGGTCCAATCCGGCGTCGCAAAAAACTCCGTCTTCAATCCCTTGCCCAGTCCAAAGGCCGTGCGCGGCACCGGCACGCCCACGCCCTCGGCCAGCGTCGAGCCCTGCGCATACACAATCGGTGTGCTCTTGAACTGCTGCAGCATCCCATCGAGCGGCGTCACCGGGCCCAGCGCCGTGCCCACATAGTTGCCCAGAATCGACGGCAGCAGATCCGCCGTCGGTCCCACCACGGCGATGTGGCCCACTCCTCCTTTGAGCGGCAGCACGCCGTTGTTCTTCAGCAGCACGATCGCCTCTTCGGCAGCCTTCAGCGCAATCGCGCGATGCGCTGGCGAGGCCGCATCCGAATACGGGATCTTGTCCAGCGGATTCGATCCCTGCGGATCAAACAATCCCAACTGGAACCGCCCCGTGTACAGCCGCTCCGCGGCCTGCGTCACCAGGTCCTCTGAGACCAATCCCTGCTTCACCGCATCGGCCAGCGTGTTGAAGCCCGGCGACCAGATGCTGCACGAGAGATCCGTCCCCGCCTTCAAGGACAACGCCGCCGCGTGGGTAATATCCGCTGCCTTCTTGTGTCCCTGGTAGACATCCACAATTGCGCCGCAGTCCGAAACCACGAACCCCTTGAACCCCCACGCATCGCGCAGATGATCCTTCAGGAGCATCGTGTTCGTGCACGCCGGCCAGCCGTCAATCGAGTTGTAGGCGCACATCACCGACTGCACATGCCCCTGCATCACCGTCGCGCGAAACGCCGGCAGATACGTCTCTTCCAGGTCGCGCGGGCTCGGGTCCACGTTGAAGCCATGCCGCAGCGGCTCCGGGCCGTTGTGTACGGCGAAGTGCTTGCTCGTCGCCGCCGCGCGCAGGTGATTCAGGTCGCTGCCCTGCACGCCGCCAATAAACGCCGTGCCCAACCGGCCCGTCAGGAACGGGTCTTCTCCATAGGTCTCCTGTCCGCGGCCCCAGCGCGGATCGCGAAAGATGTTGATGTTCGGCGACCAGAACGTCAGCCCGAAGAAGATGCGGTGATTGCCCTCGCGCTGCGCCTGGTTGTACTTCGCGCGCGCCTCATCGGAGATCACGTCGCCCATCGCATGCACCATGGCCGGGTCCCACGTCGCCGCCATGCCAATCGCCTGCGGAAACACCGTCGCATACCCCGCGCGCGCCACGCCGTGCAGAGCCTCATTCCACGTCTGATAGTCCGGCACGCCCAGCCGCGGAATCGCCGTCGCATAGTCTTCCAGTTGCTCGGCCTTTTCTTCGAGCGTCATGCGGCTCACAAGGTCGTGCGCGCGCTCCGCGGGAGTGAGCTTCGAATCCAGATAAGCAGGTGACTGGCCCGGCAACAGAGCAGCACAGGCGGCAAAGGTCAGGGGCAAAAGCGAAAGCCAGCGGCGAAGCGGCATGGAAGTTCCTCCTCGAACGGCGCACCCGCGCAGGAACCCGGAACCGAGCCAAAACGCCTGCCCGGAATCCAAAAAACCGCAGGGTGCAACCGTAGGAACTCTACTAGCCCAAGGGATGCTTTGGCTAGCTTTATCGCTTTACTCCTTGATTTGCTCGCCGCCTGTCCGTCTCAATACTTTGACTTGATGGCGTACGTCATCCCCATCGTGAACTGGAACGAGTTGGGTTTGGTCGGCGGCAGAGACACCGGAGTACTGTTCAGATAGCTGTCCATTGTGCCGATCGAGAAGCCCAGGTTCTTATACACGGGAAACGCAAAGGTATTCGTCTCATTCGCGGAGTAGGCCGACATCTGGTTGTACGCCGGAATGTACTCCAGGCCCTGAATATAGGTGAGCAACTTGAGGTGCAGCGTGTAGTTGGCCGCGAAGGTCGAGCCCACCAGGTTTACGCTGGCCGGCGTGCCGGTGATGAAGGCCTGCTTTTCATATTGCAGCGTCGCCTTCAGGTCCGCCTCCTGACGCGCCGTCTTGTAGACCGTCCAGCCGATGCCGGCGCCGTAAATCTGCTGCAGGTCCAGGTCCTGGCTGAAGTTGTGATCGAAGGCCGTCTGCGCCAGCACAAAGAAGCGCGGTGAGATGTATTCATCCCGCTCCGCATCCGCGTGGTAGATCGCGGATTTGGTTGTGACCGCCGGCACCAGCACGTCCGCCACCCGATACGCGGGCTGCGTAATCGTGCCGTAGGATCCCGTGAAGTCGAGCGACGTCCGGTCGCGCGGGCTCAGCCAACTCACGGTCGGCACAACGCGGACCAGGCCAACGCCGCCGGAAAAAGTGTGCTGGTTCTGCGTCGCCTGCACAATCGCTGCGCCTGCCGTTGCCGCACCATTCCATCCCTGCATCAGGCTCGGATGATGGTAAATCTCCTTGTCCGCCGTCGCCTCATCCGTGATGTACTGGACGTTCTTCACCGCCATCGGCGCCGGCGCCTCCGCGTTGGCCGGATGCAGCGTCAGGTTCTCGTTGGACACGTCAAAACTACCGACAGGGATCTGATCGGCCTGCTTCTTGCCATGAATCTTTACATTGTTCCCAAGGATGGCAAAGCTGGATGCCGTGTGCAGTTCCTTGATCTTGTCCCATCCCAGCGTCACGTCGCCCAGCGAGTCGGTGTGGAATGTCACCTTGCCGTCGATCTCGCTCACGAACTTGCCGTGCAGCGTGTCGCCGTTGGACAGCACCAGCACATCCGGGTCCACCGCCTGCTCAGGCGCCGCTGCGTGCGCGCGCACCGCCGGCATCGCCAGAAGTACGCCAGTCAGCAGGCCGGCACGGAATGCCCGCCGGAAGCGATGGGGACAATTCCGAACAAAAAAGGACCGAAATATTATGGGAGAGAACATTGAGAGAATTCCTTTCATCCGAGGCAATCTTCAGATGCTCGACCAGCTCATGAACGACGCGATGAGGCTCAGTCAAGTATAGGAGGGAATGGAAGCTGCCAGGAACTCGTGGGATGAAAGGAAAGACGAAGGCTCGACCGCATGCACTTCTGAGTGCCTCAACTTGCAATGAGGAGGCGCTGTAAGAAAGCGGGCTGCACGCAGCCCGCTTTCCTCCCAGATGCAAACGTCTCTGTCACCGCACCGCCGTCTGCTCCTGCTCCATCGCAATCGCTTTCGGGAACAGCACGTTGTTTTCAAGATGCACGTGCTTGTGCAGATCCTTCTCAAACAGGTCCAGGCCATAATAGAGGCCGGTCAGTGTGGGGCAGGCGCCCTCCCACGGCGTAAAGCCGCCCGTCGCCGCGCGCATCTCATCGAGCAGCGCTCCTGCCGACTCATGCTCGCGGATCATCATCTGGATTGGATTTTGCACACTGGCAAAGCACGCCTCCGGCGCCCGCGCATGGCCGGCGCGCTCGCGTTCCACGCCCTGGATGTAGGGAAAGAGAATCTGCTCCTCTTTGTAGAGGTGCATGAGCAGCTCGTCGGCCAGCACCTCCAGTTGGCAGTGGATCTGCGTCAGTTCCGGGTGCGTGGGGCCATGCTTCCGTGCGGCCTTCGCGGCCATCGGCAGCAGCCGCGGCAACTCCGAACGAACATACGCATGGTGCGTCCCCACAATGAAATCGATCAGCTCAGCGCAAGGGATGTTCGACCAGTCCCGGTCAAAGTGCTTCACAGTCGCTGCATCCTTGAGACTTGAGACGACGGAGGACACATCCAGGCCCTTCTCGGCGCAGGCGGCGGCCAGCGGGCGGTTCCCTCCACAGCAGTAGTCCAGATGCAGGTTCTCAAAGATGCGGATCGTAGAGGGTTCTTCCAGGGCAATGGTGCGAAGTGTGGTTTGTTCGGTAATCATGGCGGACCTCCTCGGCTGAACTCAGACTAGGCCCCCGCTGCATCGCACCGCTGCGACTTTGGTCACGCCGCGGCAAAGATTTCTTTTCCGCGTCTCGGCGCAGCGAATCCTTGGCGAGTGTTCGGGTCGATCTGTAGGATGAGGTGGAATTTGCAGCATGGGGAGAGCGATGCGACCCAACCTGAACCTGATGAAGGCCACCCTCACCGGCGCACTCGGCGGCCTGCTGTTCGGCTTCGACACGGTGGTGATCTCCGGCGCCATCGACGCGCTGGTCAAGCTCTACCATCTCAGCCCGCAGGCCAAGGGCTGGACAGTCGCAATCGCCCTCATCGGCACGGTCATCGGCTCCTTTGGCGCAGGCGAAATAGGCCAGAAGCTGGGCGGCCGCGAGACGCTGCGCATCACGGCAGTGCTCTACGTCATCTCCGCCATCGGCAGCGCGCTCGCCTGGAACTGGTCCTCGCTCATGATCTTCCGCTTCATCGGCGGCCTCGGCATCGGCGCTTCGTCCGTGCTTGGCCCGGTCTACATCGCGGAGCTCTCGCCGGCCAAGTGGCGTGGCCGTCTCGTCGGAGCCTTCCAGTTCAACGTGGTCTTCGGCATCCTCGTCGCCTACACGTCCAACTACCTCATCCGCCTCGCGCACCTGGGAGCGATGGAGTGGCGCTGGCAGGTGGGCGTCGCTGCCATTCCCGCCTTCGGCTTTCTGGTGTTGCTCTTCGGCATCCCGCGCAGCCCGCGCTGGTCCGCCTCAAAGAACCGCATCGACGAGGCTCTTGCCGTGCTCAAGCTGATGGGCGAGCCGAATCCAGAAGCCGAACTTGCCGACATTCGCGCCGCCCTGCAGCAGGAGCACGCCACCTCTCACGAGGCCGTCTTCCGCTGGAAGTACCGCTACCCGCTCTTTCTCGCCATCACCATCGGCGCATTCAATCAGCTCGCGGGCATCAACGCCATCCTCTATTATTTGCCCAGCATCTTCGCCTCGGCCGGGTTCAGCCAGATCTCCGGCGACCAGCAGGCGATCGCCATCGGCCTCACCAACCTTATCTTCACCATGGTGGGCATGAGCGTCATCGACAAGCTGGGCCGCAAGACGCTGCTGCTCATCGGCGCGGCCGGCACGGCAAGCTGCCTCGGTGGCGTCTCGTGGCTCTTTGCCACGAACTCGCACCCCGGCGCGCTGGTCTGGCTCTTTGTCGCCTACATCGCCTTCTTCGCGCTCTCGCAGGGCGCCGTCATCTGGGTCTACATCGGCGAGGTCTTTCCGAATCATGTGCGGTCCAAAGGCCAGGGCATCGGCAACGCCAGCCACTGGATCATGAACACGCTCATCGCGCTGGAGTTCCCGGTGCTGGTCGTCAGTCTGGGCCGCAGCGCGCCCTTCACTTTCTTCGCTGTCATGACGGCCGTCCAGTTCCTGACCGTGCTCTTCTTCTACCCGGAAACCAAAGGCCAGACCCTGGAAGAGCTGCAGCGCAAGCTGGTGCCGGCCGACTGATGCGGC
>VFSW01007210.1_pt1 | contig 16181 bp, 13 predicted proteins | sample 5358111 | NCBI WGS metagenome assembly VFSW01 (sample SAMN11554181, study PRJNA540505) | mine drainage metagenome | isolation source: sediment from site ElyBrook_90M | place: USA: Ely Copper Mine, Vershire, VT | collected 2017 | reverse complement strand
CCCCGCCCATCACCCTGCCCCCCAGCGTCCGCCAATGCACGTTGTGGCGCGCGATCTGCGCCGGCACCAGGATCAGCTTGATGACGGCGGCGAACATCAGCCCGCTGCCCACGGCAACCGGCGCGGGAACTCCGAGAAACAAGATCAGAACCGGCACGGTGATGGTGCCCGCGCCCCCCCGGTCAACGCAATGAACAGCGCGATCACGAATCCGATAACGTACTGCATGCAATCTCCCTGACGCCGGCTTGCCGGCCCGCGCTATTTCGCGGGCGCGGCCTCGATGTGAATGCCGCATTCAACCTTGCGGCCGGCCCAGCGTCCGGAACGTGGATCGTTGGGATCAAGTGGAAGCGACGTACACGGCTCGCAGCCGATGGAGGAGTAGCCGCGCTCATAGAGCGGCAGCAGCGGAATCGACAGCGATTCGCAGGCGTACCAAACATCGCGCGTGCTCCACGAGGCCAGCGGCGCCAGCTTCAGCACCTGCCGGCCGCCGGGCAGCGTGAACAGCGCCGATTCTTCCAGAGCCGTGCGGCTTTTGGCCTGCTCGCGCCGCATGCCGGTGATCCATACGCGGTAGCCGGCCACGGCCTTGAACAGCGGTTCCACCTTGCGCAGTTTGCAGCACTGGTCGGGCGCGGATTGATAGAGCAGTCCCTGCTCGGCCTCCTGCTCGGCAACGGTCTTTTCCGGCAGAAGATTGATGAGATTGAGCCGCCATTCCGCGGCGATCTTGTCCCGATACGCATAGGTCTCGGCGAAGTGATAGCCGGTGTCGAGGAAGAGAATGGGAATCTCCGCATTCAATTCGACGGCAAGTCGGGCCAGCAGTACGTCTTCGGCCTGAAAGCTGCACGTCAGGCACACGTCCTGATTGCCGCTGATTTCACTTGCCAGGGCCGCGCGCACATCATCGAGTTTTAACTTGATCTGTGCTTGAATTTCCGCTGTGCTCATCACAAACCTGCTCCTTCCGAGGCGATGAAAATCCCCGCTTCGTGCAACAGCCGATGGACTGCGGAGACGGCCTGCATCGGTTCGCTTGCGTCCAGCGTCAACTGCCGATCCTCCGCGCGGGCAAGCAGCTCTCCGCTCTCGTTCGCCGAGACCACCAGCGCCAGCAGGCCGGACTGAACCTGCAGCCGGCTGGTGATCTCCAGCAGGCTGGGATGCAGAAGAAACGCCTCGTCACCGGCTTCGATGCGCACCGATACAACGCCGATGGAAAACAGCGAGCGCTCGATGGCGTCGATTGCTTCCGGCGCGCCGCTTAGTTCCAGAACTCCGCCGCGATGGCCCCAGCGCGCCTCCCGCTCCCCGGTCGTGACCGGGCCCCAGGTATCGTCGGAAAGAGGAACGCCCTCGGCGGCAGCCTTTGCGGCCGCGGTGATCATGCCCGCCCCGACCGTGCTGTTGCTCTCGGCATCGATCAGAATGAACGCGCCGGTGGAGCGATTCTCGCCATACAGATCGACCGCAATCGGACGCAGCAGATCGATCCGGACCACGCCGATGCCATTCATCTCCAGCGTGTCGGCGGCCTCGTGCCGAAGCGTGCTGATCTCGCTGCGGTGTTCAATGGCGGCGACAAATGCGGGCACGGTCTGGCTGGTGTGCTTCAGCAGATAGCGGCGATTGCGCTCCAACGGACGCTGATCCATCCACACCAGCGCGGCCTTCACGCTCTTGGCCACGGTTGCCTGCGCCGCTGTGGAGACGATCAGATCGCCGCGGCTGATGTCCAATTCGCGATCCAGAACCAGCGTGACCGAAAGCGGCGCGACGGCCTCGGCCAGATCGCCGTCATAAGTGACAATGCGCGTTACCTGCGCGCTGCGCCCAGAGGGGAGCGCGGTAATCTTGTCGCCGGGACGAACGGTTCCGGAGGCAATCTGGCCGGCGAATCCACGGAAGGTATGATCGGGACGCAGCACGCGCTGCACCGGAAAACGAAACGGCGCGGCGCTGATGTCCAGCGACGAAGGCAGCGACTCCAGCAGTTCCAGCAGCGACGGCCCGTCGTACCAGGGCATCGCCGCCGAGCGGTGTACGATGTTGTCGCCGCGCAGCGCGCTGACCGGAACAAAGCGGAACTCGACCGGATTGCCGGTATCGGCCGCGATCTGATCGAGAACGGAAGTAAAATCCACCTCGATGGCCCGGAAGGCCGCTTCGTCGTAGCCAATCAAATCCATCTTGTTGACCGCGACCAGCACGTGACGCACGCGCAACAGCGATGCGATATAAGCGTGGCGGCGCGACTGCGGCAACACGCCCTTGCTGGCGTCAATCAGCACCACGGCGGCGTCGGCCGTCGACGCGCCGGTGGCCATGTTGCGCGTGTACTGCTCGTGACCCGGCGTGTCGGCAATGATGAATTTCCTTTTGGAAGTCGAGAAGTAGCGGTAAGCCACATCGATCGTGATGCCCTGTTCGCGTTCCGCGCGCAGCCCGTCGGTGAGCAGCGCAAAGTCAATCTGCCCGGGAGCGGTGGTGCCTTTGCCCTCGATGGAGCGCACTTGATCTTCGTATACCGACTGCGTGTCGTAGAGCAGGCGGCCGATGAGCGTGGACTTGCCGTCGTCCACACTGCCCGCCGTCGAAAAGCGCAGCAGATCCTTCTCGCGCTCCTGCGCCAGAAATTCGCCGACTGAAAATGGATGTGTCGTCAGTGTCGCCATTTAGAAATAACCCTCCCGCTTCTTGAGTTCCATGGAGCCTTCCTGATCGTGATCGATCACCCGGTTGGCGCGCTCGGAGGTGCGGAAGGAGACCATCTCCGCGATGATGTCGGGAATAGTGGCCGCGTCGGAGCGGATGGCTCCGGTGCAGGGGCTGCAACCGAGCGACCGCAGCCGCGACTTGACCATCTGCGGCTGCTCGCCGAGCCGCGCCACAAAGCTCTGCTCAATGGGCAGCAGCGCGTCGCCACGCACGTACATGGGCCGCTCCTTGGCAAAGTACAGATCGACGACCGGGATGCTCTCCTCGTGGATGTACTGCCAAACGTCCATCTCCGTCCAGTTGGAAAGCGGAAAAACGCGAATGCTTTCGCCCGGATGAATGCGCGCGTTGTACAGGTTCCACAGCTCCGGCCGCTGATTCTTTGGGTCCCACTGCCCGGCGCTGTCGCGGAAGGAATAGATGCGCTCCTTGGCGCGGGATTTTTCCTCATCGCGCCGCGCGCCGCCGAAGGCCGCATCGAAGTTGTAGTGGCGCAGCGCGTCCAGCAGCGCCTGCGTCTTCAGCAGTCCGCAACAGCGCTTGGTGTCCAGCGCAATCGGATTGGTTCCGGCCGCGATGGCCGCCTCGTTGCGCCACACCAGCAGCTCCGCGCCCACCGAGCGGGCCATCTGGTCGCGGAAGGCGATCATCTCCGTAAATTTGAAGCCGGTGTCCACGTGCAGCAGGGGGAAGGGAATCGGCGCGGGATAAAAGGCTTTCTGCGCCAACCGCAGCATGACCGAGGAATCCTTGCCCACCGAGTAGAGCATTACCGGACGCTCGAACTCCGAGGCCACTTCGCGCAGGATGTGCATGCTCTCGGCTTCCAGCAGGCGCAAATGACTCAGGCGGCTCAGGCCCTGGGCTGCGGAGGCGTTCACGGGCGGCGATGCTATTGGCGTTTCAGTTGCTGTAATTGTCATGTACAACCTCGTTCAGTGTGGGATTGCGCTGGACGAGGTCACGCGAGGTTGCGCACACCGTCTGCTCAGCGCGGGTGCGTCTACTGATCAATTGCGAAAGGGAATCAGAGACTAATTAGTACACCCGTCGATGATCATCGACAGGCAACAACAAAGCCGGCTTTGGGAAGCACGCAACATGTGTAGGTACATAATAGCAAAACTACATCCCTGAAGCAAATGGACTCAACCGCTCCGGAACGGCAGCCTGCCTGCCGGCCTTCTGCAAATCAACGCCACCCTCCAGCCGCGCGTCGTACTGGCGGTTGAAGCGGATCAGCGCGATCCACTGGCCGTGGTCCTGCTTCTCCCAAACCAGATCGCCGTGCAGTTCGAGCGCAATGGCCTGCGGCGGAAGATCGTGATAAAGCCCGAAGTAGCGCTCGTCCAGCGCCTCGCCCCAGCGCCCCAGGCTCAGCGGCAGCGAGGGTGGATCGTACTTGGTGCTGAAGACCAGCGCGGCGGAGTATTTCTCCGGCTCATCGGCGGCGCGGGCAATCTGAGCGGCAGTAAAGTCCTCGATGGGGAAGACGTCGAAGGGCTTGTCAACGTAGCCCAGTTCCGGACGCCGGAGATAGTCGCTGACCGGCCAGGCGCTGAGCACGGTGGCGCCGGGGTAGCGCTGTTCAAGCTCGGCAATGCCAGCCTGATCCAGGCGGACAACGCGCGCGTAGGCCAGATTGTCTTCCGGCGCAAAGCGGTAGGGCGGATTCATGAACAGCCCGGCAATGAACGCCGCCGCGGACAAGACGGCCAGCCCCTGCCAGTAGCGCACGCGGCGATACAGCGTGGTGACGGCCACCAGCAGCACCAGCGGATACATGGGCAGGAGATAGCGTGTGAGCAGCGCGCCGCCCAGCACGCTGAAAAACGCGGCATTGGCCAGCAGCAGAATAAAAATGCGGCGCAGCGCGAGTGGCTCGATGCCGGCAGAAAGCGTATTCCAGTAGGCATCGGTCTCGTCGTCTGCCCCCTGCCCCCTGTCTTTTCGCGGTTCCAGCAGCAGCGCGGCCAGGGCCGCGCCCACCGGCACAAACAGGTTCATGTGCGCGGTCAGGTGCAGCGCGCGGTAACCAAAAGCGGAGAGAATGCGCAGCGGCGAGAGGTTTGCCTCAGCGTTGTAGCGCAGGAAGACGGGATTGCCCAAGAGGAAGCCGGTCTTGAGGTAGTGGTAGGCGTACCAGCAGGCCAGGGGCAGCGCGCAACCGGCCAGCCATGCCGACTCGCGCCACAGCCGGATGCGGGCCATCCCCGGTGCGCGGCGGCTCTCCGCCAAAGAAACGGCGGCCAGGGTGAGCGGCAGCAGGATCGCCGTTTCCTTCGAGAGCGCCGCCGCGGCAAACCACAGCGCGGCGGCCCACGGCTTGCGGACCTGGTCCGGGGTTCCGCTGCGCGGCAGCGTGTAGACCAGCCCCCACAGCGCGCATGCGGCGGCAAAGATGTCCGCGTGGGCCAGCGTGCTCTGCGCAAACCAGACCGGGTAGAGCGCGGTCAGCATCACCGTCCAGAAGGCGACCGAAGCCACGCCCGTCAGCCGCAGCGCCAGCCGCCACACAGCGGTCAGGCCCAGCGCCGCCGCCAGCAGAACCGCGGTGCGCGTCACCTCCGTATAAAACCCGCAGAGCTTCCACCACAGCGCCAGATAGATGCTGGGCAGCGGCGGATGTGCGTTGGTCAGCGTGGTGATGGGGATCAGCGAGCCGGTGCGGAAGAAGTCCCAGGCCGCGGGTATGTAGTAGCCGGCCTCGTCCCAGTAATACGGCAACTGGAGCAGCGTGAAGTGGCTTGCGTAGAGTGCCGCAAAGACCACCGGGAAGATTCTCCAGGTGGGCAAGGGCGCGTCCAGCCGCGACGCAAGCAGCCGCGTTTTGATCAAGCTTTTCCAGCGCAAGTGATCGCTCCTGGCGAATGAAGGGACGGTTGGTCTTCGAGATTTCGCACCCTGGTCCTTCAGCCCCTGGTCCCTCAGTTCACCGGTCCCTGCGGAAAGCTGTGCCCATGCGGCTCCAGGTTGAGCGTACCGAAGGCCTGTTCATACTGGGCCAGGTTTTGTCCCAGCATATTCCACAGCGCCTTGGCCTGCTGTGGGCTCAGAAAGATTGCGTTCTGGTTGCGAATGGTGATCTGGTCGGGCGCGTCGCTCGAGGCCAGCCCGAAGGTCAGTTGGAAATCCCAAACGCTGACGCGGATCTGGACGCTGTTGGCGTAGGACTCGCGATAATCCGCGGTCTGAAGAAGGTTCATCTGGGTTTGCTGCGCAGGAAGACTCATGGTCTATCCAGATTACTCCGGCCGGGGCATGGAGGGCGCGCCGTGACGGCCTGTGACCGCGCCTTCGGCGCTGTGACTGATTGTGACGCGATTATGATTTTCGGCAGAAAAGGTTTGACAGCGTCAATCAAGGCTGAAATGATCTTCAAGTCACAATGTGACCGCAAACCCGAAAATCCGCGTCACAGGTGTTATGGTGCGGAAGAGGGGACTTGAACCCCTAAGCCTTTTGGGCGCTAGCTCCTAAGGCTAGTGTGTTTGCCATTTCACCACTTCCGCGGAAACCACGCGCTGCCGACGCCATACCTTACCGAGTCTAACGGCAAATTGTTGCCTATTGCAAGGTCAACCCGCCAGCCCGCCAATCGCAAAACCGCCTCAATGCACCCCCGGCGGCGGCGCCAGATGTTTCGCCGGTTTCTGGAAGAGCCACACCGCCCCGGCGCAAAAGAACGACAAGAGCGCCGTCCAGCGGAAGACGTCCACGTAAGCCATCAGCGCCGACTGCTGCTCCATCAGCTTGTAGATCAGGTTCATCGAGCCATGCCGTCCGGCGTTGGGCCCAAGCTGTCGGCCCAAATACCCCGCCATCGCCGCAGATTTCTGCTGTAAGACAAAGTTGGACGCGCCCAGATTCGCGCCCAGATAGGTCTGGTGCAGCGCCGAGCGGCGAATCAGCGCCGTCGTGGCCATCGCAATCCCAATCGACCCACCGATATTGCGCAGCATATTGAACAGGCCCGTGGCGCTGCCCATCTCCTGGTTGGAGAGCGTGGAGGTGCTCATCGTGGCCAGCGGCACAAAGACAAAGCTCAGTGCAAAGCCGGTGAGGGTGATGGGAATCAGCAGCGTTGTCGGGCCGATGTCCAGATTTACCGAGCCGAAGATCAGCGCGCAGATGCCAAAGCCGATGAAGCCGCCGCACAGCAGCTTGCGCGGATCGGTGCGGGAGCCGAGAAAGCCCACCATCGGCGACCCGATAAATGCGCCGATCCCGCGCGGGCCCACCACCAGCCCCGCGGCAAAGGCGGTGTAGCCCAGGACCTCCTGATAGTAGAGCGGCAGGATGGCGATGGTAATGTAGATGCACATGCCCAGCAGGGCAATCAAAAAACATCCGGTGCGGAAGTTGCGGTCGCGTAAGACGTGCAAGTTGACCAGCCCGTTGGGCGTGGTCCAGGAACGCCAGATCCAGCCGATCAAGGCCACAATAAGCGCCGCCACCGCCCAGCGCACCCAGCTCGCGCCGAACCAGTCATCCTCCTGGCCCTTGTCCAGTACCACCTGCAAGCAGCCGGTCCAGACAATCAGCAGGCCGAAGCCTAGATTGTCGAAGGGGCCTACCTTGGCGTTCTTGATGTAGGGCGGGTCGTAAATGAAGCGGCTGATCATGAAGACCGCCAGAATGCCCACCGGAATGTTGATGTAGAAGGCGTAGCGCCAACTGAACGTATCGGTCAGCCAGCCGCCCAACGTGGGACCGATGACCGGCGCCACCACAATTCCCAGTCCGTAGGCGGCCATGGCCATGGAGCGCATTTGCACCGGAAAGCTTTCCAGCAGAATCGATTGCGAGAGCGGCTGCAGCGCGCCCCCGCCCGCGCCCTGCAAGATGCGGGCCAGCAGGATAACCCCCAGCGAAGGGGCCGCGCCGCAAAAGAACGAGGCGATGGTGAACAGCGTAACGCAGAAAAGCAGAAAGCGCTTGCGTCCGAAACGCCGGGAAAACCAATTGGAGGCGGGCAGAATCACCGCGTTCGCCACCAGGTAGCTGGTCAGCACCCAGGTAGCTTCGGAGTTCGAGGCGGACAGCGACCCGGCAATGTAAGGCAAGGCCACCGAGGCGATGGCGGTGTCCAGCACCTCCATAAAGGTGGGCAGCATCACAGAGAGCGTCACCAGCCACGGGTTCACGCCCTGGGAGAGCGGGTAGCGGGCTTGGGCGGCGGCGTTGGGCATGGACCAGGAAGCTTTTCAGAAGGGTAAACGATCGGGCTTGGTGACGGAGGTGATTTTGTAAATCTAACAAAATAAATGGTGCTATCTGTAAGACATTTGTAAGACAAGGCTGTAAGACATTTGTAAGCAAAGGATAGCGATCCAGAGGTCGGAGGCGTGGTCTTCCTGATGCACGGAATTGCAGGCGGCCGTGACCACCTGCGGAGGGCCGACTGCTCGCTGTTCGCTCGCGTCAGGATTGCGGCCTTCCACTTGCCGGAAAAGAACGAACCGCAGGTCCTCGACTACGCTGCGCTTCGCTCGGGATGACAGGCGAGTTGGGTGGCGTGGAGTTGGTTGATGAAATCACCTTAATTACACGAGCGGTCCGGTCTTTGGGACAGTCCCGCTTTTATTCGCCCAAGACACAACAACGGCATGCGGGCGCCCAACAAATTGGGCGCACCAACAAGATGGGCGCGCCGATAGATGAGCGCTTCAAACCAAAGTACCCCCGCACGGGATTTCGCAGTCAGGCTGTATGACTGCCAAGGCGCGATGATTACCACGGAACATGGGGCTCAAGCGGCCTTCCATGCACGGCGCAAGCTCTTTGGTCATTGATCCTTTGATGTGCAATGCCGATATACCAAAGAGAACGCATCGGTAGAACTCCTATCCATTTGCGGATCGATGTGCGTGAGGACACAGCCCCCTATGCCGCAGCGGAGACAGCCACGCTTTCAGAAAACAGCGAAACGCCTTTTTTTGCGGGGTTGCGCCTTTCTGTGGCTCGCGCCGGCTCTCATTGCCTTCTCGCGTTCGCCCGCGTCCGCTGCAAAGCAGCATGTTTTGCGCACGATTCAGCAGATCTATAGCCAGAGCAAGGCAGAGGCTGCGTACGACCACCCCGTCGAGCTGGATGCCGTGGTTACCTATTCCGATGGCCCGTGGCGCCAGTTGTTTGTGCAGGACGCAACGGGAGATACCTTTCTGGATGTGCCGGCTGATAGTCCCACCTACCGGCCTGGCACCAGGGTGCGTGTCGAGGCCGTGTCTTCGCCAAGGGGCAATGGCATCAAAATTACAAAGGTAGTCGTCCACGTGGTGGGACGCGGCGCCCCGCCTGCTGCCACAGCAGAGAGCGTGGCCGATCTCGAGGTTGGACAGGAGAGGAGCAATTGGGTGGTGACGCAGGGGGTGCTGCATCCCTGCCCCGAGCCATCCGAGCGCGCCTGCTATCGGATATTTGCGGGAAAGAAGATGGTATATATCCAGGTGCGACAGCCGATGGACCCCGCAGCACAAAAACTGGTGGGAGCCGTGGTGAGCGTTCGGGGCGTGGCTGCCAGCCATCTGAACAAAGCCGGCCAGCGCGATACGACACAGATGTTCACCGACAGCCTGAAGGAATTCGACATCCTCTCTCCCTCTCTGCTTCCCAATTCGCCTGCCACTCCGATTCGCAGTATCACCTCGGACGACGCGGATGTAAGCATCGTGCGCCAGGTTCGTATTCGCGGCCGGATCATCTGGCAGACTCGCGGACAGGCATTGGTGCGTGATGCGACGGGCACGATCTTTGTGCAGTTCTTGTCGTCGTCGTTTCTCCAAATCGGCGACACGGTGGATGTCGTCGGTTTTCCGGCGCATGGCGAGTGGGGGCTGGAGCTTTCGGATGCGGCGTTGCATTTATCCGTCGATGAGATGAATTCGGTCAGTCTTGCGCTGTCGCGTGTGACTGCGGAGGACGTCCTCAATGGCTCTTACCAGGGGCGGCGCGTGGAACTCAAGGCGCGCCTCGTCAGCCAGACCAATCTGGCAACAAGAACGGTCTATCATCTGCGCGGCAACGATGTGACGTTTGACGCGATCTGCTTGAACGGCAACCAGGCCGGCCAGAGCCCGGATATTCCTCGTGGTTCCATCGTGGAACTGACGGGCATCGCGTGGCGGGGAGCTGGCAACAATGCGTCCTCCGCGGCGTTCACGATTCTGCTGCAATCGCCCACCGACATGGTCCTCCAAACCGATGAAATCTGGCTCACGTGGCAGCGGGCATTGGGCATTCTCGCCCTGATTGCGGTGTGCATGCTTGTGCCGCTTCTGTGGATCAAGCAACTGCGCCGCACGGTGCAGAAGCAGACCGCCATCATCCACCGCAATTATGAGAGCAAGCTGCAACTGGACGTTCGCTTCCGTCGCGTGATCGAGCGCAATCTGGCGGCGGTGTATACCGTCGACGCCAGCGGCGCCATCATCGAGTGCAACGCCGCCTTCGCCAATATGCTGGGGGTGGAGTCGCGCGAAGATCTGATCGGCCGGCGCTGCCTTGAATTTGAAGCCGAACCGGGGCAGATGGACATCCTGGGACAGGCGTTGAAGGAAGGCATGCTGAGTAACTGCGAGACCAGCATGCAGCGCAACGATGGCGAGATTGTGCATCTACTGATGAACGTCACCCCTGTGGAAACGCCCCAGGGTCCCGTCTACGAGACAACGGCCATTGACATCACTCAACTGCGCCTCAATCAGGTCGAGCTGCAGAAGGCCAAGGATGCGGCAGTCTTCGATTCGCTCAACGATGCGCTCACTGGCCTGCCTAACCGGCGTTATTTGCAGGAGAACCTGCCCTCGCTTCTGTCGAAAGCCAAGGCCAGGCACGAGATCGTCGCCCTGCTTTTTGTGGATTTGGATGGATTCAAGGCGGTCAACGACAGCCTTGGACACGCTGTGGGCGATGCGGTTCTGGTCCAGGTTGCTTCCAGTCTGCGATCGATGGTGCGCCAGGGAGACAGTCTGGCGCGTCTCGGCGGCGACGAATTCATGGTGATACTGAGCGATATTCAGCACGTCGATACCGCTGTCTCGGTGGCCGAAAGCCTGCTTGAGGCTGTTTCACTTCCCCAGCACGTGGCCAACCATTTGCTTTCGATTGGCGCCAGCATCGGGGTCAGCATCTTCCCCGGCGACACCGCCAATGCCGACGATCTCATCCACCATGCCGATTGCGCCATGTACGCAGCCAAATGCGCCGGCAAAAATCGCATTGTCCGCTACAGCCCGGAGATGGGCAGCTTTGCGCGGGAGCGATTGATTCTGGAAAACCAGTTACGCGGAGCCGTGGCGCGCAACGAGATTTTTCTGCACTATCAGCCGGAGTTCGATCTGGCCGATCTGCGCCTGGTCCGCTTTGAAGCCCTGGCGCGCTGGACTCATCCGGAGATGGGAGTGGTTGCTCCACTCAAGTTCATTCCCATTGCCGAAGAGACCGGAATGATTCATGAACTGGGCGCTTACCTCCTGGAAAAGGCCTGCACGGAAGCAGTGCGCTGGCAGGAGAAGGGAAGAACACAGTTGGCCGTCAATGTCTCTTCGCTGCAATTTCATCATCAGGGATTCGTGGAAGAGATCCTCGCGACACTGCAGCGCACCGGGCTTGATCCCGAGCTGTTGCAAATAGAATTCACCGAGTCGGTGATGTTGAGCAATGCGGACGAAACGGAAGCTGTCATGCTGCGTCTGCGCAGTGCGGGCATTCAGCTTGCCGTCGACGACTTCGGCACGGGATACTCCAACCTCAGCCTCCTCACCGAGCTGCCCTTCGACTTCCTCAAGATTGACAGGTCCTTCGTGCGCCATCTGGACTCCAGACCGGGTGCGGAAACCATGATGCGCACCCTGATCATGCTGGCCCACAACTTTGGCATGCGGGTGATCGTCGAAGGCGTAGAGAGCCCGCAGCAGTTGGAGCTTATCCGCGCCTGTGGCGCCAACGAGGTGCAGGGGTTTCTGCTGGGCCGCCCCACCGCCGATCCTCTGCGACTCCTTCTTGAGGAAGTCTCCGTGAAATAATTTTCCCCTTTATCCAAGTGCGGATGGACTTGGGAAGGCCGGCATCCAGGCGCGGCTGAAGCAGCGGCTTGGTTCAATACGGTTATAGTAGTGGTAGTCGAACATGGCGTGGCGGGCATTCTGTGGTTTCAGCATTTCTTTTTGGAAGAATGACCTTTCGCGTATCCTGTTCGGCGGAAAAACTCGGAATTACTGGGAAATATAGTGAATCTGCCCAACTCCATCACGATGAGCCGGATTGTCATGATCCCGCTGCTGCTGTGGATACTGACCCCGCACTTTCCCTGGCATGGGAATGGCGCGCAGGAGATTGCCGCCTCGGTGCTGTTTGTACTGGCCTCCATCACCGACGGCCTGGACGGCTACCTGGCCCGCAGGCGCAAGCAGATCACCACCATGGGCATGCTGCTGGACCCCCTGGCCGACAAGATCATGGTCACCGGCGCCCTGATCGCCCTGGTGGCCTACAATCCCCAGGTGGTCAAGGTATGGATTGCCGTAGTGATCATCAGCCGCGAGTTCCTCATCAGCGGCCTGCGCTCGATTGCTTCCTCGGAAGGCTTCACCATCCAGGCCAGCGATCTGGGCAAGCTGAAGACCTTCATGCAGATATTTTCCGTGGTCGCGGCTATCCTGGCCCATCAGTGGCCCCAGTGGCAGTTCGGGGTGCTGATTGTGCCGGTCAAGTGGATCGCCATTGTCGCCATCTATTTCACGGTGCTGGTCTCCACCATTTCGGCCATTGACTACTTTGCAGGCTTCTGGAAAGAGATCGACCACGCCAGCAAGGACCGGCGCAAAGCCTCCGTGCTCAGCCGCAACAAGAGCGCCAGCACCTCCTGACAAATGGTGAGCGGCCTTCCCCCAGTTGGTGTGCGACAATCCTCAACAGACTGATTTTTCCTATGAGGCCATCCCTTCTTCTTTCGCCGTGTGTCGTCAGATGGATTCTGGCCACGGTTCCGGTTACGCTGCTGGCCGGAGTTCCGGCCTGGGCGCAAGCCCCGCAGAGCGCAGAACCGGCGTCGCTGGTGCTGGCCGGCGGCACGCTGATCGACGTGACGAATTGGGGCGACTCGGCCAAGGATATTCCCGACGCCATCGTCATTGTGAACGGCGGCACGATCACCGCAGCCGGTCCGCGCGCGGCGCTCGCCATCCCCAAAGGCGCCGATGTCATCGACTGCACCGGCAAGTTTCTCATCCCCGGCCTCATCGACGGCTTTGCCGGCATGAACTCGCAGGGGCAGGCTGACGCCGACCTGTACATGGGCGTCACCACAGTGGTCGCGGTCAGCGATGCGCGGCGCGGTTTTGTCGATTTTTCCGCGTCACCGAGCCCGCATCTCTACCCGCTGGATTCGGTCGGCTCAACCGACGACTGGAGCTTGCTGGGCGGCCGTCCCGGCTGGGCCGTCAAGCTGAGGGAGGGCGCGCAGCCAGCTGAGTTGAGCACCGACGACACCGCCCGCCAACTCATCGACACTGCCCGCCTGGGAACCCGCGCCGTCTGGCTCGGCCCGGACATTACCGCCGCCAATACGCAATGGATCATCGCCCGCGCCCACCAGATGGGCTTGCCCACCTACGGCTAGTTTGTCGCCCCGCCCTACGACGTGGGCATCGATGCCGGCGTGGACGTGCTGGTGCACATGGGCCGTTATGAGTTAGGCGTGATTCCCGACGAGCTGCAACGGCCGCTGGTGGACGACTTCCAGGGCCCGGCCGCCGTCACCGCCTACGACTACGCCCAGCGCCTGCCCCCCATCGACCAGCACGTGCTGGACTACGCGCACTTTCTCGCCACCCATCACGCCGTGCTGATGCCCACTTTCAGCATCTTTTACGCGGAGTTGCCGGGGCATCGCAATCTGTGGAATGAGCCGGCCGCCACGCTGCTCAACCCCGCCCACGTCTACGATCCCGCCGATCGCGCCAGCGGCGAAATGAACTATCCGCAGCCGTACTGGGCTCATCGCCTGCCCGGCATCGCGCAGCGCTACATGGAAGAGAGCCAGATCAAGAAAGCAGACCTGTCGGCGCTGCGGCTGTGGCGCATCAACCAGGCCCTGTATTCCGCCTATCCACACTACCTGGCAGCCTCCGGCGCGCCGGTGGAGGGAGCTCTGCCGGGAATCTCCATGCACACCGAGATGGAGCTGCTGGTTCGCCTCGGCCTGAGCCCACGCGAGGCTCTGGCCGCGGCCACCAACAACTACAGCCTGCAGTTCGGCTGGCATGAACTGGGCCAGATTGCTCCCGGCCGCCGCGCCGACCTTCTGGTGATTGATGGCGACCCCACGCAGAACATCTGGAACGTCCGCCGCATCTCCCTGCTACTGCTCGCCGGCAAATTGATCGATCGGGAAAAGCTCCTGTATGGGAAGCACTGAGGATATTCGATCGCGCGGCTTTCGGCAGACCCCACGCGCATCGGTTAACGTAAAGAGACACAGGAGCGCGGCATAAATCCCCCAAAGGCCATGAACGATTCCCCCTCCCGGCTCGCCGCAAAGCGGCGCCACAACAAGTGGCTGCTGCTTATTGCGGCTTACAAGCTGCTGCAGTCGCTGCTGTTTGCCGCCATCGGCGTGGGCGCCTTGCATCTGCTGCACCGGGACGTGGGCGATCTGCTGGCTAAACTGGCCGATCACCTGCGCTTCACCCCCGAGTCGCGCGTGGTCAACTTCATTCTCGACAAGGCCTCCCTGCTCAACGATCCGCTCTTGCGGCGCATTGGCCTCACGGCATTTTCCTACGCGGCGCTGGGCATACTCGAGGGAACCGGCCTCTATCTGGAAAAGGCCTGGGGCGAGTACCTGACGCTGGGCATCACCGCCTCGTTTCTGCCCTGGGAGGTCTTCGAGGTGCTGCGCAGAGTGACCTGGGTCCGCTCCGGCCTGCTGCTGCTCAACTTTCTGGTCTTCCTTTATCTTTTGAAGGTTGTTGCCGAGCGGGGCAAGCGTGTGAACGGCCCGGCAAACGATCCGGAGAGCAGCCCGCCGGAGGCCTGAAGCAGCATTTTTGCGGAAGGAGAGAAGGAAAATCCAAGTATTCGCTTTTTATTCTCCTACCACGAGTCGACCGCTTTGTCCAGTACCGGAACCAAAACCGTAAACCCTACATCTTGTGGGAGTGTACCTCTATTTATCTATTAGTAGAAAAAATTCTCGTCAGTCATTTAATTCCACAGGCATGAGCGATTTTGCTCTTGGCGAAAGCCGCAAACCGGGGTACTATCGTTTCATCGGTGGTCAAAAGTGGAGTTTTAGGGAGTTCATTGATATGTTTTCAATGAAAGTTTAGCTGATTTTCTTCCTCCGTCCACAGAATTCGACACCGAACCGGCAGGGAATCAGCCTGGGCAACCGGAGAACGGCGGCGGAAGGGTCCGACGCAGGCAAAGAGGCAGAGCAATGTTTCGCGGAAACCATCCAGCCAAGGTCGATGAGAAGGGGCGGTTGAAGCTTCCGGCTGCATTCAAGCAGTTGCTGGACGCGCAGCACGTGACCCAGTTCTACATCACCAGCGTGGATGGCAAGAGCGCGCAGATCTGGCCGTTGCCGGAATGGGAAAAGCAGGAAGCGCTGCTGGCCGAGTCGAGCACCATGGACGACGCTGTGGAAAAGTACCTGAACCTGACCAGCTATTACGGCCAGCAGGTGGAGATGGACAACCAGGCGCGAGTTCTATTGCCGCAGATACTGCGGGGAACGGCGGGGCTGGATGCGGAAGTAGCGGTTCTGGGAAAGATGTTTTTCCTGGAAGTTCAGAATTTGCAGAAGCTCGAAGAGAATTTGCCGGCCAACGCAATGACCGTGGAAGATCGCCAGTCGCTGGCGGCGATTCTCAAGCGGCGGAGTTGACCGCCAACACCCCCCAGGGGGAGCGCATGACCAAAACGAACGAGAGACATGCGCCAGTTCTTTTTCAAGAAGCGATGGATCTTCTCCGGGTGCGTCCAGGGTCGACGATTGTGGACTGCACGCTGGGACTGGGTGGGCACAGCGCCGGGATTGCAGGGCGACTGGGGCCCTCCGGTCACCTGATCGGCTTTGACCGGGACCCCGAGGCGCTCGGGCTGGCCAAGGCCAGGCTGGACGAAGTTTGTATCGAGCTGGGCGCGCAGGCGCCGCGCGTAACGCTGATCGGCGAGGCGTTCAGCTCGATTGAGCAGAATTTGCAGCCGGCTTCGGTGGATGGATTGCTGGCCGACTTTGGAGTCAGCAGCCTGCAACTGGACGAGGCGGCGAGAGGATTTAGTTTCATGGCGGATGGGCCGCTGGATATGCGCATGGATACAAGAACTTCCACGCGCTCCAACCCCACCGCCGCACAAGTGGTGAATGAGGCCAGCGAGCACGAGCTTGCAAACCTCATTTACGAGTACGGAGAGGAAAGGAGGTCGCGGAGAATCGCCAGAGCCAT
>VFSW01007209.1_pt1 | contig 16182 bp, 25 predicted proteins | sample 5358111 | NCBI WGS metagenome assembly VFSW01 (sample SAMN11554181, study PRJNA540505) | mine drainage metagenome | isolation source: sediment from site ElyBrook_90M | place: USA: Ely Copper Mine, Vershire, VT | collected 2017 | reverse complement strand
ACGCCCCGTCCGGAGTGATGGCCACGCCAATGGGGTTCGTCCCCACCGTCACGGTGGCTACTACTGTGTTGGTGGCCACGGCGATGGCGCTCACGTTGGCGGAGCCGTAGTTGGCGACGTAGACAAACGCCCCGTCCGGAGTGATGGCCACGCCAATGGGGTTCGTCCCCACCGTCACGGTGGCTACTACTGTGTTGGTGGCCACGGCGATGGCGCTCACGTTGGCGGAGCCGTAGTTGGCGACGTAGACAAACGCCCCGTCCGGAGTGATGGCCACACCCTGAGGGTTCGTCCCCACCGTCACGGTGGCGTGGACCGTGGGCGGGTTGAACGCGAGCATCATCTGTTTGGTCACGGTGGGAAAATATGGGAAGTAAGCAAGGTAAGGATAACAACCTCGCCCGCTAGGAGCTATGAACGGCTTCGCGACTATGTTTTCCCACCCGTTTGCGTTGTTGCTTTGCGGCATCAGTATCCCTCCACGATAATCCACCCGGAGTATAATTGTGTGTTGTTCGGAGCGACAATGGTCAGCGTGGTCGTGGTGGCTGTGACCGTAAGACCAGTCACCGAGTTCGTCACCATCGGAGAGAAGGAAAAGGCGGTTGAAAATACGATCGTCTGTGCCGTACTGGTGTCGTTCTCGTATCCGTTGAAGTAGAGCAGGACCCGCTTCATCGACCCACCTTGGAAGGGCTGGCTCCACACCACGGTTCCCGCCGTGGTCCCGGAGAGGGTGGTCTGTGCGATGAAGGAGTTGATGGGGCCATATGTCCCGAACGCCCCACCACCAATAAGAAGGGCATAGGGATTCGTGATGGTCGCGTTCGTCCCCGCCGCCGGTGCCCCGGCGATGTAGAGCGTGCTCGCCGTGGTCACGGTGTTCGCCGAGGAGAAGGCGATGGTGGAAGCGGCGATGTTGAGTTGCATCCCGTTCAGAGCGGTGACGGTGGTGGTCGTGGCGGTGCCGGTCCAAGTGTAGGCGGAGAGGCCCATGAGGGAGTAGGTCGATCCTGCAACCTGGGAGTAGGAAGGGGCGGTTCCCGGCTTGAAGGTGAAGGCCGTAACATTGTCGGTTCCCGTCTGCGAGTTCCAGGTAAACCACGAGTTACCAGCCGCTCCGAGTGTGCCGTCAGAGAGCACCATTCCGGTCGCGGTGTTGGACGCTGCCACATGCCATGTCCCGGTAATGTTTGCAGGGAGAACGCCAAGGCTCACCTTGCCGGTAGCCACCGTGGTTCCGGTTGTCGTGAGCCCGGTGCCGAACACGAAGTTGGCGATGTTGAGCGCCCCCGTGGTCGTGGCCGGGAGCGCATCGGCGAAGAAGCCGATCACGGTTAGGTCGGATCCGGTCGTGAGGGATCTTCCCGCCTGTTGCCCGATGATGACTCCCCGGTTTCCGGTGCTCAACGACTCTCCCGCGCTCCATCCGAGTCCCACCCACCCTACTCCGGTGGTCAGTCCGTTGAGTGTAACGGCTCCAAACGCGTCGTTCCCGGTGAACGTCTGTCCCCCTGTCGTGATGGACCCACTGGTGTAATTCTGCAGCGCCATCGAGCCTACTGCTGTGCTCCAAGACGAACGCGTGGCGGAGTACAGCGCGGCCATTCCTACGGCGGTGTTGTCCGTCGGAATCGTCCCAGTCCCCCCGGTGTTGACCAGGGAGTAACCGGCGTTAGCACCTAGCAAGGTGTTGTCGTAGGAGTAGGTATCTGTAGTCACCAGATGACCGGCGTAAGGGCCGTACATCACATTCGCGGAGCCGAAGGCCGTTTCCTGTCCGCTGAAGTACCCAATCGAAGATGCGGCGAAGGTCCCTTGGTAGTCGCCGTTGACTGAGAAGTACGTGACGAGGAAGCCACTGTGAAGGGCGACCGAAGTGGGAAGGAATTGCGTGTAGTGCCCTATCGGATATGATGCGGTCGCCCCCCGGAATGACCCAAACTGTCCGATGCGCGGCGAATTGACCACGGTGTATTCCGGTGATGCGGCCGCTGGCGACAGCAGCATGAACTCCGGGTTGGTGAGCCCCGATGGGAACGTGATCCCCATGCCTCCCGCCGTGGCCGAGCCCGCGTTGAAGCTGGTCGCGGACGGGTCCGTGAGGTCCTTCCATGCCAGAGACGATGTTGCAGGCCCGGAGACCCACTTCGTGCCGTTGTACTGCATGACGGCGTTCAAGCCCGGAGTATGAAGCGTCGTGTAGTCGAACACCTGCCCGTAGAGCGCGAACTCCGGGGTCCCGGCGGCGTTCTTCCAGTGGATGATCTCAGTGGTCCCGTCGATGGTGACGGTCTGGGAGATCCCGGACGCCACGGTGCCGACCTGGGATGCGGCGGGCTTGAGGAGATAGGCGTCAGCCGCCAGCTCCGCGAGGTTGATCTCGCCCCCCTTGTTGATTCCGGCTCCTGACATCTCGGGCATGGCCTATTCCGAAAGGTCGTCTACCTTTCTTCCCGTGAACTTGACGACGTACTCCGGCGCAGTCGCGGAAGAGTCGGGCATAACCAGGACGAACGCGTGCTTGGACTTCTCTGAGATGAAGTCCCCTTGCGTCACCAACGTCTCGTAGTGGTAGGGAGCCTGCTTGGGGAGCTGCTTCGTGCCCTCCTCACCGTGGTCGTACCACACGTACAGATAGCCCGAGGTCCCAGACGTGTCTGTGGAGTCGAGGTCCTCGATGTAGAAGTTCCGAGTCCACTCCGGGAAGTAGTACAGCTTCGCCTGTCCGGGTGTGAGGGTGCTGTCCCCAGCTCCCTCGTGATATGTCGCCCGCTGGTTGTCGGGGAGATTCGACCAGAAGTTCTTCTTCTCCCAGGCTATCAGCTCATCGAGCTTTCGGAGAGTCTCGGCGTCAGCCACACGCAGCCTCCCTACGAGTAGTCGCCGCCTTCCTGCAGGCTCACGACCGCGATCACGTCACAGGTGTCCGCGGACGTCGCCGCGGTGAGCCAGTAGCCGTTCGGAACCACGATGTGGAAGTCGAACCCGTCCGCTCCCTCGTAGGTGGCCTCCGCCGCCGCGAAGTTGATCTGCTTCACGTTGAAGGTGACTGTCCCGTTCGTGATCTGGAGGGTAACGGTGCCCGCCGCGGTGTGCTGCTGAACGTTGAGGGACTCGACCACCTGGAAGAAATTGTCGGGTGTGACAACCTTCGCGGTGCCGGTGCTCGGAACGTTGAGACCGAGGTTCTGTTGGGAGGTTCCGATGCCGGTGAATCCGATGTAGCGGACCTCGCCCAGTCTGGGGTCAGAGAGCTTCATCTTAGTGCCCTCCTGCGGCGAGCCACGCGTTCTTCTCCTCGGCCGAGATGTAGCCCGCGTCCACGAGAGCCTTGGCGAACTGCTCGTTGGGGAGCTGTCCGATGCTCGGGTTGATGGGCTTCACCTTCTGGTAGGGCGTGTTGGTGAAGGTTGTCGGAGAGAACGGGTCTCCGATGGTCACGGAGGTCTGGGGAACCTTGTGGTTGAGGATGGCGCGGATCATGGTCGGGTCCCGGACCACGTTGACCAGCATCCGGTTCACGATGAAGTTGAACCGGGGGGTCACGGCCCACGGAGCGGTGTTCGCCAGCGCCCACCTGGGCGCGAGCTTGAACAGGCTGAAGAACTGGGTCTTTGCGCTCGGGTTCCAGTACGGGCTCATCTGCCCATCGAAGAAGCCGAGGTCAGAGTAGGACGACTGTGGGACGATGTTCTGGTCCGCCTGTCCCACGAAGTTCGACTGGGGCTGCTTCAGCCACACCCGGAGGTGGGACGAGGAGAGCCCGTAGAAGACCTGATACATCTCCGAGAGCGTCTGTTGCGTGGACGTGTCGAAGATGTTGGTCACGCCGTTGATGGTCGTGGCCGTCCCGGACAGTCCGAACAGCACATCGTTCTTGAAGGTGGGCGTGGACCCCGCGGCGGCGAGAGCTGCGGAGAGTGCCCCCTGAGTGACCGGGTTGTAGGGCCACTTCCACGTCTGGTTCCTGGCGCAAAGGAACGGGACGACATCTCCCGAGTCCAGGGCCGAGTTCCCGAAGCTCACGACGAGCTTCTTGTCCGTCCCGATGACCGGGAGGTCGTAGAAGGGATCGGTATCCATTTCCTTTCCTCCTTACCGATGGTGAGCGCAGGGCTCGAGCGCCCTACGTCCCCTCGTAGCTGACGTGGAGGGTCATCCCGGCAGACATGGAGGCGACTTCCACGAGGTTCTGGACCCCGGACGAGGAGCCTGGGACCTGGAACAGCCGGAACTTGAAGGTCTGGCCGGACTCGGAGCCGACTACCGCCATGGCGACGGGGTAGGTGGTGGTGCCGGTCCCGCTGGTGGCCTTCAGGTAGCAGTAGTCGATCAGGGAGATCGACCGGGCCTGGACCACCGTGGCGGTGGTCCCCCCTGCGGTGTAGGTGGAGCCGAGCGCGATGTCTTCCTCGAAGTGCGTCATCCGATTTCCTCCTTCCTCTCAGTTCTCAGCCGTCCTACGAGGACTCGCTGGTGGCGTAGTCCTGGCTGGAGAACTGCAGGCCGAGGGGGGTCAGGATCGTCTGCCCGCCGGCGGAGAAGTTCACGTCGAGGGTGAACTTCTTGTTCTGCCCGATGTGGATGGCCTGCCCGAGCTCGAGGACGTTGGTTCCGCCTGCGATCCCCACTTGGTCCGCGTAGCGGATACCGTAGGGCTGCGTGCCGGACTCCTTGAACTGGTAGCCGAGGAGCTTGGGGCTGGAGGCGAAGTCGGCCAGCGCAAGGATGACCATGGCGACACGGTTCTGGGGGGTCAGGATGACGGTGGCCCCGGAGTGGTTCAGGTCGATGTTCCAGTACGCGGCCTGCCACCCAGCCGTCGCGGTCTGGATGAAGTTGTAGGTCGCGGTCCCACCTGCGGCGAAGACGGTCTCGGGCCGGATCTGGGAGACGATGAGGTCCCCGTCCTGGCTGGACTCGGCTACGGTTCCCTTGATGGTCTGCTTCGCGGCGAGGAGCGCGATGGCTGCGGCGGGGAACTTGCGCTCGAAGATCTGCCAGTCCCTCTGGGGAAAGTGCGTCATGAAGCTGTTGGTGTAGAACTGGATGAACCGGCGCCATTCCGCTCCCGTCATCGACCCATCCCCAATCTGCGGGACGGGAGAGATCTCGACGGAGTAGGCGTCCTGGTCCGCCTTCGGGCCGACAAGGCCCAGGTCGGCAGCAGAGAAGGTTCCAGACTTGTTCGCAGAGACGTTCGCCAGCATGGCTCTCAGATCGATCGGCATTTGTTTCCTCAACAAGGAAAATGGCAATGCGCAATTAATAAGCCTGACCCGTAGAAACGTATTTATCTGTCCTCATTGTCCGGTAGTCCGTGCAAGGACGAGCACCACGGAGAGGGAGACCAGCCGGACAGAAAAAGCCCGAGCGACGCGTAGCGCTTAAGAGGGTCGAATTGTATGTGAGTCCTGAAGTATGGGCGGACTTCCAGAAGGCGCACATCGACTTCAAGAGGAGATTCAGTCAGCAGGGAGAGTTCTTCGAGCACGTTTGGAAGTTCTATCGTGAAGCCACATCCCCCCGCGTCACCCCCACCGACTCCGCAGTCAGAGATACCTTCGGCGGCTGACCGGCTAACTCAATGGGCGCACGACCATGCCGAGGGAAACGGTAAACCGAAACACGTCGGCCGCATCCGGGACCTCTACACTCGCGTCACCTATCGCGGCATCGAGACCGTGGTGGACAACTCCCAGAAGCGATCCGAGACCGCGGCCAAGGCTGCGAAGGAAGCCATCAGTGAGGACCTCGCCAACGCCTTTCTCGCCTACGCCGAGGCCAACAAGGAAGTTCAACGGACTGGCGACGTACTCCTGCAGATACTCGCCCTCGAACTGTGAAACCTAATTAACTGCGCGCCTCTATGTAGAGCGATGGATGCCGAGACCCGAGTTGCGTTAGCGGAGATAAAAGGTGACGTGAAGCATCTCTCCGATGACGTGCAAACGCTGGCCGGAAAGCTGGATACGCTCTCCGACCGGATTGCTACGGTCTCCTCCAGAAACGGGACGCAGGATACGAAGCTCGGAGTGGACCACGAACAGATCGTTCAGCTAGAGAGGAATTGCACGCGCCTGACCGACATGATGGGTAAGTTTGACGAGGCTCAACGAAAGAACGACTCCGCTATCGAAGTCCTGTGGAAGTGGAACCAGTGGCAGGAGACCAACCGCTCCGAGGACACCACTCGGTTCAGATGGGCGGTGGGGTTGCTAACTTCAGGTCTCATCTCCGTAAGTCTCACCATAGCCGCACTCATCGTCCATGCCATTTAGATTCAAATCGAAGGAGACTCGCCCCGACTACCGGGACTGTACCTTTTGCGGCGAGGCGAAACCCCTCCAGGGGATGCGTCTCGGCAACGCAGGTTGGATCTGCACTGAATGTATGCACAAGGCGGGTGGAGCCCGGAAATTTTCGTGAAGGTAAAGAGGTGGGGAGTTACGGCATATCGCCACCGGGCACAACCGACCAAGTGCCCCGTCTGCGGAATGTCCATGGTACTGAACTCACTCCCCACCCACTTGTTCCGGCACGGCCTCGGAACGAGGAAGCGCTCGGACTTCTTCGCGGAAGCGAAGAAGAAGGCGCTACTCAGCCAACAAGCACGCGGCCCGTGAACTTCCGGTCGTGCAGGAACTTCTCCGTGAGCTCGGCTCCACGCCGACTGAACTCGAACGTGGTGGCCTCCAGACGCTTCCAGCTGTAGAGCGGGGCCTCCTGCCGGAAGACCTCTACGAAGATGGCGTTGTGTTCGGTGAGCGTGATTCGGGCCCGGAGCCTTCCGCCCTCGTTGGAGATGACGAACGGTTCCCGCGTCGGGATGATAGTTCCGGTCATGGCCTCGTTTCGGTTTGCCTCCGTGAGATGGAACGCATCTTTCGCACTCGTCCGCAGGTCCTGGAGGAACTGTATCTCGCGCTCGAGCGCGATGTCGAGGTCGTGCCATGTCTCCTTCATGGGGCGTTGGGCCGACACCTGCAGAGCTCTCCCAGTCTCCGCGTAGAGGTCCGACAGCTTGGCGAGGGCCTCGGAGAGCTTCACCGGACTATCCCGAAGGAATCACACCTGCCAGATGTAGGTCGCGATGGCGGACCCCAGGCCCACCCCGACGAGTCCCGCGCTCCCGGAAGGGTGGTTCCGCATGGGTCCCTTCCCGGCCGCTCCCGCCGCGCCTACGATGGTTTCCAGCGCGGCGATCCCGTAGTTGATAGCCTTGACCACGGGGAGAGCCTGCACCGCGCCGGGGTCCTTCCCCCCGGTGACGATGCTCTCGTAGACCGCCTTCTGAACGCCAATCACCAAGACGCCGCCCGCTCCGCCTGCCGCAAGGGAAACTCCTGTCATACCCTTAGTACGCCTTGCGCAGTTGAAAAGCGTTTAGGTTAGCGCCCGGACTATGCCAACCACCGCCAGGATGCCGCCCACGACTCCGAGGACCTTGTAGTCGGTCCCTGTCAAGTTGTTGGCCGCCCATGTCCCCCAGTACCCTGTCGTGAGTCCGATGGCGCTGAACGTGACCATCCCGCCTCCCAGCGTAGCGATGCCTCCTCCTTGGAGTGCGTGCGACTTCTTAGCCACGCCGAGCGCCACGATAGCGGGACCACTGGCGAGAGCGCCCACGGCTGCGGGGGCCGCGATGTGCAGAATCATCGTGCTGTCCATCGCTAAGTGACCGAGCACGGTCGATTGGGCGTCTGGTAGCTCCCGAGGTTGCTCGTCTTCCCCGTGTAGTTGTCCGTGAGCTGGACGAGGAACTGGGTATTTCCCGGCCATCCCCCTAACGTCTGGTCGAAAGTCCCGTCCGCGTTCCAGGGGAACGTCTGGCTGGACTTCGACAGGACGGCCCCGGTGTTGGCGTTGATAATGGTCACGTCCTCCGTTAGGGTGTAGGTGGCCGTTCCCCCCGAACCGGCGACCTTGACGATGTAGTTCTGCGGACTCTCCGGTCTCGCGCACCCGATGGACGCCACGGTGACGACAGGGCTTGTCCCGTTGACCGGGCTCCCGCGGCCGTACTTGAGCCACAGCAGGAGCGCCAGGAGAGCACCACCGACCGCCGTGCCTTCGATGATGTGCTTGTTCCGGGGCTTCATTTGGGGACCGCGAGGACTATGGCCTCACCGAGTTCGGAGCGTATCTCCTCCACCGGGGACGTGGCCTCTCCCATCATGCCGACACCGGCCTTGGTAATGTGGGTCCCTGGGGAGGAGGCGGATACGGATAGGGGGCGTAGTACGCCTGCGGCGCGTTCTTTTTTGCGTAGTGGCCCTGAACCACCTTGTAGGTCACGTAACCGCCTACTCCTACCACGACGACGACGGCGACACCCTCTGCGATTTGAGTCCAGTCGAACCCCCCTCCCGCTGGTTGGCAGGAAACGCTACCGTTGTTGTTTTGACAGCTGGTGCACCCGGACAGGATTGAACAGTTCTGCCAGGAGTTCGCTCCCGTCTGAGTGGTAGTCGTACCGAAGGTGTAGTTGATGCCCCCGAGGATCGTCAGGGCGATTCCCGTATAGACGAGAAGTGGCCCAAAGGCGGCGAGACTGATTAGCATGTACGCCGGGAGCAACCCGGCCAGAAGTCCCCCGGAGAGCACGATGCCGATAGCCAAAATCGTGAGTCCCACCACGAGAAGAAGCCAATCTCCCAGTGGCTTTGCCGCCAGTTCCATGTCCGGGTCCATCCCTAGTGCCAACATCTTCGCCCGGACGTGAAGCTCAAGTGCCTGCATGTAGACGGGTTCGAGACCCAGACTGGAGATGTTTCCTTGCTGTGGGGCTTGCGGATAGAAGTTCGGATGGTAGGAGTAAACGATAGCGTTCTTCGCGTCCACGAGGATCAATCCCGTGTTCCCCGGAACGTTGGCCTTGAAGTAAGCTGGATTCGCGGGCTGCGCCGCGTTGCCCTGTTGCATCGCGTAGCTCGTCCACCCGAGACCGTCAAGACCCTGGCCCTGGCCGAGTTGGACTCGCCAGTCGTTCGGCTGAAGGATGTCCGTGCTGATTCCACCGTATGCGGTTGCCATGTTTTCACCCCGAGCAGTTCGAGCAACCTCCACAGGTGCCCATAAAGCCCTCATTGGTCTTGTAGTTCGTCTGCGCCGGAACGTAGACGGTGAGTGATGGTCCCCCAGCTCCTGGAAGGAGTGCCTGGACGACCACCTGGAGGACCGCATCCTGGGTCACGGTCCAGTTGCACGCGAACGTGGGCGGGTTGATGTGCGTGACGATGATGATGATGTTCCCGTTCGCGTCAGTCTGGTAGGATTGCGCGTCCGTCTGGATGATGTTGGGATTCGGGTTCTGGATCAGGAGGGTCGCGTTGGCGATGGGAAGCTTCTTCGCGCTGTTGTCGAGCAACGTCACCCGGAAGCTCGTGCTCCCCGCGCATACGATAGGGGACCCGCACACTGCGACCCCACACCCACTCGATAGGCTGGCCGTGACCGGCTGGCACATCTGCGAGTAGATGGGAAGGTTTCCCGGACCCGCCAGGCTCCCGGGGATCTGTGGGGCGTTCTGTGTCTGACACGACCCGTTGATGCACGCCTGCCCGGAGGGGCATGTTCCATTACAGGAGGGGGTGCAGGCTCCGCAATTGGACGGTGGCCCGCCTCCGCTCGCGGGAGCGCACACGAACGGGAGTCCCACCTGTCCAGAGGGGCATCCTGCGTTGATGTTCTGGGACTGGAGCACCTTCGCTCCCACGTAGTAGGCGACCGTGGCGACGGCGCCTCCCACCACGACCTTGACGACTGTGATCGCCAAGCTCCCCTTCGGCCTCGGCGCGTAGTACACCGGAGGCTGAGGGGGCGGATACGGGTAGGGAGCCGGGGTTGCCACGGTTCCCTCTCAGCTGAACGCGATGGAGGAGTCGTGCGCGTGCACGTAGACGGCGGGCTTCTTCGGAGGAGCGGCAGGGGCCGGGGATGTGACGGTGGGATCCTTCGCCTTCAGCACGGGTGCTGGTTCGGGTTTGGGGGGAGCGACGGGAGCCGGCGTGGGCTTGGGAGTGGTCTCCTCTTCCGCATCCTCGGTCACGTCCTTGGCGGCTTGGAGGAGGCTGTCGATGTTCTTCGGAGGAGCGGACTCAGGCTCGACATCGGAGGGTACCCTGCGCGGCATACACTCCCTAGGTCTAACGCATTTCAAAAGCCTTACGGTAGGCTCAAGATGGCCTGGACCGTGCGCGTGGTGGCGTCCTCCGCGTCCATGGAGCGACTACGGGAGCCCTCCCGTAGGCGGTACTCGCCACACGGCACTCCGACGTGAGAAATCCCTTGCTTGGCCGCGAGCAAGACCGCGAAGTAGTCCTCGAACTTCTCTCCAGGAGTGGTCTCGTCCGCTTTCTGCATGGCGGGCGCGAGCACGGTCTTGGCCCACGCGCTCTCGATCATCAGGTTCAACGTGTCCAGGCGATTCCCCTGCAGAAGAGAGTGGAAGTCCAAGGGTCCGTCAGGCAGGAAACGCGCCATCCCGGTAGGAGTGACGACGTTCACGTTCCCCGCGCAGATCCCGTGGAAGTGTGGATGCATCTCCAGTGTCTTCCGTATCCGGTCCGGGTGCATCGTGTTGTCCGCGTCCAGGAAGGCGAGGTAGTCCCCCATCGCGGATTCGAGGGCGAACTTGAAGGCTCCCCAGGCGCCGACGTGCCGCAGATGGTAGAATGTCACGTCTATGCCTTCCGGAATGGTCGTGTAGACCATCTCGTGGGCGAGCTTCTTCTGCATCTCCTTCCCGGAACCGTCACACACGATCTCCACGGACAGGGGCCGGTAGGTCTGCTCGAGCGCGTTGGCGAGCGCCCGCTCCACGTGGTCGATTTCGTTGTGGAAGCGCACCACCAGGGAGACCCGTCTCATAGGTAGATGACACCGATGCCGTGGAACGGGATGTCTGGGGTCGACCGCTCGGCCATGATCTCCACATGGAGGGCTTGCGTCTCCGCGAGCACACGACTGTAGCACCGCCTCACGTCCGGGTAGTTGATGTCGTGGAACGCCACGAGTCCCCCGTTGGATACCAGAGGGGCGAACATCTTGTAGTCGAGGTACGCATCGTCTCCTTCGTGCCCGGCGTCGATGAACAGCATGTCGAACGAGGTCTCACGGGCCTCCGCCATCACCGCACGGACCTTCTCCAGCGTGGCCGTGTCGTGGCTGTTTCCGATGACGATGTGGAGCGCGGCCTTCGTGAGAACGGGCGTGCATGGGGTGGCCGTGCCACTGTCCACGCTGACGATGAATCCCATGGGCATGCCTATCACATGGTCGAAGAACAGGGTGGTTCCGCCTTCGTAGTATCCGATCTCCAGCACGCTCCCGACTTCGCGCTGACGCATGAGCGGACGGAGGATGGAGAGCTCGGACTCGAGTTGGAGGAGTTTGACCATGCTACTTGCCCAGGATAGACTCCCGGATGGCGGCTCCCAACCAGAACCAGTCGTGCTTGAAGTCGTTGGGGTTGAGGCAGACGTATCCCTCCTGGCGCAACGGAGCGAGGTAGTACTCCATGTCGTCCAGGATCACGGCCTCGGACGGAGAGTGCGTGACGAGGACCTGCTTGCCCTTCGCCATGTCCGGGATGGAGAGATGTTTGACCTTGGAGTCCACCATGCGAATCTCTCCCTCCGGGAAGCCGTTCTGCATGAGCCAGTCGAGGGTCTGGTCGTGCCACTGGCCGTAGCGTCCGGTCCAGTAGATGATTTCCCACCCCTCCCTCAACTTGAGACCCTGCAGGACGTCGGCCGCGTGCTCGAGCGGGAGCGTGCCTTCGGGCGGGAGACCTCCCGGGGGACAGACGGCAAGGAGCACGGTCCCATCGAGGTCGCAGTAGAGCACCTTCACAGTTCCTCTGCGGCGGAGGCCCCCCAATTCATTGGGGGGAGGAAGCCGCACACGCTTATATAGATTGTAGCCATCCCATAGTTATGCCTCTCCGTACCTTGATGGTCCGCTTGGAACCCACCACTGGACAGAGGGACGCACTTCTCGCCACGGTGGAGGCGATGAACAAGGCGTGCGACTTCGCCGCCAAGATTGCCTTCGAGCAGAAGTGTGCCAACAAGAACACCCTCCAGAAGTACGTCTACCGCGACCTCCGGGAGAACTTCGGCATCTCTGCGCAGATGGCGGTACGCGTCATTGCCAAGGTGGTCGAGGCATACAAGCGGGACCGTTCCATCCAACCCAAGTTCCACCGGCGCGGGGCCGTGCCCTATGACCAGCGCATCCTGTCGTGGAAGGGACCCGACACGGTATCTTTGTTGACACTCTCGGGTCGTATCCGTGTTCCCGCGATATGGGGTGAGTATCAGAAGAAGGTCATGGCAGATCGCCCCGTGCGTGGGCAGGCCGACATCATCTGGCGTGACGGGAAGTTCTACCTCGCCGTGGTCATCACCATCCCTGACGTGCCTCCCTACGAGCCGCAGGGTTGGCTCGGTGCCGACCTCGGTATCGTGAACCTTGCGGTGGATTCGGATGGCAACTCCTACTCCGGGAAAGAAGTGGAGAAGGTTCGAGGCAAGACGGCCAAACTCAAGAAGGGTCTCCAATCGAAGGGCAGCCGTTCCGCCAAACGGCATCTCCATAAGACTCGGAGACGTGAGGCACGGTTCCGCCGACAGACCAACCATTCCATCTCCAAAGCTCTTGTGACGCGAGCCGAAGACACCTCTCGGGGTATCGCCCTGGAAGACCTCCAGGGCATACGCAAGAGGACAACTGTACGGCGCTCCCAGCGGTCCAAGCAAGGCTCTTGGGGCTTCGCCCAACTGCGCTCCTTCGTGGAGTACAAGGCGGCGGCGAAGGGTGTTCCCGTGGTCCTCGTGGACCCTCGGAACACGTCTCGTACCTGCCCTCAGTGCGGGACCATCGACAAGAAGAACCGTCCGACGAGGGACAACTTCCGGTGCGTCGGCTGTGGGCTCGCTGGCCCAGCCGACCACATTGCCGCGATTAACATCGCGGCAAGGGCCTGTGTCGATAGGCCCACCGTAGCGAGGAGTGATGGAGAGTGGGGACATTCTTCGGACCTCAGCTACAAGCCTCCCGTTTTAACGGGAGGTAATTGACTTCGGACCACCCTGACTCGCGTACTCTCGGAGCAACGCGAGCGCCTTGCATCCCATCGGACAGTTGAACGCGTTATCCCTCCTATTGTGGAACGTGTCGTGAAAGTAGAAGAGTTGGCCCGCGAGACGCTCGATGAAGTCCCGTTGGGCCGCGACCTCGGCCTGCAGATGCGCGATGAGCGCCTCAGAAAGGGCGATGCTCCTCGTGCTCACTTCTGTACCTCGGGGGCCTCGCCTCTCTTCAGTCCGCACCATGGGCACGACTCCGGTACGTGGGTGCCCTCGGGAATTCCCTGCGACCACTGGGAGAATCCCCCGCCGCACCTCGGACAGAGGTAGAGGTGGCCTTCGAGGCCCTGCCACGCGATGCTATGCCCCGTGTGCGGGAAGGTGTAGGTCGTGTTCCGGCAGGTGTGCGCGGCTCCTACGGCGGTGCCCAGTGGGTAGATCTCCCCGCAGAGGCTGCAACGGAGGAAGCTGGTGCTCATACCGGAGGGTCGTGCCCGACGTCCTCGTCCTTGTCGTGCGGGATGGGGGAGATCTTCTTCGGAGTGGTAAAGACGGCCAACTCCTCTTCGGTGAGACCTTCAACGGCTCCTTCCACGCCCCGTACCGCCGCGTCCGTCTGCGACTTGCTCGGGGTTGGCGTGTCGGGAACCACCTCGAGGTCCTTCTCACGGAGCATAATCTTGCCGTCGTCTCCGAAGTCGACCTCGACATAGATTCCCTCGTTTTCCCACGAGTAGGCTTCGTGAACGAAGCCTTCGAGTCCGTCAGGGAGGTCCTTGAAGCCGGCGCGGTTCATGTTGCGATCCGCTTCGGGAACCTTGACACGGACCCTCGTCCCCCTGCTCCAGGGGAACGTGGAGGGCTCCGTGGACTTCTCGATCTTTCTCTCCCGAATCATGTCGATGTACTGGGAAGCGGTCTGCATGGCTGCAACCATCGACCCCATGAATTCGATATTCGTGAAGAAGCCGATGTACTTGTCCAGCGACTTCTCCCGGAGGTCGAAGGAGATTGTGACTCGCTCGTCGTCACCGCTGCCGACGGTGAGCGTGAAGTGCTTGAGCACGTTGGGCTTCGGGGGCGCGGAGGTCATGTCCTGAACCACTTGCCTCATGCGTTGGAACTCGACCCACTTGTCGAAGACCTCCCGCAACATGTCCACCTCTCCGAGGGGGTGATTTCTCTTGAAGAACTCCTCCACCGTCTCCACGGTGTCGTTCGTCTTAGTCGTCGGTGTCGGCTCCTTCGGCGTCTCTCCTTCCCCCATGTTTATTTCCTCTCCTTCACCAATCGAAGGACCGTATCGCTGAAGGACTCGTGGACCTTCTGGCACTCGTAGAGCGCTTGGTACGCCTCTTGGCGGAGCCGCATCGTGACGTAGCGGACTCCGTTAGGCGCTTCGGTCCCCCTCGCTTTCCCGGTCGCTCCAATGGGCATTACCGCACGGGACGACACCGTGCTACATAAGCTTGCCGCTTATGCATACCCGATGGGCACTCCACGAGGCTCTGGAGACGTATACGTGGAGGGCGACCCTTCGCACGACCTCCTATTTGAAGGTTGCTCCGCACCTATCCGGCGAACGCTACTCGCACGGGGATTTCGGAGCCGCCCCCGATCCAGATGCCACTGGAGGCGACCGAGAGGGTGCGCTCGGTGCGGGCGGAGACCATCCCCTACCTCTTACGCGACCAGAAGGGAATACCCCGAGATACTCCAGCACGGGCTTCCGAGTGTTGGGCGTTCACCCGGCGGAGCTCCTCGGCAGCGCGATGGTCGACGTCATGGGCCTCGGCGATGAGCTTCTTGATGATGCCCCTCACCTGTTCCGGGAGATGTAGTTCTGAATCCCGCGCTTCACTTGTTCTAGAGTGGCCGAGTCCTTCGCGAAGTCTCCCACATTGATGATGTCAATCTCCTTCCCGGTGCGCATGTCGTAGATGTTGACCCCGTGCCCGCCATACCACCTGAAGACGAAAGGATACTCATTGCTCTCGAACTTCGCTCTTGGCGTAGTGTGCCCAAGTGGGACGTCGGCGTCGACTTGGAAGTCGGCGTAGCCACCCTGAGTCTCTCGTCTCGGTATCTGCCTCTGGTAACGCTCCTCCTTGATGAGGTTGGCGACTTCCATCACCTTGCTCCGAACCCAGTAAACGCCGCTCTGTGGATCCCCCGCTCCAGGCCAGCCCCGGGTCTTCTGGTATATCTCGCGCAGCACTTCCAGTTGTCTCCGGGCAGCCTCGGACTCGTTCGCCATGCCTGTCTAATACCATGCGGAATTGAAGAAGGTTGCGGTTAGAGGAAGCTCTCTGTGGCACGGGTCGTTCGTTCCATCAATGGGGTCCCAGACTTTGCATTCCATCGGCCTTCGCGGTGAGCCTGTTCTCCCCACGCAGTTGCGAGATATTCCACGGCGGTAGCCCAAGCCACTCCAACCGGGTCATTGACGTAGTAGCGGTCCCCGAGTACCTTCTCCTGGTTCGCGGAGTACAATTCGAGTCCGCGAAGGGTGATTTCCAGCTCTCTCCGAAGGAACTCCGATGTGGTCGACATGTCTTCCAGTAAGGCTTGCGCAGTTGAAATGGGTTACGCATACCGATCGCGGCCCCAGGTTCTTCTCTCCATGGGCAGGTGGGGCTCGCGGTAGAGCGCCCGGGCCTTCCACAGGTCCTTGAGGTAGGGGAGCGGGGGTCCTCGATGACGAGGAGGGGGGACGTAGCTCAGGAACCAGTCCCACATGGAGACGGGAGTGGCGGAGCAGGAGGTGGTGTTGTCGTCCGAAGTCAAGGCCGCGCCTCCTGGAACAGCCTGTTCGTCTTCAGTCGCCACCACGTCGTTCCATGGTCCAGCACCACGTCCGGCTTCACGATCATCTCGAACATGCTCCACGCTTCCTTCGCTACCCCCACGTCCCCAGTGGTCGCATACAGGGCCATCCTCGCATCCTCCCGCGACACCATCCGATCCGGCTCTTTCGCGTGCTCCTTGACCCACTCCACTAGCCACTCGTAGGCCGACTCCACAGCCGCGAAATCGAGCGCGAGAGTTCCACTGGAAGAGGGGGTGTTGGGGGATGGTTCTGGAG
>VFSW01007208.1_pt1 | contig 16183 bp, 12 predicted proteins | sample 5358111 | NCBI WGS metagenome assembly VFSW01 (sample SAMN11554181, study PRJNA540505) | mine drainage metagenome | isolation source: sediment from site ElyBrook_90M | place: USA: Ely Copper Mine, Vershire, VT | collected 2017 | reverse complement strand
TCGGGGCGCCCCCTCTGCCCGCGACGGCGCGACTGTACAGGGCGACGAAGTCCTGGAAGGTCACCGGAAAGTCCACCCATTGCCCGCTGTTGAAGGGGTCCACCCCAAGCGTCTCCTCGAGCTGCGCCACGACGATGGCCAGCCCCAGGGAGTCGAGGCCGCAGTCGGTGAGGCGGGCGTCGTCCGACAGGGGCGCGAGCACCCGGCCCTGGTCGGCGGCCACCTGCTGAAACGTCGCCAGAATACGATCCCTCGTGGTCATGATGCTTTCGACTCGTCCAGTGGATTCTGAGGGGCCGTAAGGTAGCGCATCTTTGCCTCGCAGCAAACCGGTCAAGTTGGACCTGCAGTATCCGCCGAATCCTGCGGCGCGATAGTCCGTACTTCCCCAAATTGGGAGCGGCCGCACACAATCCCCGGCCACTCGCATCGCCCTCCGCCATGGCGAATGTAGCGAATTCCCCCCCGGCCGGCCCGTGCCATTCGTGACATGAGTGCATCGCTTTGCCGCCGGCGAGGGCATAATCCTCGGGCGTCGTTGAGCCTGTCGGAGCGAATTTGCAGCCGCGCATGATCCAAACCCCTCTCAAGCCTCCCCCGGGGCGGCATCGCGGGCTTTGATGACAACCCTGGGAGCGAGAATTCGGCGCGCGCTGGGCGAGGAGGTCGAGAACCTCAACCTGCCACTCTGCCTGGCGAATCTGCTGGTGCGGCTGCTGCCCAGCACCAGTTTCTCGCGCCTGCGCACCAGCGTGTACCGCCTGGCCGGCTTTCGCATCGGGCCGCGCTCGCTGATCTTCGGACGGCTGTCCTTCACCGGGCAGCGCGCGGCGCAGAGCCGGCTCACCATCGGCGCCGACACCATGATCAACGAGGAGGTGTTCATGGATCTGAATGCCCCCATCCATATCGGCGACGGGGTGAGCATCGGGCATCATGTGATGTTCATCACCACCGACCATGAGATCGGCGACCGCCACTGCCGGGCCGGCAAGGCGAGGCCAAGCGCCATCCACATCGGCAATGGCTCCTGGGTGGGGGCCCGCAGCACCATTCTGCCGGGGGTGCGCATCGGGGAAGCGAGCATCGTCGCCGCCGCCTCGCTGGTCTCGGGCAGCGTGCCGGCCGACCGCATGGTGGGCGGCGTGCCGGCGCGGCCGCTGAAGTCGCTGGCCGAGGCGCCCGCCATGAATGCCGCGCCCTGAGTTAGAGGCCGCGCCGGCGAGCCCGCGGGCGGCGCTACAGCAAATCGAGCAGGGTGCGCGCCGCGACCTTCAGCGCATAGAAATCGGTGAAGCCAAAGCGTTGGCGGTAATTGGCCTGGATGTGGGCGTAGCTGCGGTCCATGATTTCCTGCACGCCATCGGGTCGGTGCATCAGCGACGGCCCCACGCGGTAGTACAGCGCCAGCCGCTGCAAATAGCGGGCCCCATACAGGCGGGTGATGCGCACCAGCAGATCGATGTCCTCCATGATCTCGGGGCCCAGATCGAACCCCCCCACCGCCTCCACACAGCGCCGCCGCATCAGCGAGCAGCCGCCGACGAACAGCAGATCGCGAAACAGCAATTCCGCGGCGAACACCCGCCGTGAGCCGAAGCGCTGCAGGCGCGCCGCGCGGCGGGCCGCGCGCGCGAAGAGGTCGAACTCGCCCTGCAGCACGGGCGAGGGCTCGCCGAAGGGTTGCACGCTGCCGAACACAAACCCGATGCGCGGGTGCTGGGCAAAGGTGCGCAGCGCATCCGCATACAGGCCCTCGGGCAGCAGATCGTCGTCGTCCATGAAATGCAGAATGGCGCCGCGGGTCAGCGGCCAGCCAAAATTACGCACCGCGGCGGGCCGGCCCTGCGAGGGTTGGGGGTTGCGCACATAGCGCACCCGGGGATCACCGACCGCCGCCACCACCGCGGCCGCGGAGCCCTGCGGACAATCGTCGACCACCAGGACCTCGAGGCTGACGTCGCGCTGCTCGAGGACGCTCGACAGCGCATCCTGCAGCAGCACGGGCCGCCGGTAGGTGGGCATGACCACCGACAGATCGATGTTGGCTTCGCCGGCCATCGTCCCGCTACGCCTCCTGCGCCACGGCCGCGGGATGCGGGGCGAACAGTCGCCGACCATAGGCGATGCCCGGCGCTTCCACCCAGCGGTAGAGCAGGGCGGAGGCCAGCAGGGTGAGCGCCGGCACCGCGCTCACCGTCACGAGCACCGTGGGCCACATGCCCATGCCGAAGGACTTGATGCAAAAATACACCACGGCATGAATGAGGGGTTCATGGACCAGGTAGGTCGAATAGGAACGCGCCCCCAGGAAGCGGGCCAGCGGCGAATCGAAGGCCGCATCGGGCCAGCGCAGCCAGGACGCCGCCGGGCCGGCCGACGGCTCGAGCCGCATCCAGGCGACGAAGGCGAACCAGAACACGAAGGGGAACAGATCGTGGGAGATGAGCACCAGGGCGGCGGCGAGCAACAACGCGGTGAGCGGGTAGGCCGTGAGCCGCGGCAGCTTCGGCAGCACCAGCCGGGTCAGGATACCGGCGGCGAAGTAAGGACCCGCGCCGGGCAGGAAGCTCGGATCGATGAAATCCCCCAGCCAGCCGCGCTGATAGACCGCGAAGGCCAGCACCATGGCGAGCGCGACACCCCCGCGCCCGCGCGCCGTGCGCAGGCAGTAGAGCACCAGCGGCGCCACGAGATAGAACTGCCATTCCAGCGACAGGCTCCAGGCTGGACCGAGAAAGGTATATTCCGACACATCCAGCAGCTGATTGGGAATGGCACCCTGGAACAAGGTCAGATGGGCCAGCAGGTTCCAGCCAAAGCCCTCGCCCGCCAGGCTCGCCAATTCATGCGTGATCAATTCGGGCTGCGGCACCCAGGCGCCCCAGGGATGCCCGGCGAAGGCGCTGAAATGCGCGTAGGTGGCCAGCACGCCGGCGGCCAGACAGATGAGGTAGACCGGGTAGATGCGCAGGAAGCGGCGCGTGATATAGGGAAGATACGGCTCCCGGCGGGTGAGCAGCAGATGGGTGATCACGAAGCCGCTGATGATGATGAACACCTTCACGGCGTTGGTGGCCAGCGAATCGAGCGCATTCAGGGCGCCGATGCGCTGATCGGCCGCCGTATGCAGGACGATATGCGACAGCACCACGATCCAGGCCAGCCAGGCGCGCAAGCCGTCGATGCCGCGGAAATGCTTCACGAACGCCCCAAGTTGGCCATAAAAAACGCAGTATGCGACAAGATCGGTCGATCAAGCGGTACCCAGTTATCGATAATGCCCTCCGGGCGGCCATTGCCGCACGCAAACTCGAGCCCCCTTGCCTGACCTGCCCATGACCCCGCCGCATCGTCATCCCCCCGCCAGGGCGCGTTCGTGGCGCGCGGCCGCCGCCTGGAGCGGCGCCCTGCTGCTGCTGTTGCTGCTGCTCGCGCTGTTCGCGCTGGGGCGGGCGCGGCGGGCCGCCTATGGGTACGACGTGACGCAGGATCAGCATTACGACTTTGCGCGGGTGGGCGGCGCCAAATTCACGGTTCCCGTGCGCCAGGGCGAACTGCGGCTACCGGCGGCTCCGGCTGCGGAGGATGCGGTGTTCCTGGCCATGCGCGTGCAGGCGACGCTGCGCGGGCGCTGGAGCACGCCGCGGCTGCAGATCGAGGCGCAGGGAGTCACGCATGGCCAGACCCTGGAACGGGGCTGCCGCGGCCTGCGCTATGTGAACCTGAGCGGCTTGGACCTGAAGGCGCATGCCCGCGTCCGCATCGACGGGGAGCATGTGGACATCGCCGATCAGCCCGCCATGCTGTACTACGTACCCCATCAGCGGCGGGCGCATCAAACCCTGCTGGTCATCAGTCCGCATCCGGACGATGCCGAGATCGCGGCCTTCGGCACCTATGCCGATGGCGACGCCTACATCGTCACGGTCACCGCCGGTGAAGCCGGCAACCCCGGCCTGTTCGCGCGCTTTCCGGCGGCGGCGGCCTTTCGCGAGAAGGGCCGGGTGCGCTCCTGGGACAGCCTGGTGGTGCCGATGCTGGGGGGCTTGAGCGCCGGACGCAGCGTGAACCTCGGCTACTTCGATGGCACGCTCACCGAAATGCGCGCGCATCCCGAAGTCGCGGTGCGCTCGCTGACCGCCGGCGTCGATTCCCTGACCACCTTTCGGCAAAGCCTGGCCCCGGATCTGCTCGCGGCGCACCCGGACGCGGCCGCCACCTGGCGGCATCTGGTCGCGGACCTCGCCCATCTGCTGCGACACGTGCAGCCGGACGTGATCATCACGCCCTACCCGCGGTTGGACGCCCACCCAGACCATCAATTATCCACGGTGGCCTTGATCGAGGCGCTGAAGAGCCTGCACTGGGCACAGGGGTCGTTGTGGCTGTACGTCAATCACCTGACCAGCAGCGAGCAATACCCTTACGGCAATGCGGGCGACCTGGTGGGGCTGCCCTCGGGCATCGACGGCATTTTCTTCGATGGCCTGGTATCGACTCCGTTGAGCGCCGAGCAACAAAGCCGCAAGTATCTGGCGCTCGACTCGATGGTGGATCTGCGCCCGGTGATCCGCGAGGATTCCGTGCCGGGCATGGCGCACGGACTGCTGCAGGCGGCCCGGATGGCGGCCGAGGACAGCGATGCCAGCTACTTTCGTCGCGCGGTACGGCCCGAGGAATTGTTCTTCGAGGTACGCATCGACAGCTTGTATGAACCCGGAGTGACGGAGCGCATCGAGGGGGGCGCCGCGGCGCGACCTTGACGCCGTTCACACTTCGAGCCGCCGCCGGTTGACGCGCAACGGCGCCGGCCGGACCCTGTCGACGATCGCCGCCACCCGGGCATCCATCGACTCCACGATCCGAACCTTCATGCGCCCTGTCCACGCCCGACCGCTGATTCCGTGGATGGCCGCCGTGGCGATCGTCCTGGGCCTCTGCCTGCGCCTCTATCACATCGATGCCAAGACGATGTGGGATGACGAAATCTACGGGCTGATCCACACGCTGGGTTTCACCGAGGCGCAGATCGTCACCGCGGGTCCCCATGTGCGCAGCGCCGCGGATTTGCAGGCCTACTACCACCTGGAAGGGCCGGCGCCCGGAGGCGCACGGCCGCTGAGCGCCACCTGGCAGTCGCTGGCCGAGGACGACCCGCAGCACCCGCCGCTGTACTACGGACTGGCGCGACTGTGGGTGGGCGTGGCCGGCACCTCGGTGTTGGCGCTGCGCACCCTGCCGGTGCTCTTCGGTCTGCTCGCCATCGGCGCCATCGCCTGGCTGGCGTGGGAGTTGCTCGACAGCGGGCCGGCGGCGCTGATCGCCGCCTCGCTGTATGCGCTGTCGCCCCACGCCGTGCTGTATTCGCAGGAGGCGCGGGAATACTCGCTCTGGGCGCTGGAAATCATCGTGTCGAGCGCCTTGTTGCTGCGCGCGGCGCGCACCGGACGGCCGTGGATCTGGGGCGCCTACGGCGCCGTCGCGCTGCTCGGCCTGTATACCTTCCCGGTGATGGCCTTCGTGATGGTGGCTCACCTGGTCGGCGTGCTGGCGGTTCCCGCCTGGCGCAGCCGGCGCGTGCTGGGGCCGTACCTGGCGGCCAGCGCCGGCGCGAGCTTGCTGTATCTGCCCTGGCTGATCACCCTCGCCGAGTCGCGCGCCGCGCGCCATGGCCTCGAATCCCTGCTGTCCGGACGGAGTTCGGCATGGCGCATCGGCCTGACCTTTGTGCGCGAGATCAAGGCCAGCGTGCTGGATGTGGGCGCCATCGATGACCCCGCGTGGCATCTGGCCGCCACGGCCGGCGGCGCGCTGGTGCTTGCGCTCATCGGCGCCGCGTTGCTCCACTTGTACCGCGACCGGCGCCGCGACCCGGCCCGGCCTTTCCTCTACGGACTGCTGGTGGTGCCCGGCCTGCCCCTGCAGGCGCACGACCTCATCGCCGGCGGCCAGCTCTACGGACAATTGCGCTACTTCGAGCCGGCCTTCATCGCCGTCTGCGTCGCCCTCGCCGCCTTGCTCGCGGCGCATTTCGATGAGCCGCGGGCAACGAGCGCGCCGCGGCGGCGGCTGACCACGGAGGCCTGGTTGGGCGCTTATGCCGGATTGCTGGCGGCCGGCGCCCTGTCCTGCGGCATCGGCGCGCGGGCCGCCACCTGGTACAACAAGGCCTACGAACGCACGCCCGCGGTGGCCGCCATCATCAACGCCGGCGTCAAGCCCGTGGTGCTGGCGGACACCGCGGTGACGCATAACCGCGGCAACTCCCGCGTACTGCAGCTGGCCTACTATCTGGCACCCGACATCGCCATGCGGGTCAACCTGCACTGCGATAATTGCCTGCTGCCGGCGCCGCCACCCCGCGACCTGTTCGCCGACCTCGGCGAGTTTCGCGAAGTGTATGTACTGGGTCCGCTGCGCACTCCCGCTCACGCCCTGCCCTACCGCCTTTACAAGGTGGGCATCGACATGGACCCCGGCCGCACGGGTCCGCTCAACATGTTCGACCCCTACCCGCGCTAAGGGCTCAGGCGTAGAAGGCCGCCACGCTCTCGACCACATGGGAGAGCTGCGCCTCGCTGAGCTCCGGATACACCGGCAGGGCGAGCGTCTCGGTGGCCGCCTGCTCCGCCTGCGGCAGATCCCCGGGCCGATGGCCGAGGTAAGCGAAGCACTGCTGCAAGTGCAGCGGCACGGGATAATAAATCTCGGTGCCGACGCCGCGATCGGCGAGGAATTGCCTGAGCGCGTCGCGCCGCTCGACCCGCAGCACGTACTGATTGAAGATGTGGCGCATGCCCGGCGCGGCCACCGGCGTGCGCACGCGCGCCCCCAGCCCCTGCGCGGCGAAGGCCGCATCGTAGAAGCGCGCATTGCGCTGCCGCGCGCCGGTCCAGTCATCCAGATGGCGCAGCTTCACCCGCAGCACCGCCGCCTGCAGTTCGTCGATGCGAAAGTTGCCGCCGATGAGGGCGTGATAATACTTCGGCTTGCCGCCATGCACGCGCAGCACCCGCAGCGTCTCGGCGAGTTCGGGATCCTGGGTGGTGCACAGACCGGCATCGCCGAAGGCACCCAGGTTCTTGCTGGGAAAGAAGGAGAAGCAGCCTATGTCGCCCAGCGAACCGATGCGCGCGCCGTGGGTGTACTCGGTGCCGATGGCCTGGGCCGCGTCCTCGATCACCTTCAGCCCATGGGCGCGAGCCGCGGCGAGCAGCGGCCCCATATCCGCCGACTGGCCGTACAGATGCACCGGCATCAGGGCGCGGATGCGCCCTCCGGTGGTGCGATTGATCCACTCGCCGCCCCGCAAGCGGGCATGACCCGCCAGAAATTCGCCCACCGCCGCCGGCGACAGATTGTAGGTGAGCGGGTCGATGTCGCAGAACAGCGGGCGCGCGCCGCTGCGGGCGATGGTTCCGGCGGTGGCGAAGAAGGTGAATGGCGAGGTGATCACCTCATCCCCCGGCCCGATTTCCAGCGCCATCAGGGCGAGCAGCAGCGCATCCGTGCCCGAGGAGACGCCCACGCTCGCGGCGGCGCCGCAATAGCGCGCGGCCTCGGCCTCGAACTGGCGCACATGCTCGCCGAGGATGAATTGCTGGCTGGCGCAGACACCCTCGATGAGGGGCATCACCTCGGCGCGTATCTGAGCGAACTGCGCCTTAAGATCGAGTAATGGGACCGTGATCATGGGGAAGTAGTTTATCATCGATCGCGGCGATTTAACTTTTGTAGAAATGGGTCACGTCACTCAGGCAGGGAATGCCGGATACTGGCGTCTTGGTTTGCATCCCGCCCGCCGACCGCGCGGTGTGCCTTTCTTGGGTGGCTGGACGGATCCGCAATGACGCAACCGGTGCTTTACAAGCAGAGTTTCCTGGTCGCCGCGCTGACGGCGATCCAGGCGCTGGTGCCGGCGGCGGTGACCGTGCTGTGCCTGCGCGCCACCATCGAGTTCTTCTCGCGGGTCTTCGATCCGTCGGTGTCGACGGCGGCGATTCCCATCGTGCTGGTGTTGAGCCTGGTGCTGGTGCGCCAGCCCCCCGAGATGAGCGGACAGATCGCGGTGTCGCGCATCTCCGCGGCCGTGGACATCCTGTTCCGCTGGCTGGTGCTGTTGGGGGTGCTGCTGGCGGTGGGCTATGTCGCGCACACCCCGCTCGACACCTACCCGCGCCGGGTGTTCCTCACCTGGGCGATGGTGACGCCCCTCGCCCTGGTGCTCACCACCCTGGGGATGCGCGAATTGATGCGCCATGTCTGGCTGCGGGTGTTTCCAACCCGCAGCGCGGTGGTCGCGGGCTACAACGAAAGCAGCCTGCGCCTGGCCGGGCGGTTGGCCGAAAACGCGGCGCTGCGGCTGCGGATCGGCGGCTTCTTCGATGATCGCAGCAGCGAGCGGCTGGGCATGCAGCCGGGCTCGGAGCTGCTCGGCGGTTTGAGCGAGCTCGCCGCCTACGTCAAGGAGCAGCGCATCGACGTGATCTTCATCGCCCTGCCGATCCGCCATGTCAAACGCGTGCTCGATCTGCTCGATGACCTGCGCGACACCACCTGCTCGATTTATTATGTGCCGGATATTTTCGTCTTCGACCTGATCCAGGCGCGTTCGGGCGAAGTGGACGGCATTCCCGTGGTGGCGATGTGCGAGACCCCGTTCTACGGGTATCGCGGCGTCGCCAAGCGGCTCACCGACTTCATCCTGTCGCTGGTGATACTCATCCTGCTGATGCCGCTGCTGCTGCTGATCGCGGCGCTGGTCAAGCTCTCCTCGCCCGGACCGGTGATCTTCAAGCAACGCCGCTACGGCCTGGATGGCCAGGAAATCGCGGTGTACAAATTCCGTTCCATGCGCGTCACCGAGGACGGCGCCAAGATCCGCCAGGCCTCCAGGGGCGACAGCCGCATCACGCCCATCGGCGCCCTGCTGCGCCGCTCATCGCTGGATGAATTGCCGCAGCTCATCAATGTGCTGCAGGGTCGCATGAGCCTGGTGGGTCCGCGGCCGCACGCCGTGGCGCACAACGAGGAATATCGCAAGCTGATCAAGGGCTACATGGTGCGCCACAAGGTGCTGCCGGGCATCACGGGCCTCGCGCAGGTGAACGGCTGCCGCGGCGAGACCACGGAGCTGAAGGACATGGAGGCGCGGGTCAGTTACGACCTCGATTACCTGCGGCACTGGACGCCGATGCTGGACATCAAGATCATCCTGCTCACGGCGGTGAAGATCTTTCGCGACGACAAGGCGTACTAGCCGCCTCTCAGGCGCCAATCGCCACCCCGGCGGTGACCAAGGGCCCCGAGAATCGATAGGCGCCGCGCAGTTCGCCGGACCACTGACTGCACACCGCCAAGGCACGCCGGGGGCGAAGGTGAAATTCTCCGGCGGCGGCATGCCACGACCCCACCTCGACGGCCACGTCTTGAAAGCCCACCCACTCGGCGGTGAGCGCGAACTGCGCCTTGTAGAAAGCCTCCTTGGCCGCGAACAGCAGAGTGGCCGCCGCAATGCGTTGCGGCGCGGGCAGCGTCGCCAGCCAGTCGAGTTCATGGGGCACGCCGATTCGCGGCCACAGGGACGGCCCCACGCGGCCGCTGTTCTCGACGTCGATCCCCAAGCCGCGCAAGGGACCGCGGCGCGCCACCGCGGCCATGCAACAACCCTCGGTGTGCGAAATGCTGCCGATGAAGCCGGGCGGCCACAGCGGCTGACGGGACTGGCCCACCGCGAGCGGAAAATCCCACACCCCGAAGCGGCTCAGGGCAAGCCGCGCGCACAGCCGGCCGGCGGCGAATTCCTCGACCCGCCGCGGCAGCGCGCGACCCAGGCAGGCCGCCTCCGCGGGCAGCAGCAGGGCCACCTCGCCGGGCTGATCGGTCACGGTGGCCACGACGCCCGCCGGGAACAGGCGGCCGAGCTCGGCGGAGAATTGCACGGGATTGCCGGGTTGCATCGGGGGAGGCTGCTTTGCGTCATGATACGCGATCCCCTTGGCCGATCGGCGGCGACCTGCGCCGGCTTTGAATGTGGTAAATAGCTGTGGCCATGAAGCCCATCAGCCCATCCGCACCGCGCCCCGCCCCCTCGCTGTGGGAATCGTTGGCGACTGCCACCGACGGCCCGAGCGGTGTGTTTCTCGGCCGCGACCGCCAAGTGCCATTGGGCGAATTCGCCACGGCCTCGACGCTGGGCGAGCGGCTCGAGGCGCTGCGTGGTCGCTCGGTGCTGCTGGTCACGCAGGGGCAGCTGGGCACCGCCCAGGCGCTGCTGGAGCTCGACGGGGTCGCCCGGCGCCTGGTGCTCTGCACTCCCGACCTCGACGCCGCGCAGCTGGCGCAGGTGGCGGCGACGGCCGCCGCCGAATTCGTGGTCGGCGAAGCGGCCCCGGCCCTGCCGCCGACGCTCGAGCTGCCGTGGATCCCGCTGGCTTCGCGGCCGGCGGCGCATGCGGCGGCGGCCTCGCGGTGGGCGAGCGAGCGCACCGAATGGGTGTTGTTGACCTCGGGCACCAGCGGCGCCCCGAAGCTGGTGGCTCACACCCTGCAGAGTTTGAGCGGCACTCTGCCGCGGCGCACGGCGACGATGGCGCCCGTGGTGTGGAGCACCTTCTACGACATCCGCCGCTACGGCGGTCTGCAGATCTATCTGCGCGCGGTGTTGGGCGGCAGCTCGCTGGTGCTCTCCTGCGCCGCGGAGCCGACCGCCGATTTTCTGTCACGCGCCGCGGCCGCCGGCGTCACCCACATCTCCGGCACCCCATCCCACTGGCGCCGGGCGCTGATGAGCGGCGCCGCCGCGGCACTGCGGCCTGAGTACCTGCGCCTCTCGGGAGAGATCGCCGACCAGGCGGTGCTGGACGCCCTGCGCCACGCCTATCCGCAAAGCGCGATCGGGCATGCCTTTGCCTCCACCGAGGCCGGCGTCGCCTTCGACGTCGAGGACGGACTGGAGGGCTTCCCGGTGGACTATGTCACGCAGGGGCGCGCCGGAGTCCGGATGAAGATCGAGGAGGATACCCTGCGGGTGCGCTCCACGCGCAATGCCGCGCGCTATCTCGGCGAGAGCGCGGGTGCCCTGGTGAGCGCCGACGGCTATGTCGACACCGGCGATCTGGTCGAGCGGCGCGGCGACCGCTATTACTTTCGCGGCCGACGCAGCGGCGTCATCAACGTCGGCGGCCTGAAGGTGCATCCCGAGGAGGTCGAGTCGGTGCTCAACGCCGATCCGCGGGTGCGCATGTCGCTGGTGCGCGCCAAGCGCAGTCCCATCACCGGGGCGCTGGTGGCGGCCGACGTGGTGCTCACGGATGCGGCTCGCGAGGCGCTGGGCGAGACCGGGGGCGCGGCGCTGAGCGGTGAACTGCTGGCGGCCTGCCGGCGCCAACTGGCGGCCCACAAGGTGCCGAACCTGTTGAGATTCGTGCCCGCGCTCGAGTTGACCGCGGCCGGCAAGCTGGTGCGCCCGCATGCATAACGTCATCGTCACCGGCGGCAGCCGCGGCCTCGGCCTCGCGATCGCGGTCCGACTGGCCGAGACGGGGCTGCGCGTCATCGCCGTCGCGCGCAAGCCGACGCGCGAACTCGACGCCGCCCGCGAGCTCGCCGCGGCCGCCGGCGGCGCGCTGGAGTTCCGCGCCCAGGACCTGGCCGACCTCGCCGCCATCGGCCCGTTCGTGCGCGCCTTGCGCCAGGAGTTCGGTCCGCTCTACGGCCTGGTCAACAACGCCGGCCTCGGCAGCAGCGGCATCCTCGCCACCATGCCCGATGCCGAGATCGAGCGCCTGGTCACCCTCAACACGCTGGTGCCCCTGCTGCTCTGCAAGTATGTCGCCAAGTCGATGCTGCTGGAGCGGGCCGGGCGAATCGTGAACATCGCCTCGGTGGTGGCGAGCACGGGCTACAGCGGCCTCGCCGCCTACAGCGCCACCAAGGCCTCGTTGCTGGGGCTCACCCGCTCTCTGGCGCGCGAATTGGGGCCGGTGGGCATCACCGTGAACGCGGTCGCGCCGGGCTTCATCGCCACCGAAATGACCGAGGAACTCAGCACCGCGCAGCGCGCACAGATCGCGCGACGCAGCGCGCTGAAGCGCATGGCCGAACCCGGCGATGTGGCGCGCAGCGTCGAGTTCTTCCTGGGCGAGGGCGGGCGCAATATCACCGGGACCGTGCTGACCGTGGATGCCGGCAACACCGCCTAGGGAAGCTCCTCAGAGGCACAGGCGCCCGGCGGCGATGTCCTCGTAGCCGGCCAGATCGAGCGGCACGAAGCCGCCGGCGCGCGGATCGTCCACATACAGCGGGTCTTTGGTCGCGCGCGGATCGAAACCCGCCCGGCGCAATGCGTGTATCTGCGGCTTGAAGGTGGCGGTGGCCGGCAGGTCGATGAGCAGGCGCAGGAACAGCGGCCGCGCATAGGCCGGCAGGCGTTCGCTCAACCGGGAGCGAAAGGCCGCCAGATCGAAGCCGGCATCGACCACCAGCGCCGCCATGCCGGCGCGGCCGTCCGCCCCGGGCACCTGCACGCCGTAGACCACGCCTTCGCGCACCCCGGGGAGGTCGGCGAGCGCGGACAGCACCTGCGCGGTGGACACATTCTCGCCCTTCCAGCGAAAGGTGTCGCCCAGGCGATCGACGAAGTAGTAAAAGCCGCGGGCATCCCGGCGCAGCAGATCGCCGGTGCGATACCAGACATCGCCGTGGGCGAAGACATCGCGCAGCAGCTTGCGCTCCGAGGCCTGCGGGTCCGCATACCCCTCGAAACGGCCGCCCTGCCCCGGCGCGGAGGCGACCAGGCCCACCGCCTCACCCGCCTCATCCACCCCGCAGGCCTGGCAGAAGCCGCTCGCGGCGCGCAGCGGTTCGCCGCTGTCCAGATCCATGCGCAGCAACGCCACCGGCAGGCGGGCGGCGAGAAAGGAGGGAATCCGCCCGACGGCTCCCGGCTCGCCCTCGCAGTTGTACAGGGAGAAATTGCCTTCGGTGGCGGCGTAATACTCGAGAATGCGCGGAATGCGGAAGCGCTCGCGAAAGCGCTCCCACACCTCCGGTCGCAGCCCGTTGCCGCAGGCGATGCGCAGCGAATGCTCGCTCTCGCGTGGTTGCGCCGGCGCGTTGACCAGGTAGCGGCAGAGTTCGCCGATGTACTGGAACAAGGTGCAGCGCGAGTCGCGCACGTCGCCCCAGAATTCGGAGGCCGAGAACCGCGCGCGGATCACCACCGTGCCGCCGCCCACCAGGGTCGCGCCGGCGGCCACCACCCCGCCCACGCTGTGATAGAGCGGCAGGCAGTCGTACATGCGGTCGGTATCGCGCACGTCCAGCAGGCCGGCGAACCAATGACTCCATTGCATGATGCGTTGATGGCTGACCCGCGCCGCCTTGGGCAGACCGGTGGTGCCGGAGGTGTAGATGTACAGCGCCGTGGCGGCGGGCGCCGGCGGCGCGCACTCGCGCGCCGTGAGCGCCTGCGCGCCCACGCGCGCGAGCGCGGCGTCGAGCGAGGCCAGCTCGGACACGGAGCCGCCACGCACCCAGCACGGCAGCGCCGCCGGCAACAGCGCCCGGACCGGCGCGAGCGCCGCGGCGAGCGGGACATCGACGATCACGCAGACCGGCGCGACGATGCGGATGCCGTGCGCCAGCGCCTCCTGCCGCAGTTGCGTGTTGAGCAGCGCGACGATCACGCCGAGGCGGGTGAGTCCCAGCCAGACGGCGAGATATTCCGGGCAGTTGGCCATGAGCAGGCAGACCACGTCGCCCGGACGCAGGCCCTGCTCGAGGCCCCAGCGCGCATAGCGGCGCGCGAGATCCGCCAGGTCGCGATAGGTGAGCTGCGTGTCGCGCGAACTCAAGGCCAGCGCGGTCGCGCGCTGCCCGCCCCACTGCTCGATGAGCAGCGGCAGGGTCAATTGCGGCGTGCGCTCGATGGCCGCCGTCTGGCGCAGGGCCCGCAACCAGGCCTGGCGCGAGAATTGTTCATCTTCATTGGGCGGCATGCTCACGACCTGCGAACCGTACCACGTCCGCCGGGGCGGTTCGCGGTAGACTGTTTCACCCTTTTTTCAACGACATACCCAGCCATGAAACGAGAAACCATCGCCATCCACGGCGGCTTCGATGCGGACCCGGCCACCAAGGCGGTGGCGGTGCCGATCTATCAAACCGCCGCCTATGCCTTCGACAGCGCCGAACACGGGGCGGCGCTGTTCAATCTCGAAGTCCCGGGATATCGCTACACGCGCATCAGCAATCCCACCACCACGGTGCTGGAGGAACGGGTGGCGCAGCTCGAAGGCGGGGTGGCGGCGCTGAGCGTGGCGTCGGGGCAGGCGGCGCTCTACTACGCCGCCTTGAACCTGACCGAACTCGGCCGCAACATCGTCTCGGTGCCGCAGCTGTACGGCACGACCTACACCCTGTTCGCGCACATCCTGCCGCAGCTCGGGGTACAGGTGCGCTTCGCCAAATCCGACCGCGCAGCGGACATGGAGGCGTTGATCGACGGGAACACGCGCGCGCTGTTCTGCGAGACCGTGGGCAATCCCGCCGGCAATGTCTGCGACCTGGAGGCGCTGGCCGGCGTCGCGCATGCGCATGGCATGCCGCTGATGGTCGATAACACGGTGGCCACGCCCATGCTGGTAAGGCCCGCCGAGCATGGCGCCGACATCGTGGTGCACTCGCTCACCAAGTTCATGGGCGGCCATGGCACCACCCTCGGCGGCATCATCGTCGACTGCGGCTCCTTTCCCTGGAGCGAGCACGCGGCCCGCTATCCGATGTTCACCCAGCCTGACCAGTCCTATCACGGACTGGTGTACACCGAGCATTACGGCCGGGCGGCCTTCATCGGCCGCTGTCGCAGCGTCTATCAGCGCAACCTGGGCGCGGTGCTCGCGCCGATGAACGCCTTCCTGCTGTTGCAGGGCATTGAAACCGTGGCGCTGCGCGTCGAACGCCATGGCCAGAACGCCCTCCAGGTGGCGCAGTTCCTGCGCGCTCATCCGCAGGTCGAATCGGTCAACTACGCCGGCTTCGCCGACAGCCCCTATCAGCCCTTGGTGCAAAAGTATCTCGGCGGCCAGGCCTGTTCCCTGCTGACCTTCGAAATCCGCGGCGGCCTGGCCGCCGGCATGCGCTTCTACGACTCCCTGCGGCTGTTCAAGCGGCTGGTCAACCTGGGCGATGCGAAGTCCCTCGCCTGTCATCCGGCCTCGACCACGCATCGGCAGATGTCGCCCGCCGAGCAGCTCTGCGCCGGCGTCGGCCCCGGCAGCATCCGCCTGAGCGTCGGCATCGAGCATATCGAGGACATCCTCGCGGACCTCGAACAGGCGCTGCGCGCGGCGGCGCGCGCATGAGCGGCGCGCGGCTGGCCGAGCCCGTGGCGGCGCTGTTCCCCGCGCCGTCGGAACGGCGCCGGGTGGAGGATTGGCTGAGCGCGGCGTTGGCTGACTCGCTGGCGCGCATCCAGGCGGGGCCGGTCACTCCCACGCTCGATCCGCAGCGGCTGCGCGACGAATTGCAGAGCTTCGATTTCGACGCGCCGCGACCGCTCGAGGAGCTGTTGCGCTGGACTCTCGAGCGCATGGAGCGGGGCATCGTGCAGATGGCGCACCCGCGCTACTTCGGCCTGTTCAATCCCGGCGCCACCTTTCCCGCGCAATGCGCCGATCGCATCGCCGGCCTGTTCAATCCGCAGCTGGCGAGTTCAGCCTCCTCGCCCCTGCCGGTGGCCCACCCCGGTTTCGCGGCCGACGGCGCCCGGGCCTTCGGCGGGCCGGCGGTTTTCTACACCTCGCGCGACTGCCACATCGCCTGGCTGAAGATCGCCCATCAGGCGGGAATCGGCCGGACGGCGCTGCGGCTGGTGGACACCGATGGACGCGGCTGCCTCGACCCGGCCGCGCTGGCGCGCATGATCGAGGCGGATCGCAGCCGCGGGGCGGTGCCGGTGATGGTGGTCGCCACCGCCGGCACCACCGGGGCCGGCATGATCGATCCGCTGCGGGCCTGCGCCGATTTGGCGCGCGACCACGGCCTTTGGTATCACGTGGACGCGGCCTGGGGCGGCGGCGCGCTGGCATCGGAGCGCCTGCGAGGTCTGCTCGACGGCATCGACAGGGCCGACTCGGTCACCATCGACGACCACAAATGGTGGGCGACCACCATGGGT